>Ga0105047_10001716_pt1 | contig 39368 bp, 29 predicted proteins | sample MAT04_FD_78384 | JGI IMG/M metagenome (GOLD analysis project Ga0105047, IMG submission 78384) | Freshwater microbial communities from Lake Fryxell liftoff mats and glacier meltwater in Antarctica - MAT-04 (megahit assembly) | ecosystem: Environmental > Aquatic > Freshwater > Ice > Liftoff...
CCTGTTGGTATGGATTGGCTGGTCGTGTGGCTACGCCCCGGATCTGCAATCGGATTTATGCACTCACACGGCAACCTTGGGCGTTTGTCACAAGGCGCCCATTTGACTAGTGCGGCAACAGCGCGACGTACCAATCCACATTACCGCTATAGGTGTCGCTATTGCGCCAGGCCCGTGTCCCATGCTTTGCGAATGCGCGCGCCGCACAGGGCCGAGGCTTCGCCTCCACCAGCAAGACTGAGGCGCGCAACAACACCGTACAGTGTTTTGCTCGCATTGATCCACGGATAAAATCCAAATGCACCGACGCTGCTGAATGCCCCATCGCCTGTAGTTGGATCATCCTCTACCCAGTGCCCAAGTGAGTAGTGCCAATTCTCAGCACCTTCAATCGGTGAGTTGAGAGCGGTGGGACAAGTCGCGGGATTCGTGCAGGTTGCGTTGCTGCCGAGCAGGGCACCGATGCGGAGTTTGCCCGCGAGAATCTTGCGCAGGAACACGGCGTAATCGGCGGCGCTGCTGCGAATTCCGCCCGCGAGTTGCGGCCGCGTGTATGCAAATCCGATCTCGGTGCCGAGCACGCGACGAATCTCAGATGCCAATGCGGCATTCGCCATTGCGCCGAGATTCATACCAGGCACCGCGAGACTGGCGTGTTTCTGCATATGTCCGCCACCGTATGAAAATTTGCCGACATTTGTGGGCGTGAGAACTCCGTTGTTCGCACGCGCGACACATTCGTTTACGGTGTCGTCGTTGTCGCAACCACTCGGGCCGAAGCTCGTGTAGCCGCTACGAAATGTGAGAAATTGGATGTCGTCGGCCGTTAACAAACCGTTGCGGCGTTCGGCGACATACGCGCCGTAAATCCACTTTGATGCGGATGCGATCGCCATCTGTGTTTGCGCAGTGTACGTCGTCGTAGTGCCGGACTTGTTGACTGATCCGCGGCCGAGCAGTGCGGTGACGTCGCCAATCTCCCAATAGAACGGTTGGATGTCGGCGCATAAGCCAGTGGAGCGCTCGGCGGTGGTTTTGGCTGCAGCCGCCCGCGTCGCGAGATCGGCGCCCGTAGTTGGGGTGGTTGGCAAACCAGTTCCATCGTCGGCGGCGCCGCATGCGGAAGCGGAGGCAACCGACAACAACATGATTACAACACGCGTAGGATACTTCATAGAAAAGTGATCGAGGGAACGCGCCTGGATTGGCAACGCCAATCGCCTGCCACCTGTAGAGACGCCGGCAATCGTTCATGGTTAATGCGTATCGTGCGTGCCGCGTCATCTCGATCACAGTCGCCGCGTAGTTGGTGCCGCGACTTACCCCTCGCCATTCAAAAAATATGCGACGTCGTCGCGGGCGGGCGCTTGCAGCATCTCGAGCGGTGGGCCACTCTGCACCACGCGACCGGCGTCAAGTAGCACGGCAATGTCGGCGCGACGAGCTTCGGCGCTGTCGTGAGTGACCATGAGTGTGGTGAGCTTCCAATCGCGATGCAGTTCGCGCACCGTGTCGCGCGTCGCGAGTTTTCGGCGCGGATCCAGTGCGCTGAAGGGTTCGTCCAATAGCAGTACGGCAGGTTCGCCGCGGTCCAGGCACGAGCGCACGCGCACGAGCGCTCGTGCCAGCGCAACGAGCTGGCGTTCGCCGCCACTCAGCGCGGCAATCGGAGTGCCGAACAGAGCGCCGATCCCCAAACGTTCGACCATGGAGCTGTGCAACGACTCCGATTTTGTCGACCAGCTGATGTTGTCACGCACTGTACGATGCGGAAAGAGTGCGCCGCGTTGATAGACCAAGCCAACGCCGCGTTTTTCCGGCGGCCATTGTGTCACCGTGTGTTGATGCAAGACGACTGTGCCAATAGTGGCGGTGCGCACGCCGGCGATAACTTCCAGCATTGTTGTTTTGCCCGAGCCCGCAGCGCCCACCACCACGCCAAACGCGCCCGAGGGAATCGTGAACGTGATGTTCGCCAGCGTGAATGCACCGGCACGCACGCCAACGTTGTTGAGGGCTATCACGTGAGTGGCGTGTTGTGACTGCGCAATGCACGTAATGCGATCAGCGGCACCAGCGAAAGCAAGGCAAGCGCAGCGGCCACCGGTAGTGCTTCCGGCAAGCCGTAGCTTGTGAATCGTTCGTAACTCAACACGCTGGCGACTTTCGGATTATATGCGAGCACCACGATTGCGCCGAACTCGCTGACCGCGCGCGCCCAGGTGATGACGCCCGCCGCCAGCAGGCCTCGTGCACTCAGTGGCAATGTGACACGCCACCAGGTTTGCCACGGTGAGTCGCCCAGCGTGCGTGCCGCGTATTCGAGCCGGACGGGTACTTGTGATATCGATTCACGCGCCGCGCTGACAAAGAGCGGTGCGCTCACAAACAGCATCGCGCAGACTATCCCCAGCGGCGAGCCAACAATGCGCAGGCCCATTTGCAGCAGCACCTGCCCCACCGCGCTGTTCCGGCCAAACACCAGCAACAGCGCTATTCCCGCAACGGGATGGGGCAACACAAGGGGCAAATCGAGCAGTGCCGCCAACAGCGCACGCCCGCGAAACGATTTACGCGCCAGCAGCCACGCGAGCGGTGTTCCGCCAACCGCCGCCAGAAATGTTGCGGAAGTTGCGGTCCCAATCGTCAACAGAAGCGCGCTCCGCAGCTCGTGGTCGGTCACCAGAAGTGACAGGCCGCGCGCACCCGAACCGCCGATCAGCGCGCCCACGGGCAACGCTAACAGCAGCAACAGACAGGAAGCGGCGACCGCGGCGAGAATACCCGAGAGGGGCTGCACGGCGCTCAGTATAAGCGACGCCCGGGCGAGGCGACAGCGATTTCGAGTGATGGGGCGCGAACACCACCGAAAACTATGTTGCAGTTCTCTGCCTTTCTCCGCATGCTCGGCGCTTCTCAGGGTCCCGGCAGTTGGCTTTTTGACGCAACCTTGATCACTGCGGTGAAAGCCAGTTGCTTACACTTCGCTGCATCTCCTCAAACTCTGTGGCATGCCCGAACTGGCTATCGAAGTACGCGACGTTGTAAAGCGCTACGATCACCACCTCGCTGTCAAATCGCTGTCGCTCTCGGTGCCGAAGGGCGCCGTGTATGGGTTGCTTGGACCAAACGGCGCCGGCAAAACCACGACAATTCGCATGCTGCTCAACATCATCGCACCCGATTCCGGTTCGGTGAAAATATTGGGCTCGCCGCACAACGATCCCAAACTGGTTGATCGCATCGGGTATCTGCCCGAAGAACGTGGTCTGTATCGCAAGATGCAGGTGCGACGCGTGCTGCGTTTCCTGGGTGAACTGAAAGGCTTGCGCGGTTCCGATCTCGATCGCCGTATTGATTCGTGGCTGGATCGCTTGCAGCTGCGCACGAACGGACAGGATTGGGGGGCCGCGAAAGTTGACGAACTCTCGCGCGGCATGCAGCAGAAAGTGCAATTCATTGGCGCGCTGCTGCACGACCCTGAGCTCGTGATTCTCGACGAGCCGTTTAGCGGTCTCGACCCGATCAACGCGCAGGCGTTGAAAGACACGGTCGTCGATCTCAAGAAGCGCGGACGCACGGTCATCTTCAGCACTCACATCATGGACAACGCCGAACGTTTGTGCGATTCGGTGTGCATCATTGCGCAGGGCGAGAAGGTGCTGGACGGTGGCGTGGCCGAGGTACGTGCAGCGCACGGGGGACGCATGGTCGCGCTTGGTCTCGAAGGCGCACCAACGTCGGCGGTGCAACTGGTGCTCAACAATCGCGCGCTGGTGGCTCGCGCGGATGACTCCAATCGTTTTCTGGAAGTCGAACTCGCGGCCGGCGCGCGTGCGCCGGACTTGCTCAAGGCGCTGGTCGATGCGGGGGCGAGCATTGAGCGGTTTGAACTCGTACGTCCATCACTCCACCGCATTTTTCTCGAGAAGGTGGGCGCCACTCACGTGGAAGACGGCATGTCGGGGCAGGGATAATCATGGACAAACTGTTTGCCGTTATTCGCCGCGAGTACCTGGAGCGCGTGCGTTCGCGATGGTTTCTGATTGCGACGCTGTTTGGTCCCGTCTTTTTTGGGTTGTTGATGTTTCTGCCCGCGCTCATCGCGTCACGCGAGAAGGCCTCGGGCGACGCCTCGAAAATCATCATCATCGACGCAAGCGGTGCGTCACTGGGTGATCGCGTTGCCGCGCAATTGAGCGGCGGAATGTCGGGCGCTACCGGACAATCGCAAGTGCGTGTCGTTCGCGCCGACAGTCTGGCGCCGGCCGAATCGCTCGCGACAAAGGCCGTGATGAGCGAGGAGGTGAAAGGCTACCTCGTACTCGACAGCAGTACGGTTGCCGGACATCGCGCGCGCTACTCCGGCAGCAACACGACCGCGATCTTCGACATGCAGCAGCTTGATCGCGCCATCCAGCACGAGGTGTTGGGTATGCGTCTCGAGAAAAACGGAATCGATCCCGAACTCGGTCGCGAGTTATCCAGTTTGAACGTGAACTTCACGACGGAGCGACTGACGAAACGCGGACGCGGTGGCTCCGGCAACGTGAGTCTCTTTTTCGGACTCGCCGTCGCGATGCTGTTGTACATGACGATCTTTATTTACGGACTGAACGTGTTGCGCGGTGTGCTGGAAGAAAAACAGACGCGCGTGGCCGAAGTGGTGATCGCGAGCGTCTCATCCACCAAATTGCTGTTGGGTAAAGTGATTGGTGTGGGTGCGGTCGGGTTCACCCAGCTCGTGTTGTGGATGGCGATGAGTTTCCTGATGTGGAAGATACGCGCGCCAATTCTGGCCAGGATGGGTGCGCCGCAGATGTCGGGCGGATTTCCTGACATCACGCCCGCGACGGGACTGATTCTGCTGGCGTTCTTCGTTCTCGGTTTCATGTTTTACGCCGGACTGTTTGCGGCGGTCGGAGCAACGGTCAACAGCGAGCAGGAAGCGCAGCAGGCGCAGATGCCGGTGGTACTGCTGCTGGTCTGCAGCGTAATGTTTGTGCAGAACGTGTTGCTGACGCCGGACAGCGCGTTGTCGCGCACGCTTTCCCTCATGCCGTTCTCGGCACCGATTGTGATGCCGCTTCGCATGACGGTCGCGCCGGTTCCTGCACTGGACATTGCGTTCGCGCTGCTGTCGGTTGCGCTGGGCGCGGTATTTACGACGTGGCTGGCGTCGCGTATTTATCGTGTTGGACTACTCATGTACGGAAAGAAGCCGTCGTTTGGTGAAATTCTGAGGTGGGTGCGCCAAGGCTAGTACCCGACTTCAGCGGATGGCTTCGCGCGGATCGCCGACGTTCGAGTTCAATCGGAGACTGCAACCGACTAACTGCAAACGACTCACTGCAACCGACTCACTGCAAACGACTCACTGCAACCGACTCACTGCAAGCGACTCACTGCAACCGACTCACTGCAAACGACTCACTGCAAACGACTAACTGCAAACGACTAACTGCCTTTGGACTTTACGGACACACGGGACTTTTCGGACAGATTCGGCGCGAGGTGGGGTAACGCAACGAGGAATCGGGATTTCGAGCTATTTGATTGTTTGCTTCGCACGCGGATCAGCGAACGGGGGCTCCCATCAACGAAATTTCATTATTTTTGTTGCGATGAATTCCCCATTCAACCCGTGCGCAGTTAAGTCGGAAGAAAAAACGTCGTGTCCTTACTGCGAGACTTCGCTCGGCTGAGGCACCGGCCGAAAAGTCCGGTGTGTCCGTAAAGTCCAAAGGCAGTTGGTCAGTTAGCGGACTCAATGCCACGCGAATTCCCAGATGACGCAACGAAGGCCGAGCATCCACACCACAGATGCCCGGCCTTCTGTTTTCGTTCCTGCACGCTGCGAAATCCCACTCCCAAAACGGTCCAGTTCAGACCGTAGCCACGTCCGGTACACAGTACTTGTCAAACGCACCGACCAGGTCCTGTGCAATCTGCTGCGCGCTGCGTCCCTCAATTTGCCAACGCTCCAGCATGAACACGACGTCGCCGTCCTTCATGAGGGCGATGGACGGCGAACTGGGCGCGTATCCCGTGAAATACCCGCGCGCCTTTGAAGTCGCTTCCGTGTCCTGTCCAGCAAAAACGGTTGTCGACACGTCCGGTTTTGTCGCGTGCTGGAGGGCCATCGCAACGGCTGGACGTGCATTGCGTGCCGCACAGCCGCACACCGAATTCACGACGACCATCGTCGTGCCCTTCGCCTGCATCTGGTGATCGACAGCGTCACTTGTCCGTAATTCCTGCACACCCAACCGCGTCAATTCTTCACGCATCGGGCGCACGATCTGCTCTGGGTACATCATCGTTCAACGCTCCTCGTAATGGTCGTGTTCATCATCGTCCTCTTCGTCGGCGTCGCGAACGAGCGCGAGAATCGCCGACTGCGGAACAACGAGGTACAGCTCGTTCTCGAATGTGATTTCCACCGCCGCCTTGCGAAAAAACAACGCATAGTCGCCGGGCACTGCCTGCATTGGTACAAACCGCGCCTCGCGTCCGTTCCCGGAAACGCGCCATGGTTCTTCACTTTGATCGGTGAGGTCAGGCAGCGCCAACCCCGGGCCGGACGAGACAATTTCCCCTCCCTGTACTGCCTGATTGTCGATGGCCGACGGCGGCAGGTACAAACCCACCTTCGTGCGCTGGTCGCCCTCCTCGGCCTTCACTAGCACCCGGTCTCCAACCACGATCAACCGTTTGTTTTTGCGGATCATCTCAACTCCTCACCGGTGCTTGTGCTAACTACTCGCGTTCTGCGTATCGCGTTCTGCGTATCGCGTTCTGCGTATCGCGCCCTACGTTATCGCGCCCTGCGCGTCCGCCTGCAGTGTGTCGCCTGCAGCGCCAGCGATCAATTTAACGTCCCGACCGGTTTGATGAGGTGGAACTTGGTCTGTCGCCCGAAGGCCCAGCGAACTTTTCCGTTTTCATCAATGATCACGTCCTCTTCCTGAGCCGAGCGCACCGCCTGGTTGCCCCACTCCGGTACTTTCGTGGTGGCCTGCAGCTCGATGGAGTACCACATGCTGGGAATGATCACGTGGTCACCACGCCCGGGCACGCCGTCCTGATAATCCCACAGGCCAATCAATGCGCCCGCGCCGTGACCATTCAGGCCAATCGGATGCGAATACAGCGTGCCGTCAATTCCGCCCGCCTTCATGCGGGCAAGCCCGCGCTTCAGTGACTCGTTGCCGCTGCGCCCTGGCACCAGTTCGGAGAATTGAATGTCCTGCAGCTTGTTGGAATTGAGCAGCGCTTTTTGCAGTCCAACCGGCACGTCCGTCTCGCCGTCTTTCAGAACGTACGCCATGTGTTGCGTGTCGGTATTGAGGCCCATCGCAGTGATGCCAAAATCGCAATGCAATACATCGCCTTTCTGAATCGTGGGATTCACACCCACCAACTCACCGACGCCAAACTGACGCTGCACCTCAATACTCGTTTGAAACCACGTGCCGAGCCCGAGATCGTTCACCCGTTGGCGCATCCACCACACCACATCGTCGGCTTTCGTCACGCCGGGCTTGATGACTTTGTTCGAAAACGCTTCTTCAATGATGGCCCACGCCAGTTTGTTCAGTTCCTTGAACGCGACTTCTTCATCGGCCGAGCGTGCGGCAATCATATCAACCGCGAGTGCTTCGGCCGACACGAGCTTTGACGTCCATTCCGGGCCAATTCCCTGCTGCATGCCGTCGCGCTCACCCGCCGACAATCCATCGGCAAACGCAAACGTGCGCGAGACGTTGATCGCAATCTGTTTTGGTTTGCGTTCTTCAATGACTTGTTTGAGCACACTCCACTGATCGTCGCCCCACAACTCGGCCGTGCGATCGTTCGTCACTTGTCCGGCGGGAGCAGCCGCGACTGGCTTCGTGCTGCGAACCGCCTTGTAGAGATTGCCCTGCGACGTGCCGCCCAGCGCGAGGCGCTCAATCCCCTCTTTCGGACCGCGATCGTAGAACACGTAAATCGTGCGGCGACGCGCCGCGAACGTGGTTGGCGAGGTGATGGCGCGAAACACGGGATCTTCGTTGTACTCGCGCATCGGCACGACCCACATGTCAACGCCGCGCTTTCGCATCAAGAGTGGCAGGTTTTTCTCGAGCCGGGTTTCGAGCCATTTCTGCTGGCGGAATGCTTGATCACGTAGCGTTCCGAACGGGCGCAGGGTGTCGGCCGCGCTGGAGCCTGATTGGCGAGTACCGGGCGTGGCGGGCGTAACAACGGGCTGTGCGCCGGCAGCTGATGTGCCGAGCATGAACGCGATGGAGAGCGGGAGCGAAGCGCGCATTTGAGCGGGGTTGGGGACCCCGAAATCTACAACTACGCCACTTCCACTTCAGGCATTCGCTTCCGGTCCAGGATGCGCCGAACGATTTGCACCGACGCCGCCAGCATGAGCGAATAGGTCAGCACAATGAGTACGCGCTCAATCACCGTCTGCCCGGCTAACGACCACCAGTCGTGCCACCCCGCCAGCCCCGTTCCCAACGGTTCTACCTTGAGCGCAATAAGCAGAGAGCTCACCCCTAATTCCGCACTCGCTTCGATCAGCGTGAACCACGCCGCGCGCAACGGCCAGCGCCGCAACGGGAAATTGCCCAGGTGCCACGTCAACATTCCGCACAGGAACAGCACTGCGCCGACTACGCCGAGCACAAACATTGGCGTGCTGGCCGACATCGCGAACACACGGAACAGCCGCATCACGATCCCGGTAATTCCCGCCAGTTCGAGCGTGCTCAGTGAGAACGCGCGCAGCGGGTGCAACCGATGATCGCGCCACTGAATGACTTCTCTGGGAAAAAAGGCGGGCATCTATGCGAACCTACGCGGCGGTACCGCAAACGCCAGCGTTGGGACGAACGCGTGTGTGATGCAGCTAACGCGATCCTGCGCCTGTTTGCACGTGCGCGAGTAGGAACACCAGACTTTCCGGAACGTGCGCTCGCCAGTAAATCCAGTCATGTAGTCCGGGCCACTCGGCATATTCGTGGGACACTCCAAGCGCGGTGAGCGTTGCGTGGAAGTCGCGATTCTCCTGGATATAAGTGTCGGACACTCCACAATCGAGACGCAGTGCCGGCAGTGGCCCCTTCTGTAACGTCTTGGCACGTAACGCGATCCGCGCGGGATCACGCGCGATCCACCCCATGCTGTCCAGACCGAACGCAACCCGCTGGGTGCGCCACAGGCCTCCAGCGGCCGTTCTAAGGCCGATCGAGTCGCCAGCATAGGTTGGTGGCGCCACGAACGGTTTGGGGCCGAGATAACGCGGTGACATCACGCCGGAGTGGCTAGCGGCGGCCGCAAAAACGTCAGGGTAAGCCAGCGCGATCGTAATCGCGCCGTAGCCACCCATGCTCAGCCCCGCGATGCCGCGACTGTTCCGGGTTTGCAGCGTGCGGTATTTGCGATCGATGTACGTCACCAGGTCGCGCGCCACATAGTCGTCGTAATGCAGCCAGGGCACGCAGTACGTCGCGGCAGACTCCTTGCGCGTGGTGTCGGCCCGACACGCGGGGACATCGGCAAACATGTTGGCTGTCGTCCACCACCCATCATCGCCGTCAGGCATCACGACGATGGCTTCGGCCGTGCCGGTGACAATCAGTGAATCCATGGCCGCATCCAGCTTGCCGCTGGCCGTCCAATTCTTTTCGTCGCCACCCAAACCGTGCAGATAGAACAGCACCGGATATCGCTTGGCGCTGTTCGCGACGTAGGAAGGTGGCAGGTAGATGCGCACTTCCTTCTGAATTCCGAGTGACTGCGACCACAGGGTGTCAGTGCGCACGGTTCCAGTGACCGGGCCCGCGGCACCAGCGCCTCGTGTTTGCGAATGGGCCGACGCGATCGCGCTCGTGAGCAGCGCGATGTACAAACCAAATCGGCGAGCCTGGTTCGAAATCGTCATGGCGATTGGATGACTATTTGATGCGCGTGCCGATCCGATGCCACCGGATGTCCGTGAGGAAGGGCAGTGCGCGATCGCTCTCGTCCGCGCGGTAGGAGTAGTACACAAACACCGGGCGGCCACGAAGGTTCTGGCGTGGCACAAATCCCCAGTAACGACCGTCCTTCGAATCGTAGCGGTTGTCACCCAGCATGAAATACTGTTCGGCTGGAACGAGCATGGGGCCCCAATTGTCGAGCGTGGGTTCCTTCGCGGGATCCCCAAAGCGCGTTCCATGCAGTTCAAACTTCTTCTGCCAGATGAACAGGTTGTGGGAGAATGACCCGTCGCCCTTCACGTTTTGCGATGCGGCAAACCCCTGTCGTTGTTCGACGCCGTTCACGAACAGCATCCCGTTTTTCATCAGGATGGTGTCGCCCGCCACCGCCACGCAGCGCTTGACGAGTATGGGCGTTGGGTCCAGAGGCTGGTCGGCTTGCCGAGGCGAAATAAATACGACGACGTCGCCGCGCTTTGGGTCCCCGCCCGGCAGATTGATGTCGGTGCCGGGCACATGCGCTCCGTACACCAGTTTGTTTACGAACAACCAATCACCGACCAGCAGCGTCGGGATCATGCTGCCCGAGGGGATCCGAAAGGCTTCGATGACGAAGGTGCGGATCAGCAGAAAAATCGCGAGGGTGCCAATGATTGCTTTCGCATTTTCAACGCCGTTGCCACGCGCGCGCCGCCTGGCGGGTTTGTTCGCGGAACGCAACGCGGCCACACTGCCTTTGCCAGTGCCCGACGACTTCGATTTCATTGCCACGGCACGACGTTGGGGGTGAGAGCGAGCACGGAGAGGATAGGTGCGACAAGGGGGCGCGTCCGAAAGGAACGCGCCCCCTTACTACGACGCAACCGTGTCGCTGGTTACGACAGGTGCTTGGAAATGAGCTTGGTCATGTCGAACATGCTGACCTGCGTCTTGCCGCCGAACACCGGCTTCAACTTGTCGTCGGCGTTGATGGCGCGGCGGTTCTTGGCATCCTGCAAGTTGTTCTTCTTGATGTACGCCCACAACTTCTTCACGACTTCCGTGCGCGGAACTGGCTTGTCGCCAATGACGGCGGCGAGCGCTGGGCTGGGCTTGAGTTCCTTCATGAACGCGGCGTTTGGTGTGCGCTTGGCACCCTTTTTCGCAGCGGCTTTCTTTGGAGCAGCTGCGGCCTTTTTCGGCGCAGCGGCTTTCTTTGCAGGTGCAGCTGCCTTTTTCGCTGGAGCAACTTTCTTCGCTGGAGCGGCTTTCTTTGCAACAGCCTTCTTAGCGGGTGCAGCTTTCTTCGCAGCTTTCTTCGCGGACTTCTTCGCAGCGGCCATGGATTCTCCTGAATTGGTTGACCCGAACGGATCGCGTCGGACGTTTTGAATAAAATGTGCCGCGCAACCGCGGACGCGCCACAAGCTATGTCACTCTAAGCGCTACGCAATAGGGAAATGCGCATTTTTTCCCTATGAGCGCCGAATGAAAAAACGAGCGCGCCCTTCGTTACCTGTTTTTTGCACCCTTTTCGAGCGCGCGCAACAGCTCAAGCGACCGCACATCCCACGCATCCGGAGCGTCATCGTCTTCGGCGATGTCACCATTTTCCTGTGGAGTCTCCATGATTACCGGCACATGCTTCGTGCGCTTGTCGTGCAGCAACCACCCAAAAGCGGCCGCGCCAATCTTGCCTTCGCCAATGAGCGCATGCCGATCCTTGTTCGACGCGAGCGCACCTTCACTGTCGTTGAAATGAAAAAACGCCGGTGGCTCACCCGTGGCATTCTCGAAGGAATCGAGGGTTTCTCTCACCCGCGCTTCCGACTCAGCCAGGTCGTAACCCGAGGCGTACAAGTGGCAGGTGTCGAGTCCGTACCCCGTGCGCGCGCGCAGCGCTTTTGGAATCACAGAGAGCATCGCCGCCACTTCGTCGGGTGTTTTGCCCAGTGTCGTTCCGGCGCCCGCGGTGTTCTCGATGAGCAGGCGTGTCTGCCCTTCCGGCACGGCTTCGAGTGCACGTTGCATCGCGAGCCCGACACGCGCGAGGCCGGTTTCACGATCGCCGTCCGTTGCGGCGCCCGGATGGAAACAGACGCCGCGCACACCCAACGCCGTGCTGCGTTCGAACTCCTTAGCCAACCCCGCCGACGCGCGTTCCCACTTTTCCGCTTCCGGCGTACCACAATTCAGCACGTACGCCGCGTGCACAATTACGTGGTCAAGCGAGATTCCCGCCTCGTCCAGCGCCTCGTGGAAACGCTTCACCTTTTCGGGTTTCATTCCGGCTTTGTCATTGTAGAACTTGGGAATCGCGCTGAAAATCTGCAGCGCCTTCATTCCCGAGCGTCCCGCTCGTCGCGCGGCCATGTGGATGCCGCCGTTATCAATGCAGTGTGCGCCCAGAAAGTGCATGGGAGTCCTGTGGGTTAACGAACGGTGGCCCGCCGCATGCGAAACGCTGCGGTTGCTTTCACGGTGGAATCAACCTCGCTCCATCCGACCACGGCCGCACGACCGCTCATCAACACGTACGGATCGACCGCACGCCCGGCACGACTCGCATCAACCCGCGGTTCAAACGAATGTCCCGATGTGCGCGAAATCGCCATCCCAATCCGACCTCGCCCCAGCGGTGCGTTGGGATCTTCATAAACGACCGCAACGAAATCGCCGGACGTCGCGACGCGGGCCGCACCCATTCGGCGATCGCCATATATCATGACTACTGGCATTTCAAAGAGCGCGCGCGGATCCATCTGATGTGCATAAAATACTCCAGCGCCCTCGGGCGCATTCAGCGCGTACGCGACGTGTACATAGCCATTCTTTGAATCAACCGCGAGCCCTGGCGGGGCGCGATCACAACCAACTGCTCCTCGTTCGACGGCATTCGCATCACCCGCACCCTGATCGAGCGTGTCAACATTGACAGGCCCACGCCACACTCGGCTGGTATCTGGCGCAGCACTGCCCACCAACTGCCACGCGGCCAGAAGAAAGACGCGGCCTCTGTCGCGCTTTGACCACCACACCGCAACGCGACCTTTGCCCGGAACAGCCGCCACGCGCAGACTGCGCGCACACCGTGCATCGTCGAGCGGGACGTCAGCATTGCCCATCGCGGCGCCTGGCACGTTCAGCACGCCTGATACCGCCGGCATCGACATAGTGTGATTCATGGGTGCCATCGCGCCGCGCGACGGCGCACCCGACCCTGGACTTCCAGGCTGCGACACTTTCGTGGATGACTGCGACGCAATCGCGGTTGTGTCGCTGGCTTCCGGCATCGCTTTCAACACAACCTCCAGCATTGAAGCGGCGCCGGCCTCCCGCAACAAATCCTGGGTGCGCGCGAACGCAGCGCCACGCGACGTGTCGCTCAGAGCCGAATCAAACGCTACCGCGCCAGGAAACGACAGCGGAGATGGATGTTGATCCGCCATCTCAGTTTTATCGACCCACGTGACGGGAGCCGGCTGCCCACAACTACTCGCTGCGGTCGTCGCAGCAACCATGCCCAGCAATGCGCGTGCCACCGGCGCCAATTGGAGTCGCGCACGAACGGAGATTTTCATCGGGTTGTTATTTCGAAGGAACCGAGACGCCGTGCCTTGCCATTCAAGAGCAGCTCGACGAGATGTGTACCCGGGTAATGTTTGCGAGTGGTATGCTGTGCCAGCGAAATCGTTTTCTGGAGAGAGATTGTTTCCTTCGACGCCAGTTCGAGCGTTCGCAGCTTGAACGTTTTCGCACTGGTCTGGCCGTTCGATTTGACGAAGTGCACCCGGAGGTCGGCCAGCACACGCTGCGGTGATGCCACCTTGTTCGCGACGCTGAGCTTGATCGTCGCCGACTGTCCAATGCGCACTCGTTCGGGCGTGATGCTCGCGTCGCGCACCGAAACCTTCGCCGGCAAACCAAAGCCAAGCGCAGCGAGTGCACCGCTTTCGGTTCGTTTGACGGCGCTCCGAAGCGCGTGATGCACAATCCACCGACGCTGGTCGGTCGCTCCCTTCAGCCATCGCGTCGCTACTGCCACCAGCACGTCAGGGTGGTCCTTGCCAATGTCGTTCAGGTTGTTGGCCACCGAACGCCGTACGTACAGCTCGGGATCGTCCTTGAGCAACTCCAGGAGTTCAATTACGGGCTGTGGGTCTTTCTGAAACGCCCGCAGTCGCGACGCCCACGGCAGCCGAGGGCGCGAACCCTCCGATACGAGACGCCGAACATGTTGATTTTCGTCGGTTGCCCATTGCTTGAATCGAGCCAGCGTCGCTTCACGGTGCCGCTCGAGAAACGGCCGTATGCTGAACTCGGCGGTAAATCGCTGGGTGAGTTCGTACTGCGCGTCCATGCTGATCTCGAAATCGTCGAGCCCAAACTCCGAGACAAAAAACGTATGGGGACCATAATAGAACGAGGCCATGCCTTCGCTCTCGCCGCGCTTCGGCCTTGGCCCTATTGATTGCATCAGGATGGTGAGCGCTTCCGGGTAGTGCTCAGGCAAGTGCACCCGGAGCCGCCGAGCGATGTGACGGGCCCGCGGCATGAGTTCGAGTTCGTCATAGCCGCTGAGTACATCAGCCTGAAAAGCGCCGTTGTCGAACTTGCCGGACACGGCGGCAATCTGCGCACCAATGCGGCGCGGCACGTCGGTTCCGAATGAATGCTTGAGGGGTTCAGCCATAAGCCACGGAGTATACGGAAACACGAGTGAATTCGAGAGGGTCGCGTTGGTGCCGCGTGGGATTCCCTCGCTAGATTTCGCGTTCTGGCCGGATTGCGCGCCCTCTGTGCGACTGGCCGCCACGACTTCGCTCCCGGAGAATTCTCGATGTCCTTTGCCGCATTTGACGGTACCCGCCGTGTGCCGCCAGCCGTAAACGAGCCCATTCGCAGCTACGCGCCCGGGTCGGTGGATAGAAAAAATCTCAAGGCGCGCCTTGCCTCAATGGAGACCGAGCAGCCGGAGATTCCAATTGTTATTGGCGGCAAACGCGTGCACACGGGCGACTTGGGCAAAGCAACGATGCCGTGTGATCACCAGCACGTCATTGCAACGTATCACAAGGCCACGTCCGAGCACGTTGAGCAGGCAATCGTAGCGGCCGCGGCTGCGCATGCCGAGTGGTCGAGCTGGCGCTGGGAAGATCGCGCGGCGGTGTTCCTGCGCGCAGCCGAGTTGTTGACGACAACGTGGAGCGACACCGTCAATGCGTCCACAATGCTGGGACAGGCCAAAACCGCCTATCAGACGGAAATTGACGCGCGCTGCGAGCTGATCGATTTCTGGCGCTTCAACGCGCAATTCGCGCAGGAATTGTATAGCGAGCAACCGCTCAGCGATCATGCCTCGTGGAACCAGCTCGAGTACCGCCCGCTGGAAGGTTTTGTGTACGCGGTGTCTCCGTTCAACTTCACGGCAATTGGCGGAAATCTTGCGGGCGCGCCCGCGTTGATGGGTAACACGGTTTTGTGGAAGCCTGCGGCGACCGCCATGCTTTCCGCATGGAATGTGTTTCAGTTGCTGGAAGAAGCGGGATTGCCGCCGGGTGTGATCAATTTCCTGCCGGGCGATCCGGTGGCGATTTCAAACGTTGCGCTGAAGCATCGTGATCTGGCGGGCGTGCACTTTACGGGATCCACGGGTGTGTTCAATCACATGTGGGAAACGATTGGCCAAAACATGGGGGGGTACAAGTCGTATCCGCGCATTGTTGGTGAAACGGGCGGTAAAGATTTCATCGTGGCGCATGCGAGTGCCGACGCGCAGGCTTTGGCCGTCGGGATGGTGCGTGGCGCGTTTGAGTATCAGGGCCAGAAGTGTTCCGCGGCCAGCCGCGCGTACATTCCGAAGTCGATTTGGCCGGACGTGCGTGATCGCTGCGTCGCGATGATGGCGGAGATCAAGCAGGGTGATGTGCGCGATTTCCGTAACTTTGTCGCGGCGGTCATCGACGAGCGAGCGTTTGATCGCAACAAGCGTTATCTCGATCTTGCGAAGACGTCAGCCAACATCATTGCGGGTGGTGGCGCGGACAAGAGCAAGGGTTGGTACATCGAACCGACGCTGGTTGAAGCGCAGGATTCGTCCAGCCGCTTGTTGTGCGAAGAAATTTTTGGTCCGATTCTCTCGGTGCATGTGTACGACGACGCGAAATGGGAAGACACCCTGCGTTTGGTGGACGCAACGTCGCCGTACGCGTTGACGGGCGCCGTGTTCGCACGCGACCGAATGGCGGTGCGTCAGGCGTCGTCGATTCTGCGGCAGGCCGCGGGAAACTTCTATATCAACGACAAACCGACTGGTGCGGTTGTTGGTAATCAGCCTTTTGGTGGTGCGCGTGGTTCAGGCACCAACGACAAGGCCGGATCGAAGATGAACCTGATGCGGTGGGTGAGTGCGCGGACCATCAAGGAGACGTTCTCGTCGCCGCTGGATTACAAATATCCGTTTATGGGCGAGGAATAGTACTCGACGTTTCGCACAGGACGTTATGGGAAACGACGTGACGCAGACAGCGTGAGGCAGGCGATATGATGGGCGCGGAGTGGCGTGCGGGACGAGCGACGGCTCGTTTCTCATGGGCTCCGCGCTCTTTTTTTGCGACGGAGGCGGTGGTTCGTGCGGAAGTGAAGGCCGTTAACTGACGAGCAGCCTTTGGACTTTTCGGACACTCCGGACTTTTCGGACAGCGCCGGCGCGGGTGCGGATGTGCGGTTCGAGTCGATTGGATTGGTCTCATGTTTTGGAACAGCGCCCAAGAATCGCGCAGGGTTCTGGCACCAATGTTCAGTCGATTGCAATGGCGAGTCGAATCGAGAACGTCGCAAGCGCGCACGCGGTAAGCAAAACGAAATGCTGATGTTCAGGACGCGCGCAGAACACCGTTCTGCCCGGAGCCCGTCCGAAAAGTCCGATGTGTCCGAAAAGTCCAGAGGCAGTTAGTCAGTTGCAGTTAACGAGACGCGAATTTCACCGCCGCAATTCAGGCGCGAGCGATGCAGGCATCCGACGCCATACAGCACAGCTCGCATGAAAACCGATGGGTCCGTCCGTGTCCTGTGCGAAAAGTCACAAGAATTATCGCGCGCATTGTCTTATTGTTGGCGGCTCGTGTTGCGGCCCGAAACTGTTTCGCGAATGAGACACACCGCTCACGCGGTCCTTCGTCGAGTGCCACATGTTGCAGCCACCACAGAGCGGCTGCCGCACCTGCCGCTCGCGCAGACGCAGTCGAGTACAGTCGTTCACAAAATCCTCGAGGATCCCGTCCTTTATGCGAATTCGGCCACGTAGTGCCGCGCTGCTCCTGCTCGCCGCGTTCAGCGTCGCGTGTACTGAAACCACTCCGCTCGCCCCGGTTGTTACAGCGCGACACGACGTCGGCATCGCGGCGCTGCCGCCTGTACGCGTCAGCGAATTTCACTACGACAACGTCGGTGCCGACGCGGGTGAGGCAATTGAAATATCGGGGCCGATAGGTACGAATCTCTCGGGATATTCGATTGTGCTGTACAACGGCAGCAACGGACAGTCGTATCCAGCAACGACCAATCCTGCTTCGCTGACATTGTCAGGCACGATTTCTGTCAGTTGTACCGTCGATCCAACGCGGGGAGTCGTAGTCGTCGGTGCCGTTGGCATACAAAACGGAAGTCCAGACGGACTCGCGCTGGTGCACAACGGCACGGTTATTGAATTCCTGTCGTACGAAGGTTCGTTCACGGCTACCAATGGCGTGGCGTCCGGAATGACTTCGACGGACGTCGGAGTACTTGAAACTGCCGACGCGCCAGTCGGCTCATCGCTCAAACGAAATGGAGCGGGTGTTTGGAGTGGACCGAGTGCGAATAATTTTGGCGCGTGCAACGATGACGATGCTCCGCCACCAGCCGCAGTTGTCGCGTCGGTAGTGGTGTCGCCCACGAACCCGTCTGTGCAGATTGGTGCTACACAAGCGTTCACCGCGACCGCGCTGGACGCATCAAATCAGCTGATTACCGGCGTCGCGTTTACGTGGAGCAGCTCGGAAACTCCCGTTGCCACAGTGAATGCGGGCGGCACCGCGACGGGCGTTAGTGAAGGCACATCGACTATAACGGCGACCGCACCGAACGGTGTGTTTGTAACAACCGTCCTCACTGTGACTGCGGCTCCGCCGCCCGCCATTTTGCCGGCCACTCGTTTTACTGAAATCCATTACGACAACGTCTCCACCGACGTCAACGAACGGATTGAGATTGAAGGTCCGACGGGTACCGACCTGACGGGTTGGAGTGTTGTGTTGTACAACGGCACGGGAGGCGCGGCATACAACACCGTCAACCTGAGCGGCGCGATCCCCGCAACGTGCACCGATCCCACACGCGGCGTTGTCGTCGTGAGTTACCCGCAGGACGGCATTCAGAATGGATCGCCCGATGGATTCGCGCTGATCAACAACAGCAATGAGGTTATCGAATTCCTGTCGTACGAAGGCGCGTTCGTTGCGGCAGGTGGACTGGCGAGCGGTGCATTGTCTACCGATATCGGCGTACTCGAGAACAGCGCGCCGCTGGGACACTCGCTCAAGCGCATCGCCGCGGGAACGTGGCAGGCTCCATCCACCGCAAATTTCGGCGCGTGTAATGGCGGTGGTGGCATAGCCTTGTCCAACAGCAGCATTGCATTTACCGGCCGCAGCCCGTCCACCGACCCCGCCTTGCCCGTCGGGTACCAGGATCAAATTTTCGGCAGCGTGCGCGATGCCGCGGGAGTCGCGGTGGTTACCGCCTTGACGTGGACCAGCGAGAGTCCGTCACTCGCGAGCATCGATCAGCGTGGAGTGATCACAGCACTGGGTGTTGGCAATGCACAGTTCCGCGCCATCAGCGCGGATGGCACGATTTCCGCCAGTTACATCTTGCCCACGCGCACCGCGGTTGCCGGAGCGGCAGTATATGCGGGCAACGCGGAATTCGGTGAACCCACCGACGGCACTCCGGCCGACGACTTCATTCTACGCCGCACCGAATTCACTTCGTCGTTCAGCAACATTCGCAACACACCCAACTGGGTCGCGTACGAACTCGAGGCATCGCACTTTGGCGCCGAAGACCGTTGCGATTGTTTCACGTACGATCCCGACTTGCCAGCCAGTTACACGCGCTACACGACGGCCGACTACACTGGCGCGACGGCCATCGCGGGATATGGCATCGATCGGGGGCATCTCGCTCGCTCTTTCGATCGCACGTCGGGCAGTCTGGACAACGCGCACGCCTTCTACTTCTCAAACATCATTCCGCAGGCCTCCGATGTAAACCAGGGCCCGTGGGCGATCATGGAAAACTTCCTGGGCAATCTGGCCAGCGCGCAAAACAAAGAGGTGTACATCATTGCCGGCGTGTCGGGCAACAAAGGTACCGTCAAGAACGAGGGGTTGATTGTCATTCCGGCCTACGTGTGGAAGGTCGCTGTGGTGATGCCACGCAATCAGGGATTGGCCAACGTCCTTACGGGGGCAGAACCTGAAGTGATTGCCGTGGTCATGCGCAATGACGCGTGTGCGCCAACATGCGCTGACTGGAATACGAATCGCGTCACGGTCGACTCCGTCGAAGCACTCAGTGGCTACGACTTGCTGGCGCTACTTCCTGACTACATCGAGTCGCAACTCGAAAGCGGCAATCACTTTCCGGTGGCTCGCGTGGGCGGTCCGTACAGTGGCGTCGAAGGCACGAGTATCGCGTTCAGCGCGTCTACCACGACCGACGCGGACGCGGGCGATGTCCTGACATACTCCTGGAACTTTGGTGATGGTGCGACCGCAACGGGCGTGTCGCCGTCGCACGCGTTCGTGAACAACGGGTCGTACATCCTGACGCTGACGGTCACCGACTCGAAGGGCGCGCAATCGTCCGTCACGTCGAACGTCCTGGTCATCAACTCGGCACCCGTTGTCACCGCAACACCACCGGCGTCGTGGCAGGCGGGTGTTTCGAAGACGTTGGGGGTGAAGTTCAGTGACGCCAATGCCAAGGACGCTCCGTTCGTGGTGCGCATCAATTGGGGTGACGGCACAGCCATCACGCAGTTTGTTTCCACGGTGCTGCCCGCGTCACCGATTCCACGTCCGCATACGTACGCGAGCTCTGGCAGCTTCACGGTCACGATCACGGTCACCGATCGTGACGGCGGCGTTGGCACATTCACGCTCACCGCTGTAGTGCCATGATGAACACGCGCAACAAATCAACTTCCGCACGCGACACAACCTCTCCCCACATGCACACCATGTCACAACACGTTCGACGTTCCGTTTCGGCGGCGATTGGCGCTTTGATGCTCTCGGCAACAGTGAGCACTGCGCAGCCCATCAATTTGCCGAACAACGAGTCTCCAACCGGGCCGTTCGGCAAAAGCTCCACCGCGACATACGGGCAAACGTTCATGGCGCCGGTCGGATTCAACTACCTGCAAAACTTCAGCTTCTGGTTGTCAAACGATCCCGGACTCTTGGCCGCCAATTCGTCATCGTTGCGGTTTCGTGCCTACGTGATGCAGTGGGATGCGATCAACGGGCACGCGACGGGCGATGCGCTTTACAGCAGCACGGTGCAATCGGGACCATCAGCGTTGTCACAACGTTATGAGTTCGCTTCGACGAACACGTTGCTGAACAGCAGCTTGCAATACGTCGCCTTTGTCAGTGCGTCCGGACTGTTCGGAACGATTGGTGCTGCCGAAGCAACTGCCGGAATGGAGACATCGCTCCTCGGCGGCTACACTGGGGGCCAGTTCGTCTTTGCCGACAACGGGGACAACTTCGGGCTGCTCAAGACGGACGCGTGGTTGTTGTCCGGCGATTTTCCGGATTATCAGACGCGCTTCAACGCCAACTTCACAAGGGCTGCGATCACGGCGGTTCCCGAGCCGTCATCGCTCATCCTTTTGGTAGCCGGACTCTCGGCGTTGCTGGTTGTGGTGGCTCGCAAAAAGCGCGTGTAGAGAACTTGTAACCCGTGGCATGTGGCAGGCTCGCATCGGGCCCGGCTAACACGTTCAAACGAACGAAGGCCAGTTGCATTCGCTCACACGCGTGTCGCTGGCTTGTTTTCCACCGGACCGAAGGGGAGTAACAGAAGGAGGCGCGACTATTCCAGAGCTCGAGAGTCATTCTTGATCGGCGACGGTAGCCGAAATCTTGTGGCATCGGATTTCTGTAACCGACTAACTGCCTTTGGACTTTACGGACACACAGGACTTTTCGGACAGATCGCGGCACGTGGGATACTGGCGCCGGTGGTCACGCGCCTCGAACATTTTTTGCTGAACTTCGAATGCGTGTCTGATCCTGAGCGTGACCCTGCCTCCCTGCGCGCAGTTGTCAATGAATCAGGGACGCCCGCGAACTCATTGCGTTGTATGACCCCCGCTCCGAAAGTGTCCGAAGAGTCCGGTGTGTCCGTAAAGTCCAAAGGCAGTTAGTCGGTTGATGTTACGTGCTGACGCACCAATGCCAGCACTATTCGGCGCCACGACCGCGCTACTGTCTTGTTTTCTTTTCGTCGAGTACACAGTTTCGTGCTCGGTGCCCACGCGCCACTCCGTCCACCTTCGTCAGTTACAGTGAGCTCACTCCGCTTTCTCACCGCCGACGTCTTCACGCCGGCCCCGTTCTCTGGCAATCAGCTCGCGATCGTATTCGGCGCCGACGCGTTGCCAACAGAAACGCTGCAGAACATTGCGGTCGAGTTCAACTATTCCGAAACGGTATTCGTGTTTCCCGCGCGCAGCAGCGCCGAAACCCGCCACGTGCGCATCTTCACTCCGGGCGGAGAATTGCAGTTTGCAGGGCATCCCACCATCGGTACCGCACACGCGCTGGTAGCGACCGGCGAAGTGATGGCGGCTGGCAACGAAATCCTGGTGATTCTGGGCGAAGGCGTTGGCCCAGTGCCGGTACGCGTTTTACTGAAGAACGGTGTCCCTGTTTCGGCACAGCTCACCACCGCGATTCTGCCGGAAGAACGACCAAGCACGGTCTCAATCGAAACGCTCGCAGAAATCCTCTCACTGTCACCGGACGATTTCCTCGGCGGCGACTATGCGCCAGCGGCCGTGAGCGTTGGCCTTCCATTTCTCTTGGCGCCACTCCGCTCGATTGATGCGGTGAAACGTGCTCGTGTTGCGGGCGATGCGTGGCAGACACATCTGAAAGGGGCGTGGGCTGCCGAACCGATGGTGTTTGCTGTGGCCCGAGACGCTGATGAGTCAGCATTGCCGGCACACGTACGAGGCTGCGACGTACGTGCACGCGTGTTCGTTCCGGGCCTCTCGATTCCGGAAGATCCCGCGACAGGCTCGGCCAACGCGTGCCTGGCTGGTTACCTCGCGAAACGCACACCGCGCGACGGCGTGTTGCGCTGGGAAGTGGCGCAGGGCGTTGAAATGGGACGCGCGAGCCGACTTTCTATTGAAGCCGAGAAAGCCAATGGTGTGCTCGCGGCCATTCGTGTTGGGGGATCAACTGTGCTGATGACCGAAGGCACAATGACGCTGCGCTAGCGTCATTGCCCGGTATTTTCGCGTTACGACGCCACCGATGACGCTGGCGCGCGCCGATCATCCGGGCTGGCCAAGCGCAGCGATTCCAATCCGTGCGACCACAACACCACACGGTTTCGACCAGTGCGTTTCGCTGCGTACAACGCTTCGTCGGCGCGCGCTTGCAGGTCCTCGGCGATACTTTCGTCGGGGACAGAATCGGACACAACGCCGATACTGGCCGTTACAACGATGCGCTCCGAAGGTCCGCCAAACGACGCTCGGCGAAATGCTTCCAATACACGAACGGCCAGATGCTGGGCCCCCGCGACTCCGGTGCCCGGCGCCAGAATCACGAATTCCTCACCACCCGTACGCGCCACGACATCTCCAGATCGCGCGTTCGCGCGCAGCAGCTCGCCGGTTTCGGTGATGACCTGATCTCCCACGAGGTGACCGTACGTGTCATTCACCTGCTTGAAGTGATCAAGATCGAGCGCAATGATTGCAATATCGGTGTGCGTGCGTGCCGCGCGCGATAACTCGCGACGATACTGCTGTTGAAATCCGCGACGGTTCAGGCATTGGCTGAGCGGATCCGTGAGCACGATACTCGCCAACTGCGCGCGCATGCGATTGTATGCACGTCCAACCGACGTAATCGCATCGGGTCGCGGATCGGCGGCGACATCATACTCCAACGCGAAATCACCTTCTTCGGCACGCTCAAAAACCGTCACGAGTGTAGCCAGTCGCAGGTGCAGATTGCTCAACACCACAATCACCAGCGAGGCGCCCAGGCCGAACAGCATCAGCGTGATGGTCACTCCGGTCCAGTTGACGCCGGGCGCACTGTTTCGAATTGCGATGTCATTGATCAGCAAATAGCCTGTGGCAATGGCCACGAGGGTCAGCAATGCCGGGCCGCGACCAAAATACACGTGCGTGAGTTGCAATGAAAACAGCGCGACCAACAATGCGCGTTCGTAGTCCTCAGGCTGCGCCAGCAAGAACACCAACCAGAACACCATGAGCAAATCGGCCATCACCATCAACGTGGCCGTTGGCACTCCGGCCCGACGGCGCGTGTGCATGCGACGCCGAATGCCCAGCACAAGCACGACGTATGTGGCGCTGACGAGTCCCACCATCCAATCGGCTACATCGGGGCCAATCGTTGCTGCAGCCACGGAGGAGAGCCGCACGACGCCGAACGTTTTGAGCGCGACCGCGAGTCCCGCGGCCAGCAGAGCGAGCGCGATGCGATAGCCGCTCTGCCAAACCAGAATATCCGCGTTCGCCTGCTCGTATCGCGCGCTGTCCGTTGCCATCCAGCCAAGTTATCAGCCGGTTACGCCGTGCGGACAGTGTGCGCTACACCGGGTGACGCCTGTCACTCAGATAGGCGCTTCAAGGTAAAGATCAGTCCGCCAACGCTTTTGAGGGAAGATGCCGCGCGAGATGTCGACGCGAAACAAGCCATCCAGCAGGCTGAAGCCCAACCCCGCGCCGCGTTGCGTGAAGGCATCACCAAATCGCTTGCGCGAACCGGATGCGCCTATATCGAAGAACGCAATTGGGCGCAGGATTCCGTTGCGCCGCCCGATCTCACTGCGAAACAACCAGAACGCGTCGCCTTCCTGCGTGCCAAGGGTTTGCCCACGCACGGACTTGAGTCCGCCCATGTACCACAAGCGCTGCGGCGGCACTTCGCCCGCCGAATATCCGGCGCTTCCAGTCACCGACACCACGGCACGTTTCATTGGTCGCGTGACGGCACCCTCAAGCGAGAGGCGTGCGTACTGCCGAGTGCCGGTTGCCATTTCACCACGCGCAGTCGTGAGCAAACGAAAGCCTGTCGGATTGGTACCGTACGCTTGCTGCCATGTGCCAGCCAAGCCAACGAGTGACGATTTTTCTGATTGGATGTTCGAGCGGAATTTGCGATCGCCAAACAATCCCGCGAACGAAAACGTGTTTACGACATCACTGTCACCGGCCGTGTACTGGCGCTCGACAAACAAACGCCATTCCAGGGCACCGCGCCGCTGTTCCGTACGTTGGCCGAACTCGAAGCCGGAGTTGCGATAATAGAACCCTTCGTCGCGTGTGTAGAGGAATGCGGGGAGTGATGGGCCAAGCGTCAGTGCGCCGCCCCATTCGGGATTCACCGCCGACAATCGATGAAAGACTCCGGCAAACGCAGTACGCCGTCCGTTGGATCGCTCAAGTGTGAGTTCGGCGTTCGCGTGCAGATCCGCATGTCCAATGCGTCCCAGGGCGCGCAGTGTGTATCCCGCGCCAAGCGTTTGTGTGGCCTCAACACCAACCGAGAGCCCTTCCACACGATTGTAGCGCAACAAGTCCAGACCACTGCGAATCTGCGGACGTTGCGGCGACCAGGCGGGCTGCAGCGACATATCCAGTGACGCCAGCAGATCGTCCCGCGATTTGATGTCGAACAGTTCTTCGTCGCTGGCGTATGCGGCGGGAAGTTCCTTCGCGGTGGCGAGTTTCTTTTCGTCACACGGCATTTGGTACGCCATTCGCAGCGCGCCATCGTAGCGCGTTTCCGTGCGTGTCCACGTGCTGTCTTTTTGACACTGCACATCGCGACGCGAGTTGTAGTTCGCAAAAGCGCGCACACTGTCCGAGTATGTCTTGGCAACCCGAAGGGTGCTGTCTCTCCGCACCAGTGCGCGATTGATGTTGGTCGCATTGGCGCTATCGATTTGGGCCTGCGACCTGGTGTTGCAGTCGCCGACGCACACGTTGCCACTTGTTTGATTCGTGCCAAACATCGCGTGTGCCGCGGCGGAATCGCGCTGCGCTTTGGGCAACACGCTGTCACGCTTTATCTGCTGCGCCAGCGTGACCGGAATCTGCGGCAGCGTGAGATCGCCATCCACGGATTCATAGGTGAATTTTTCGTCGATGGTCACGGGCATGCGCATGAATCCCATCTGCGCCGACATCATGGCACTGTTGGCTTTCGGCAGCCAGAAACGCCCTTGATACAAACCGTATTCGACGGTGATTCCGTCAAGCTTTGCCTTGGCCGGACGGAATGACGCTTTGACCAACAATGGGACATCGTCTTCATTGTTGTTGCCGCGACGTTTCGCTGCTTCCGCGCGTTGGGTGGAGTCTCGCTTGTACAGGACGGTGTCACCAATGGCGCGCAGCAACGAGTCTCGGACGGTCGCCGTACGCCGATTCTGCTCGCGACTCGCGTCGTTGTCCTCGGTCGCCGCACTCCAGATATCGATGTCAACTGCCAGACGATACGCAGCGCGCACAAGTTGCCCGCCATCAACATCAAACCAGAATGACCCAACAAACAAATGCCAGTCGGCTTTGCGTGCCGTCACCTTGAGTTCACGAATGCGAATCACTTTTCCATCTGCCAGCTTGATCGACAACGAATCGCCGGAAGCGTAGCGATAGTACGCTTCTGCTCCGCGAGCAATGGGATGAATGATGTCGCGTTCATTGATGTCAGTTTTTGCGACGCCACCATCCGGCAACCACAACGTTTCCTTGCCCGGGAAATACGGAATCGTGATGGCTGAGGTAAATCCATCGCCATCGACGTGGTCGGCCATGGGCACAACCATCCGTGAACCAACGGGCGCCACCCACACACCCACACCGCGCTTCCACGAAACGCGCGCGACATTGTCCCCACGAAATATCAACTTCTCAAGGCCAACTTTTCGAACGCCCAGATTGGCCGAAATGCGCTGCGTGGCAATCGCGCTGTAGGAACGCAGCGCCGAATCCACTGCCTCACGTGCAACACGTGCGCGTTCGAGCAACTGCTTCGCGCCGCTGTCCGCAAACGCCGTTGGTTCGGCAGCCCGAGCGAGTTCCCGCCGTTTTACGGTGTCGCTGCGTTCGCGCGTACGCTCCAGATCGCGCGCCTCCCGCGACACCCGACGCAATTCTTCACGTTGTGCAGCCGTGACCGTATCGCGCACCGGCGGGCGTGGCGGTGTGGGGGGCTTGGTTTGTGCGAAAGATACCGCCGACAAGACCAGCGAAGCTGTACTGGCCAGAATCGATCGTGTCAGGAAGCGAGAGCAGCGATGCATCAGATAGGTCACGAGGAACAGGAATATGCGCACGTACGCCAGACGGGTGACAACGGTTTCCCGGAAGCCAACTCCCCTCCCGGCATTATCATGGGTTAGACGGCGCTTCAGAGGCTCTGGTTTGAGTGTTGGCAAGAAGTCTGCCCACGGTGACGAGCTCCGTCTATAACAACGCGGTGACCCCGGACGAGGACATTAGAGTGACCCCAGTGTCGAACCGCGACGCCCGGCGCCTCGCGTCTCAGCCGTACATGTTGGACGAAGGCTTGCGCGTTGGTAACTTCGCAGGATCCGCCGTCCCGCCCCCGATCCAATCCGTGTCCAGCATTCAGGTGCATCGCCCATGAGACGCCCCACCAATTCGCTCATCGCCGCTCTCGCGATCGTCACATTGTCCCTGCTTCCGGACAAGCTCGCGATGGCGCAGACCGCCGTCACGCCGCCCGCCGCCTCCGCCGCCACGGCGACGCCTGCGGATCCACGCCTGGCCAAGCTCAAGGCCGAGGCCCTCGCGCTGGTCGAGGGACGCGCCAAGCAGGTGCAGGAAATCGTCGACATGCTGTTTTCCTTCCAGGAACTCGGCTTTCAGGAATTTGAGAGCACGAAGTACCTCACGGGCATTCTCGAGAAAGAAGGCTTCAAGGTCGAGCGCGGCGTCGCGGGCATCCCAACGGCCTGGGTGGCGCGGTGGGGAACTGGCAAACCCGAAATTGCGCTGGGATCCGACGTGGACGGCATCCCACAGGCCGGACAGAAGCCGGGTGTTGGATACAAGGATCCCATGATCGCGGGAGCCCCCGGCCACGGCGAAGGCCACAACTCGGGACAAGCGGTGAATATCGTTGCCGCAATCGTCGTAAAAAACCTCATGACGCGCGACAAGATTCCGGGCAGCATCATGCTGTTTCCCGGCATCGCTGAAGAACAGATGGCAGGCAAAGCATTTCTGGTGCGTGCCGGCGTGTTCAAGACCACCGATGTCACGCTGTTCACGCACGTGGGACAGGATCTGGGAGTGTCGTGGGGAGCGGGCGGACAGAGCGCGCTGATTTCCGCTGAATTTCGATTCAAGGGCTCGAGTGCGCACGCGGCCGGTGCACCGTGGCGGGGCAAGAGTGCGCTCGATGCCGTGATGCTCATGGGACAAGGATGGGAATTCAAGCGCGAACATCTGCGTTTGCAGCAGCGGTCGCATTACGTCATCAAGGATGGCGGTGATCAGCCAAACGTTGTGCCGAGTACGGCCAGTATCTGGTTCTACTTCCGCGAGCAGGATTATCCGCGCACGATGGAACTGTTCGACCTCGGCAAGAAAATGGCGGCGGGTGCGGCGATGATGACCGACACGCAACTTGACACCGTCATGATTCTTGGTTCGGGATGGGCCGGTCATTTCAGCAAACCGATTGCCGAGACGATGCAGGAGAACATCAAGGTGGTTGGGATGCCCAAATGGGATGACAAGGATCAGACGCTGGCCAAAGGCATTCAGCGCGAACTCAATTCTCCTGATTTCGGATTGTCCGAACAAATCGGTCCGCTGCGTGGCGCCGAAGTCGCCGCGAACTGGATGGGTGGTGGATCGGATGACATTGGTGATGTGTCCTGGAACGTACCGACGATCACGCTGCGTTATCCCGCCAACATTCCGGGATTGCCGGGACACAACTGGGCAAACGCGATCAGCATGGCAACGCCTATTGCGCACAAGGGTTCACTCGCGGGCGCGAAAGTTCAGGCCATGACGATGCTGGACATTTTCCTCACGCCCAAAGTAGTTGCCGACGCTTGGTCGTACTTCAAGGATGTGCAGACGAAGGATATCAAGTATCAGCCGTTTATTCGTCCGGGCGATCAGCCGCCCATCTGGCTCAATGCAGACATCATGGCGCGGTATCGCGAGCAGCAGAAGAAATTCTATTACGATCCGACGAAGTACAAAACGTATCTCGAGCAGTTGGGCATCACCTATCCCACAGTGAAACCCGCACCGGTGCCTGTAAAGGGCGACGGTGGCAATTCGAAACACTAACAACATCGTCGTCCAGTGAACAACGAACGATCACCACTGGGCGACGTTTCGCCTGACGAGTTTCGAAGGGCCGCGCACGCCGCGGTTGAGTGGGTCGCCGATTACCTCGAGAATCCTGCGCGACATCCCGTGCGCAGTCAGGTGGCGCCGGGCGATGTGAAAAAGTCGTTGCCCGTGTCGCCACCGCAGCACGGCGAATCGCTGGCGCGGATGATGGAAGATTTCGAAGAAAAGATTGTTCCCGGTATCACGCATTGGAATAATCCGTCGTTCTTCGCGTATTTCAGTATCACCGGTTCGTACCCCGGCATCATTGGTGAATTGTTGACGGCCGGCCTGAATGTGAATGGGATGTTGTGGGCGTCGAGTCCTTCGGTCACCGAACTTGAGGAAGTCACGCTCAGTTGGTTGCGCCAGTTGATGGGCTTAAAAGGTGACTGGTACGGCGAAATTCTCGACACGGCATCGATGTCGACGTTTTACGCACTCGCGGCTGCGCGTGAAGCGTTGAATCTCGACGTGCGCACGAGCGGACTCGCAGGCCGCGCCGACATGCCGACGCTACGTGTGTACTGCTCCGAACACGCACATTCGTCCATCGACAAAGCGGTGATGGCGCTTGGATTGGGCCACGAAAATTGCGTGAAGATCGGAACCGATTCGGATTTCCGCATGCGCGCCGGTGCGTTGCGTGCTGCCATTGAACGTGACATTGCAGAGGGATTTCGGCCGATGGCGATAGTCGCGACGGTTGGCACAACCAGTGTGACCAGCATCGATCCCGTCGCCGCGATCGCTCCCATTGCAAAAGAATTCGGTTGCTGGCTTCATGTAGACGGCGCCTACGGTGGGAGCGCCGCAGTCGTACCCGAGCTCCGTTATTTGTTGGACGGCACCGAACTCGCCGACTCACTCGTGGTGAATCCGCACAAGTGGTTGTTCACGCCGGTGGATTGTTCGGTGCTGTACATCCGGCGCCCTGAAATTTTGAAAGCCGCGTTCGCGTTGTTGCCGGAGTACCTCATCACCAAACAGCAGGACAGCGTGATAAACATGATGGACTACGGCATTCAGTTGGGGCGCCGCTTTCGCTCACTGAAGTTGTGGATGGTCATGCGCGCGTTTGGCGCCGAGGGGTTGGCCGAGCGAATTCGTTTTCATTGTGAGCTCGCGCGAGAATTTGCAGGGATGGTGTACTACGAAGGCAACTGGCAGCTGATGGCGCCGGTGACATTGTCGCTGGTGTGTTTCCGCTACGCTGCACCAGAAATGAGCGAGGACGAAATTGCGCGGGTCAACAGCGCGATCATGGAACGTGTGAACGCGAATGGAAAGGCGTTCCTCTCGCACACGAAAGTTGATGGGAAATACATGCTGCGGCTCGCGATCGGTAACATTCGTACGGGGCGTGACCACATTACGACCGCATGGCAGGAGCTTCGCGAGGCCTCGGCTGCAGTCGGGTAGCTCCACTGCAACAACGTTTACGCGTCGCGGACCAACCGCGAGCACTAGGTGTGGGTTGATCGGCCCCTGCGCGAGGGACTGGTGAAGTATTTTTTCACGCGGAGGCGCGGAGACGCGGAGGACTGCGCGCCGGGGAGCACGCGCACCAGTGAATTCAAGTTTCCATTTTGGGGAAACTGCGCGCGTCGTTCGAAGGCTGGGGTAGTTCAATCAAAAGGAACAGAAAACTTCAAATTGCGCATTGCTCGTGTCACCCCGCGTTTAGTTCTTCGCGTTCTTCGCGCCTCCGCGTGAAAACATGCTTCACGTGACCCCCAATCGAACCGTGTCGACATGACACCCAGTTCAAACGGCGATCAGTCTTCAATCGTCGCAGATCCAATTGGCGGCGTCGGCCCTCCCCCACGTGCCCTTCTCCGCTGCTTCCGCAACTTCCGCGCATTGCGCTTCCGCTGCCACGACACGAATCCGAGAATGAGACCAGTCACAACGAGTGCGCCGATGATCTCGCCCGCGCGTCCCAGATGTCCAATGACCTGCATCGCAGCCTCGCCGGCCGCGTATCCCACCACGGTGAACGTGACCGACCAGGCGATGGCGCCCAGCAGACTTGCGACCATGTAGAGCGGAAAACGTAACCGGGCCGCACCGCACGCCATCGGCAGAAAAATCCGTGCACCAAACGCAAAGCGCACGAGGAATGACGCGCGCCACGGATTCCGTTTCACCACGCGCAGCGCGACCGTGCCAGCGGCGCGCACCTTTGGAAAACGCTTGCGCAGAAAATCCCATTTCGCGCGCCCGGCCCAATACAACACCGTTGTCGCGAACCAGCTGCCCAACGTCATCGCCATGAGCACGCGATCCCACCGCAACTCGCCCTCGTGTACGGCCAGGCCGCCAAAGATCGGCGCCAGTTCTTCCGTGATGATTGTGGACAGGCCGAGCGTGACGTAGGTCCAGAAACTGTCCGATAGCGCGTCCAATCCCGCAAAATCGCCCAGCGACCGAGCTCCACTCAGCACGGTCGCGAGAACAAATGCACGTAGCAGGAATGGTCCGAAGGTAATCATCACGGCAATAGGGAGACGCACCACGGGGGACCGAGGTATCTAACGCCTCGCCCCCCCGTTTACAGCCTGCTTAACCGACGATTAACGATTCTCTGATCGGGGCGTGCCCGATCAGTCGCCGATGCCCGGGGTGGGCGGGCCAAACGCTTTGAACTGCCCCGTGTGTGGCGGTGTCATGCCAAACAAGCGCGAGATGCGCGTACGGGCGTTGTCCATGATCTCGTAGAACGTCGGGATCACCAGCAGCGTGAGCAGCGTGGACGTTGCCACACCACCAATCACCGCAATGCCCAGCGGAGCGCGGAACTGTGCGCCTTCGCCCGATCCGAACGCTACTGGAAGCATACCCGCGATCAGAGCAAACGTTGTCATGAGAATCGGACGCAAACGAATAGCACCGGCCTCAATCAGCGCTTCCCGCAACGGCATCCCATTTTTCTCGCGCGCCCACTTCGCAAAGTCGATGAGCAGAATCGCATTCTTCGCCACGATACCGGCCAACAGAATCATCGCGATCATGCTCATGATGTTGATGGTCTGCCCGGTGATGGCCAGCGCACTCATGACGCCCAGCAGCGACAACGGCAGCGAAATCAGAATCGCCAGCGGATCGAGGAAGGAACCAAACTGAATCACGAGCACCAGGTACATCAACATCACGGCGATGCCGAGTGACAGCAAAATCGGGACGAACACCTTCGTTTGCTGATCGGACTCACCGCCCGCCGAAAGTGTGACCCCAGCGGGAATCTTGAGATTGGCCACCTTCGTGTTGAAGTCTTTGGTGACTTCACTGAGCGCGCGCCCCTCGGTGTTCGCCTCGACGTTGACCACCTTGTCGCGATCAAGGTGACTGATGATCGCCGGACCCAACGACTGATTGACGGTGGCTATTTGACTCAGCGGCATCGAGGCCGGCGGTCCGTTGCCCTGCCCGCCAACCGCCAGCGGCAACGATCTCAAATCCTGCTCGCGCGTACGAGCATCCGCATCAAGGCGCAGACGCACCTTGCGCGTTTCGCCGGTGGGATCGACCCAGTCGCCAACTTCGATGCCGGCAAACGCTGGGCGCAGTGATTGCGCTACAGCGCCTACGGTGAGCCCCATCGAACCCGCCAGACTGCGCTCGACGGTGATGTTCAGTTCAGGCTTTTGTCCCTTGGTTGAAAGTCCAACGTCAACCGCGCCGGGAACTGTTGCCAGACTGTCGCGATATTGTGCGGCGAACTTATCCAACGTTTCCTGATTCGTACCGCGAATTTGAATCTGGATCGCCTTCTGCTGACCCGCGAAGGTGCTCGTGTACACCGCGACTTTCGCGCCAACAATCTTCGCAACATCCGTACGCAGCTGAGCGCCCAGTTCTGTCGCACTTCTGGTGCGATCATGACGTGGCGACAGTCGCAGATACACGTTTCCCGCGTCCACAGCTCCAGACGCGCCGCCCACCGTCGCGAACGCGTGCTGCGTTTCCGGATAGGAACGGGCAATGCGCACCACTTCTTCAATCTTGAGGCGCGTGTAGTCGAGGTTCGATCCCGGCGGTGTCTCGATGGCGAGATTCAATTCACCTCGATCATCTTCGGGCATGAATGCGCCGCCCACGACGCCGGTGATCGGCAACGCGAGTGCGACGACCAATGACGCGACACTCAAAAACACCATGCTGACCGGGTGATCAAGCGCCCACGCGATAATCTTGCGATACCGATTCGCGAGACCATTAAACCAGTGATTGAATCCGTCCAACCGTTTCGTGACCCACCATTTCTTATCTTCCGGCACGTGCGGATCGGGCCAGTACGCCGACAACATCGGATCAAGCGAAAACGAGACGAACAATGACACGAGCACCGAACACGCGATCGTGAGGGCAAAGGGTTTGAACCACTGGCCGGCTTCACCGTACAGGAACGCAATTGGCAGGAACACGGAGACGATCGAGAAAGTCGTGGCTGCAACCGCCAATCCAATTTCGTCGGTGCCTTCGCGGGCCGCTGTGTAGTGGTCTTTCCCCATTTCCACGTGTCGGACAATGTTTTCGCGAACCACAATGGCATCGTCAATCAGAATTCCGATGGCCAGCGAAAGTCCCAACAGCGACATCGTATTGAGTGTGAAGCCAAACGCCCACACTGCGACGAAGCTCGCCAGCACGGAAACGGGAAGTGCGAGACCCGTGATCACGGTCGAGCGCCACGAGTTGAGGAACAGGAATACAACCAGAACCGTCAGCAACGCGCCTTCGATCATGGTGGTCACCACGTTGTCGACCGACGCCTGCACGCGAATGCCGGAGTTCTTCACCGTCTCGAGCGTAACCCCAGCCGGCAGCGTTGGCTGCAGCAGTTTGATGCGCTCCTGAACCTTGTTCGCTACTTCAGTCGTGCTGTAGCCGCTCGTCTTCGTGATATCGATACCAATGGCTTCCTGCCCGTCGTACAACGCGAGGGTGCGCTGCTCCTCGGTACCGTCGCGCGCTTCGGCCACCTGGCCCAGACGAGTCAAGGATCCGTTGCGGCCGGTGATCACGAGGTTGTTGAAGTCTTCGGGACCATCCAGACGACCTTTGAGTCGAATGGTGCGTTCGTCCAGCGAACCGTTCAAACGGCCCACGGGTGCGGCCAGATTCTGCCCTTGTAACGCGCTGATGACCTGTGGCACGGTGATGCCCGCTGCTTCCATCAACTGCGGCTTGAGATCGATCGACATCTCGCGCTTCACTGAACCTGAGATTTGCACGTTCGCGACCCCCGGGATGGATCGCAGTTCGCGCGTAATCCCGGGATCAGCGAGGATGGTGAGCTGAGCGGGACTGAGTCGATTCGAATGCAATGCGAGCGACACGATAGGTGCATCGGTCGGACTGAACCGCTTCAGCACCGGCTCCTTCATTTCCGCCGGCAAGTCCAGACGCTTGAGTGAAATCGCGTCCCGAATATCCTGCGTGGCGGTTTGCAGATCCTTCTCAAACACGAAGGTGGTGATGATTTGTGCGAAACCGTCACTCGCCGAGCCCTGCACCTTTTCCACACCTTCGATACCCTGAATTGCTTCTTCAATGGGATCGAGAATTTCCCGCTCCACCTGATCGGGCGACGCACCCGGATAGACAATAGTGGTTGCCACAATTGGCGGCGCGACTTCCGGAAATTCGTCGGTCTTGAGTTGGAGCAGCGCGAAACCTCCGGCCACCACGATTGCCACCATCGACACGACGGTGATGAGCGGCTTCTTGATTGCAAAATCTGAGATCAACATAAAAGCGTTCTCGTATGATCCGAGTGGCGAGGAGAACTACGGACGGGCGGCGTCTTTTGGAGCGCTTACGCGAACCTGCGTGCCCACGGAAATGCCCTGCGCCTGCGCCAGCAACACGGTATCACCAGCAGTCAGGCCCTTGGTGATTTCGAACGATTCGGTTGAAACGTCGTGCAGTCCGACTGTGACTTCGACCTTCTCAACCTTGCCGCCCTTGAGCCGCATGACAAACTTCGCAACGCCTGATTGGTCAAGCGCCTTTTCGGGCACCATCAACCCAACTCGCGTTTCACTCGACACACTGCCGTTGGCAAACAGTCCGCCCACCAATCGTCCACTGCCGTTCGGCACAGTGGCGTAAATGCGCACCTGACGCGTCGCGGCATCGGCCGTTGGATTGATACGCGTGACCTTGCCTTCAAAGGTGCGACCGGGATATCCGTTGACCGCAAATATCACCGGCGCTCCCACGCGAATGCTGCCAATGGCTTCGGCGGGAACGGACGCTTCGAGACGCAAGCTGGTGGGATCAACAATCGTGAACAACGCCGTACCCGGTGACACCACATCGCCCGCACTCACGGCGCGTTCGCTCACCACACCACTAAAAGGCGCTTTGATCAATGTGTTGCGAATGTTTTTCTCCGCGAGCGACAATCGCGCCTTGGCGTCGGCCAACTGCGCGTCCGCCCCAACGCTCGTACGTTCCGCCGCTTCCCGATCGCGTTCGGCAATCGCACCCGCGGCCAGCAACGTCTTTGCCCGCTGCAATTCGCGCGTCGCTTGATCAACCGCGACTTGCGCTTGCGTCACACCCGATTTCGCCGACACTGCCTGGTCATTGACGGCCGCGTCATCGATGCGACCAATCAACGTTCCTTCTGCAACGCGCTGGCCCTGCTCCACCATCGTTTGCAACACGCGTCCCGAGACTTCGGCGCGCAAACGCGCTTCACGTTCAGGAACCAACGTTCCCGACAACTGTGGGCCCGTGCGCAACGTGTCGTTCTTCACGAGCGCGATGTTTTCCGGTCCAACATCCTGAACGATTGGAGCAGCGTCGGTTGGTGCGGCGGCGGGCTTCTTGCAGGCCGACGTACCGGCAACCGTAGCGAGCAACGTGAGTGAAAGCGTGCGCGCGATAGTGCGGCGACGTGTGGTCATGGTCAGTGTGCGGGATCTGGTCATAGCGAGTTGCCGCCTGGCGGCGCGCCGGTTTGCGATGGAGCGCCGGTTTGGCCGGTGCGTGGTGTGCTTTGTGATGATGCGGCGCCAGTAGCGGCGCCGGCACTCGTACTGCCTGCGGCGCTACCGCCGCCCAGCGGCAGGTCGCGCAACAACTGAAGTCGCACGCGCGCAACCTGTAAATCACGCGCGGCACGCGCGCGATTGGCCTGCGCCTGTTGTAACTGCACGCGCGATTCCGACAACTCTATCTGCGTCGAAACGCCTTCACGGAAGCGAACTTCAGCAATGCTGTACGCTCGAACGGCCTGGTCGGTGGTACCAATGCTGGCCTGCCACGCTTCCTCCGCTTCCAGCAACTGCATAATAGACTGGCGTGTATCGAGCGAGGCGCCTTCGGTGGCCTGTTGCAGCCGTTGCTGTGCTTCAATGACCCCGGCCTGCGCCGCCATCGTTTCGCCTTTCACGCGACCGCCGGTGAAAAACGGAAACGACACACCTAACCCAACGGTCCAGTTGGGAAAGAAATCGCCCAGGCTTTTTGGAATGCCATCGGCCGGATATGCGAGCCGTTGATACGTGCTCGTCAAGGCGACCGACGGAAGACGTCCCGCTTTTGTTGCTTTCAATTGCTGCTGCGCTGCTTCAACCGCCGCCGATGCTTGTCGCACTGGTGCACGGGACGTCGCACCGGTATCGCTGGTGGCGACGACTGCGTTCACCGCCTTTGTCACGCGCGGATCTGTCGCGGTCAGCTCTGCCGTGTTGAACACGAGCGATTGTGAAACTGGTGCGGCAGTGCGCGGCGCGCCGGTGCCCGCCTGCTCGATGTCATCAACCAGCGACAGCTGCTGGTCGAGTGGCAAGTCGAGCAACTGTTTGAGGCGCAGATACGACACGTCACGCGACGTGCGCGCCTGCAAAAAGGTCGGACGCTGATTGTCGCGAGTGACGCGCGCGCGAATCAGTTCAAACTCGGAAGTCGATCCGACTTGCTGCGCCAGCGCCGTCGCTCGCAACGTGCGCTCCGTTTGCACCAACGACGACTCGGCGATCGCCACGAGATTGTCGCTTAACACCGCGTCGTAATACGCCTGCGTCACATCGAGTGTTACCTGCGCGCCGGCGCTGACCACGCCAATTTCCGCGGACTGACGACCTGCTACTGCGGCACGCACATTCGCCTTGTTTCGTCCGCCGCTGTAGAGATTTTGCGAACCGGTCAAGGACAACGTGGTCGTGTACGGCGACGCAAAAATCCTGGTGAGCGGATTGTCCGCCAACGATCCGCCGGACGCACCGGTGTCGGGCATTGTCGGAGCAGGCGTTCTGCTGGAGATCGCTTCGAACTGATTCTGCAGCACTTTTGAGTAGTTGGCGCTCGCGCTCAACTGCGGTAAGGCTGCCGAGCGAGCCTGGTACTGCTGGCCGCGTGCGCGCATCACTCCGGCTTTGGCAGTTTCTACCGACTCGCTGCTGCGCCTGGCCAGTTCAAGCGCCTCGGTCAACGTCACGCGACGCGTGCCGGCCGCCCCATTGCTGGCCGGAGTGGCAGGGGTGGTCTGCTGTCCGCGAACCGGTGGCGCGAAAATCGCGCACATTACGGCCAGCGCGACAACATGCGGACTCCGGGAAAGACTTGTCATGCGTGTATGTGGAAAGTGGAAAAACATCGAGATACAACCTTTCGTGATGCGGCGTTTGGCGATGCCACGTTTCGTGATGCTGCTTTGCTGGACGGCGAAATTCGAGTGACTGCATTTTCGTGCGCTACGTGTACTGACGTTTGAACGACTTCGATTCGGACAGGAAATCCAACCGCGGTTACTATCGTTAGTCTGCGTCTGCGCCAGCGACCGGCAACTCATCCGGGGTGGTTGGAGTATTGTTGGCGGCGAGACCGCGCAATGGTTGGAGTGTTGTTGGCGGCAAGACCGCGCAAGAACAAGCGCACGTACGAACCCACAGACTGCTCGGCGGATGTTGGAAACATTTCGGGCATGAAGTCGCGGCCCATGGCGTCGGCAAACAACGCGCCCATGAACATCGCGACCGCCGCCGCGGCGTCGGCTGGTGGTGTGCTGCCAACGCCGGTCGTGAGCCATCCCGCACGTCGCAACCGAACGACGTATTCGCGCAAAATCGCGGCGGCGACCTGAGGACCGGTGGACGCGCAGCCAGCAATCTCCGGACGCTCGGCCAGCTGTCCCATCATCTGCCGAATCATCTCGCGCATTTCGCACAGCCGCTGATGATGCGCGACGGCCCACAGCGTAAGCTCGCTTTCCGGATCGGCCGGCACTAACGGAAAAGGCGGCAGGCTGTTGTGCGTGGCGGAATCGGCCATGACCGCGCCCAGTAATGCTTCCTTGTTTCCAAACTGTCGAAACAGCGTGACCTCGTTAACACCCGCGGCCTCGGCAATCCGACGCGTGGTCGCGCCGCGCCACCCAAACTGCGAGTAGATGCGGCGAGCGGCGTCCAGAATTTTTGTGCGGTTTTGGATCATGGCGATTCTTAAGCAAGTGCTTACTGGCATGCAAGTGATTACTAACACAGACACCCGGCTGAGCTCGCTCACGTTTGCCCCCTCAGGCAGCCAGGTGCCAACGCTCCCGCGCCATGGTGTCGAAGACGTCGACCAGAATCTGCACGCCATTCATGGCCGTCGCTTCGTCGAGTGTCAGCGAGGGCTGCAACCGAAAGTGCGGACTGTACGCCATCGTCATCAATCCCGCCTGCACCAACGCATCAAACAATCGGTGCGTGACTGTACGCGGCAATGGTTCACGGGTCGCCTTGTCCGTTACCAACTCCATGCGGAGCATCATACCCGCTCCCGTCACGAGACCGACAAACGGATAGCGCTCAACGAACGGAAGCAATGCGTGCAACAATGTCTCGCCCACCACTCGCGAATTTTCAACGAGTTGTTCTTCTTCGATGATACGCAGGGCCGCCGCACCCGCCGCGGCCGCGAGCGCATTGCCACCGTAGCTCGACGACGAGCCCGATTCATTGCTCCACGGTTTCGCTGAAGCGATTGCCTCCGTCGTGAGCACACCGGACAACGGAAATCCGCCACCAAACGCCTTACCGACCGTGACAATATCCGGTGTCACACCCGAGTGACTCATGCCCCACAACTTGCCGGTGCGACCAAATCCGGTGATCATCTCATCGACAATCAGCAGCGCATCATTCTCTTTGGCGATGCTGGCAATCGCCGGCAGGAAATCGTTTGGCGGAATGATGTTGCCCGCCGTGCCCTGCATGGGTTCCACGATAAATGCCGCCACAGAATCGGTTGACGCCAACTTTACCTGCCTGCGCGTCACTTCCGCGCACGCCAATCCGCACGACGGGTACTGCAATCCCAACGGACAGCGATAACAGTCGGCGTACGGCGCAATGTGCGCGCCCGGCACCATCGGTCCGAGCTTGTGTTTGAATGTCGATCCCATGAGCGACAGGGCGCCCATGGTCTTGCCATGAAATCCGCCCCAGAAACTCACAAACTCGAATTTGCCCGTGTGACTTTTCGCGAGCCGCAACGCGCTTTCGACAGCTTCCGCACCACCGGAATACAGTTGCGCTTTCGTGATGTCGTTGGCCGGTCGCATTTTCGACACACGCTGTAACAACTCCACACGCGCAGGACTGGTAAACGTTCCGGCCGATGCTTTCGCCACCTGTGTTTGAACGGCATCCACAAACGCGGGATGTGAATGTCCCAGTGCGTTGACCGCGATTCCGCCAATA
>Ga0105047_10001717_pt1 | contig 39335 bp, 36 predicted proteins | sample MAT04_FD_78384 | JGI IMG/M metagenome (GOLD analysis project Ga0105047, IMG submission 78384) | Freshwater microbial communities from Lake Fryxell liftoff mats and glacier meltwater in Antarctica - MAT-04 (megahit assembly) | ecosystem: Environmental > Aquatic > Freshwater > Ice > Liftoff...
AGCAACTCAGCGCAGCGAGACGAATCGCGACTTGCCTTCTTCGATATCGATCTTGTGCTCGCGCGCCAGCCAACCGATGGCTTGCATCACCAGATCGCGCGGCGCGTCGACTTCTTTAATCAGTCGCGCGACCGAAAGTGGCCCTTGGTCGGCCAAGGCTTTCCAGACGGCGCCGGCGGTTTCGCCAATTTGAGATACGCAGCAGACGGTCGTTCCGCTTGCCATGGATCTTGCTCCTCGCATCGAAAAAGCGATCGTGGGCCGGGCGGTCTTTTGAACGCAGTCCGTTTCCAACGCGGAACCGGAGGGCCGCCACGGCGATAGCAAAGTATAGCGGTCAGTTAAGGCATGCGCCGCCACGGCGGCCACCCCCAAGGCGGAGAAACCGCCCCTAGGACCGCCAAATGCGCAAAAAAAGGGGCCCGATCGGCCGTGCGGGATCGGCCGATCGGGCCCTCTGTCCGTGAAAAACCGGCGCATACCCGGGTCGGGTCTTACGTCGCCAGTACTGGTGGCGACGGGCTACTTAGATTCACGGGCAACTATCTCTACCTGTCACTCATGGATTCTGCTCGGGGCCGTTTGGGCGCGCCCCGAGTCAGTGATCGGGCTCGGGGCTGCGGGGGCGCCCCGAGTCGAGCTGGGTCGATCCAGCATAAAGCAGTTGGCGTGCCAAAGAATGCGCCGCTTTGATTAAAGTGCGACCGACCCTGGAACCGACGGGCTATTCGCCCAGAACGCAGGGCGAAGGGAGCGCGACGCGGAGTGCCAGCAGCACAAACGGCTTGTAAGTCTTACAAGCAATTGCGCCCCTCTGTTACCGCGGCCCACCGCGCTCAGCGCCGCAACAGGCTCATGGTCATCGCGCGGAAGACGGGCTCCGTCTCGTCATACTCGCGATCGTCCGCCTGACAGAGCAAAACGTACGAAGCGTCAGGCGTGCGAAAGGCGCGAACTTGCGCGGTATTGGTAAGGTCGAGGCAATAGAAATTCATGTCGTAGCCGACCAACTCCGTGCCGGCCACGCTTTCGGTCACGCTCTCCGCGTCCAGCTCGTCGTATTGATCGCGCATGGACTTCAGGGCGGCCTCGGCGAGCTTTTGGGGCGCCAATTCCACCGGACGGATGAAGACGGACCAAAACGCTCCGCCGGGCGAATAGACCGTCACGGCCTGATCCCCGGAGAGGGCTTCGCTTTCGTCCAGCGTCCAATTTTCAGGAAATTGAAAGCGAATGCCAAGCTTGTCAAACACTGCCGCCATGGGGCCGATTTCCGACGAAGATCCAGGATGAAAATGGCGCCAGCAGCCTCATGCTGGCGCGCCGCGCGTGGCGCTGGCGATGCCTTATTCTTTCAGATTGCGTCTTCCAGGCAATGGGCGCCAGCGAGCCTGGAGGCACAGGCGTGGAACGGTCGATGATCCATGCCACGCCGACGCGGCTTGCCACCCCCCGCTGGCAGCGTGGACGGATTGCCGCTCTACGGACGTTTTGCTACGATCCGCCCGCTATTTTCCCATCGTTTTCAGTTCGCAAGGCGTTTCGCCCAAACTCTCTCGGTCGCGTCGCGGAGAGTCCATTTGATAAGTTCATCCACGCCCATCGCCAGTTCGCTGCGCGCTTGCCCCCTGGGCTTGCGCTGCGCCGTGCGCCGGCGCGCGCGATGGGCCGCCACGATGCTGCTCGCAATCCTGGTGGGGACGCTGGCCAGCGGTTGCCGTTTCTCCGGATATCAAAACCCGCTGTCGCGCTCCGTGGTCACTTCTCGGCAACTGGCGCAGCGTGGCGCGGCGGCGATGGAAAAACACGATTGGACGCAGGCCGAGACAATGTTCGCGCAGGCGTGCCAGTCCTGCCCGCAAGATGTCGACGCGCGGCGCAACTACGCCGAAACTCTGTGGCGGCGCGGCGAGCGCGTTCAGGCCATCTTGCAGTTGAAAGCCGCTACGCAGATTGCGCCGGAAGACGTTCCCCTGCGCGTCCGTCTGGCGGAAATGGAACTCCTCAGCGGAGAGACGCAAGCAGCCAAGGCAAACGCCGAAGCGGCCATCGATATCGATCCTCGCTCGGCAGACGCCTGGTGCGTGCAGGGTCGCGTGCTGCGGCAGTTGGGCGACAACCAGCAGGCCGTGGCCGATCTACACCGCGCGCTCAGTTTCGATCCGCGCAATCCGCAGGTGCTGCACGAACTGGGGATCACGTACTTAGCGCTCCGCGAGCCGCAACGCGCGCTCTCCAATTTGCAAGCGTTGGCGGATCAGCATCCACCGGGCGCCGAACCGCAACAACTGCTGTACCAAACCGGCCTGGCTTACGCTGGACTGGGGCGCTACGACGACGCCGTCGATAGCTACCATCTGGCCCTCGCGCGCGAAAAACCAACTGGCGACATCCTCTATCACTTGAGCGAAGCAGAACGCTCCCGAGGCCGCATGACCGAGGCCCGCGTGGCAATGGAACACGCCGTGGCGCTCGATCCATCCAATCCACGCTACCAGCAATCGCTAGCGCAATTGGCGCCGGTGACTGCGCCAGCGCGGCGATGATGCGCGTTTCCCGATAGGCTTCGCAGCTAGTCGCCAGCGAAGTCGCTCAGCGCTTCAATCGGTTGGCGATTTCGATCACCTCGTTCACAATGCTGCGGAACGAAGGGGCAATCACGGTGGATTCGCCAATGACTTCATTGCACAAAATCGATTCGTGCTCGAATCGGATGACGGGATAGTCGCCGTATTTGGTCGGCCGATTGGTATCAAAGCAGATTGGGTCGTAATTGTAATTCTCGGCTTTGGCGAATTGGATGAACCCCTTCGGGATCAGCACGCTTGTGAGAATTGGATCACGACGGATCTCTTCCATCAGGGGCGCTAGCGAGGCCGCCGGCTTGTTGGCCAACAATCGCAGGGACTCCAGGTCGACTTCCAGCCAGCGATAAGACAGGACCAGCTGCTCGTAAAGCGGCGGGAACGGGCCTGGTAGGAGATCGTATAGGGGCGCGAGCATGGCTGGATCCGACGGCACTCTCACCGGGCGCCAACGTTCAAATCCGTCGATCCAGCCTGCCCGCGTTTCGGTGAAGGCGGCATTTTTATCCACAAGCGACAAGTCATCGAACCGATCGAAGCAGCTCACAAACTCATCGAGAAGTCGCTGGTCCTTCGCCTTGTTCGTTTTAGCCATGGAAGCCCCCGAACTTCAGATCCCGCCCATGGCGCTGGTAATGATCGACAAGATAATCAGCAAAAGGAAACTGGCCGCGCAGCCGACGATCGCGCCGATGTAGGCCATCGGAATACCACGACCGAACAGGACGCCGAGCGCCGCTAAGAAGCAGCTCGTCAGCGCGGCACAAGTGACCACGAACGCTAGGAATCCGGTTAGCCCCGAGGCTCCGTCCATGATCTGCCCGAGCAGGGAGACAAAGGTCAGCCCAGCGGCGACCAGCGCGATCGATGTGGCCAGTTCCTTGATGCCGAACTGAAACCTGGCGGGCCGCAAACTTCGGGAGGGTGGAAGATCGCTCATACCCCGATCCTACCGCGCACAGCTTTGCAATCCAGCAGAGAACGGCACGCCGCGCGCAAATTCCAGTGCGCTTCGCGCACAGTTTTGATGCACTTCGCGCACCAGTTTTCGATGCGTTCCGCGCAGACTGCTGCCCACCAGACTACAACTCGATCAAGGCGTTCCTAAATCCAACTCCGCAAAAGACGGCTAGTCTTTGACGGGATCGGCGGCCAGGGCTTCGTCGCCGGAGGGGCGGGCTGGGCTTGGCATGTCGCAGGCGACACACGGGGCCAGCACGATCATCCCACTGCACTTAGGGCAGCGGATGCGGTGTTCCAGCGTAAAGTAATGACCGTAGGGGATGCCGGCCAGGCAGAGCTGACGGATGGCCTTGTCTTCGGCCATGTCGATGCGCTCAACCTCTTCGACGTCCAGGCCCACGGCCTGAGCGATCCGCTCGTAGTCCGTAATGCCCATTTCCATGAGCGATACGGCCGCGGCGGAGGCGTACGGGACCTTGATCCGACGTTGCGTCGGGTGCCGCCAAGGCCGGCGGCGAGGCTTCTTCGCAGGCTCGCTTTTGGCAAGCTTCGGTTTGACTGGAGTCGTTTTCACAACCTGGGGCGGGGCAAGAGGAGAGTTGAAGATGTGAACAAGAGAACAAAAGCAGCGCCGGCACGCAATGGCTGGCTACCAATTAGACGGATAACCGTCCAAAAGTGTTCGCTTTTAACGGAAATTCCGCCCGAAATCTCCCACCCTCGCCAAAACCCAGACCAGCGATCTCCACAAACGGGGGGGATGCGACTGGCCCGGATCAATGGCGGCGGTTATCGCACCGCGGGCCGCCCGCCGATTCTGGATCCGTCGCGCCCCGCGCGCCGCGCTGGTACTGCCTTGCCCTGAAATCGGATGCCGGCAATTCCTCTGCGGCGCCCGTCGCAATTCTCGTTGCGCGCCGTTATGGTGGCGGTCGCTTGTTTTGACAGGCCAAGAAGTGTGTTGGCGGACTTCGCTTCTATTTTTGATCGCTGCACCTGGACAATCGTCCGGCCGACCAACGGAAGGTCGGAACGGTCGATTGATTGCGTCCAACGACGCAAAGCGTGCTGCGCGTCTACATAAAAGCCCCGACTCGGGCCGGTTCTTCGTGACAATTCCCAACGCGGAAAGCGCAGAGTCCGAAACCGCGCGCCCGCTCGTCGACGCTTCCGACCCGACGGCCCCAGCGCCCCCGGCGGAACGAGCCACGGTCTGGCTCCTCTCGGCCATCTATGGCGCGTTCTATTTTTGCCGCACCAATATCTCGGCCGCGCTGCCAGGCATCCAGAAGTTGGCCGAGGACGGAGGGCTAGGCCTCTCCAATCAGCAGACCGGATCGATCCAGGCGATTTCGAAAATCACCTACGGCGTGGGCCAACTATTCAACGGTCAACTCTCCGAATATTTTTCGCCGCGCTGGCTGCTGGCGATCGGCATGTTCGGCTCGGCAGGACTGAATGTGGCCTTCGCACAGAGCGTCCGGTTCGAGACGCTTTATCTGATCTGGGCGCTCAACGGCTACGCGCAATCGCTCGGCTGGACTCCGGTCGTCCGCGTGATTGGCAATTGGACGCCGGCCCTGCGACGCGGCCGCGCTATCGGCATTGTCGGCATGGGTTACCAGGTCACACTCGGGCTGACCTACCTGGTGGCCAGCTATTCGGCGCAGTTCATGGGCTGGCGCGGCGCGCTCTATGCGCCGGCCGCGATCCTGGCGGCGATGGGTGTTGCCATGCTGCTCTTTTTAAAGGACGCTCCCGGTGAGCCGCTAGCCGTGGCGCCGGATCGATTACCTGGTGGGAGCGTGCCGAAGACCGCGGCGGCGTTATCCGATGTATCCAGCAGCGCCCGTCCGACCTCGGCCGTGCGCCGCGCGATCGAGACCATCGTCCTGACTCTCTCGAACCCAGGGCTGTGGATTCTGGGAGTCACGCTTGCGCTATTGAATGCGTGCCGCTATGGGTTTGTTGATTGGGGGATTTCGCACCTGGTGGACGTGCAGAAGTCCGAACTCGGCGCAGCCGGTCTGAAGTACGGCGTGTTTGCGATTGGCGCCGTGGCGGGTTCGTTCCTGACCGGTTGGGCGACCGATCGATTCTTTGGCGGCCGCCGGGCGCCGGTCATCTCCGGACTGATGGTGGTATTGGCGATACTGACCGTTTTGTACCATTGGGCTGCGTCGACCAGCGGCACCGCAACCGTGGTGCTGTTGGTGCTGATTGGGTTTTGCGTCTTTGGCCCGCAGGTGTTGCTGGTGGGCACGGCGCCGGCGGACCTGGCGCGGCGCGGCACGCCGGCCGCGGCAGCGGGATTTGTCAATTTCTTGGGTTACATGGGCGCCGCCGCCGGCGATTACATCACCGGCTACTATAAGCAAGAGAGTCACGGCGGATGGCGCGTGGCGATCTACATCTGGGCTGGCTGGGCGCTGGCCGCGGCGTTTACTTCGGCCATGTTGTGGAACGCGCGTCCGCAAACGCAAGCAACAAAATAATCAACGTTCACAGACTTCGTAACGAAACGACGACACGGCAACTGAGAAACCTCTACTAGCATGCAAGCGATCATTATTGGCGCAGGGCGGGGCGCAAGGCTGATGCCGACGACCGCCGACGCCCCCAAATGTTTTGCCGAAGTCGGCGGACAGCGGATCCTGGATTGGACCCTGGCCGCGCTCCGCGCCAGCGGCATCACCAAGATCGCCTTCATCGGCGGCTACCAGATAGACAAGGTCCGGCAGGCCTACCCTGAGCTGGCGTTCCGCGAGAACAAGGACTGGCAACAGAACAATATCCTGGCGTCGCTGATGCACGCAGAGGATCTAATGAGCGAGGGCTTTATCTGCTCTTACTCGGATATCTTGTTCACGCCGCGCGTGATCGAAGCGCTGCTCAAGAGCCAGCAGGATATTTCGCTGGTCGTCGACACGGATTGGGCAAAGCGCTACGTCGATCGGACGGACCATCCGCCAGACGATGCCGAGAAGGTCACCGTGGCCGGCGGCAAGGTGACGCGAGTCCATCGCGAGATCCCACCGGCCGATGCGCACGGCGAGTACATCGGCGTCGCCCGTTTTTCGCCGGCCGGGGCAGCGCGACTGCGGGAGCACTATCATCGCGCGAGAGAAAAGTTCGCCGGCGGTCCCTTCCGCGAGGCGAAGCTGTTCGAAAAGGCCTACCTGATTCAACTATTGCAAGAGATGGTCGAGGGCGGGGAATCGATGGTCCACGTCGACACGCCCGGCGAGTACATCGAAATCGACACGCAGCAAGATTTTGATTACGCCCGTAAGAACTGGGCCTGACCGGTCATAATTGGCGGACAACAAAACAAGAGGCACGCGCCCGATGAGCGATAAGATTTTGTTCCCGACCTCGGTTGTTGGCTCGATGCCGCGGCCGGAATACGTCAAAGACCTGATCAACGATCCGCAGATTGCGCCGGAAGATTATCAGCGGCGGATGCGCGCTGCGGTCGAGAGCGTTGTCGCGCTGCAAGAGTGCGCCGGCCTGGACGTGGTGACCGATGGCGAATGGTGGCGCAAGAGCTACATCGGCGTGATCGCGGAGTTGGCCCACGGCTTTGAGCTGGGCTACAACCCGACGGATGGGCGGCCGTGGACGATCGTCGTCGACAAGCTCTCGCCCAAGAATCCAGGCTTTATCGCGCAAGAGGTCAAGCTGGTCAAGCAGCTCACCAAGCGGCGCATTAAGGCCACGCTCCCCTCGCCGGCGCTATTGGGCGAGCGGATGTGGGACCCGGAGCGCAGCAAGAAGGCGTATCCCACCCGCAACGCCTTTGTCGAAGATTGCGTGCCGATCCTTCGCCGCGAGCTGGAACTGTTGCGCGACGAAGGGGTTTGGGTGGTGCAGATTGACGATCCGCATCTCTGTCTGTTTGTCGACGATCAGGTCCGCGCGCAATACGACAACGCCGATCGCGCCGCGGACTTTGACGTGGAAATGGTCAATCGCCTGGTCGACGGCGTCGACAACGTCCGGCTGGCGGTCCATCTTTGCCGCCGCGCCGGCGCGAGGGTGCGCGGCGAGGCGCAATTCCGTGGCGGGTACGATCCAATCATCCAGCAACTCAATCGATTGCACGTCCACCATCTGACCATGGAGTTCACCGCGCCAGGCTCGGGCGATATGGCCGTCTTCCGCCAACTGCGCGAGGATTTTGAGATTGGGCTAGGCTGCGTCAGTTGCACGCCCGGCGTGATCGATTCGGCCGATGAGATCTTCCGCCGCGTGGAGCTGGCGCTAGAGCATCTGGCCCCAGAGCGGATCACGCTCAACCCGGACTGCGGCTTTGCCCCGGGGAGCGCGGCGCTGGTGAGCATTGACGAGGTTTATCAGAAGCTGAAGAACGAAGTGGAAGCGGCGCGTCGACTGCGCGAGAAGTACGGCTGAGTTTCCGATCGCTTCGAACTTCAATCATTGGCCAGCCACTATGCCGGCGCCGTGATCGCCGTCAGTTCTGCCTGAATTTGTCCTGGCAGCGCGTGCATCGCCCAGGCCGCGGCCGCGGCGGCCAGCGCGTCCGTGATCTGCAAGTCTGCTTGCTCTCCGGCGCCGGCCGGGATGAAGGGACACTCCAGCCAGGTTTGCGTCCCCTCGGCCAGCGTCAGCTTGCCTGCTTCCCAATAGGCCACGCGGCCGCCACTCTGGCGATGGTCGGCGATCGGCGCGCCGGCAATCTTGCGGCCAAAATAAATCACGCTCCCGCGGCACTTCTCCGCCATTTCCACGGTCTGTGGATCGTCGGCGTTGAGAATCCCAAAACCGTTCTCCGGCACGGACTCCACGATCGCGCGGATCAACTGCACGATTTGTTCTGTGGTGATTGATTCCGGCAGGCCTTGACGATCGGGCTCGCCCACGCCGGTCACCAGCCCGATATCGCACGAATCGAAACCGAGTCCCTCTTCCAGCACGCTCCGCGCGCTGACTTCGCACACGGCGCGTTCGACGGCCGGGTTCAACAGCAGCGATTGGGCCCCTTCCCAGCCGGCAAAGTCACCGCTGCGCAGCCGGTCCGAGTTGCGATAGACGCCGCTGCTAGTGGCGATGCCAACGTTGACGCCGCCGCGCGCCAACATTCTTGCCAACAGCATGGCCGTGGTTGTCTTGCCGCGCGTGCCGCTGATGGCCGCCAGCGGAATCCGGCCGTTCTCGCCCGGTGGGAACATGGCCGAGATGATCGCCTCGCCGACAGGGCGCGGCGAGCCCTGGGTCGGTTGCACGTGGACTTGCAGGCCGGGCCCGGCGTTCACTTCCACCACGGCGCCGCGCTGTTCTTCCAGCGGCCGACTGATGTCCTCTGCCACAATGTCCAATCCGGCGATGTCCAGGCCCACGACCTGCGCCGCTTCGATCGCGCGGGCGGCCACCTCCGGATGGATGCGCTCCGTCACGTCGGTATCCAGGTTGCCGTGCCGGCGAATCAATACCTTGACGCCCGCCGGCGGCACGGACTGCGCCGTGTAGCCCTGTTGCTCCAAGAGCAGCAGTGTCACCGCATCCAGTTCCAGCGTGTAGAGCAGGCTGGAGCAATCCTCGCCGCGGCGCGGGTCCGAGTTAATCTGCTCGTCGATCAAGCGCGCAATGTCGTGATGTCCATCGCCAATCACTACGGCCGGTCCGCCGCGCGAAGCCGCCACCACGCGACCATCGACAACCAATAGCCGATGTTCGACTCCCGGCGCAAACTGCTCAACGACCACGGCGCCTTCGTTTTTCTCGATGAATTCATACGCCGCCGCGACTTCTTCCCGCGTGTTGACGTTGGTGAACACGCCACGGCCGTGATTGCCGCCGCGCGGCTTGACCACCACCGGCAGCCCCAGGTCCTCGGCCGCTTCCCAGGCGTCTTCGACGCTCGACACGCCGCGCCCCTCGGGCGTCGGCACTCCAACGGATCGCAAAAGCTGGCGTGTGAGGTCTTTGTCGTGCGCGATCGATTCCGCAATGGCGCTGGTTCGGTCGGTCTCGGCCGTCAGAATGCGCCGCTGCCGCGCGCCCCAACCCAACTGCACCAGGCTGCCGCTGTTCAATCGGCGGACCGGAATATCGCGGGCTTCGGCTGCGCTGACAATCGCCCGCGTGCTGGGTCCCAAACAAACGTCGTCCGCCATGTCGCGCAGGCGTTTGACTTCGGTTGCGACGTCGAAGGGTTGATTGTGGATCGCCGCCAGGCAGAGGCGATGGGCAACTTCGAGCGCGGCGCGGCCGACGCTTTCTTCCTCGAATTCGATCACGACTTTGTAAACGCCTTCTTCCGGCGTTTCGCGCGCTTTGCCCAAGCCCACGTCGCAACCGGCAAGGCGTTGCAACTCGATGGTGACGTGTTCCAGGATGTGGCCTTGATAGGTGCCGCGGCGCAGGCGCTCGAAAAAGCCACCGCGCTCGCCGATGCTGCAGCGATGCTCGATCATCGATGGCATCCAGGCCATCAACCGCTCGTTGAAACCGGGCAGAGAGTCCGAGGGGGAGTCTTTGAACTCCTTGAGGTCCACAACTGCTTCTAGAACTTGGACCCAGGCCCAAATATTGGGGCCGCGCAGGACCGCGATCTTGCGAATTTCCATGCTGGAGTTTTTGGACTTTGCCGTTTGTAGTGAGGCGTGAAGTGTTGCGGTCAGGGCAAACTTGCGGCTGCGAAATCGTCGCTGACAATTCTGCCAGAGCGGCGGCGCGCTGCGCGGCGGATAGCAGGTCCAACCGGACACGCACGACCCGCGCCACAGGCCAGCTTTACGAACCCGCGGCAAGCGGTCAAGGCCGCCACAACCCGGGCGGCCATCGCTGGTTGCGGCGTTGCCAGCAACATGGCGACAGTATCCGGGATCTTCCAGACGCATTTGTCCGGGCGGTTTTAGGGGGGTAGAATTGCAGACTCACCGGGAGTTCTGTCTCCCAAGCGACCCCCACCCCGACATTGCCCGCCGTCTTTTTGGAGCTTCACCCACGTGGACGACGCGCCGTTCTTATTGCCTGCCCTCCCGGATGCCTGGCGCAGCGCCGCTCTGTCTCAGTTGCAGAATGGCGAGGTGATCCATGGCTGGTTCGAGACTGATCTCGACGAGAACCTCCGTTTTGTCGACGGGTTGGTGCTACTGACCGATCGCCGCGTTCTGTCGGCCCAAACGTCGGCGCAGGGCGCAGGCGCCACGGCAATCCGCGCCGCCAATTGGAAAACCGTTCGCCTGACCGAGGCCGCCAACCTGCGGGCCAAGGAGCGCAACGGCCTGGGCTCGCTGGAGTTGTTAAACGCCAACGGCCGGCTGGCCTGCTGGCGTTACACCGGCTCGCACGCGCGCGCCGCCCATGAGCTGGCCGATCAGTTCGATAGCGTTCGCCGTGGGCTCCCCGTCGACCTGCCGATGCCGGAAGAGACGCCGGGTCCTGGCGGCCTGCCACCACAGCCACCCCCGGTCAGCACGCGCACGCTGCTTCGACTGGTGCGATTTGCTCGCCCTCGGGCTGGGTTGATTTTTCTCGGCTTTATTCTGACGCTGGCGACCACGGCGGCCGGTTTAATTCCACCGTATCTGACAATCCCGCTATTGAATGATGTGCTGGTTCCGTACCAGAACCAGATTACGGAGATCGACGCCAACACGATCGACTCCCCCGAGGCGCGCGAGACGCAGCTCGGAGAACTTCAGCAAACGCAGGGGCCGCGTTTTCGATTGGTCGCTTGGTGCCTGGCTGGCCTGGCAGGCGCGGCGATTGCGTCCTGGTTGTTTGGTTGGGCACAAGGCGCTGTCATGTCGTGGGTCAGCGAACGAATCTCGGCCGATTTGCGCAACACAACGTATGGCCATCTACATAAGTTGTCGCTGGAGTTCTTCGGCGGCAAGCGCACGGGCGATCTGATTGCGCGCATCTCGAGTGATACCGATCGGATCTGCAATTTTCTGTCGGACAACCTGGTCGACTCCGGGACGGATGTCCTGATGATCATCGGGACCGCCGCAATCTTGATCTGGCTGGACCCAGTCCTGGCCGCCGCCACGCTACTACCGTTTCCGCTGATCGCCTGGCTGGTCTACTACGTTCGCGGCCAGTTGCAGCACGGCTTCCAGCGCGGAGGTCGCGCCTGGGGCGAGATGACCAATGTGCTGGCAGACACCATCCCGGGCATCCGCGTCGTCAAGGCGTTCGCCCAAGAGAAGCGAGAAGTCGAGCGCTTCCGCGACGCCAACAATCGGATCCTGGAGGCCAACGATCGCGTCAACACGGTTTGGGCGTTCTTCTGGCCGCTGGTGGTCATGCTCAACACCGCCGGCCTGCTCGTCGTCTGGGCCTTTGGCGCCTGGCGCGTGTATGACTTTTACATCAATATTGGCGTGCTGACGGCCTTCTTGGCGTACATCTCGCGGTTTTACACCCGGCTGGAATCGATGAGCCGGATGTTCAGCATGACGCAGCGTGCCGCCGCCAGCGCTCAGCGATTGTTCGAAATTCTGGACCGCGTCCCTAGCGTGCCAGACCCAATCGATCCGATCCATCCCACGCGGTTGCAGGGCGAGATCGAGCTGCGCGGCGTTTGCTTCCGCTACGGCAATCGTCCGGTGATCGATAACATTGACCTGAAGATCAAGCCGGGCGAGATGATCGGCCTGGTGGGCACCAGCGGCGCCGGCAAGAGCACGCTGATCAATCTGGTCTGCCGCTTTTACGACGTGGGCCAAGGGGCGGTGCTGGTCGACGGCGTTGACGTCCGCCGCTTCCCCGTCTCGGAATACCGCCGGCACATCGGCATGGTGCTGCAAGATCCGTTCTTGTTCTACGGAACCATCGCGGACAATATCGCCTACGGCCGGCCAGAAGCCACGCGGACAGAAATTGTCGCCGCCGCCAGGGCCGCCAAGGCGCACGACTTTATCATGCGGATGCCGGACGGTTACGATTCGCTCGTTGGCGAGCGCGGCCAGACGCTCAGCGGCGGCGAGCGTCAACGCGTCTCGATCGCCCGGGCGATCCTGATCAATCCAGAAATTTTGATCCTCGACGAAGCGACCAGCTCAGTCGATACCGAGACGGAGCGCGAGATCCAGGAAGCGCTCGATAACCTGATTCAGGGCCGCACCACGATCGCCATCGCGCATCGGCTGAGCACGCTCCGCAAAGCGGATCGGTTGATCGTGCTGGATCGTGGGCGGATTGTGGAGACCGGCAAGCATCAACAGTTGGTCGGAACGCATGGCGTCTATGCCCGTCTGCATAAAGCCCAGTTGGTGATCGCTCAGGAAATGACCGAGTAACGCGACCAGCCCAGGGCGTTTACTGACTGGATAGAGTCTGCCTCTGATTTCTCAATCGTCCACGCAAGGTTCTCCAGCCGCAGGAGGCTGACTTGATTATGGTATTCGACCCCCAAGCGCAACAGCAATACGACCTGGACGATGTTGAGTTCGACCACGACACGTTCGGCCGGCTGATCCTGATCGACGCCGAAGGCCGAAAGCACATCGGCGTTGACCCGGTGCGGGCGTTTCCTCTCTCGGACCCCAAGCGCTCGATCTCGATCATCAATGCCGAGGGGGTCGAAGTCCTGTGGGTCGCCGATTTGGAGCTGTTGCGCCCGCGGATCCGGCAGACACTGCTGGATGAACTCTCGCGCCGCGAGTTCATGCCGATCATTGAACGGATCGAGCACGTCTCATCGACCAATGACCCTTCGCAGTGGCAAGTCCGCACCGACCGCGGCGCCACGCAGTTTCTCTTGAAGGGAGACGACGACGTCCGCCGCATCGGCGCGCACGGCGCCATGCTGATCGACGCCACTGGCACGCGCTACCTGGTCCCAGACACCCGCACGCTCGACTCGGCAAGCCGACGGGTGCTGGAGCGGTATTTGTAGCGATTGGATTCTTAGATTGGTGATCATCGCCGAACCGCAAACCTTTCTCGCTGCGCCTGTCGCAAATCTCGCCACGGTTTTCTATACTGTGCCGGACATCTCATTCTGGATTGGCATTCGCGAAAGGAAGCGCCTTCGATGGTCGAAGTCTCGACAGAACACGTGCTGGTGGTTCCGACCTCGGTCTTCCACGGCTTAGGCCATTTCCAGGGCTTTTCGGCGGAGTCGAAAACCTATCTCGACGAGTTGCTGCGGGCGGAAAACGTCAGCTACCGGCCGCGCGGCGAGATGGAAGAAGATCCCTCGTTCAAGCAGCTCATTCCGTACTGCGTCTTTCGACACGTCAACGCCGCCGGCCAGGTGACGGTGTTCGCCTACACACGCGGCAAAGGGCAAGGCGAAGGCCGGCTGCGCAGCAAGCGGAGCGTCGGCGTGGGTGGGCATATTTCTTCGGACGATTGCCAGGCCGATGGCGCCCGCGCGTATCAAGAAGGTCTGCGCCGCGAGCTGGAAGAGGAAGTCTTTATTGACACGACCTACCAGCAGAGCTGCGTCGGGCTGATCAACGATGATGAAACACCGGTCGGACAGGTCCATCTGGGGATCGTCCACATTTTTGACGTTGAGCAACCTGCAGTGCGCCCGCGCGAGAGCGAATTGATCGAATGCGGCTTCGAGCCGGTCGAGCAACTGCTGGCCGATCTGGCCGGGTTCGAGACGTGGTCGCAGATCTGTCTGCAAGCGTTGTTCTCGCCCAAGTCGTAGAGCGCGCGCTGTCAGGCTACGCGTCCGCGGCGCCCTTTTGCGTAGCGTCCTTGGGCGAGATCTCCAGCAGCACGCTTTCGGAATAGGTGCCGGGCATGGGCCAGTTGGATTTCTTGCGCAGTTCAAACCCACGCATCAGGCCGGCGTCGCGCGCTTCTTTGCGCTCGTCCAGCCAGGCGGGGCCTTTGATGATCAGCAGTCGATCGAACGCGCCCCACAGCGCGGCAAACCAGACAAGCAGTTTGGGGAGGGGCGCCACGGCGCGGATCACCAGCGATTGAAACCGCTCCTTGGCCAAAAGCTCTTCAGCCCGGCCGGCGTGCACGCGCGTCTTCAGTCCAACTTCGCTGACGATGCCAGCGAGCGCCTTGGCCTTCTTGCCGACCGATTCCGCCAGCACCACCTTCAGGTCCGGACGAATGATCGAGAGGACCACGCCAGGGACGCCGCCGCCGGCGCCAACGTCGAGCACGCGCTCGTTGGGCGCCAGGACTTTGGAGAACTCCAACGTGTCGACCAGATCGCGCGAGACGAATTTTTCGTACGTCGTATGTCGCGTCAGATTCAGTTTTTCGTTCCACGCCCAGAGGACTTCGCAGTAGCGATTGAGCAGTTCCACTTGCTCTGGCGGCAGTTCAATCTGCGCGCGGGCCAGCGCCGCGACCAGCGTGTCGTTTTCAAAAGTAGTCTCAGGCGGGCGAGGAGCGTCTTCAGTCATGCAGGTTTCAGGCAAGAGCGACAAGAGTTGGCAAAATGTGGCAAAGTCAGTTGAGATTTGAGCATAGCGACGGCCAAGCGGCCCGCGCTGCGAACTTACAACTATCGCCTCCAAAGGCGGGGGCGTCCATGGGCCATGGACTGACGTTTGCGAATCCGTGGTCGTCACACCGCCGTGAAAAGTACGATCCGAACGCACAATCGTGCGCCCCGCTCCAAACTTGTGACCCCTCTCCGCGGCTGCTAGAATCGCTGCTTCTTTTCCTTCTGAAAGTTCATGTCGGACCGGCGGCGGGCGCCCTTTTGTAGGGCCTTGGTCGCCAGGCAGCGCGGGAGATTATTTTGAGCAGCGACAAGAGTAACAAGACGATGAAGATTGCGGTCATTGGTGGCGACGGCACCGGCCCAGAAGTGGCCGCTGAGGGACTTAAGGTTCTCAAGGCCGTGGCCGGGATCGAAGGCTTCAAGTACGAACTTCAGAATTACGACTTCGGCGGCGAGCGCTACCTGCGCACCGGCGAGATCCTGCCCAAGGGCGCTGTCGACGAGCTCCGCGCCTTCGACGCCATGTACCTGGGCGCCGTAGGGCATCCGGATGTCGCGCCCGGCATTTTGGAAAAAGGCCTGCTGCTGGAACTCCGCTTTCAGCTCGATCAATACATCAACCTGCGCCCCGTGCAATTGTTTCCGGGTGTCGAGACGCCGCTGAAGGATAAGACCTCGGACGACATCAACTTTGTCGTCGTGCGCGAGAACACGGAAGACTTGTATTGCGGCGTCGGCGGTTTCCTGAAGAAAGGGACCCCGGACGAAGTCGCCAGCCAGACGGCCGTCTACACTCGCAAGGGCTGCGAGCGCTGCATTCGCTGGGCATTTGACTTCACTCGCAAGCGAAACAGCCCCAAGAAAATGTTGACGCTGGTCGCCAAGACCAACGTGTTGACCTACGGTCATGACCTGTGGTGGCGAACCTTCCAGGAAGTCGCCAAGGAATACCCGGATATCAAGGCGGACTACAATCACGTCGACGCTTGCTGCATGTGGATGGTGAAGAATCCCGAGTATTACGACGTGATCGTGACGACGAACATGTTCGGCGACATCATCACGGACCTCGGCGGAATCCTGCAGGGCGGGATGGGCGTCGCCGCTGGCGGCAACATCAACCCAGATCCAGGCGGCACCAGCATGTACGAGCCGATGGGGGGCAGCGCGCCCAAGTACACCGGCCAGGGCGTGATCAACCCCATTGCCGCGATCAACGCGATGGGCATGCTGCTCGAGCACACCGGTCAGCCAGCCGCTGGCGCGCGGGTGGCCAAGGCCATTCGTCAGGTTACAGCGACCAAGATGAAGAGCCAGGCGGCCGGCAAGATGGGCTTCTCGACGTCGCAGGTCGGCGATCTGGTGGTCGAAGCGCTCGGCAAATAAGCCTGGCTCACAACAACGCGCCGGGGTAAGTGGCTGTTTCGGATGTTTTGCTGCGCTCGCACTGGAGACTCGCACGATGAGCTCGCCCCTGTTTGATCTGACCGGCCGCGTTGCCCTGGTGACTGGCGGCAGCAAAGGCCTGGGCAAGGCCATGGCCCGCGGGTTTGCCGAAGCCGGCGCCGACGTTGTGATCAGCAGCCGGCACGACGATGAGCTCCGCGCCGCCGCGGCCGAGATCACCGCCGGTTTGAAAACGCGCTGCGTGACCATTGTCGCGGATATGACCGACCGCAAAGACGTCGCGCGCTTGGCGGCCGAGGCACAAAAGGCCTTCGGCCACGTCGATATTTTGGTCAACAACGCCGGCAGCAATAATCCTCAACAGATCGATCAGATCACGGACGACTCTTGGGACCGGATCGTTGAATTGAACCTGACGAGCTGCATGGCCCTGAGCCGGGCACTGGCGCCGGGGATGAAAGAGCGGAAGTGGGGCCGGATCATCCATATTTCGTCCATCATGGGCCTGGCGTCCAAAGAAGGGCGCAATTCCTACTCGGCGACCAAGAGCGCACTGATTGGACTGGCCCGCGCGAGCGCGCTCGATCTCGGCGAGCAAAACATCACGGTGAATTGCATCGCTCCGGGGCCGTTCTTGACGGACCTGCCCGGCAAGATGCTCTCGGACGAAGAGAAGCAGGTCTTCGCCCGTCGCACGGCGCTCGGCCGCTGGGGCAACCCACGCGAATTGGCCGGGCCGGCCCTACTGCTGGCGAGCGAGGCCGGCAGCTACATCACAGGGCAAGTGCTGGTCGTGGACGGCGGCTGCCTGATCAAGACGTTTTAGTGATTGTATTGAGCCGCAGCGCGGACGCCTGCCAAGCCGGTTTTGGAATATCGCTCATTGACCGGCGAATACTCTGTTAGGATTTCACCTCGCGCGCATCCTTCGGGCGGACCTTGATGGCAACGCTTATCGCACTGGCTGTTTTGCCGCTGGCGGTGATTACGTGCCAGTTGATCGCGTTCTCGATCCTGCTCGAACCGACCGAAAGCGTCAGCCCGATTCAGTATTCGATCTATAAGATCGCCTTCGCGCTGCCCCCCTTGGTGTATTGCTGGTGGCAGGGGATTGGCGTCTTCCGCGATATCTTTCGCTTTCGCAACTGGCGAAGTGGACTGCCGGTGGCCCTAGGACTGGGCCTGGTAGGATCCGCGATCTTTTTGGGGGTCTACTTCGGCGCCGGCCACTTGTTATTCGACAAAGTTGCCGTGGTAGACAAAATCAGCAACCAGTTTGGCGTTAACAAGACAACCGTGATGCTGGTCGCGCCTTTTACGGTGCTGTTGAATTCGCTGCTGGAAGAATTCTTCTACCGCGGATTCTCGTTCGGCCTGCTACTGCGCAAGAACCGCAAGTTGGCCTACCTGCTGCCAGCGGTGACGTTCACCGTGCAGCACATCTTGTTCATCTACCACTGGGCGCCTTGGTACTCGCTGGCGATCGGCGTGGTGGGGCTGTTTGTGTTTGCGCTGGTGACCGAGTGGCTCTACGAGCGCTATCAAACGATCGTCGCCCCCTGGGTAACGCACGCCTGTTGCGATCTGGCAATGATGGCCATCGCGGCGCTGATGCTGAGCTAGCGGCAAGTTCGCAATGGAACGAACGCGCGGCGCGAGCGTTTTCAGCTATGCATTCTGGCCAGCGGATCGCCACGGTCGATGATCGCGGCTTCAGCGGCCGAAAGTTCTTCCAGCCGAGCGTCGACCGCTTCCGCGTCGCCAAAGAGCCGGGCCATCTGCACGTAGGTGGCGTGATGGCGCGCTTCCGACTCGAACAAACTGGCGTAAAAATCGGCCAGTTCACGGTCCGCCAGCCGGTCTTTCAAGAGCGCAAATCGCTCGCAACTGCGCGCTTCGATCAGCGCTGCTACCAGCATGCGATCGACCGCGCGGGCCGGCTCCTGCTTGCGCACCAGCTCGTTCAATTGCCGGCCGTAGCTGCTGGGGATCAGGCGGCGGAAGCGAATGCCGCGTGCCTCCAGCAGATCGAGCACTTGCCGAAAATGATCCAGCTCCTCGTCGACGATTTCCGAAAGTGATCGGACCAGCTCCACGCGATCGACGTAGGCAAAGATCAGGTTCATCGCCACGCCGGCCGCTTTTTTCTCGCAGTGGGCGTGGTCGATCAACACCTCGGCCAGGTTTTCTTCGACAGTCGCCAGCCACCACGGCGCGGTGCTGCTTTTCAGACGTAGCATGAGAGCTCAACTTATCGTGGGCGGGCAAACGCGCGCCGTTACTTGCAATGCGTCCGTAGCGCAGTCGCGATTAGCGGGAAACTTCTTGCGGCTCAGCCGGCGCCGTGGGCGATGGTGTCTTGGCGCGCTTGGCGACGTGCGCCAGTTGCTTTTCCCAATCCTTGGCCAGCATGTTCAGAATGTAACTCGGGAACCAGCGCTTGAGCCGCCAGAAAGTCCGTCCTTGCCGAGGCAGGACGACATACAATTTCCCAGTCTGCATGGCGCGGATGGCTTCTGCCGCAACGTCGTCGGCCGTGAAGTTGGCTACCTTCATCATCTTCGACGCCATGTCCCGGTCGACCTTTTCCAGTCGCCCATCGGTCAGCAAGTTCGTCTGAAAAAACGCGGGGCAGATCACGGTGACGCCAATCTTGAACGGCTTCAGTTCGCCGAAGAGTGTTTCCGAGAGCGAAAGCATGCCGGCCTTCGCCACGTTGTAGCCGGCCATGCCTGGCTTGGCGGCCATCGCGGCCAGCGAAGCAGTATTAATGATGTTGGCGCCGCGCGGGTTTTCCTTCAGCCACGGGATGAAGAAGTGGCAACCATATATGCCGGCATTGAGATTGATGCCCAGGATCCAGTGCCAGTCATCGAGCGAATACTTGCCGACCTCGCCCGACCCAGCCACGCCGGCGTTGTTCACCAGTAGATCAAGCGTCTGCCAACGGGCGCGCAACAGATCGTGCAGTTGTTGCCAGGCGTCTGGTTGGGCGACATCCATCCGATGTGTGAATCCACTGCCACCGGCGGCTTGCACCAGCTTCAGCGTCTCGGCGTTGCCCGACTCGTTCACATCCACCAGCGCCATCTGCCAACCATCTTGCGCCAAACGCAACGCAAGCGCGCGGCCAAGGCCGCTGGCAGAGCCGGTAATGATTGCATTGCGCGGAGGCTGGGCCATGGGAATATGTCCTCTGATTGGGCGTGCTGGGCGAGGCGAACAATCGCCGGAATTGGGGCTTGGGCGAAGTGAACAGCGTCACCCAGGGGCCGTCGCGCAGAATAGAACGGCGGCTGGCGAAGGTCAAGGACCTGAGCAGTGCATCCGCAGTTCGGCGGAGCGTGTTGAATGCGACGGACAGGGTCCGCGGCGTATTGCCTGCCGCCTAGCGGGCGACTTCCAACTCGGCCCAGACAAACGGATGGTCCGAGGCGCCGGTGTCGGTCGCGCCAGAGGTCACAACCTTCAGGCCGCGCGTCAGAATCCAATCGATCCGGCCTGGATCGCTACTGGCGCCGCCGGTGGAAAGGGCGTCGATCACGCCCGGCGCGTCCAAGATGCGGCGCAGTTGCTCGTCGTTCGCCCTGGAGTTCAGATCCCCCATCAAGATTGCCGGTTCCGCCAGCGAGAGGAACAGCTCTCCAGCGGCGCGGAGTTGATTCTGGCGGCGATCCAGATCGCGCGAATCGAGATGAGTCAGTACTACATTAACCCGTGCGCCATCAACGTCGACCGCGGTCAGCACCAGGTTGCGGTGCGTGTGCGATCCGGCCAGGTTGAACGGAATCCGCTGCCAGTAATACGCCGGCAGGCGAGTGAGCAGGCCATTGCCAAATGAGCCGTGCCACCAGCGAGATTCTGTCGGCGCAAACAGCCACTGGCAGGCCAGCGCCTCGCCCAATTGCTGGCTTTGATTCCAGTCTCGCCACGGAGTCGAGCCGATGACCTCGTTCAGCGCGACCAGGTCCATGTCGCGCAGACAATCCGCCGTGCGGGCGATGTCTCGCTGCCGATCGACGCCTTTGCCGGAATGAATATTGAACGATCCAACGCGGAAGCTGCCGGGAGTTCTGCTCGCGGCGGCGATTGCGCCGTTGAGCGTGGCCCCTTCGGCGCCGCCGGCAGGGACGCGGCGTTCGCCGGCCCAGAAGATTCCGCCCACTAGCAAAACGGCGGCGACCATTGCGGCGTGCGCGGGGCGAGCGCGATCCGGCCGCGCCGGCGACGGGACAGAATCCGTCGGGCTTGTCGTAGCGCGCGTGCGCGACGCGTAGGCAGTGGCAATCGTTCCGGTCTTCACCAGGGAGTTTCCCTACGCCTGAACTCTCATACTTCGTTCACGCCGCGCGTTACCCAGTGGTCGCCAGCCAACTTGGACACGCTGTGCGCGCGGAGCCGTTACGGTTTACGGCGGAGCATATGTACTCCATTCGAACACCTGACGCTATTCCAATTGAAGGGGACCGAGGCGCCCTTTCGGCGTGCTAGCAGCGCGGACGTACGCGAATTCGATTGCGGACGAGAGCATCCCCGGCAAATCGACGTTGCCTTGCCTGCGCGTTCTGGCGAAACTTGCCGCGCCGTACGGCATTTTTTGTCCAGGCTTTTTCGGAGCGACGCGGCGCATGCGAATCTGTCTATACACAGAGACGGCTCTCCCCAAGATTGGCGGGCAGGAACTGGTTGTCGACGCCCTAGCGCGCGAGTTCCTGGCAATGGGGCATCAGCCGACTGTGTTGGCCCCGCGCCCGAAGCACGAACGAGTATCGGACGCCGAGCTGCCGTACCCAGTGATTCGCCACCCCCGCTTTATTTCGACGCGCCGCCTGGTGAGTTGGTATCGCCACTGGCTGATCCGCGCGAACGATCGCCAGCGGTTTGACGTTATCCATTGCCACAGCGTTTATCCTTGCGGCTACCTGGCGGCGCTCGCGCGAGATCGCCTGCAAACGCCGATTGTCGTCACCAGCCACGGCGGCGACGTGCGCGAGGGGAACTGCCGCCTACAGAAGCGCGGCTTGCCGGAGCGGCATACGTTGGGCGTGCAGATGGCCGATGCGACGATCGCCATCAGCCGCTTCACGCGCGAAGGTTTTTTAAGGCTCTACCCTCAGGCCGGCAATATTGTCGATATTCCCAACGGCGTCCATCTGGCGCCCTTTAAGACGAAAGCTGCGCGTCCGCAAGATTTGCACGCGCGGATCCAGCCGGAGCAGTATTTGTTTTTCCTGGGAAGGCTGGCGCCGCGCAAGGGAGTGGATCTGTTGCTGAATGCGCTGGCCGCGATTGTGAAATCTCACGGCGAAAATGACATGCTCACGTTGGTCGTCGCCGGCGATGGCGCCGAGCGCGGACCGCTCGAAGAACAAGCACGGCAGTTGGGCCTTGGCGAGCGCGTGCAGTTTGTCGGCGCAGTCGGCGGCGAGAAAAAAACGTGGTTGCTGCAAAACGCGCGCTGCCTGGTGATGCCATCGCGCGGCTGGGAAGCGTTTCCGCTGGTGTTGCTCGAAGCGTACGCCGCCGGACGCCCCGTGGTAGCGACCTCGGTCCCTGGACTGATCGACCTGGTGCGATCCGGCCGGACAGGGCTGCTAGTTCCGCCAGAGTCTTCGCCAGAACTGGCCGTGGCGATCGAGCGCTTGCTGGCCGATCCGGCGCTCGCCGCGCGGTATGGCGCGGAAGCCGCTCGCGAGGCGCAGGCGTATTCCTGGCGATCGATTGCCGAGCGACATGTGGCGCTCTATGCAGATTTGCGCGAGCGTCAACGTCTACCACGTACTGCGTAACCGCGTACTCTGCGCGAGCCGAAATGCGAACGCGCGTTTCTACTCGGCCGATTTCTCGGCGCGGCCGACAAAGGCGAATGGCAAACCGGCCACCATCAGTGCCAGCGCCACGCCTGCTTCCCAAGACCCTTTATCAAGCGCATAGCTCAGGCTGGACCAGAGGATGTAGACTGCGCCAATGCAAAACACGAGTGGTGTTACTGGGTAGAACGGAACTCGAAACGCGTTGGACGCGACAGGCTCTCGGGCGCGCAGCACGAAAAGCGCCACCACGCTAGCCAGCAAAAACCACCACATCACCGGCGTCGTAAAAATCACCAAGCGCTCAAAGCCTTTGGAGCCGGAACCTTCTTCGGCCATCGCGGCAAAACCGAGGATTGCCGCCAGCGTGCAGGCGCCCTGCGTGACCAGCGACCAGGCGGGCGTTCCCAATCGCGGGCTCCAACGCCCCAACAGGCTGAACGCCCGATGGTCTCGGCCCATGGCGTAATAGACGCGGGCGCCGGTGAGGATCATGCCGTTGATGGCGCCCAGCGTCGAGATGCAGACCAAAATGCTGATCCCGCGCCGCCCCAGATCGCCAAACCCAACGGCCATCGCGTCGGCCGCCACGGCGTGACTGGCGCGGACGCCATCGAACGAGAGCGCGTGCAAAAACGCCAGGTTCCCCAAAATGTAAATCGCCATCACGGCCAACGTGCCGAGGATCAGCGCCCGGCTGATGTTGCGGTTCGGATCGCGGACCTCGGCGGCGACATACGCCACGTCGTTCCAGCCGCCATAGGTGTAGACAACCAGGATCAGCGCCAGCGCGGCGAAAGAGCTCTGCGTGCTCGGCAATTCCACCGCCGGCGCGTCGGCGGTCAGGCCGACCAAAACCACGGCGGTTAAACCGATCAGCTTTACGGCGGTGAGCAGGTTTTGCGTCCATTTGCCAGCGCGGAGGCCCACCAGGTTAATCAGCGTCAGCGCTACCACGGACCCCACGGCGTAATGATCGAAAGAATCCCCACCGAGATTGAAGATCTCCGTGGCGTATCGACCGAAGACGTACGCCATGCCGCCGATCGACCCGGGACGGATGACCCACAATTGTGACCAGGCAAACAGAAATCCAGTCGGCCGACCGAAAGCCCGCGTCAGATAAACGTAGTCGCCACCGTCCGCCGGATAGGCCGTGGCCAACTCCGCATAGCAGAGCGATCCGATCAGCGCGTAGACGCCACCTAAAACCCAGACGCCGATCAGCCACGCAGGCCCGGGGACATTGTTGGCGATCGCCGGCACCGTCTCATACAAACCGGCGCCAATAATGATGCCGATCATGATCGACGTCGTATCGATCAAGGACAATCGACGCCGCGGCGCGCCGGCATTGGAATCAACGATGTCAGGCGCTGCGGATGGTTGCGGTTGGGGCACTATGGCTGGTCAACTTGGCTTGAAGGAGAAACGGAAATCGGACGTAGTAGCGTGCCACGCGGCGGACCAAGCGCAGTTAAGCGGCCGTTATCGCTGTTCTACTTCCTGGCCGCGCGGCAGGTCGGCCAGGCTTTCGAGCCCGAACAGTTGTAGGAAGCGCTCCGTGGTCGAATAGTTCGCCTCGCGGCGATTTTCTGGGCTCCGCTGGATCCTTAATAGCTGCCGGCGGACCAGTTGTGTGAGAATTCCGCCGCTGCTCCGCCCGCGGATTGCCGAGATTTGCTCGCTGCTAATGGCGCCGTTGTAAGCCACCAGGGCCAGCACCTCGATCGCCGCCTGCGAGAGCCGGGCCTCGCGCGTCCGCCCCGCCAATCGCTGCCGCAGCCCAGCGTGCTCGTCATCCACCACCAGGCGGTAACCGGCGCCTTCGCTGCGAATGGAGTAAGGGCAACCGCGCTGCTGGTATTGCGAATTGAGCTCGCGGACCAACTCGTCGATCTCAGCCGGCCGCACGCCGCGCATCAATCCGGCAATCCGCTGGCTGGTGAGGGGCTCGTTCTTCGGATGGCCGACGAACAGCATCGCCTCGACAATACTCCGCGGGTTGAGGTCCGGCCCATCCACCGGCTGATCGACCGGCTCTTCCGCAGAGACGCTCACGTCCGCCCCCGCGGCGATTTGGTCCGCGATCGGCAGAGTGTTTTCTGAAGCAGTGTCTTCCGATGCACCCCCTTCCGTAGCAACGCCTTTGGCAGTGCCGGCGGCCCCGTGCAGCTTGGGGCCGGTCGATTTTGGAGAGAGTTTTCCGCTAGCGTCCGCGGCCGCATAGGGATCTTGTCCGCGGTTAATCATCTCGGCAAACGCCGTGGTCAAGGATTCCAGCGGCAGCCCACGATCGTCGGGCGGATGGCGGAGCGCACGCGCTGCGTCCGCATCGGCCAAAGGTTCAGATCGTCGCTTCGCCATGCTGCACGGACGCTTAAGGATGGTTCGACCAGGCGGGCAAATCGTGCCCTCCAGCGCACTATAGAGCGCCATCGCAACCAGCGACAAGTCCGCAATCGGCCCGCTTGGTTGGCAAAGTGGCGTCACGCCCGGCGCGCAAGTCCCCAAACGAAAGCGGCCCCTCGACCGAAAGCAGTCGAGGGGCCGCAAAAGAACATGCGTTACGCAACACGCGCGGAACGCTTTGCTGACACATTAGCTGCGGCGTTTCTTACGCCAGGCTGCAGCAGCCAGGCCTAGCAGCCCGCAACCGGCTAGCGCCATCGTGGATGGCTCCGGGACCGGAGTATATTCCAGCGTAAAATTCACGTCGCCGGCGTACCAATCCATTCCGACCGTGGTGTCCTCCGCTGTGAGGTACGTGAGCGTGCCGCTGAAAAACAGTCGCACGTCGCCGCCGAGCGCGGCGAGCGGGGTATCCGTGATCGCCGGATTCGACCAGTGAATGAACCCGTCGCTGATCAACTCGCCCGTGAACTCCACCTGATATCCACCTGGGATTGCGCTGACGTTAAAGTCCAGATCGCCAGTTGGGCCGCGCAACAGACTATTGAGCGATTGGTTGAGTGGATGCGATGGGCTATATCCCGGAGAATTTGGATTCTGGTTGTAATCGTTGATCGCCCATTGAATCGAACCGGGCGTTCCGACCGCGCGGCCGGCCAGGGTATTGTTGACGTTGTCGTAGGGCGTCAACAGGGGCTGCGGCGGAGAGTTCGTCAGGTCGACAGGCACGATCAAGTCAAAGCCGAACTGGCCGACGTCGCCGAAGACACTCGCAAACGTGTCAGGACTGTCGAGAATGGGCGTGGTGCTGTCGAACGAAAAAGCGCCACCGTTGGAGTTCGTAGGGCTGAACTGCGCCCGCAGGTACGAGATATTGGTAGGATCTTCAAGTGACGAGCGGTAAACGACGGCCACGCCGCCGGTCGCCGTTCCAAGCGGCCCGGACTGCGTTGCGGCGTTGGCGCACGCTCCCATGGCGGCTACCAGCGAAAAGGCAAAACAAATTGTGCGTCTCATTAGCGTCCCTTTTTCCGTGACGTGCGAAAGCAAAAAACCCGTTGTGGTCCTAGTTTGAATAACCCATCCGGGCGGGTCTACCACCCATGTTGTTAATTTTTTCCGATTCAGCCAATTGGAACATTTCGGCATTCAATAGGGATGCTACTGCTCGCACTGGTTGTTAAACACAGTGGATCACTCTCGATTTAGCATTTCACGAACCTCACGGCATAGGCCATATTGCATATGAACACAATACAAAGTCCCATTCACGCCACGGTTGATTTCAATCTCCCTGGCAAGCAGCACGGTCATCTGTGCGTGCCTCATTCGTACAATCTTGGCGGCTGGGCGAGCGTGATGATCCCCTGCACCGTGATCAACGGCGCGCCGGGGCGCACGGCGCTGGTGATGGCCGGCAATCATGGCGATGAATACCCAGGCCAGGTCGCCATCATGCGTTTGCTGCGCGAGCTTGCGCCGGAGCAAGTGACCGGGCGGCTGATCTTAATACCTGCGCTCAATCTGCCGGCGGCGCAGGCGGCCACGCGACTCTCGCCGCTCGACGGCAAGAATCTCAACCGCTCTTTTCCAGGCAAGCCGGACGGAACCGTGACCGAGGTGATTGCCCACTATCTCACCACCGTCCTCTTTCCGTTGGCGGACATCGTGATCGATCTCCACACCGGCGGTCGCAGCTTGGACTTCTACCCCTGCGCGCACATGCACCTGGTCTCCGATCGCGACCAGCGCCGCGAGATGCTGGCCGGCACGACGGCCTTTGGCGGAGAATTTGCGTTTCTGTACGCAGATATCGCCGGAAGCGGGCTGCTACCCGTCGAGGCCGAGAACCAGGGCAAGATTGTCATCACAACCGAAATGGGTGGTGGCGAGACCGTCACCGCGCCGGTTCACCGCGCCACGCAAACGGGCTTGCGCAACGTGCTCACGCATTTCGGCCTGCTCCCAGGACGCGTCCCCACCCGGGCCGAACAAGGGCTGCCGCCACTGCGCTGGGTTCAGGCGCTCGATCGAGAGGATTATCGCTTTGCCCCGGAGTCCGGCATTTACGAAACGCTGGTCGATCTGGGCCAAAACGTGGCGGCCGGGCAACCGGTCGGCCTGATCCATTCGCTGGAACGGACCGATCGAGATCCGGCGCAGATTCTCGCCAACGCCGCCGGCGTGCTGCTGGCCTCGCGTGGGCCTTCGCTGGTCGCGCAAGGTGACTGCGTCGCCTGCGTAGCGCATGATGTGGAGATCGCGGATCTGACATAACACAATGCGAGTGTTCGGACACTCAGTATCAAGACGTCGCAACCCAGGAGCGGAACATGGCAAACAAACTTCGCGTGGGCGTGATTGGCCGCACCGGTCGTGGCGATTACGGTCACGGCATTGATACGGTGTGGGCCGCCGTGCCAGAGACCGAAGTCGTGGCCGTGGCCGACGACGACAAGATGGGCCTGGCCAAGGCCGCCAAAAAGTTGAACGTCGACAAAATGTTCACCGACTATCGGCGCATGCTCGACGAAGTAAAGCCGGACATCGTGGCGATCGCCCCGCGCTGGACCGATCAACATCGTGACATCGCGGTGGCCGCCGCGGAGCGCGGCATTCACGCCTACATGGAAAAGCCCCTCTGTCGCACGCTGGCCGAGGCGGATGAAATCATCGCCGCTTGCGAACGGACGCATACGCGCATCGCCCTCGCGCATCAAACGCGCTACAGTCCCAAGCTGGACGTGGTTCGCAAACTGATCGCCGACGATAAGATCGGCCGCGTGCTCGAATATCGCGGGCGAGGCAAGGAAGACCAACGCGGCGGCGGCGAAGATCTCTTCGTCCTCGGCTCGCACATCATGAACCTGATCCGCACGCTCGGTGGCGATCCGCAGTGGTGCCATGCCACCGTCGAGCAGGAAGGTCGTCCGGTGCGCAAGAGCGACGTGAAGGATGGGCCGGAAGGTCTGGGACCACTGGCCGGCGACGCCGTCCGCGCCATGTACGGCATGCCGGGGGGCGCTACGGCCTACTTTCAATCCGTGCGCGGCGCAGGACAAGGAGCAAGGTTTGCGCTGCAGATCTACGGATCGAAAGGGATCATCGAACTGCAAACCGGGTATCTGCCGCCAGTCAAGCTGCTAGCCGATCCCACTTGGTCTCCCGGCAGGTCAGGCGTGGCCTGGCAGGATGTGTCGAGCGCTGGAGTCGGCGAGCAAGAGCCGCTCCAAGATGGCGGCGCGCACGCCGGCAACGTGCTGGCAGTGCAAGACCTGATTGCGGCGATCCGCGAAAACCGCGAGCCAAAATGCAGCGCGTACGACGCCCGCGGCTCGCTGGAAATGATCATGGCCGTTTTCGATTCGCACCGCGCGCAAAGCGTGGTCACGCTCCCGCTCGCCAACCGGCAGAACCCATTGACGATGCTGAAGGATTAGAGCGGACGGCCGGCGACGCGTTCATCATTGCGATCGAAACGAATCTTCAGCGCAACGTCGAACAGCCGCTCCAACGCACCGATCCATGCAAGGCAGACCCCGACAACCGAAAACGGTTCCTGCCAACTTGATTCTCCTGCCTACCTTCGCCGACGGAGAGCACGCCAGTTACAATAGCGGAATGGACGATCGCTTATCGAACGCTGAACTTCGCCGGTCGAAACCCACTGCCGCGCCCGATGACGCGGTCGCGCAACTGGCGGAGATCTACGAGGCAGTTCCTGAGCGGCGATGGCGGCCGCGGTTTCAGTTCACCGTGCAAACCCTGCTGGTCGCCACGGCGTTGATCGCGGTTGGCTTTGCGTTTCTCAGGCATGTATTTCATGCGATGGAAGATCTACCCGAGTTCATTCTACGTTGGCTTGCAGGCGGAGCGTTTATTGGGGCCGGCCTGTTCTTACCATTCCGACATCCATTCGTCGGTGCCGCCGTTGGCATCGCCTTTCCGTTATTCTTGATCGTGCTGTTCGCCTTTGCGATTGTCGTCTCAGGATTTCGCGGCTAGCGGCCGGCGCCTCAGCGCTTCCGACGTTAACGACTAACGCTACCTTCTCTGCGACCCCTGACGGGATCGTTTCTCAATTCGTCAACAATCTCCCCGAGGTGATGACGCCTGCTCGCGGACTGAAACTAAATCCAATCGTCGGCGGCGGCTAGCGCCGAACCGCTAAGAGATACAGCCGGATGTTACGCGCCGCCCCATTTTGCTTGCATCAGCGGTAATCGATGTGTTAGGGTACCGGGGCCTTCCTTTTGGGTTCCCGCTATCGGTTTCCTCGGTTCCAAAAGATCCCCGCCTGATGTTCCCTCCTGAACCTAACTCTCGTGACCGTGGCGCCGCGCTTTCGCGCGCGCTGCTGCCGCGGCGGCGCTTGATGCAAATCGGCGGCTTGGGCGCGCTCGGCGCGATGGGTCTCAATGGATTGGGTTTGAATCTGCCCACGCTGCTGGCGGCCGAAGCCAGCGCCGCGACCGAGTCCGCCGGCGGCAAGAAAACCGGCGGCGGCCGTACGCCGATCAAGTCTTGCATCCTGCTGTTTTATTACGGCGGACCCAGCCATCTGGATACTTGGGACATGAAGCCCAACGCGCCGCGCGAAGTCCGCGGCGAATTTCAGCCAATCGCCACCACCGCGCCCGGCGTGATGGTTTGCGATCAGATGCCGCGGATGGCGCGGGTGATGGATCGCGTGGCCGTGATTCGCGGCATGCACCATCCGATGACCAACCACAACGCGGCCGCCGTCGAGGCGCTTTGCGGACGCACGCCGCTGAAAGGCGATCTGGAACTGCTGGCGAATGACCCGCTGGCGGATTTTCCCTGCTACGGCTCGGCCCTGTCGCATTTGATGCCGGATCGCTCGGCGATGCCGCCGCACATTGCGCTGCCGCACATCATGTACAACGTGGTGATGCTGCCAGGCCAGACCGCCGGGTTTCTCGGCTCGAAGCATGAGCCGCTGCGGATTCTCCGCGATCCCAACGCGGCCGAGTTCCGCGTGCCGGAGTTGGAACTTCCTGCCGGCCTGACGATGGCGGACCTGGAAGGGCGCGAGTCGCTACTAAAAATCGTCAACGCGCAGTCCGCCGTTGCAGAATCACAGGCCGCGGCCGGAGGGCTCGATCCCTACTACCAGCGCGCGTTCAATATCTTGCACAGTCCCGAGGTCCGCCGCAGCCTGGACATCGGGCAGGAAGACGCGCGGACGCGCGATCGCTACGGTCGCAACACGCATGGCCAGAGCGTCTTGCTTGCCCGGCGGTTGGTGGAGTCGGGCGTGCGCTTTGTCACGGTCTTCGACAAGGTCCACAACGGCTTGGACAATTGGGACACACACGTCAACAACTTCGGACGCTTGAAAGACACGCTGCTGCCGCCGACAGACATGGCCATGTCCGCGCTGATCGAAGACCTGACCGACCGAGGCCTGTTGGATTCAACCCTGGTGATCGCCATCGGTGAGTTCGGCCGCACGCCGCGCGTTAATAAAGAGGGTGGCCGCGACCACTGGCCTTACTGCTTTAGCGTCTGCATGGCCGGCGGAGGCGTCCGCGGCGGAGCGGTCTACGGCGCGAGCGATAAAATCGGCGGTCGACCAGACTCTAACGGGTCCACTCCAGGCGACCTGGCCGCGACGATCTTCGCGCGCTTTGGGCTCGACCCGGCCGCGGAAATCCGCGACCCCACCGGCCGACCCTTCCACCTCGCCACCGGCACGCCCCTCCCCATTTTTTAGCTTCTTGGTGCGATGCTACCGCATCGGGTGGGGTGGGGAAGCGGGATTGTGGTGTTCTATCCCCCTGGTAAGCGCGTTGGTAGATCAGTGGAACGAGCGGATGGGGCAGAGTCCGTCCCCGCTGCAATCAGCCTTGCTGGCGAGATCCCCCCCGTTCTCTAAGTGTTCCCAAGAATCGGAGCACGTCGCGCTTGATACTGATTCTCAGTCACCCTATATTTGAGCTGAGTGAGTTGAGAAGCAATCTCAATAACAATTGCGGTCGAAACCCAGACAAAAGCTCGATCCATGATCGCTCCCGTGCCTTTGCAGTTGTTGGACGCTGGCCAGATCGCAGCGGTAACCCATGTCGTTGGGCAGCGTGATACGGTGCACCGCCTGCACGAGCTCGGCCTGCGCCAAGGCGTGGAAGTGGAGATGATCCAGCCGGGCAGCCCTTGCATTGTGCGGCTCGACGGGCACCGGCTGTGCTTGCGAGCGGACGATCTGCTGAGCGTCTTGGTGCAGCCAGGGGTTCGGGTGTGACTCAGCTTGTCGATTTGCCGCAGGGGCAGATGGCCCGCGTCGTCAAAGTCATGGGCAGTGATGAGATTGCGTTGCGATTGCTGGAGATGGGGCTGACTCCGGGGGCGGAAATTCGCTTGATCGGCCGCGCTCCGCTGGGAGATCCGCTCGAGTTCGAAGTTCGCGGCTACCGCCTCAGCATCCGCAAGAGCGAAGCGGCGCGCGTCGAGATCGAAACTGGTTCGTCGGGTTGATGCTGCACTGGCGACCACGCCAGAGCCGGCCGGCGCCAAAAGTGCGCCGCGCGACACTCGTGATCGTTTGCCGCAACTCACAAAAACCCAATTCGCCTGGGCAGTGAACGTTTTGCAGTTCATCCACTCGTTTGCGTCTGTCCATGGCCGCTGAAAAAGTTGACGAAATCTGCATCGCCCTGATCGGCAATCCCAACACGGGCAAGTCGACGTTGTTCGGCGCGCTCGCCGGCGTGCGGCAGCGCGTGGGCAACTATCCTGGCGTGACGGTCGAAAAAAAAATCGGCCACATGACACACGGCGGCCAACGCTTCACGCTGGTCGATCTGCCTGGCACGTACAGCTTGGCGCCCCGATCGCCGGACGAAATGCTGGCGGTCGACGTACTGTTGGGCCGCCGCGCGGACACCCCGCGGCCGGACGTGGCGCTGGCGATCCTGGACGCCAGCAATTTGCAGCGCAACATGTACCTGTTGAGCCAGGTGCTGGAGCTAGGGCTGCCGACGGTGCTGGCGTTGAACATGACCGACGTCGCGGCCAGCCGCGGCATCAAGATCGACGCCGCGCGTCTGGCCAGCCAACTGGGCATTCCGGTGATCGAAGTGCAGGCGAATCGCCGCTTCGGTCTCGATAAACTCACCGCCGCGCTCGCCGCCGCCACCAGCCAACAGCGAACATTGCGCGAGAGTCCCTTTCCGCAACCCTTTCAGGACGAAGTGGCGGCGCTGACCGGCTCCTTGGCAGAAGCGCTCTCGATTGAAACGCGCACGGCAAACGGCAAGGCGAATGGCGCCGTGAGCGACGATACAAAAAAGGCTCCCCTCCCGCGCTACCTGGTCGAACGATTGCTGCTCGATACGACCGGTTATCTGGAGGCCGAGGTTCTGCAATCCGAAAGCGCTGGCCTGCGCGCTGCGCTTTCGAGCGCGCGCAGCCGTCTGGCGGACGCCGGTTGCGAAGTGCCGGCGATTGAGGCGATTTCTCGCTATGGCTGGGTCCACCGCACGCTCGATGGGGTTGTCTCGCGCCCGACCGAGCGGCCCGTCACGCTGGGCGATCGCGCGGACCGAATTCTCACGCACCGTCTGTGGGGATCGCTGATTTTTCTGTTGCTGATGATCCTGGTTTTCCAGGCGGTCTTTTCCTGGGCAGTCTACCCAATGGGTTTGATCGACCAGGGCGCACGCCTGTTGGGCGCTGCCGTCAGTAAGTTGCTGCCCGAAGGCGCGCTCCGCAGCTTGATCGTCGATGGCATTATCGGCGGCGTCGGTGGAGTGCTGGTTTTCTTGCCGCAGATCTTGATTCTGTTTTTCTTTATCGCTGTGCTCGAAGATTGCGGCTACATGGCGCGCGCTGCCTACCTGATGGACCGGTTGATGGTCCGCGTGGGCCTCAGCGGCAAGTCATTCATTCCGCTATTGTCGAGCTTTGCTTGCGCCATACCGGGCGTGATGGCGACGCGAACGATCGAGAATCGCCGCGACCGATTGACCACCATCCTGATCGCGCCGCTGATGAGTTGCAGCGCTCGCCTGCCGGTCTACGTAGTGCTGATCGCGGCTTTTATTCCGAAGCGCGGCTATCTCTGGGGCTGGATCACGCTGCCGGGCCTGACGCTGTTGGCAATGTACCTGGTGGGGATCGTCACGGCGGTGTTCGTGGCGCTGCTGCTCAAGCGAACGATCCTCCGCGGGCCGACGCCGCCGTTCGTGATGGAGTTGCCGAGCTATAAGCTCCCTTCGCCCGGCGTGGTCGCGCACCGGATCGTGGAGCGCGGCTGGTCGTTTATCTGTCGCGCCGGAACATTGATCGTGGCAGTGTCGATCGTCGTTTGGGCCGCGCTCTATTATCCGCACGGTGAAGAAGTAGCGGAACAATTTGCGCCCCAGCGGGCCGTGCTCGAAGCCCAATTGAACGCGCTACCCGAGTCCCCGGTCGCCGAGCCATCGCAAGATCCAGATGTCGCGATTCCCGCTGCCGTCGCGGCCCGACAAGCCATTGAAGATCAACTGGCCGAGCTGGACCATCTGCAAGATGGCGCCTATCAGCGGCAGAGCATTCTGGGCCGGATCGGCCACTGGCTGGAGCCTGCTGTGCGGCCGCTGGGATGGGATTGGCGGATTGGCTGCGCGGCGATTGCGTCGTTTCCGGCCCGCGAAGTTGTCGTCGCCACGCTCGGCATCATCTATAATTTAGGTGAGATCGACGCCGGCGAAGCGGTCGATAGCGGCCTGCCTGATGCGCTCCGCAAAGCAACGTGGGACGAAACGGGCGAGCCGGTCTTCAATATCCCGGTCGCGCTCTCGATCATGGTCTTCTTCGCCCTCTGCGCGCAGTGCGCGGCGACGCTGGTGGTGATCAAACGAGAAACCGACAGTTGGCTTTGGCCCCTCTTTTCGTTCACATATATGACGGTGCTGGCCTATCTGGGAGCGCTGGTCACTTATCAAGTGGGCATGTGGATCGCCTAAACCCATGACACCCGAACTGCAAAACCTGGTCGCGCTGCTGGTGGTGGCTGCCGCCGTAGGCTCGCTGACGTATCGGGCGTATGCGACGCTGGCCCGCAAGCGTAAGGCCGGTTGCGGCGCCTGCGCACAGTGCCCTGTGGAAGGTTCGGCAAAGGAGCCGCAAGTGATTTCGCTCCAGACAGGCCTACTGAATTCCGACAAGGCGCGCAAATAAAAAACCCCGCCGGCGATGATCGCCAGGCGGGGTTCTATTTTTTTACTCAATCGATCGCGTCCGCAGCGGTAACGGCGCGGTTATTTCTTGGCCTGCGCGATCGGCTTTTCGGCCGCTGGCTCTTCGGTCGGCTTCACGCTGGGTGGGTTCACGTGCGCCATCAGCAGCGTCTCGCCAATGACGTCGTTCCCCAGGTCGGTGAAAATCCGGAGCTGACGGCTGATCTTGCCGGGCTCGTCGCCGGCGACAAACGTAATCGGCAACATGTGGAGTTGCTTGGCGACGTCGGGGATCTTCACCTGGAACGCTGGGTCGTCGCATTCGATGCCGGTGATCCGGAACGGCTGCTTTGCCTTGACCACTAGCAGCTTGGTCGATTTCTGCCCCGGTTCCAGCGAGCCCATGAAGAGCGATGCCGGAATCGTCAGGTCCGCGACCACCTGGCCTTGCACGTCGAGGGGAACCTCGGGCGAGCGTTGGTCGTTGGTGAGCAGCACAACTTGTTCGTTCAAAGCGCCGCTGGGGGCGTTCTCGTTGAGCTTGATGACCAGGTCATAGGTGACCGTGCCATTCGCCCGCGCGCTTTCGACCAATTGCGTTTGGATGTAGTCGCAGGGGCTCTTCACATCCAGGATCTGCCAGTCCGGACGGCCGGCGTAGCTGATCGAAATATGCTTCTCGACGGGCGTGCCACGATCGACCGTGCCGAGATTGGCCTCGCCCGGATGAATGACAATATCGCGGCGAACGTAGCCGGCGATCTGCAACTGAACTTCAGCGTAGTAGGGCTTGTCGATCACCACGGTCAGCGTGGCGTGACGTTGGCCCAGGAACGTGCGCGTGTTGAAGGTAGCGACAATCGCGCTCTCTTCGTAAGTAGCCAGCGTGTTCTTCAGCGCCTTGGGCGTGGTGCAGCCGCAGCTAGATCGCACGTCGCTGATGTGGATCTCTTCTTTGAACGGATTATGGATCTTGAAGAGATACTCCGTCTTGGCGCCGCGGGCCACGTTGCCGAAATCGTGGCTGGTAGAGTCAAAGATCTTCTTCGCCCATTCCTGTCCAAAAGACAGGCTGGCCGAAGACAGGACGACAAACATACCGAGCAGACAGACGCGAGCCTTTAGCATGATCTCCCCCACAACAGTCTTTCGCCGGGAGCTGCCAGGCCCGCAGCCGGTGCGACGGCTATGCGGACGGAAGTCTGGCGGATATTCGTGGCTCCCGAGAGCAACTGGTAGCTCTCCGAGGGAACTCTACGACCGTGTTTTCTTGGTGTCAACTTATTTCAGCGTACGGAGATAGGAGCAAATCGACGTTCGCCCCGAGGAGATATTTAAATCATCTTCGGACATCGATACCCCCGCTCTGTAGTTTCATCAGCTAATAGGTCATCAATGCCGAACATGCGGAATCTAGGGGGTTACGGTTATTCCGACGAAGACCTGCATGACCTGAGTTGGGGGTATCGCCCCAAAAGCAGACCAGCGCTCGCGCTGCCCCGGCCGTGCGCTAAACCGACTTTCTGCGCGGCCCGAAAGCGCGGCCGCCGCCGGGACACTTACCTCGGTGAGACATGGGTGCTGGCGCTGCCTGCTAGGCCCACGCCGATGCGTTGCGTAACATAGGCTCCAGTGTCGTCCGCCCCCGCCAGTATTCCCGCCCAATCATCGCTGCCCGACTCCATAAGGATCCCATTCCATGTGTGGTTGCATCTGTTCGTCCATTCACCTGAAGTTGGGCGCCGCCCGGGGCGCGATCTGCGTGCTGGCCCTGAGTTGGATCTTGGGCGCGCTCCTGGGACCAGGCGCCAGTGTGGCGAGTGCTCAGCCATTTGCTCGAGAGGCTCCGGCGGCCGAAGCGGACGCCGATCATCCATTTGCGCGGCGGATACCTGCGCCGGATCTGACCGGCGGCGCCGCGTGGATTAACACGGCCGGCCCGATCGAGATGAAAGACTTGCGCGGCAAGTTCGTGCTGTTGGACTTCTGGACGTACTGCTGCATCAACTGCATGCACATCCTGCCAGAGCTCAAGAAGCTGGAAGAGATGTTCCCGAACGAACTCGTTGTGATCGGCGTCCATTCGGCAAAGTTCGAGAATGAAGAAGACTCGAAGAACATCGCCGAAGCCGTGATGCGCAATGAAATCAAGCACCCGGTCGTCAACGACGCCAAGCACGCCATCTGGGACCGCTTCCAGGCGCGCAGTTGGCCGACCATGTACCTGATCGATCCAGAAGGGAACGTCGTCTACGGTCGGAACGGCGAGTTCAAAGCGGCGGAGATCGAAGCCGTGATCCGCCGAGCGCTCCCCTACTACAAGAAAAAAGGAAAGCTCGACACGACGCCGCTGCGGTTCGAGTTGGAAGCGGATCGCGCCACGCCCACGCCGCTGCGCTTTCCGGGCAAGGTGCTGGCCGATGAAAAAGGAAAGCGGCTGTTCATCGCCGACAGCAACCACAACCGGATTGTGATCGCCGGGCTGGATGGCGCGCTGCTGGACATCATCGGCGCCGGAACGATTGGCTCCGAAGATGGCGACTTTGCCACGGCTTCGTTCAACCACCCACAGGGCATGGCGCTCAACGGCAACACGCTCTACGTGGCCGACACTGAGAATCACATGCTGCGCAAGATCGACCTGGTGAAGAAGCGCGTGTTTTCGATCGCCGGGAGCGGCCACCAGGCGAAGATCGCCTGGCCGGGCGTCGATCTGAAGGCGCTCTCCGATGGCGGCCCGGTTAAATGGCCGGAACGCTTTGTCGGCAAACCGAAGGAGACAGAGCTCAATAGCCCTTGGGATTTGCTGATCCACAACAAGGATCTGTTCATCGCCATGGCAGGTCCGCATCAGATCTGGCGGATGCCACTGAGCGAGTCCGAGATCGGACCGTTCGCCGGTAACGGCCGAGAAGACATCGTCGATGGCCCCATGCTGCCCAAAGAGCCGTACGAAGAAGGGTATTCCTCCTTCGCGCAGCCCAGCGGTCTGGCAACCGACGGCAAGTCACTCTATGTCGCCGATAGCGAAGGGAGCTCCATCCGCGTCGTGCCGTTCAATCCCGCGCAGCCGGTCAGCACGCTGCTGGGGACGGCAGGTCTGGAGCAGTTCAAACGGCTGTTCACGTTTGGCGATCAAGACGGCGCCGGCGACGACGTCAAGTTTCAGCATCTGCTGGGCGTGGCCTGGCAGGATGGCAAGCTCTACGTCGCAGACACCTACAACAACAAAATCAAGGTCGTCGAACCGAGCAAGAAGACGGCCAAGACGATCGCCGGCAACGGCAAGCCAGGGCATGCAGACGGCGCGGCCGCCAGCTTTGACGAACCGGCCGGAATTTCCGCGGCCGACGGCAAGCTCTACGTGGCGGACACCAACAATCATTTGATTCGCACCATCGATCTGAAGAATAACGAAGTCGCTACGTTCGAGATCGCAGGCTTAACGCCGCCAAAACTGCCGGAAGAAACGCCCGCCGAGCCCGACGCCGATTCGCCGCGCGTGGAAGTTGCGCCGGTCACTCTCAAGCCGACCGATGGCCTCGTCTGGCTGACGGTCAAGCTACAACTCCCCGACGGCTGGGAACTGAACAAGCAAGCGCCCATGCGATACAAGATCACCACTTCGGCCCAGGCGGGACCGGTTCATCGGGCCAAGATCAATCGCTATCAGAAGGTGGACCCGCTGAAGGAATTCCAAATCGAAGTGCCGCTGGCCGCCACCACCGGCGAGGAGCCCATTGAGATCTCGCTCGATTACTTCTATTGCCGTAAAGGGGCCGAAGGCGTTTGCAAAGCCGGCACGGTCCGCTGGGCAGTGCCGCTGAAAGTGGACGCCAAGGCCAAGGCCTCCAAGGCGCCCATCGACTGGACCGTGCCTCAATAGCAAACTCCGCCGTGCATTGTGGCAGCGCGTGTTCGCGGTTCGGACGTCAGGCCGTCGGCGCCGTTTTGCGCTACTTGTGACCGTTCGATGATCGCCTTCCGGTAATGTATGCTTGGGGATCGGATTGCCGTCGTCCAACCAGACCGTAGATAGGAAACCCGAACCATGAAATCCGTCCTTGCCACGCTCACGTGCTTCGGCTGCGTCGCGCTGCTGACCACGGTCGCTTCGGCCGCCTCGCCGGACTACTATCCGCTCAACGTGAACGACAAGTGGACATACGACGTGAAGGCGGGCGACAAGGAACTTGTCGTCTCGGCCTCGGTGGCCAAGATCGAGAAGATCGACGACAAAGAGCTCGCCCGGATCGATTCCGAGATCAACGGCAAGGTCGCCACCACGGAGCATCTGACGTCGAATGACACGGGCGTCTATCGCGCTCGTTACAACGGCGTCGATTTTGATCCGCCCGTTCAGATCCTGCGCTACCCGATCAAAGAAGGCGAAACGTGGGATGGCGAAACGAAGGCCGGCAGCGAGACGTTTAAATACACTGTGCGCGTGGCAAAGGCCAAAGACGAAGTCGAAGTCCCCGCCGGCAAGTTCGAAACGGTCAAGGTCGAAATCAAGCTCGTGCAGAACAAACAGTCCGTCGACAGCATCTACTGGTTCGCCGACGGCGTAGGCATCGTCAAACAAGAGGCGTCGATCCAGAACACCAAGTTGACCCTCGAGCTGCAAAAGTTCGAGAAGGGAACCGACAAAGACAAGTAGGGAAAAGCCCAGTAGGAAACGCTCAACGGGGAATCGACCATCCCAGTTCGAAACATCCGTGAGGGAACTTCGTCTGCCTCCACTTGCTACTCGAATGACGCCGTATTCGTGCCGTCGCAGATTCGCAACATCTCTCTAAGGAACATAACGATGAGGCAGGTCGTTCTCGCTCTTTTATTGTGGCCCGTGCTCGCATCGCTCGCCCACTCGGACGACACCGCAAAGCAGGCTGACTACTACCCACTGGCCGTGGGAAACAAATGGCATTACAGCGTTGAGCTGGATGGCGAGAAAGTAACGGCGATCATTTCCGTCGCCAAGTTGGAAAAGGTCGGCGACAAAACGCTGGCACACCTGGAGACGCGACTTGGCAGCGAAGTGATCTCAGAAGAGGATATTTCCACGAACGCGCAAGGCGCCTTTCGCCAGCGCGAGTCCGGCCAGGAAGTCACGCCGCCACTTTGCCTGATCAAATACCCCGTCAAAGTCGGAGACGAGTGGGAAACGCCCACCAAACGGGGCAAGCTCGCCGTCACCATCACGGGTCGTGTCGACAAGCTGGAAGAAATTGAAGTCGCGGGGCGTAAGTACCAGACGGTCAAGGTCATCCTCAAGACCAAACTCGGAGCTCAAGTCGTCTCGACGACCAACTGGTTCGCCGACGGCGTGGGAATCGTCCGGATCCGACTCGAGCAACCAGGGAACATATCCACGTTCGACCTGGAGAAGTTCGAAAAAGGCGCCAAGAAGACCAAGTAGCCGGCCGACGCAGTCTTCCAACGCATTGGCCGACGCACAGCTTAGCAGCCTGTTGATTTTCTCGACAGGCTGCGACCTCACATGGATGTGAGGACAAAATAGCGACGTAAGTCGTTATTTTGCGAGCCTCGCGAAGCTTTGCTTTGCGCCGGGCGAGGTTGA
>Ga0105047_10001718_pt1 | contig 39334 bp, 40 predicted proteins | sample MAT04_FD_78384 | JGI IMG/M metagenome (GOLD analysis project Ga0105047, IMG submission 78384) | Freshwater microbial communities from Lake Fryxell liftoff mats and glacier meltwater in Antarctica - MAT-04 (megahit assembly) | ecosystem: Environmental > Aquatic > Freshwater > Ice > Liftoff...
GAGGTGGCGTCTCTTCGCCAACTTATTCAGGTTCTGGAGCGCCGCTGACATGCTGCCGGCTTCGGTGAGAATCCTGGTGTGCACAGCACGCCAGGACATGAGGAAGAGCTTCGACACGTTGGCTGCCCGCAACGCTCGATCGTGAACACCTGGATCACTCCAACGTGAACACCAGGATCGGCCCATCGTGAACGGGCGGATCAATCATCGTGAACACCGGGATCAGCCATCGTGAACGGCTGGATCAACCAACGTGAACACGAAGATCGCCCATCGTGAACACGGTGGCAGGTAAGCCCCCCGCGACCGCGGGGCGGTGAGCGGCAGCGCTGGACAACCCGAAGGCCACAGGCCCAGGGGTGCAGCACGCACGCCAAGTCGATGTGCCCTCAATTTGGCACGGCGGGCTACGGCTGAACACGATTCAATCGTGTTCGCTGCGGCGCTGCCTTGATCACCTGACAGATTCCGTGCCGCTCGCGGATGGTGAACGTCAGGGCTGTGCCGGCGGCGAGACGTTTGGGCCTCGGTGACTCCTGCGTGAATTCAACGGCTTAAACGTTTGCGCTACATTTGGGGCCGGGTCCCGTCTTTATTGAACCATGGGACCTGTCAACCGCGCCGCTCGGCCTACCCTTCTTCCGCCTCTTCGTCCTTCGGAGACCTCGGCTTCCCCGAAGCCAAAACCGAAAGACGGCTTCGACCAGCGGCCGGCGGGCATGACGGACCTGACTGCGCGCCAGTTTCGGGAACAGGGGGTGCCCCAGGTCGAGCTCGACTCGCTCTTCGCGCTCACCGGGAACCTCAAGCCGATGATTGAAGCGACCTCTCAGAAGATCGGCATCGACGCGCTGACGATCGTCTCCGAGATGTCCTTGCGGGTGATCGGCTCTCTGGAAGTGTCGGTGCCGCTCTCGTCAATTCAGTTCTCGCCGCTGACGCGCAGCGAGTTCGCCGCAGAGCTTGCCGGCGCGAAGGTGTGGCTGCCAGAGCCCTGGTCGGCCTCGGCGGCAGGCCAGGTGGAGATCTCTGATGGAAAGCTGAAGCTGCACTTCGACGACGCCAACATGAACGTGATGAAGCAAGCCGCTCCAGTGGTGCACCTGAGGATGCCGTCGGGTCAGCTCGTGTTGCTCGAGCTGCAACCGCGCCTGTTGCGCGTCGACAGTCGCGCCGCCGAGATTGCGTGGGAGCTCGCGCAGGTTGCCGACATCGAGGCGCAGATTCTTCAGCTCGAGGCGGAAGGGGCGTTTCCAGCCAACATCGATTTTGAGCGTGACTCCGTCGCGTGGCACCGCGCCGCGGCGGAAGAGCTGCGCACCCGCGACTTCGTCGGGCTCGAGGTCCTGCCGGACCATGGCGGTTAGCTACAGCTTGTCCGGAAATTGAGCCCGTGTTTTGCCGCGCACGCCGGTGAGTCCGCGCGCGAGCGCGGGAAAACCCGCAGTACGATGAGCAAGAAGACGCGCGGCAGCCGCCAGCCGGAGCTGTTCCCGCGGTCGAAGCGACCGACGATTCCCATCGAAGAGAATCATCGCCTGGTCGAGTTGACCGACACGTTGGACTGGGCGGAGTTGGAAGCCCGAGCGGAAGCGATTCGAGCCAGCAAGCTGAAGAACGCCGCGGGCCGTCCGCCCCACCTGAGGGCGCTGCTCGGCGCGATGGTGCTCCGAGCCACTCGGTGCATGCCGTACCGGGTGTTGGAGGATCAGATTCGGCACTACGCGCCAGCTCGGTACCTGTGCGGACTGACGGAGACGGATTGGTCGCCGGACCACAACACCCTGCACGACTTCATCGAGTTGATGGGCGAGGACGGGACGCGGCTGATCAACGAGTACGTGGTGGAGCAGGCGGTGGAGGAGAAGCTGGCGGACCCGAAGGTGCTGGTCGCGGACACGACGGCGCAGGAAGCCACGCTACCGTACCCGAACGAGATTGGCTTGCTGAGCTCCTTCCTGACGACGGTGGTTGCTGCCAGCTCGCACGACCCGACTTCGACCGTCCCACCTCTCGCCTCACCTCCAGCCAACGCAAACACCTTCACCGCCAATCCCGCGTCCTTCGCCAACACGACCCTCGACCCCCCGCCCACTTCGGCCACCATCACCTTCCTAACCTCGGAAGGCACGGACGCTCTGGCCGAAGAGCTGGGCGAAGAGTTCGTTCAGAACGTCAATGGCGCGAACGACGCCGCATCAGAGAATCGGGAGGAAACGTCTATCGAGGAGCGCGGCGGCCCGTTCGTCTACACCACCGGCGCGACGGAGTTCGCCGACAGAGTCGATGGCGCGAATCTCCCATACGCAACGCGTGAGCCGCGAGGACCGCGTTCGCTGAACGGGAGGGGCTGACGACGCAGAGGCTGCTGTCGTGGAACGGAGGCTGGGCGAGTGGGCGAGCGCACGCGGGAGACGTACCGTCAACCCGCGCGTGGCCGCGATCGGGCGGACGGACACGCGCCTGACGGCGGAGGCAACGCGGGCGAAGGCAAAGCGGCGGTCGGCGTCCCAGAGTCGAAAGAGATCCGCCTGTCGCTGCCGACCTTCACGGCCACGGCCGAGATGGCGGCGATCTCGAGGCTCTGGGGCGGGTACCACATTCGCACCGACAACGAGGCAGGCCTGGGGGTGAGGCGGAAGGTTGCCGACTACAGCTGGGCTAAATACGAGGCGCTGTTCAACGGCCTTTAGGGCCGTCGAGCACTTCGCGAATCTTCGCGCCCAGCCTCGCCGGCGTGATCGGCTTCTGAATGAAGGTGACCGCGCGACCCAGCACGTCGTGGCGGGTGATGCCTTCCGGGGTGTAGCCCGACATGCAGAGCACCTTCATTTGGGGCCGCACCACCGACAGCCGTTCGGCCAGTTCGCTGCCACCCATCACTGGCATCACCACGTCGGTCAGCAGCAGGTCGATGGGGCCTTCGAACTGCTTCGCCTTGCCCAGCGCATCGATGCCATCGTGGGCGACGATCACCGTGTAGCCGCTGCGGCGAAGGATCTCTTGCGACAGCGTGCGCACCTGCGCGTCGTCTTCGACGAGCAGCACTGTCTCGGTGCCGCGCAGCGGGCCCGCCGACAGAGAAGAGCGGGGCGCATCGGAAGGCGCTTCGACCTGGGGCAGGAAGATCTTGAAGGTCGTGCCCTTGCCGGGCTCGCTGTAGACCCAGACGTTGCCGCCGCTCTGTTGGACGATGCCGAAGACGATCGAGAGACCAAGGCCGGTGCCTTTGCCCGGACCCTTGGTGGTGAAGAAGGGCTCGAAGATTCGCGCCACCGTGTCCTTGTCCATCCCGATGCCGGTGTCGCTGACGGCCAGCATCACGTGGGGCCCCGGGCGCGCGCCCAGGTGCAGCTTCACGTACTCGTCATCGAGGAAGACGGACGAGGTTTCGATGGTGAGCTTGCCGCCTTTGACCATCGCGTCGCGCGCGTTGACGACCAGGTTCATAATCACCTGCTCGATGCTTCCCGGGTCGGCCCGAATGCGGCCGCTGGTCGCTGAGGGAAGCGAGACGAGATCGATGTCTTCCCCGAGGATGCGCTGAAGCAGCTTGTCGAGGCGCGAGAGCACCTCGTTCAGCTCGAACACCCGCGGCTCGAGGATGGTCTGGCGGCTGAAGGTCAGTAGCTGCCTGGTGAGCTCGGTGGCGCGGGTGCCGGCCGCGGTGATCTGCTCGAGGTCGGGCCGAATCGGATCATCCGCGGCGAGCTCCATCGCGATCAGCTCGCCGTAGCTCATGATCACCGACAGCAGGTTGTTGAAGTCGTGCGCGACGCCACCGGCGAGTCGGCCGACCGCTTCCATCTTCTGGGCCTGGCGCAGCTGCTCTTCGGTGCGCTTCAAGGCCAGCGTCATCTGCTTCTGCTTCGTGATGTCGAGCGAGAGAATGCAGATGCCTTCGACGACCGGCACGAAGCGCAGCTCGAAGTAGCCTGTGCTGCCGTCGGGAAGCGCGAAAGCGTTCTCGAGCCGGTCGTGGGTGCGTTCGGTGAGGCAGCGTGTGAGCACCGAGAACATCGGAGTGAGCTCGATGCCGGGGTAGCACTCCATCATCGTCTTCCCCAGCAGCTGCTCGCGGGTAATCTGCCCCTGCGTCGCGGCCACTTCGTTCAGGTACACGTAGCGGTGGTCGTGGCTGATGACCTGGCAGCCTTCGACCATGCCGTCGAGGACGTTGCTTGCGACCTGCGCGCTGTCGAAGATCTTTGGCGCCAGGGCATTGTGCGGCACCGGGCCCGTTTGGGAGAAGTGTCGTTTGTGAGTTTTCAGAAGGTGCCGCCAACGCCGATCTTCGACGCGCCCGTCACTGGGTCGAAGCCCGCGATGGGGCGCACCAGCGGCGACGCCCGGCGCTTGTGAAGCCAGGGCACGATGAAGCCCGAGAACCCGCCGATCACCGAGCCGATGATCACGTCGGTCGGGAAGTGCTGACCTGACTCCACGCGAGCAAAAGAGGTGCCGACGGTGAGCAGCACGCAGGCCGCAAGGAGGACGAAGCGCACCGGCGACTTCGGGTGCCTCAAGAAGACCGTGGTGGCGAGGGCGGTGGTGGCCGCCGCGACCATCGAGGCGTGGCCCGAGGGGAAAGAGAGCTCTTGATCGAAGGAGCTGGTGGCGGCATCGACCTCGACGTACCGCGCAGGCCGCGGCCGGCGGAAGGCGAACTTCATCACCGTCTGCCCCACGCCCGTCAGCGCCATCGCTTCGCTGATCACCAGCAGGTCGCCCACCCAGTCGCGCAGGGGCGTGTTGGTGGGCAACACGAGGCTCTCGATGCCCAGGTAGATCACCGGCAGCGCGATGCTCGAGTAGACCGCGACGTCGCTGAACAGACCCCACGGCTTCGAGACCTTGCCCACGGCGTAGCGATCGACCGCCCAGAGATCGGCTGGGTTGCAGCGCCCATTTCCGACGTGCTGCCGGCAGGACACGTCGCCTTCCAGCGTCGGCTTGACCATCAGGTCGATCACCAGCGCCAGCCCCAACGCGCCACCCGTCAGCGCCGCCTCGGCCGGGAAGTTGACCTTGTAGACAGACAGCGACGGCGGCGTGAGGTTCACCACCTCGTTCGGCCCCGGAACAAGCTCTGGCGCCAGCAGCGCAGCGGCCCCGGGCGTCGCTTCGGGCACCAGGGTGCGCACCACGCCCCCATCAGGCGCCACGTTGAGGACCTCGCCCCCATCGGGCAGCGGCGTCGCAGCAAGAAGAAGAAGGATGAAGCTGGTCATGGTCAAAACCCCGTGTCTGCGAACAAAGGACCCACCGCGAGAGTGAAGCGGCTCGCGCCGTCGATCGCCTGGTGAAAGCTGGCTTGAATGCCGATGGCGTCGAGCAGGAGCGCCAACACGCGCCCGTGATCCACCGACCGGCTGACGCCGATGGTGCTGGGAAGGAAAGTGTCGCTGCGGAAGACGTCGACGCGCAGGTCGGCGCCGTCGCCATTCGAGCCGCCGACGAAGACGTTCGTGGCGCTCTCGGGCGAGGCAGCGTTCAAGAGGGCAGCCGGCATCTCATTCTTCCGACTTCGTGGGCTCGACGAACGGAATCACGCAGAGGGTGGCGCGTTTTCCATGCGCTTCGTTCGAGATGTACATCGTGCCGTCGGCGTCGAAGGCGATGCCTTCGGGTTGGGCGTACACAGCGGTGTCGAGCGCATCGACGCGAGCCAGGGCCCCGCCGTCATCGAGGACCACCAGCATCTTGGCGCGGGTCGAGAGGATGTAGAGGTTGCCCGTCTTCGGATTCACCGCCAGGCCCGACGGCGCGAAGTTCTTGCCGTAGAAGCCCTTCAGGTCGGTCTGCTCGGGGTGGGCCTTGATGTAGTCGTCGATCGACGCTTCCTGCAGCACGAAGGCCGGCTCGCGGTGCAGCTTGGTGCCGCGAATGGGCATCGAGTAGATCTCGAAGGCCTTCTTCGTCTTCCGGTGCTTCGCGCCTTCGTTTTTGCAGGACAGCAGCAGGCGCTTCCGGCGCGGCTCGTAGGCGATGCCTTCCATGTCGCAGGCGAGGCCGAGGCGTTCTTTGAAGTCGAGGTACTGCGGGTCGCCGCCGTTTACCGGGTCGACGACCATCACCGCGCCTTCGCTGCGGCCGACGTAGACCTTGTCGTCGACCTCTTCGACGGACTCGTAGTCACCGCGCTGCTTGAGATCGACCTCCTGAATGACCTCGCCGTCCTTCGTCGAGATTCGAAAAAGGGTGGGGCGTTCGTCGTTCACCACCCACAGGCTGTCGGGCTCCTTCGACAGCGACAGGCCCGAGATCTCGTCCAGCGTCTTCGGGAGCACGAGGATTCGGTCGGGCTTGTTCAAGTCGTAGCCCGACGAAGTGGCCGGGCGTTCGGGCTCCGTCTCTTCCAACGGCTCGGCGTCGGGCGCGCCTGCCTCTTCGGTGGTCGCGACGATGCCGTTGGGGTGCGGCGCTTCGACGCCGGTCGCGCGCGTCACCAGCCGCATCGCGATGACGAGGCACGCCCCGACGACGACCGTCATCGAGATCCAGGTGCCCCAGTCTGACTGCTTCTTCAGAAGGTCCCCGAGACCCCGACGGTGCCGCTGCCGGTCGATGGGTCGAACCCGACGATGGGGTTCAACGGGGAATCCTTCCGGTGCAGGTAGGGCACGGTGAAGCCGGCGAACCCGCCGATGAGCACCCCGACGATGACGTCGGTGGGGAAGTGCTGCCCCGCCTGAACGCGTGAGAAGGCGGTGAGCCCCGTGAGCAGCATGCCTGCGCCCAGCACGGCGAAGCGCACCTTCGACCTGGGGTGCCGTAGAAAAATCGTGGTCGTGATCGCCGTGCTTGCGGCGGCGACCAGCGAGGTGTGGCCCGACGGAAACGAGAGCTCTTGATCGAAGCTGCTCAAGGGCGTGTTCACGTCCTGGTAGCGAATGGGCCTCGGCCTGCGGAAGGCGAACTTCATCACCGTCTGCATCGCGCTGGTCAGCGCCATCGCTTCACCGACCACCAGCACGTCGGTGGCGAAGTCGGCGACCGGCGTCGTGGTCGGCAGCGCGAGGCTCTCGAGCGCGAGGTAGATGACCGGCATCGCGATGCTGATCGCCAGCGCCACGTCACCGAACGCCTGCCATTGATCCGAGCTGCGACCCACCGCGTAGCGATCGAACGCGGTGAGGTCGGCCGGGTTGCAGCGCCCATTGCCGACGGGCCGCCGGCACGAGAGGTCGCCTTCCAGGGTCGGCTTGATCAGCAAATCGACCACCGCGTACAGGCCAAAAGAGGCCGCGGTGATGGTCGCCTCGACGGGAAGATCGACGTTGTAGACGGACAGCGAGGCCGGCGCTTCCAGCGGCGCGGTGCCGCCGTCCTGCACCAGCTCGGGCGCGAGGACCGGAGCCCACCTTTCCTTCAGCGTTTTCGAGACGACCGGCACGTCACCCCCGTCGCGGCTGACAATCTCGTCCGAAAGGTCGACCCCCCCGCCGTCGTCCTGCTCCACCTCCGTTGGGGGCGTGATCGCGAGCAGTGCAGTGGTGAGCAGAATGAGCATGGTTAGAACCCCGTGGCGTTGAACAGCGGCCCCGCAGCGACGCTGATGCGTTCGCCGCCGTCGAGACCGCGGTGGTAGTTGAGCGAGATGCCGATCAGGTCGACGATCGACCACCAGACGCCACCGCCGAAATTGAGGTGGTACTGGTCACTGACGCCGGCACCGAAGACGCGGCCGTGGTCGGCCGACAGGTTGATGCCGATGGTGCCCGGCAGCCCTGAGTAGAGCCGGACGACATCGATGCGCAGGTCGGTGGTGTGCGCGAAGGCCACGTCGCCCGCGAGCTGGTCGCGGCGGTACCCGCGAAGCTGCGAGTCGCCCACCGTCGGCGCGAAATAGAAAGGGTGATCGCCCACGATCCCTTCGACCGAGGCCCGGGTGAGGATGACGAACCGCTGGTTGCGATCGAGGGGAATCGCGGTCGCTGCGGCCACCTTGTAGGTGGTCGAGAACTGCTTGCCCTTCTGCAGGTCGTACCGGGCGTTGATCGACGCATGCAGCGCGACGCCGCGGCGGGGCAGGGTGAGGCTGTCGAAGGTGTTGGTCTCGGCGAACACCCGCGCGCCGCCGAAGAAGCGGAACCCGAAGTCGTCGTCGGAGACATCGGGTGACATGCCGGCGAAGCGGCCCGCAGTGTTCAGCGTGTCGATCGCCTGCACCACCAGCTGCGCGCCGACCCGCGAACGATCGCTGCCGAAGCCGTACGACAAGCCGTAGCGGCCTTCGTACCGGGCCTGCCGCACCCGGTAGTAGTCGGGTGGGTTCAGCGAATCGTCAGTCCACTGGTTCGTGTAGCCGTAGAAGTTGCGCGTGTACGTCGGCGTGGTGGCGATCAGGTCGACGTCCTGATCGAGCAGGTCGAAGCTCTGGGGGAAGAGGCCGTGGTACGCGAAGTTCGCTCCGAGGGTCGCGGTGGCGAAGTACGCGGTGAGATCGTGCCTGGCCGCGAACGGCACCCGCTTCCAGCCCTGGGTGATGTAGGTGAACTTGCCGCCCAGGTAGACGCCGTCGTCCGGGTTGATCAGCAGGCCGGGCATGAACATGCCGTAGTCCGGCTCGTGGTTTTCGCGCTCCTCGTACTGGTTGAGCTCGGAGCGGGCGCTGCGTTCATCGTCGACTTCGAGTGATGGGTCGACGGTGCCGCCGTTGACGCTGTCGTACCACTCGATCGCGCTCGCCTTGAGGTGCTCTTTCCTGTTCGCGGCGCTCAACGAGTCCTGGCCGGTGCCGCCGACGAACTTGATGTCGATCTTCGAGTGGGGTCGGCCGTGTACCAGCAGCGCGTCGTCGCCTTCCAGTGCGTAGAGGTGAAGCTCCTTCGTCTCGTCCGGAAGGAAGGTGCGGTCGTAGTAGGTCTCGTTCTTCTCGGTACCGACGGTGACGCGCACCGTGCCGCTGTCAGCGAAGTAGACGTCGAAGCGATCGGGGTGCCTGCTGCCGACGACGTCGACGTTGCGCGCGAGGAGCTTGTAGAAGTCTTCAGCGGCCTCGAGCAGCTTGTCGCGGCGCAGCTTCAGCGACGCCACGAGGTGATCACCTTCCACCTCGAAGGCCTCTTTGTGCCAGTCCTTGAAGGCCGCTTCGATCACCTCGTCGGTCAGCGCCTTCTGCACCACCTGCGCCTGCGCCATGAAGCGTTCGTAGGGCACCGAGCTCAGGTGCAGGGCGTCGAAGTCGCGGGCGTTGTAGTTGAGCCAGCCGATGCGGCCGTAACTTCCGTTGAAGGGCTGCAGCGATCGGGCAGGCGGCACCAGCAGCCGCGCGATCACGAGGCTGAGGCCGTCATAGCGGGCGAACGCCTGGTCGCGATCGAGCGGAATCGGGGTGTAGAGCTTGTTGCCGTCGGCGTTGGTGGCGACCGCGAAGTCCCATTGACCGCGGTGGCGATCCCAGTCGCCGACGAACATGTCGAGCAGCCGGGCCCGCACCATCGCGTCGGTGTCGAGGCGGTGCTTCTCAGGGTGGTCGAGGCGCTTTTCGGCGAACTCGTCGTGGTCCTTGAACTTCGTCTTGTTCTCTTTGTCGTCGGGGCCGACCAGGTTCTCGGGCATCGTGCCTTCGTCGGGCTGCTTCGGCCGCTGCTCGAGCATCACGACTTCGTTGGTGATGAATCCCCGGTACTGGCCCAGCGCTTCTTGATCGGGCAGGTACATCATGCGGGGCGTCGGGTGCCGGACGTCGACGGCTTTGGCGAGCCAGGGCAGGGCGAGCGCCGCCTCCGGGTGCGTGGCGGTGAACCCGTGATCCAGCAGGCGGCCGACAAACGAGATCTGGTTCATCGGGTACGGCAGCAGGCGGGTGGTGTCTTTGGTCACCGCGCGAATCGAGTAGTCGTTGCCGCTTCCGTCCTTGACCCGGATGCTGTTCGTCTGCGCGCCGCCGCCGATCTTCTCTGGCGTCAGGCCGCCGAGCTCGGTTCGCAGGTCGAGCACCGGGTACGGCATCTTCAGGGCGTACGACTCGGCGTAGTAGTCACCGAGGAAGAGGGTGACGAAGCCGGGGAACTGCCAGACGTGCTTCTTCGAGTACGTCGCCATCACCGGCCCCTGCGGCATCGGCGCCGGCAGATCAGACGGGGGTTGGGCGAGCACCTTGTGCAGCAGCAGGGGCTTCTCGAAGACCTTTTCGTTCGCGGACGAGACGAGCTCAACCTTGCCCCGGCCCGAGTGCTCAACGGTGATCTCGGCCCACCCCGGCGAGCTCAGCGAAAAATCACCATCGCTCGCACCAACGACGGGCGTGGCCTCGTTGCCCGAGGTGCCCGCGACGATCTGCGTCTGCGCCTGAAGCTCGAGGTACTGAAGGCTCGCGTCGTGGCCAGAGACGAAGACGTAGGCGCCGTTGCGATTGCCTTCCGTGCGAAGGAACTCGGTGTACGCGTGGAACATCGGGTGCGCCTCGTACTGCTCGACGAGCCCCATCCACCGCGCGAAGACCCAGGCGGTTCCCACGATCGGCAGCGGGGAGGCGTGCGCGCCCGCGGTGAAAGAGCCGCCCAGCGGGCCGTAGCTGCGCATCGGGTGGTGGCTCGCAATGATCAGCCGCGTGTTCCGGTACTTCCGGAAGTTGTCGAGGAAGTGTCCGGTGAACGAGGCGCGCGTCGTCCCGTCGCAGTGCTCGTTGAAGTCCTTGTCGCCGTTGCGGTCGATCATCCACCACTGGGAGTTGACGAGCAGCAGGCCCAGCTCATCGGTCAGCTCGAGCAGCTTCGGCGTCCCGCAGGCCGGGTTGGGCATCACGTCGACGGCCTCCTGGTTCTCGTCGTCGCCTTTGACGGCGGCGGCGGCGTACGCCTCGTTCAAGAACTTCCGCAGCCGGCGCACGGGCTTCGTTCCGGCCTCGTCGGGGAAGTCGTGGTCGCCAACCAGGTAGAAGACCCGGCCGCCGCGCTGGTAGAAGTCGAGCGTCGCGGTGACGTGCGCCATCGCTGCCGACTCCGCCCGCGCCCTCAAGAGGTCGTCGCGGTGCGGAAACTCACCGCCCGTGTAGTTGCCCGTGAAGACGACGATCGTCGATGCCGGGTCGGCCGACTTCAGCCGCTCTTCGAGGTTGGCGAGGGTCGGGGTGCGGCCATCGCCATCGGAACCACCGATAAACAAGAGCGTCGCATTTGCTTCGATGCCAGGCGCCTTTGCGGCGGCAAGCGTCGACACGACCAGCGCTGCGAGGACGAGGTGGCGAAGAAGGGCGGGCACGTCTTCAGCCCCGGGTCGCCACAGCGAGGCACACCGCGAAGAGCAGGGCCGACATCGTCACGCCCCCGAGCAGCACGTTGTACGAGGTGCGCAGGTAGGCCTGCCGGTGGCTGAGCTCGACCCCTTCGAGGTGAAGGTCGCTGCTCAAAGAGGCGTACGCCCGCTGCTTGTGCTGCAGCAGCGCCGCGATGTTCGCATCGAACTGATCCGCTGGCACCGACCACAGCTGGTTCAGCGTCGTCCCGGTGCGGCTGAGCTGCGCGCTCAAGATCGCAAAACCCAATGACAGCACGTTGGTCAGCGCGAGGGGAATCAGGGCCCACTTCAGCGGGCCGACTTCCAGCGGGCCCGAATAGAGCCCGTGCGAGGCGATCGCCAACATCACGCAGTTGATCGCGACGAGGAAGCTCGACTTCTGCGACGTCATCGCGCGCTGCGCGTCGAGCGCCTTGGTGGCTGAACGCAGCCAGGCCTGAATGCGAAGCGAGGGCGGCGCTTTGATCGGAGCCGGCGGCAGCTCGACAGGCTTGCCATCGAGGCGCGGGTGTTCCTGGTCGAGCTTCTCGACGAGCGCGCGCCGATGCAGCTCTTCGGCCTTCTTCATCTTCTTCTTCCACTTCTTCTTGTCCTTCTTCGAGTCGAGGTCGAAGGAGGCGAGGGCGCCATTCGTCACGACAGGGGGCAGTTGGGGGTCGTTCATTTCGGTGCTCCCGGGGGGGCGGCGGCGGCTTCGGCGACTTCGAGCGGAACCTTGAGCGAGTCGATCTCGAGCGCGGCGTTGATGCGGCTGCGACGGGTGAGGATCGCGGCGATGCCAACGACGGTGACCGCGAGGCCGATCGCGATTCCGACCCAGGGCTGGCGCGACGAGAGCCACAACATCACCAGCGGGGTCGCGAACAGCTGCGCGCCCGCAAAGAAGGTCTCGGTGCGAAGGAACAACCCCAGCATCAGGTTCAACAGTCCGAACTCGGCCACCACCAGCAGCGAGATCTTCATCAGCCCGTAGGGCACGTGCGCCTGCGGAGCGACCATCGCCACCAGCAGAATCAAGACGCCCGTCGCCACGACGCGAGTCACCAGGTCACCCCCGCCGACATTGCGGGGCGGAGGGGCGAGGAACCGCTGCACCAAGGTCGTCATTACGGCTTCTCCTTCGTCGGTTCGGGGGTCAGCGCGGTGTCGATCACGGGCAGGGGCAGCGGCGTGAGCTCGGCCTTCAGCTCGTCGTCCTCGCCCTTCTTCGGCTCACCCACCGCGGCCTTCCCGGCGATCATCTTTCGCAGCGAACGGAAGCCGACGTACTGCACCTCGGGGTGGGCCTGGCGCAGGCGCTCGAGGAAGTTCAGCGGCGGGGTGTGCTTCTTCTGCAGGCTGCCGAGGTACTCGAGCACGGTGGCGCCATCGCGAACGTCGGTGCCGAGCAGGCGCCACTTGCCGCGGTGATCTTCCATGTGCGCGTTGATCGCGTTTCGCGCTTCGGCAGAGCCCGACGTCTGCACCGTGATCACCGAGTTGGGCTTCTTGCCCTTCTTGTTCTCGAACATCGCGGCCATCGTGATGTACCGGCTCTGCGTCTCGAGGTCGGCTTCGAGCCGCTCGCGCGCATCGGGGGTGAGCCACGCCAGCGCCTGCGCCGGGGTCCGCTCGCCCTTCTTCTCGCTGGCCTGCAGCGTCTGCAGCAGGTTCGCTTCGCCCGGGGCGGGGAGCCCCGTCTGGTAGATCCACAGGATGAGCAAGATGCCGCACTCGAAGAGGCTGAGCAGAAGACCGATGTGGTAGCTCTGGAAGCCGCACGCCATCCCGATTCCCAGCGAGAGGAAGACGTAGACCGCGTCCTTCGGGTCTTTGAGCGTGTTCCGGTACCGCACCGCCGCCACGACGCCGACGAGGCTGAACGAACGGGCCAGGCTGTCTTCGAGCAGCAGCATCACGCCTGCGACGATCACGCTGAGGACGATCAGCGTCTGGTTGAGCGACGGGTCGCTCTCGTCGCCCTTCGTGATCCGGTGGACCCACGAGACGGGCAAGATCAGCAGGAACGTGATCACCAGCGAGAAGAACGTGACGAGCAGGTCGTCGGTGTTCTTGTTCACGTCGAGAATCGAGGCGGCGACGCCGCTCACCCGGCTCAGCTCGTCCGTGTAGCTGGTCTTCGAGAGCTCGCGGAGGATCTCCTCGAGCAGCCGCACCCCGACGCTCAACATCACGAAGTACACCAGCATCTTCCCGACCTGCATCGCGCGTCGGGGCGACGTCACAGTAAGCAGCGAAGCTTTGGTTCCGGGGGCCGTCATGGGTTCTTTTGGTTGGGTGAGTGGGGCGGTGGGCTTCGGTGCCACACACAGCAACTTGCAGGCCGGAGGTTTTTCAGGGCCGTTCGCGTGTACCGGTCAGGCCCCGGGGCATGGGTTGAGACACTTTTGCGAGGGTGGGGTCGAATGCCTCAGTCGCTGGCTACGAAGCGACGACGCGCAGCAAATCCGGCTGGCTGGGCTGACCGGTGGGAGCGGCCAGGAAGGCCGCCGCGTCCGGAACACACGCCACGGACATCGGAGCAGTGGCCAGCACCTCGTGCGACACCGACCACTGCTGGCCGCACGGGCCCCGGTGGGGGTGTGTGCCGAGCACGAACAGGTCGGCGCGATCGGCCTGCGCCGTCGCGAGCAGCCGGGCCCCGACCGTCAAGTCGCCGGGCTCGAGGCGCATGCGGTACCGAACGTTCGACGGCAGGCGCGAGAAAGACGTGTCGGCCTCGAGGCGCGGGGTCACCTTCGCCCACGACTTCGGCTTCGCCTCGTCCTTCGGCCACCAGAGGTATGCGGCCACGAGGTCGATGGGGCCGTAAGACGCCAGGCGGATGATCCACTCGCGCGCGGCGGCCGACTTCCAGTTGCCGTCCATCGCCATCGCGACGCGCAGCGGCGCGGTACCTGAGGCCCACTTGAGGAAGGAGTCTGCCTTGCGCACGAAGAGCGCCGGCACGCCGATGGTGTGGGCGAAGCGGTCGAGCGGGCCGACCACCAGCGGCGCAAGCGTCTGGCCCGAGTCACCGACCACGAGCAGAGAGGCGCGCTTCGCGTCACACACCTGCTTGACCGCCGCCGTCAGCGGCCCGAAGACCGACGCGGTGTTCACCACCAGGCCTTCGCTGGCCAGCCGGGTCGCCTCGGCGAGCAGCGCGCCCGTCACCGCCACGTCGTCTTCGCGGCCGGCCGAAGCGGCGTGCGGCATCACGTTCAGCAACCAAAGCGCTTCCCGGTGGGTGCGCGCCAGCTGGGCGGCAACCTTGACGGCTTCCAGGGAGGTGTCGGTGAAGTGGGTGGCGCAGATGATGGTCATGGCGGGCAGTCCTTCAGCAGCTACCGTGCCGATCGCGTCACGGCCTGGGTGAGACGCATTGCAACGCTGCGCCTTGCCCCGTCCGCCCCCCCCTGTCGCAGATGGTCCCGCCCGCTTCGCAACTTGCGCCAGTAGGATGGCCGCCATGTCCTTCCGCCTCGCCCTGGTTTGCTGCTTTCTGGTTGGCTGTTCGGGTGTCCCCGGCGTCGACGAGGACGGCGGCGACGTGCCGTTCGACGCGGGCAGAGACTCGGGCGTGGATCGGGATGCTGGCGATGACGCCGGACAGGACGCCGGAGAAGACGCGGGCGCTGCGGACGCTGGTGTCCCCGATGCTGGCGCGGCCGACGCGGGGGTTCCCGATGCGGGCGTGCCGACCGACGCGGGCGTGCCGACCGACGCGGGCACGGGGCCGGTGGTCGACCGTTCGAATCCGCAGCTCTACACGTTCAGCTTCACGGCGCTGCAGGCCGACAGCGATGCGGGGATGTGGCAGGGGAACCAGCTGGCGGCGGTGGACACGCGGGTGGCCGCAGTCGGCAAGCTGGTGGTGTACCTGCACGGCGCGGGGCTGCCCGGCACCTGCGGCGGCGCGGCCCACAACGCGTTTCTCGCGGCGCGCGGCTTTCACGTGGTGAGCCCCTGCTACGCGTCGGACTACGGCATCGGCATCTGCGGCAACGACATCGGCGGCTGCCGACTCGAGGCGTTCGAAGGGGTGGATCACAACCCGGCGATCGCGATTGCACCGCCCGACAGCATCGAGGTGCGCGTCGTGCGAATGCTGCAGCGGCTGCAGGCGCTGAACCCGAAGGGCGACTGGAAGTGGTTCATCGACAGCAACGGCAAGCCGCGGTGGAACGCGATCGTCATCTCGGGCATCTCGCACGGCGGCAGCAGCGCGGGCCTCGTGGCGAAGGTCCGCCCGGTCGCGCGCGCGGTGATGCTCTCGGGCCCGCTGGACACGAACCAGGCGTGGCTGTCGGTCGCGTCGGCGACCCCGGCCGATCGCCTCTGGGGCTTCACGCACACCGGCGACCCCCAGCACCCAGGCCACCTCGCCGCCTTCAACACCATGGGCCTGCCCGGCGTCGCGCGCTCGATCGACGACGCGGGCACGCCGTGGGGCGGCTCCCATCGCCTCTACACCTCGGCCGCCACCGCGGATCCGCACGGGTCGACGCAGCTGGGCGGGTCGTCTCCAAAGTTTCCGGACGGCGGTTACAAGTACCGCGAAGCCTGGGAGTTGATGTACGGGCAGTAGCCTTGTGAAGATCACCACCTGGAATGTGAACGGCATCCGCGCGCGCGAGGCGCAGGTGTTCGACTGGCTCCGCATCGAACAGCCCGATGTGCTGTGCCTGCAGGAAATCAAGGCGTCTGCGCACCAGGTGCCGGTGAGCCTCGCGTCGTCGCCCGACCACTGGGTCTACTGGCACGGCAACAAGGGCTACTCGGGCGTCTCGCTGCACGTGCGCAAAGGCTTCTCGCCCGTCGAGCCGCGGTTCTTTCACCCGGCCTTCGATCTCGAGAACCGCATCGTCGCGGTCGAGCTCGCGAACCTGATCGTCGCGTCGATCTACGTGCCGAATGGCGGGAAGAGCTTCGAAGCAAAGATGATCTTCCTCAACGCGATGGAACGCTTCATCGCCGACAGCCACGCCGCCGGAAAACTTCTGGTGCTCTGTGGAGACTTGAACGTCGCCCGCACGCCGCGCGACGTGCACCCCGAGCTCGCCGAGCCCGAGCAGATTGGCCAGACGCCACCCGAGCGCGCGCTGATCGAAAAGATGATTGGCCACGGGCTCGTGGATCTCGGCCGGCACTTCGCCCCGGATGACGATCGCCTCTTCACGTGGTGGGCGCCGTGGCGAAACATGAAAGAGAAGAACGTCGGGTGGCGGCTCGACTACGTGCTCGCGTCGCAGGCGCTCGCGAAGCAGGCGCGGTCATGCACCGTCTACCGGGAGTTCGGCACCAGCGATCACGGGCCCGTCACTGCGAAGTTCGAAGGCGCGCTGTTCGACCCAGCCGCCGTAGTCGCAGGCCCGCCGGTGCCCACCCCGAGGGCGCCCGAACCGCCCGCCGCGCCGCAGCTCGACCTGTTCGGGAACCCGAAATAGCGGGCGGCCCTGGCCTGCCGAGCCTTCGCAGCCACAGCCGCTCGTGGCCGAAGGGCGCGTGGAGCGGCGGAACCTTCGTGCCGCTGCCTCGTGGCGGAAGCGTTGCGGAAACGGCGCCTACTCAGCAGGTTCAGTTCCTCTCAGGAGCAAACCCAAGATGGGCTTCGCCCATTCAGGACACGTCGAGAGCTCGCAGTGTGCGGTGACCCGCCCGCCCTCGCTCTTCAGGAGTTCTCTCGGCGCGGGCGCCTGTCCGGTCTTTGGATCCGCGTCGAGGCTGTTGTCGAACACGCGCAGCTCAGTGAGTCGTGGCGCGAGCTTGACCAGGTTCTTGAGGCTCGAAGCGTATCGCTCACGAATCTTGGGCTCGGGAATGTCGTGGCCGCCGGCCGCCACCCGTGCCCGTACGCGCGCATTGTGCAGCTCAACCTTGTCGAGGCCTACGTAGAACAGCGCGACCTCGAGCCCTTCATCGAGTGCCTCTGACAGGAGCTCTGTCATGGTCGTGACCCCGAGAGTCGTTTCGAACACGAAGTCGGCCCTGACCCGAATGGCCTCTTCCAGCCTCTGTTTGCCTTCGTCCCACGCGCGCGAGTTGGCTTCCGCGAGCGTCAGCGAAGTCGAGGCAGCCTGGAACTTCCGGGTCACCTCATCGGGGTTGAAGTACTCGCCGCCACTCTGCCGCAGCCGCTCTCCAACGACGCTGCTCTTGCCTGCCCCGTTGACGCCCGCGATGACCGTGATGCGCGCTCGCTCAGCCATGCTTCTTGGCGCCCACGACGGCGGCCTCGCCGAAGGATGCGGGAGGCGTGGTGAACAACCCTCGCGCCGCCGCTCGCGCCTTGGTGGTTCGCATTCGAGAGACCATGTCGTCGAACTCCCGAGTCAGCGCTTCGAGACTCGGCTCATGCTTCGCCAGCAGTTCGCTGATGCGGTCGATGGAGACCAACACCGCCTTGGGCGAATCGTGCTTGGTGATGATGACGGCTCCATCTTGAACAGCAGCGTCCAGAACAGTGCCGAACTCATTCTTCGCGATCGTCGCTGACACTGACTGCGGCGCCCCCGCGGACCGCGTGATGGCACGGAGCATCATGAAGAGGTTTCGGTGCTGCGCCACGCCGAGGGTGACGACGCGCGCGAGAGCCTTCGAGTCCGCCATCGACTTGTTGAGCACCTGCACAACACCAACCTCGGCTGCCGTCGCGGCCAGCTCGTTCGAAGTATTCGAGGTGAGCCACACCACCGACGTCGAGGCGCCTTGCTCGTGCAGTCGGCGAACCAGGCCGACACCGTCCAATGCGAGGTCGAGGTCGACGACCACCACGTCGAACGCCACCTGGCCCGCCAGTTCGAGTGCGTCCTTTTCCCTCGTCACGCTTCTCAGCTCGAACCCCGAGCGCTCGATTGCCTTCGCGGCGTATCCGCTCAACTGGTCCTCGAGGACGAGCACTCGACCTTTCGACTGGATCTCCATTGCGAAAATAATAGCCATTTAGGCCATTACCGCAACGCGCTCAGTTGTTTCGGGTGGTTGAACGCCTGAAGCTCAGCCGCTGCGCCGTCTCCACGTCACCCAGACCGCCGCCGCGGCCAGCAGCAAGAAGCTGACCTGGCCTGCCGAGCCTTCGCAGCTACAGCCGCGGGGCATCACCGCCGGCTCTGCCCCACCGCCGCTGCCGCCAGCGCCGCCACCCGCGCCGCCCGCATCGACCGACGGGCCCGCGTCGACGGTCACCATCCCGGCGTCCGTCGTCCCCGCGTCCGGCTGCCCTGCGTCGACCCAGTCGGGCCGCACGCGCAGCAGGGCCGCGGTCGGATCCACGATGCCGTAGCCATAGAGCTCGTCATGCCCCGCGTCGTCCTTCACCGCGAAAGGGGCAGGGCGCGCGGTCTGAATCAACGCCTCCCGCACCTGGGCCGCGGTGAGCAGCGGGTTCGCCGACAGCATCAGCCCCGCGACGCCCGCGACGACCGGGCACGACGACGACGTGCCGCCGAAGTCGACAGTCACGTCTGTCGCGTTGTGGCCCTGCGGGCCCGAGATGTCGAGCGTCACCGTCCCCGTCGGAGCCGTCAGCGCCACGCTCGGCCCGCGGTTGCTGAACGGAGCGGCCTCGTCGAAGTTGTTGATCGCTCCGACCGTGATGATCCCCGGCACCGATGGCAGCTCGTCGTCCTTGAGCCGCGACGCCGCGTTGCCCGCCGCGAACACCACCACCAGCCCTTTGCCACCGCGGCCCACCGTCACCGCCGTCGTGATCGCGGCCTTGAGCGGAGGCGGCACCGGCACGCCGAGCCCGAAGCCCCAGCTGTTCGACACCACCGCGCTGCCAGAAGACATCGCGAAAGAAAATGCATCGACGTCGGCAGTGATCGGCACCAGCTCGCCCGAGCCACTGAGCAGCCGGACGCAGCGCAGCTTGCACTCGGGGCAGGTGCCCGCGATGCCGGTGTTGTTGTTGGTGGCCGCTGCGACGATGCCCGCGCAGGCAGTGCCGTGCTCGTTGCCGTTCTGGTTGGGGATGTAGGTCGGATCATCGTCGGGCGTGACGACGTCGCGGCCCGGCAGCAGCTTGGTGACGAGATCCGGGTGCTGCAGATCGCAGCCGTCGTCGACCACCGTCACTTCGATTGACGGCTCTCCGCTGGTCAGCTTCCACGCCGACTCGATGCCGATCTTCTTCAGGTACCACTGCCCGCCGTACCGCGTGTCGTTGGGCGGCGCGTTCAGGTTGTGCAGCACGTGGGGCAGCCAGAAGTTCGGGCTCACCGCGAGCAGCGTGCGGCCGTCGATCTTCTTCACCAGCCGCTCGGCCAGCGCGAGGCCGTCTTCCCCTTCCTTCGCGCTGCGCACCGCCCACAGCCCCGCCTCGGGCATCAGCGCGCGGTCGACGACGACGCCAGGAAGAGAAGGGACGGCGCCGACAGGCACACGGACGATCGCGGTCGCGTCGACCTCACCATTGAAGCGCCTTTCTCCCGCCCGGAGTTCGACCGCCGCCCGGCCACTGGCCGCTTTCGGCAGCCGGCGGGCTTCCCATTGGGTAGCCCCGTCAGCCAGAACCACGGCCCAGGGTTCGGTGGCGGGGCTCGCGAGCATCAGCAATGTGATTAGGGCGTTCAAAGATTCTCGACGTAGAAGGCAACTCTGCGGAGGAAAGACATGAAGCGTTTTGGCTTTTGCGTGGTGTTGGCAGCGGCGGTGGCGGCTTGTGGGCCGGGTCCAGTGACCCCGCCTGACTCTGGCATGACCACCGCTGGCGGTGGCAGTGGATCCGGCGGCGGAACTGGCGTTGGTGGTGGAACCGGCGTCGGGGGCGGCACCGGCACGGGTGGCGGCACCAGCACCGGAGGAGGCACAGGAACCGGCGGAGGAACGGGCACGGGCGGCGGCAGCGGCGTGGGCGGCGGCTCTGGCACGGGCGGCGGCTCGGCAATGAAGTGCGCCGCGACGGCGGTCACCTGCAGCGACAAGCAGATCACCGGGCTCGACCTGCTCACGGTGCTCTCGACGAAGGCAATTCTGAACACCACCCTCGGCACGACCTGGGAATCGAAGATCGACGCAACGGGCGGAGGCCTCACCCCCACCGAGAGCTACGTCTACGCGCGCTTCACCGCGACGGGCCTCGAGAAGGTGCTCATCCACGACGAGCAGTCGCTGACGTCGACAGCCTGGGACATCGCGTTTCGCCGCTACGTCATTCGCATCAACAGCGGCGTCAGCGGGCCGTCTTGCGTGCAGGCCGCGCGCACGGCGCCGGGCACCACGTACGCCTCGGTCACCACCACCCCGCCCGGGCTGACCTACCGCATCGAGGAGTACTACACGGCGACCTGCGATCTCATCACCGACGGCTCAGGCCTCGGCGGCCCCGGCGCCGCGCTGGCCTCGTATTGGACGTACCAGGCGTGCGTCTCGATGACGAAGAACGTCTACGTGCTGAAGCTGGCCGACGCGCGCACCGTGAAGCTCGAGGTGAAGTCGTACTACCCGACCGCGAACCAGTTGATCTGCGACATGACCGGAAGCGTTCCCCCGCCCAGCGGCGGGGCGAACTTCACCCTGAACTGGGAATTCCTGCCGTGACTACCGGATGACGAGCTTGGCGATGAACAACAGAATCACCGAGCCGACGAGCGCAACCCCGAAGCTGTAGAGGTTGAAGCCGGTGACGCCGTAGCCGCCGAAGTGGTTGAACACCCAACCACCGATCACCGAGCCGACGACGCCGACCAGGATGTTGGCGATGACGCCCATTCGCCGGTTGGTGCCCATGATCATGCTGCCGACCCAACCGGCCAGACCACCCAGAACGATCCACGCGAGGATTCCCATCGACGTCCTCCTTGAGGCGAGAGCCACGAAGGATACGGGTGATTGCGTTGTGGCGCCTCCTACTTCTTCTTCGGGGCCGAGGCGGCCATCGCGGCCATCTGCGTCTCGGTGATCGGCGCCCAGCAGCCGATGCGTTCACCGCAGCTCGACTTCGTGAAGCACGCCGTCGCCGCCGTCGCGTCGGCCTTCGAGACCTTCATCGGGGGTCGGCCCTTCGACCACTCGGCGCAGCGATCGCGGCGCACCTTCGTCTCGCCAGTACCGTCGACGGCGATCTCGGCGAGGCAGGCGACGGCGAGAACGAGGCGCTTCATGGGGGACTCCAGTGGGTGAGGGTTCGTGGGTCAGAACGATTGCCCTGCGTGGGCGTGACAGGAAAAAGTGCTAACCCTTCGAAGTCCATGAAACGAGCGATTGGCTTCGCGGCGCTGCTGCTCTGCGCCTGCAGCGGCGGCGGCCCGCAGGAAGTGAAGCTGCAGCAGTTCCGGTTGGTTCCCCGCACCGATGGCTTCAGCGTCCTCGGACCCGACGCGGGGGTGCTGCTCGACTCCGTGTCCCTTCAGACCCGCAAGGTGAAGGCGCGCGTCGAGGCCCAGTACGGCGCCTACCGCTTCACCGAAGGCATGGGCGCGTGGGCCGACGGTACGAAGTTCGAGTGGACGGGGGGCAACGCGATCGTCCGCGACACCGCTGGCACCGAGGTCGGGCAGCTCGAGGCCACGGCGCCGTCTGACGGCGTGCTGCAGCTCGTCGCCACTGCGAGCAGCGCCGACGCCAACCGCACCCGAATGAACTTCAAGTGCGCCGCCGGCGATCACTTTCTCGGCTTCGGCGGCCAGGCCGACGCGCTCGATCACCGCGGCCACACGGTGCCGATCTTCACCAGCGAGCCCGGCATCGGAAAGTCAGAGACCGACGAACCGCCCGAGCTCTGGTTCCTCGTCGGCGCGCGCCACGCGAGCAGCTACGGCCTGCCCAGCTACCTGTCGAACCGCGGCTACGTCGCCGTGCTCGAGCACGATGGCCGCAGCATCTTCGAGCTCTGCAGCGTCAACCCCGACCAGGTCGGCATCGAGACGTGGAGCCGAAGCTTCAAGCTCATTCTCTATTTCGGTGAGACGCCGGCGCAGGCGCTCGAGCGCGGCACCGCCGGGCTGCTCGGCCGGCCGATGAAGCCGCCGCCGGTGGCCTTCGCTCCGTGGAACGATGCGATCTTCGGCTCGGCGAACGTGCGCGCGGTCGCGAAGTCGCTGCGGGACAACGGCGTGCCGTCTTCGATTCTCTGGACGGAAGACTTCCGCGGCGGCGCCGACGTGGCAGGGCAGGGCTACCGGCTGAAAGAAGAATGGACGGTCGACCGCACGCTGTACCCCGACGTCGAGGCGGTCGCGGCCGATCTGCGCGCGCAGGGCTTCGGGTGGCACGCGTACTTCAACACCTTCCTCGTCGAAGAGACGAAGGTGTTCGCCGAGGCGACGACGCTGAAGCACTTCGTGCTCGACGCCACTGGCAAGCCGTCGCTGTTTTCGGGCGTCACCTTCAAGCCGACCGGCCTCGTCGACCTCTCGAAGCCCGACGCGCGCGAGTGGATGAAGTCGTACCTGCGCAAGGCGCTGGATCTCGGCTTCGACGGGTGGATGGCGGACTATGGCGAGTGGCTGCCGCCCGATGGGGTGCTCGCGTCCGGCGAAGATCCAATCGCCGCGCACCAGCGCTACGCCAGCGAATGGGCAAAGGTGAACTTCGAGGTGATGGCCGAACGCACCGACGGCCGGCAGCGCGTCTTCTTCTCTCGCGCGGGCTGGCTCGGTTCGACCGCCTTCACCCCCATCGTCTGGGCCGGCGATCAACGCACCAGCTTCCAGAAAGACGACGGCCTCTTCACCGTGATCCCGATCGGCTTGAACTTGGGGCTCGGTGGCGTCTCGACCTATGGCAGCGACATCGCTGGCTACCAGAGCGCCACCAACGCCCCTTCGACCAAAGAGCTCTTCTTCCGCTGGACCACGCTCGGCGCGATGACGCCGGTGATGCGCACCCACCACGGCACGGCCGCACGCGACAACTGGCGGTGGGACAAGGACGCCGAGACGATCGCCCACTACAAGCGCTGGGCGTCGCTGCACCTGCGCCTCTTCCCGTACTTCGACGGAGCGTCCGTTCAAGCCGAGACGAAGGGCCTGCCCCTGATGCGCGCGCTGCCGCTGATCGCTCCCGAGGACGCGAAGGGGTGGACCATCAGCGATGTGTACGGGCTGGGGCCCTCGCTGCTGGTCGCTCCGATCGTCGAGGAAGGCGCGGTGAAGCGCATGGTGCATTTCCCGCCCGGCAAGTGGGTCGCGCTCGAAGGGGCGGCGGTGCACGAAGGGCCGGCCGACGTCGAAGTGTCTGCCCCGATGGGTGAAATTCCGGTCTTCGCACGTGCGGGAAGCGTGGTGCCGCTGCTGGCCGAGCGGATCCAGACGCTGCTGCCCGCCGATGCGACGGTGGTCGACTTCGACGACGTGAAAGACGAGCGCGTGCTCTGGGTCTTCAAGGGCGGCGCGGGCGGCTTCACCGAACGCGACGGCACCTCGTACAGCGTCACTGTCGTCGCAGGCACTGGCATCAAGGAAGCGGGCACCGAGCTCGCCGCGTGCACCACGGCGGTTCAGCGCGGCTGCGTCGATGGAAAGACGGTGCGGCTGGCGGGGCACGGACCGCTGGTGTTCGACGGCCAACAGCTCGAGATCACCGGGCCCGCGCGGAAGATCGACGTCGTGATCTTCTAAGCCGCCTTAGGGGGCCTGCGGGCTGACGGGCTCGATCGCCTGGCACGCCGCGCAGGTCGCGAGCAGCTGTCCGTACGCCTCGGCTCTGGCGGCGGCCGGCGCCGCGTGCGCGCGATCGCCAAGGACGCGAATCCGATTGGCCAGAAGCTGCACATCCGGGCGCTGGTTGCTGCCGAGCACGCGCGCCTCCAGCGGTGCATCGGCGAACGCTTCCGTGCCGCTGAGCCAGGCCTACGCGTGGCGCGCCATCCAGGTGCTCGGGCGGGTGAGACCTTGGGTCCTCCCAACGATCAGGAGCACGGTTCGCATCCGCCACAGGTTCGCATTGGCCGTGCCGGGGGAACAAGAACGAGCGCGAAGGGCCCAGCCGGTAGGCCCCAACCGCGGTTACGTGGCCGGGGCTCTTCTTGAACCGTTGCAGCGCCTGGCTGGCTCTTGATCGTCATGAACGACTCGAAGCCAGCAGACACCGCCCGCCGCGCCAACGCGTCCGGGACAGAACTTCTCACCCTCGGGCTGGGCATCGGGGCGCTGGGCGTCGCAGGCGCGGCCATCGGCGCCGTCTGCCCGCTCTGTGTGGTGGCGACGCCTGCCCTGCTCGGGCTGGGTGCCGTTCAGAAGGTGCGCGGGTGGTTGCTGTCGCGGCGCCCCACGGAGCTCCACGAGCTCGAAAAGGAGACCCCATGACCTTCGAGACGCCCAACCATCGCGAACTGGTCGCCAAAGGAGCCCTGCTACTCGACGTGCGCACGCCCGCCGAGTTCTGCGCGGGCCACCTCGCCGACGCCATCAATGTCCCTGTCCAAGAGCTGCCGGCGCGCCTCTGCGACGTCGGGCCCACCAGCCGCCCGGTCGTCGTCTACTGCCGCAGCGGCGGGCGCAGCGCGATGGCCCGGGCGCTGCTCACCCGCGCCGGCTACCAGGTTGCCGACCTCGGCCCAATGACTGCCTGGTGAACGATCGGCTTGCGCGTCAGCAAGTAAGCACTTACTCTCTTGAATATGAAGAAGTCCCGCCGCAGCTCCGAGGTCCGGCAGGTCGAGCTGACCGACGCCGCGCTGCACATCATCGCGACCAAGGGCATCGCCGCGCTGAGCACCAGGAGCCTTGCCCAACAGGTAGGGCTCAGCAGCGGCGCCATCTTTCGGCACTTTCCCTCGATCGAGGCGCTGCTTGATGCCGTGGTGTCGCGCGTTGAGGCGGTGCTCGAGTCCACGTTGCCATCTGCGACGCTGCCGCCCGTCGAGCGGCTCGAGCGCTTCGTCGAGGCGCGCAGCGCGGCGGTCGGCACCCAGCTCGGGATCCTGCGCCTCGTCCTCTCTGAGCAGTTTCTGCTGGCGCTCCCCCGCAGCGGCTCCGCGCGGCTCTCCACGTGCGTGCAGAAGACGCGGGCGTTCATCGGAGAGTGCCTGCGCGAAGGCCAGGCAGTGGGTGACCTCCGCCCAGACCTTCCCGCCGACACCCTCGCGCCGATCATCATGGGCACGGTGCAGATGCTCGCGCTCTCCCCCGCGAAGAAGGAGCTGCGAGAAGCAGAGGCGCGCGCGGTGCTGGCTAGCCTGCTCATCCTCCTCCGTCCGCTCCCCACCACTGCTCCGCCAACCAGAAAGAGGTCCCGATGAAGCGTTCCCTCCTCACCCTCGCGTTCTCCGCCACGGCACTCGAGCCCGATGCCCGCGGAGAGGAGCGTCACCCATGAAGACCGGACGCTACAACGTCGGCGTTGGCCTGCTCGTGATGGCAGGCTTCATGCTCTACGGTTTCCTCCTCATCTATTTGCGTGACTTCGCCCCTGGCAAGGAGGCCTGGATCGCAAGCTACTCGGTCGGTCAGCACTTCGAGGCGCGCCTGGCGCACGTGCACGGGAACCTGTTCGCCTTGCTCAACGTCGCCCTCGGGTTCGTGCTCGCTCGACTGGGCGCGGCGACCGACCGCGCACGCAGCGCCGCCGCGTGGCTCGCGCTCCTCGGCATTCTGATGCCGGTCGGCATCCTCGGCGAGCTGTACCTCGGCCTCTCACCCATCTTCGTGCTGCTCGGAGCCCTCTCGATGACGGCGTCCGTCGCGCTCACCGGGGTGCTCTCACTTCGCCATTGGTCCGATTCTCGGAGCACGCCATGACGACCCCGCAGGCGCTCGTGCTGCCGGCGCTGAACGCGCGATGGGGGAGATGGAGCGTCGTGCTGCACTGGGCCTCGGCCGCGATCATCGTAGGGCTCGCCACCGCGGGCTTCGTGATGACGAGCGAAGCGCCGGACTCGAGCCTGCGGCTGCTCCTGTCGAGGCTGCATACAGCTTTCGGAATCACCCTCATGGTCGCAACCGTGGTCAGGCTGGTGACCCGCCTGCGAACGGGCAAGCCGGAGCCGCTGCCGATGGCGCCGCTTCATCGTCGGGGCGTCGCGTTCGTGCACGCGTCGCTCTACGCCGTCCTCTTTGGCCTCGGTGCCAGTGGCGCCTTGACGGGGGCTCTGAGCGCGTGGCCGGCCTACCTTCGCGGGACGCTCGAGCGCGTCCCGCAGCTCGAGCAACTCGCATCGCGCGAGGTGCATGAGGTCCTCGTCTTCACCCTCGGTGTATTGGTCTTGCTCCACGTTGGGGGCGTCATGGTCCACGAGGTCCGCGCCGGCGGTGCGTTGCGCAGGATGGTGCCGTGGCTCGGTTCGTCCCGCTCGACGCCGGGGAAGGATGCGAGGTGACCCTGTCGCTCTCGGCTCTCGCCCGGCGCGCTCTCGGCCTCGCGCGCCGCAGTCTCTGGATCGTCATTCTGCTCGTGGCGGCGTTGCTCGTCGCGTGGCTACGGCTCTGGGCCCCTGTTCGCGTCCAGGTCTCGCGCGTCGACCGGGGACTCGTGGTGCAGGAGGCCTTTGGGCGAGGCACGATCGAGAGCCAGCGTGAAGCCGCGGTCGGCTTCGATCTCGTGGGTCGACTGAGCGAAGTGCTCGTCGATGAGGGATCGCAGGTCACCCTGGGCCAGGCGCTTGCGCGGCTCGAGACCAACCAGGCGCAGGCCGACTTCAGGTCAGCACAGACAGGGATCGCGGCCGCGCGCGCTCAACTGACGCGCCTTGCCGCGGAGGAAGATCGTGCCCGCGCGATGCTGGCTACGGCCGAACGCGAGTCCACTCGCACGCAGGCGCTCGTTACCTCTGGGGCGGTGTCGAGCCAGCAGGCAGACGAGGCCAACGATCGCCTCCGCCTCGCACGCGCGGATCTCGATCGGGTTCTCGCCCAGCGCTCGGAGGCCACCAGGGGAATCGACGTGGCCGCGGGGGGGGCCGAGCAGCGCCGCGCGACGATGGTGCGGGCCACGCTCCTTGCTCCCTTCGACGGCCTCGTGACGCGGCGCTTGCGCGAGCCAGGCGACACGGTCTCCGTTGGCTCCACGGTGCTGAGGCTCGTCGACACGAGACAGGTCTACGTGAGCGCAGCGATTGACGAGACGGTGCTCCCCCTGCTGGCCACCGACCAGCGCAGCACCATTCTCTTTCCCGGCTCGAGCACGCCGGTCGCGGGCAGCGTCACCAGGATTTCGTGGGAGGCCGATCGCCAGACCCACGAGCTCAACGTCGAGGTCACCCCAGAGGGGGTCGATCGACGCGTCGCCATCGGACAGCGAGCCGACGTCCGGATCGAACTCGCTCGACGAGAAAGTGCACTGCGAATTCCGCTGCGCATGATCCACCACGATCAGACCGGAGCCTTTGTCTACATCGACCGCCAGGGCGCGATCGCCCTCGTCCGACCACGGTTCGGCTTGACGGGCCAAGAGACGGTCGAGGTGCTCGAAGGCGTGTCGGAAGGAGACACCGTGCTCGCGGCTCCAGGCATCGGCGGCACGCTGACCGTCGGTCGACGATGGCGGTCGGAATGAACCTCGCCATTCGTGACGTTCGGCGACATCTCGCTCGCTTCGTAGGGACTGCCGCGGGCGTGGGGCTGCTCCTGAGCGTGGTCATCGCGATGCAGGGCATCTACGCAGGCATGGTGGACGACGCGACCATCCTCACGCGAGCGATGCGAGCAGACGTCTGGATTGTGCAGCGCCAGACGCGTGGCCCGTTCGCCGAGAGCTCGCGCCTGGATCCCAGCGTCGAGGCCCGCGCCGCCGCAGTGCCCGGCGTTCGCAGCGCTCGGCCGTACACGTATCAGCTCATTCAGCGGGAGCACCGTGGCGCGGTCATGCGCATCGCGCTGGTGGGTCTTGGTTGGCCGGACGACTCGGGGCGATCTCTTCCGCTCGTCCGGGGGCGCCCCCTCGCCCAGCCGCACGGAGAGATGATCGCGGACGCCTCGATGGGGCTCGGTATCGGCGAGACGCTCGTTCTTGCCGGCGAGCCGTATCGCGTCGTAGGCCTCACCCGAAACGCCCTCACGTCGGGCGGGGACTCGGTCGCCTTCTTGACCACCGCTGACACCCAGCTCGTGGCCTTCGACCAACCCTCGGAGGCGACGGTTCTCGAGCGACAACGCGTGCTCGAGCGGCTGCGCAGAACTGAGATAGGTCGCAGCCAACCGTCGCTGGAGGACCTGCCGACGGATCCACGCTGGCGGGCACCCGCACTCGCGTCGCCGCCGGTCGCCGCGGTGCTGCTGGAGGTCGCCCCCCATCGCCTGGCCGAAGTGCGCGAGACCTTACAGCGCTGGGGCGACGTGACCGCTTACACCCAAGTGGAGGAGGAGGCGCTCCTGCTCGGCGGCGTCGTGCAGCGGGCGCGCATGCAAATCGGGCTCTTCACCATCATCTTGACCCTGACGGCCGCGGTCATCGTGATGATGGTGATGTACAACCTCACGCTCGAGAAGACGCACGACCTGGCGGTGTTGAAGCTGATGGGCGCTCCGCGCTCGCGGCTCCTCGGCCTGATCCTGCAGCAGGCGTGGTTGCTGGGCGTGCTTGGGTATGCCGTCGCCTTCGCGATAGCCGAGTTCGCCTTTCCGATGTTCCCGCGCCGCGTGCTGATCACGCCAGCCATCTCGATGATCGCGCCCCTGGCCACCATGGCGGTGGTGACGCTCGCAAGCATGCTCGGCCTCAGTCACGTCATGCGCATCGACCCTGCGCGCGCACTGGAGGGCTGAGCATGACGGACGCAGTGCGAGCGCAGAGCTTGACCAAGATCTACGGGGTCGGCACCACCGCGGTGACTGCGCTCGACAACGTCAGCCTCACGATTGCGCGCGGGACAGTCGCCGCGTTGCTCGGGCCCAGTGGCTCGGGAAAGTCCACGCTCATCAAGGCGCTCGGCTTCGTCTCGCCGGCGGATACCGGCGAGGTGTTCTTCGAAGGACGCTCCGTCGTCAAAGACGGGGTACCCCTCGAAGATCTCTCACGCCTGCGACGACGCCACCTCGGCTTCGTGTTCCAGAAGGCCAACCTGACCTCCTTCCTCAGCGCGCGAGAGAACGTTGAGATCGCGTGCGAGTTCGGTGGAAAGGAAGATGGTCGTCGCCGGGCTCGCGAGCTCCTCCGCTACCTCGACGTCGGCAATCGTGAGGACTCGTACCCGGAGATGTTGAGCGGCGGTGAACAACAGCGGGTCGCCATCGCTCGCGCGTTGGCGAACGAGCCGTCGCTGATCCTCGCCGACGAGCCCACCGCAGCCCTCGACAGCGTGCGGAGCCGGACGGTCATGGAGCTGTTTCGAACGGTGGCGCACGAGCGGGGAGCGGCGGTGCTGGTCGTCACGCACGACCACCGCGCCCTGGACGTGTTCGACGTGCTCTACGAGATGGAAGACGGGCGCATCCGGCCTGCGCAGCACGGACTGCTTGGAGGCAGCAAATGAGTGAGCCGGTCAGCAGCTTCGACCTCACCCTCGAGCAGCTCGAGGGCTACGAGTTCAAGGTGGGGTTCGACAAGCCGTACGACGCGCTGCACACCGACGAGCCCGCTCCGCTGGGAAAGGACGCCGGCCCGAACCCGGCGCGCATCCTCGCGGTGGCGATCGCCAACTGCCTCTCGGCGAGCCTGTTGTTCTGCATGAGCAAGAAAGGCGAGCAGCCCAAGGGTGGCATGAAGGCGAAGGTGCACGTCGAGATCGTCCGCAATGAGCAGCAGCGCCTGCGGATCGGCAAGGTCGACGTCACCATCCAGGCGCCGGTGCCGCGCGAGTCAGCCGCCCTGCTGGCCTGCCTCGACACCTTCGAAGACTTCTGCATCGTCACCCAGAGTGTCCGCGAAGGGCTGAAGGTCAACGTCAATGTCGAGGCGATGGGCTGACGGCCGTACCGAAGACCCGCACCACGGCGCTGGTGCCGCGGTGCAGCGCGCTCTCGTTCACTTCCCGCTCGCGCTCCTCGAAGATCTGAAGCTGCAGCCCGTCGAGCTCCTGCTGCAGCTCCTCGGGCTCGTACAGCAGCGCTGAAGACTTTGGTCCTCCCGTTCCGTGCTTCAGCTGCCGGGGCGTGTAGGCCTCGAGGACGAAGGCGCCGCCGGGCGCGAGGGCCCGCACCGCCCGGCGATGCACGGTCGCTCGCACCAGCGCTGGCAAGTGGCACCAGATCGAGACGATCGCCCCCCAGGCGCCGGGCTCGAAGTCGTAGGCCGCCAGGTCGGCGAGCACCGTCTTCACCTTCACCCCGCGCTTCGTCGCCAGCAGCGCGGCCTTGCGCAGGCCCTGCTCCGAGATGTCCACCGCAGTGACGTCGAGCCCCTGCTCGGCGAGGAACACGGCGTTGCGGCCTTCGCCTTCGCCCAGGCTCAACACCGGCCCTCGCAGCCGGCCCGCCACCTCGCGCAGGAAGTCGTTGGGCTCCTCGCCGTAGATGTACGTCGGCGTCCCGAACCTCTCGTTCCAGAAGGCGCGCGGGTCATTCATGGGTCAGCGGAACCAGCCGAACAACCCCTTCTTCTCGACAGGCTCGGGCCCGCTGCTGGCTTTCTTCGGGGCCTCTTCCCGGCAGCGGCACCGCCGGGCGACCGGCACGTTGGCCAGCGCCTGCTCGATGTGGCGGCCACAGCCCGCCCAGGTGGGTTTACTGCAGGTCTGACATTTGATTTGGCTGCACATGGTGACCTCGAGAGCCGCTGGCCTTGGAAAACGGTTCAGGATCTCAACACTGCGACTGCGATCCACACTTCGTTGCGCACAGAGGGCCCGGCCCGTAGGTATGCGGGCCTACAAGCGGCCGCAACGGAGGCGTTCGATGAGAGTCGCACTGGCAGTGGTGTTGTGGTCGGTTGGCGCAGCCCTGGCGGCCGAGCCTGCGAAGGTCGGGAAGATCGACGCGAAGGCCGCCGCCCAGCTGGTCGCCCAAAAGGCGGCGACGATCGTCGATGTGCGCGAGCAGGACGAGACCGCCGAAGGGATGGCCAGGCCAGCCCAGTGGTTCGCCACTTCGCGGATCGAAGCCGACCCGGCAGCGTTCAAGGCCTTCCTCGCCACGCTCCCCAGGGGCAAGGTCCTCTTCTACTGCGCGGCCGGCTACCGCGCCGGGCAGGCCGCCCAGAAGGCAGCCGCGCTTGGCTACGAGGTGGCGAACATGGGCAGCTACGACGGCTGGGTCGACGCGAAGCTGCCGATCAAGAAGCCCTGAAGGGGAGCGCTGGCTTAGTGAAAGCGCGCGCCCTGCGTGGCGCCGTGCGACGTCTTCGCGTCGTACGCAACATCTGCCTGCCGGTACTTCTCGAGCAGCGCGAAGCCCGCGTCGTTGGCGCTCTTCGCCATCGCCTCGCAGTCGGGCTGCGCCGGCAGCAGCGGCAGCGCACGCTCGATCTCCGACGCCGCCTGCACCGCGTGGTCTCGGTGCCCCGTCTCATGGTTCACGAGCGCGTCGAGGTACTCCTGCCAGCGCGCCTTCAAGGCGTTCGCTCCCGACTCGGCCTCGACCCAGCGCGGAAGCTCCATCGACACCGTTAGTGTGATCGTGACCGGCCCTGTCGCGCAGCCCGCAGCCGTCTGATCGAACGGGTAGTTCCACTTCACGAACCAGCGCGTGTACGCGTCGTGCCGCGCGCCGCCCTTGTCGTCCGTCGGGCCGACGCGGTTCATCTCTTGGCGCAGCCCCGCCTCAGAGTCGCCGTGAATGTCGTATTCGCGCACCTCGGTGCCCGGGGGCACCTGGCGCAGGGTGGGCGTTTCGACCCAACGCCCAAACCACCACCAACAGGGACAAGAAGCGCATGCGCGATCGTTTCACGGGCTGCCAGACGCGAGAACTCAAAAGTGCCGCGCGGGGCATCGCGCCCCACGACGCGTGGCGTGTGGAATGCACCGGCGTAGGCGCATGAACAACCGACTGCTTCCCCGCTTGCGCCGTCGACTCAAGGTGACGCTGGGCGGCCTGAAGACCTTCACCGCGGACATCTCGCCTCGGGGCTTCGCTGTCGAGCTGATGCAGGCGCTGCATCCAGGCATGGACCTGCAAGGCAAGATCGAGCTGTGTGGCGAGGAGTTCGACTTCACCGGCAAGGTCTGCTGGGCAAAGCAGGGCGAGCCCCGGCTGAACATCCGCGGCCGCTTCGGGGTCACCTTCACCGGCATCCATCACAGCTTCTTCACCCTTCTCCAAACCGCCTACAGCCCTCTCACAAGCACGCCTGCTTAAGGAGCCCACCATGCGCGCACCCCTCATTGCCGCCATCTGTTCGGTCGCCCTGCTCGCCGTTGGCGCCTCCGCACAGACGACGTCCTTCGGCTCGTCGCCGATCATGCCCAGCTCAGGACCTGCCTCCTCCCCCCCGGTCGGCACCCACTCGACCACGACGCCTGCGACCCCCGACCGCCTCGGCGCTGGCGGAGGGCCCGGCAACACCCAGGCCCCGCAAGGCACTTTCGCAGCGCCCACAGGCATCAACGCGGGCCGCGGCGGTGGCAGCGGAGGGTCGGGCGGAGCCGGCACCGGCGGTGGGGCGGGCGGCCCGATCAAGGGCACTGCGCCCCGGACCCAGGCACCCGGAAAGCCGCCCGCGATCGCGGTGAGCCTGCCTGAGATCTTCGGCGTCCCGGGCCTCGTCTCGGGCGCTCCCGTGGCTGACGCGGTCGACGCGCGCCCCGTGAATCCGCAGTTCGCGCCGCTGGATTTCAGCTCGAGTGAGATCAACCACGCCACCACCGCGACCAACTTCAACGCCGGCGCGATCAACTACGCGGCCGGCGCCATCGAGCACCACCCAGGGGAGATCGACCACACCGCCGGGGCAATCGATTACGCGGGCCGCAAGTAGCTTTCAGTTGGATATAGGGTGCGGCGCCCGTGCTGCGTCGCCCTCTCGCTCTCGCCCTGTTGATCGCTTCGACCGCCTCTGCCCAGGAGGCCTACGACGGAGTGTCCCGCCGTCGCGAAGTCCCCGACGCCTCGGTGCCGGTGATGACCCGCCCGCCTGAGCTGCTCACTTCCGTCGAGCCCGCCTTTCCCGACGCCGCCCGCGAGGCCAAGGTCTCAGGCGACGTCACGCTGCTGCTCACCATCGCCGCCACCGGCACCGTGCAGTCGGCCACTGTCAGCCAGCCGGCCGGCTTCGGCTTCGACGAGGCCGCCGTCGCCGCCGCGCTGCAGTTCACCTTTCGCCCCGCGGAAATCGACGGCAAGCCAGGCGCGGTGCAAATCGAATACACGCTTCACTTCACCTGGGCCGCGCCCGTCGAAGCCATCGTCGACGCGGGGCCTCCACCCCTTCCCACCGCCGTGGTGTTCGGCCAGCTCGTCGAGAAGGGCAGCCGTCGCCCGATTCCCGCCGCGGTCGTTCGCGTCGCCGACGGCGGCACGATGACGGAATCGGACGCCGACGGTCGGTTCGAGCTCACGGTTCCGGTGGGAGAAGTCACCATCGTCGCGCAGGGCTCTGCGCACCGGACTTTCGAGGAAACCGAGACGCTGGCCGAGGGTGAGCGGGTCGAGGTGAAGTACTTCCTCGCTCCGAAGGCGATCGGGCTCTACGAGACGACCGTTCGCGGCACCCGCGAGCGCACCGAAGTGAGCCGCGTCACCCTGCAGCGGCAGGAAGTCGAGAAGGTGCCAGGCGCTTTTGGCGACCCGCTGCGCGTCCTTCAGACCCTGCCCGGCGTCGCGCGCGCGCCCTTCGGCCTCGGCCTTTTGCTGGTGCGTGGCTCGTCGCCCAACGACACCGGCGTCTACTTCGACGGCATTCAGCTGCCGTTGCTGTACCACTTCGGTGGCGGCCCCTCGGTGGTGAACCCCGAGCTGGTCGACAGCATCGACTTCTACCCGGGCGGCTTCGGCGGCGAGTATGGGCGCGCGATCGGCGGCATCGTCGACGTGTCTCCTCGAGACGTCGCGCTCGACGGCCTCGTTCACGCCAGCGCCAAGGTCGACCTCATCGACGCCGCGCTCTACGTCAGCGCGCCGATCATCGAAGGGCTCTCGGTCAGCTTGTCCGGCCGGCGCAGCTACGTCGACGCGTTGCTCGGGCTGGTGTTGAACGGCACGACGCTGGTCGCGCCCGCCTACTACGACTACCAGGCGAAGGTGGACTTCCGGCCGAAAGGCTCACGCCACGGCGTCGGCCTGTTTCTCTTCGGCAGCTTCGACGAGCTCAAGGTGGTCATCGGCCGCAGGTCTCCCACCGCGATCGAGCTCAACACCCAGCAGGGCTTCACCCGCGTCGAGGGCTACTGGACGTACCGGGGCGAGACCTTCAAGAACAAGCTGCAGCTCTTCGGCGGCGTCAACAACGCGAGCTTCGGCGTCTCGGTGCTGCGCTTCGATCAGCACGACACCGTCTACGGGCTTCGCGAGAAGGCCGAGTTCACGCTCAACAAGCACTTCACCTTGCGCGCGGGCCTCGACTTCGCGCTCACCGAGACGACGCTGACGTCGTACCTGCCGAAGCAGCCGAACTACGTCACCTTCCCCGGCGAACAGCCCGAGCCCGAGCTCGTCACCAACAACGCCGACAACGACACCTTCGCGTACGCCGAGTGGGCCGAGCTGCAGATCAAAGCCGGGCCGGTGAAGATCATCCCCGGGCTTCGCGCCGAGCAGTACCGCCTCGACGGCAGCACCCGCACCGCCCTTGATCCGCGCCTCGCCGTGCGCGTCGAGTTCGGCGAAGAAAACCACCGGCTCGCGTTCAAGGGCTCCGTTGGCCTCTACACGCAGAACCCGAGCGCGCAGATCGTCGCCGCGAACCGGCAGATCGGGCTCGAACAGGCGTTTCAAGGAGCGCTGGGCGCCGAGTACGACGTCACCGAGAACATCAACGTCGACGTGACGGGCTTCTACAACCGCCGCTTCGATCTCGGCCGGAACACCAACCGCATCGTGAACAACGACGACGGCACGGTGACGCGGATCCTCGCCGACAACGTGGGCCTCGGCCGCGCGTACGGCCTCGAGCTCTTCGTGCGCCGGAAGATCACCGAGCACTTCTTCGGCTGGCTCGCGTACACGCTGTCGTGGTCGGAAGAAAAGCGCGTGGGCGACGCCAGCTACCGCTGGGCCCAGTTCGATCAGCGCCACATCTTGAGCGCCGTCGCCCAGTACAAGTTCGGCAACGGCTGGGAAGTCGGCGCCCGCTTCCGCCTCACCACCGGCGGCCCGACGACGCCGCGCGTGGGCTCGACCTTCGACTCCGACACGCAGACCTACCGCCCGATCAACGGGGAGGTCGGCAGCACGCGCGTCGGCACGTTCCACCAGCTCGACGTGCGCGTCGACAAGACGTGGCTCTTCAACCGCTGGTCGCTGGGCGCCTACGTCGACATCCAGAACATCTACAACGCGAAGAACGCCGAGTTCGTGCAGGACGACTATCGCTACCGCACCACGGGCGCGATCACGGGCCTGCCGTTTCTTCCGGTCATTGGTTTGAAGGGGAGCTACTGATGAAACGCCTGCTGCCATGGCTGGTGCTGGGCGCTTTCTTCGGCTGTTCCGACGTGCTCGACGGCGTCGGCAACGTGCACGACCTTCGGCTGTTGGCGATCAAGGCCGAGCCGCCCGAGCAGCTCATCACCTACGACGGCGGCATCGTCGTCACCGCGCTCTTCGCGAACCCGCCGGGCGGCTACAAGGTCGGCGGTAGGTGGACGACGTGCCCCGAGCTCGACTCGGCGACCAGCCGCTGCCCCGAAGGAGGCGACGACACGGTGCTGCTCGGCGAGACGACGTCCGAGACGACGCTGGAAGGTGGCGAGGCGTCGGTGACTTTCGCGGTGAACCCGCTGCTGCTGAGCAAGATCGTGAAGGCGGATCCGTTTCGGGGCTTCGCGGGCATCCGCCAGGTGATCCAGGTCGAGCTGCGCGCCGGCGACGAGCGGATCTACGGGATCAAACGGGTCGTGTTTCATGTGCCCACGCCGGCTCCCCGAAAGCTGAACCTGAACCCCGTCGTCGGCGACGTGCGCTTCAACGATGGCGGCTGGGAACCGGGCGTGCCGGTGCAGTTCAAGGTCGTCGCGCCGCAGATGCCGGGGCAGCAGTTCAACCCGCCGGCGGTGCGCAACGAGCTGCGAATCGTCGAGGACAAGGGCCTCTTCGAGGACTACCCGGTCACGACCTTCGAAGGCGAGACGCGGACCCTGCGCGAGACCTGGCGGTACAACTTCTTCGCCAGCAATGGCACCTTCAGCCCCACCCAGGCCGGAGGAGCGAACCTCCTCAACCCCGACGCCGGCAGCATCGTCACGACCTGGGGGCCGGTGGATGGAGAAGACGGCGGCAGTGGGCCGACGGCGGTGTGGATCGTCGTTCGCGATGGACGCGGCGGCGAGAACTGGACGGTGCGCCGCGCAGAGGCGCCGTAGCGGCGATGGCCGAACAGGAAACGGAGCTCGATCGCCGGCTGAATCGCCTCGGCCGCGTCGTCACCGCCGACGTGAAGCTGTCGCGCGCGCAGCGAAAGGAAATCAAGCGCGAGTGGAAGCGGCAGCGCGAGCTGGGCGAGGCCTCTGTCTACGCGGGCGCAGCGATGGTCGCCGCCGCGATCATTCTCGCCGTGATGGGGGTGCTGAACCCGTCGAAGTTCTGGCTGCTCTTCGTCGCGCTCGGCCTCGGGCTGGGTGGGGTCAAGCAGATCGAGACGGCGCGGAAGCGCGACCGGGCCCCGGGGAAGGATGCGCTGCCGGCGGCGAAGGTCGAGCGCTTCGAGATCGCGTGCGATCAGCTGCTCTTAGAGCTGAAAGACAGCCCGGCCGCGGTGCGCGATTTCCTGGGCAAGCCCGAGGCGACGGTCGAAGGCATTCGCGCCGCGTGCCGCCAGCTGAAGCAACGCCACGACGCGATGATGCAGGCGGGCTCGGCCGAAGATCTCGAGGTCGAACGCCGAGCCCTCGAAGCCCGCCTCGGCAGCCTCGACGAATCGACCTACCGCCGCGCCACCGACGCGCTGCGCCTTCGCACCGAGCTCTTCCATCAGGTGCGCACCTCGGCCGAACGTCTGGCCAGCGAGCAGCAGATTCTGCTGGCCTCGCTCGAGAGCCTGCGGATGCGGGTCGCGCTCGCCAAGGGAGCAGGCGGGCAGGGCGCCTCGATGACCGCGATGAAGGGCGAGGTCGACAGGTTGTCGGACGAGCTGACCGCGATCACCGATGCGCTCGAGGGAGTGCAGCGCAGCGAGCTGCAGGCCGTTGCGCCCATCGAAGCCCCCGGCGAGCCCCCGCTTCCCGGCCAGCGACAGCCAATCAAATAGGCCGCCGGTCCTTGCTGCAGTCTTTCTTGCCGGCTGCGCGCAAGAGCCCGACGCAGTTTCCGCCGATTCCGCCGAACCGGGGATGGCGGCCCACCAACCCCTCGTCGGGGGTGTCGCCGCAAGAGAGGCGGGTGAGTCGTGCGCCACGCACGGCAAAGACGACTGCAAGTCGGGGTTGTGTGTCCAGACGGGAAGAAGCATGGACGCGAACGCTTTCATCTGCAGCACGACTTGCGTCAGCGAACACGGCTGCCCGGAGCACTTCAAGTGTCGGCCGATGTTTCCGGGCGCGGCGATGACGGTCTGCGTTCCACCGAGAGGCTGGACGCCCGCCATCGCAACCCGGCGCGCGGGAGCCGGCCAGTGAAGACGACCGCCGCCGTGTTGCTCGCAGTCGTCGCCTCGTCGCTTCCGACCGCGGCCGCAGGGGCCGTCTGCTCGGGCGCGGTCAGCCGTTCAACAACCCGCCCGACTTCTGCCGCTATCGTGGGCCGTCGTTGCTATGCGCGTGGATGGAATACGACCGCGCCAATCGCCTCGCCGTCTTTGACTCGTACCCTTCCGGCACGGGCCCGGGGCAACGCAGCTGCTTTGACTACGACCGCCGAGGCAACGTCGTCCGCGTTTCTCAGGGCTGCTCCACGTCGTCCACCTGCGCCATCAACGCCCCCGGCACCGTCTCGAGCTGCGACAGCGCCCCCAGCGAATACGCCTTCGACGACTTCGGAAATGCGATTGAGGTGAATCCCGTCTCGACGGGGAAAATTCGCTTCGAGTACGACGCCCGCGGGTTGCCAGTACGCAAGAATCCCTACTCAACGGCTGAGGTTCAGTATTCCTATGACATGCTCGGCCGGGTGACGGTCGAGCAGAACACCAACGACGGCGTCGTCTTTCAGTACTGGTACGACGCGGCCGGAGCGGCAGCACCGGCCGGCTGCGGCGCCCTCACCAACACCAATGGGCGGCTTCGCGAGGTCCGCGAGCCTGCTCGCGCCACCAACCACACCTTCTACGCGTACGACAACGAGGGCCGGCTGCTTCGAGAGGTGCGGCCGGGCGCCGCAGGCTGCGGAACGGTGAGCAACCCCAGCGATGACCCGGGCACTTCTTATTCCTATACGCCGAACGGCAACCTGCTCCGGCTGACGTACCCCCACGGCCGCGTCGTCGAGTACAGCTTCGGCACGGTCGCCAGCGGGACGAATGACCGGGTCGCCTCAATCAAGGTGGCCAGGACGGACGGCGGTGTCGCGGCCTTCGCGCTTCCGTCGTCGCCCATCATCGATTCAGTGGCCTGGGAGCCCTACGGTGAATGGTTTGACCCTTCTCTGCGACGCGTTCGAAAGGTCTACCCGTTCAACAGCTACGCCGACGACTTTTTCTACCTGCCGGCGGGTAACCAACTGCTCGCTGATCGTGGCCTCCCGGGGGAAAGTCAGCCGTTGTTCTGCTGGGGCCAGTTCGAGTGCAGCGTGGGCGGCGGCACGACGTGCACCCTTGACGCATCTGCTTGTACTGCCGCGGGTGGCACCCCGGCGCCGCGTCCCGTTTTCCCGGTTGATGACTACGTCTGGTTGGGCGGACGCGCCGTCGCGGTCATTCGAGGCAGCCTCACCTCTCTGGGAAACGCCACGCGGAACAATGAGTTCGCCCCCGCCACCAACTGCGACCGACTTGGCAACCCGGGCAACTGCGACTTCTACTTCCCGGTGTCGGACCACAGCGGGAAGCCGGTGCTCGTGCTCAACTCGCGCAGGAAAATTTCGGGGGTGGGCGAGTACGACCCGTTTGGGCGTCTCAACCAGGTCGAGGCCTGGGCAAACCTTGACACGGTTCTCGGCCCGTATCCCGCAACCTTGCAGTTCGGGCAAGACAGCCAGCCGCTCAAAGGGCTGAAACTCGACTATCGCGCTCATTTCGCGCTTGTTGACCTCGACGAGCGCCTAAACAA
>Ga0105047_10001720_pt1 | contig 39312 bp, 35 predicted proteins | sample MAT04_FD_78384 | JGI IMG/M metagenome (GOLD analysis project Ga0105047, IMG submission 78384) | Freshwater microbial communities from Lake Fryxell liftoff mats and glacier meltwater in Antarctica - MAT-04 (megahit assembly) | ecosystem: Environmental > Aquatic > Freshwater > Ice > Liftoff...
CCTCCGACACGTCAATTCCGATTCTGTGTCAGCTCATAGAGCGACACAACCTCTGTGCGCTGACACAGAGTCCGCAAGGCGCCAGTGACCTCCGCCAGAATCGGCTGTTCGGTCCTCCGATACTCACTGGGCATTGCACCTTCGGCGATGGTATCGAAGTGATACCATAGCCTTATGGCTATGACGCTTCGCTTGACCGACGACGAGCAGGCTGCGCTGCGTGACCGCGCCGAAGCCGAAGGGATTTCAATGCAGGACGCTGCTCGGCGAGCAGTGCGCGAGTTTGTTTCCAAGGGACAGCATCGCGACCGCGTGAGCGACGCCGCCCAGCGCGTCATGAGCACGCACGCCGAGGCAATTGAGCGACTCGGTCAATGACCGACCCGGTCGAGTTCCTTGAACTCGACGATCTCATCAAACTGGCCCGGTTGCTGCTTGGCGATCCGCCGCCAATTCGTGACATCGGTCTGCTCGGGTCGGCGGCCGCGCGACCGCAGACCACCGCTTTCGGTGAGGATGCATATCCAGACCTGCTACTCAAAGCCGCGGCACTTCTCCAGTCGCTGGTCAATGATCATCCGCTTGTGGACGGCAACAAGCGGCTCGGCTGGCTGGCCGCTGCGGTGTTCCTCGAGCTCAACGGGATCCAAGCAACACGCGCATCCAACAACGCCGTTTACGACCTTGTGATCTGGGTGGCATCGACCAACCCCGACCTCCCGGACATCGAGACCCGCCTACAACAAGTTCTCCGTGGCTCTCGATAAAGCGACTCAGACGGCTTCCGTCGTGGGTGGTGGCCCCGCTGGGTTGATGGCGGCCGAGGTGCTTGCCAATGCGGGCCTAGTCGTGACGGTTTATGAGCACCAACGCTCGGTCGGTCGCAAGTTTCTTCTCGCCGGGCGCGGCGGGCTGAACATCACCCATAGCGAACCGATCGACGCCATGCTCGGCCGCTACAGCGCATCCTCGCCGTCGCTAGTCGCGGCGCTGCGCGGCTTCACCTCGCAAGACTTGCGCGCCTGGTGTGCTGCATTGGGCGAGCCGACGTTCGTGGGGTCCAGCGGCCGGGTGTTTCCTGCTTCGTTTCGAGCAACGGCGCTGTTGCGCGCGTGGCTCGCTCGCCTCGCAGATCTCGAAGTCGCGATCAAGGTCGGTCATCGCTGGCAAGGTTGGGCGAGCCGACCCGACGGGGGAGTCGATGCGAGGGGACTGATCTTTGAGCGCAGCGATGGAACGATCGTCGAAGCGGTGAGCGATGTGACCATTCTCGCCCTCGGCGGTGCTAGCTGGCCACGCGTCGGTTCCGATGGCCGATGGGTCGACACGCTCGCTCGACTTGGCGTGAAGATTGCTCCGCTGCGCCCAGCGAACTGCGGTGTGTTGGTGGACTGGTCTGCGGACTTCGTTCGTCAGTTCGGCGGTGCCCCCTTGAAGAACATCGCCCTCACCGTTGGCACCGCCTCCGTCCGCGGCGATGCAATGATCACGACTTCGGGCTTGGAGGGCGGACCGGTTTACGCGCAATCCGCGACAATCAGAGACAGCATCGATCGCCTCGGCAGCTGCACTCTGTCTTTTGATCTCCAACCCGATCTCACGGTTGCGCGACTTGAGGAACGACTTGTTCGCGGGCGACAGAAGGATTCGTTGACCGCGATGCTGCATCGGATCGGGCTCAGCAAGGTATCGGTCGCCTTGCTGCGCGAACTCACCGGCAACCAGATTCCGCGTCAGCCGGAGGCGTTGGCGCCGATGATCAAGTCGTTAGCCATCGAGGTGCGCTCGCTGATGCCGATCGACCGAGCGATCTCGACAGCCGGCGGCATCGCCTTCAGCGAACTCGATGATGTACTGATGATCAAGCGGCTTCCGGGTGTTTTCGTTGCCGGTGAGATGGTCGACTGGGAAGCCCCGACCGGTGGCTACCTGTTACAGGCGTCATTCAGCACCGCGGTGACAGCCGCGCGCGGGGCGGTCGCTTTTCTCCACCACCCCGGACCTTGCTGAAACTCGTGCGGCCCGTTCTCGAGCACGTCGATCGTGCGCGAAAGGTCGGTCGTGGTTACCGACGCCACGAAATCGCGAAAGCGCGCGCCAGTGGGATCGGCACCCCAGAACACTGCGCCTGCAAGATCGCCTTCAAACTCCTCGGGCACGATGCTTCCTCCAATCTCACGGACTCGAAACTAACAGTCGAGCCTCGATGAGAGAGCGCCTGACCCGCCGTGTACTCTCCGTTGATGCAGAAGCGGCGGCGAGCACTGGTGGGGTTGGCTTTGACGGCCGGGTTGGTGTTGCCGGCCAGCCCGGCAAACGTCGCAGCGGAACCAAGCGAACCCACACTGTGGATCAAGACCAGCGACGATTCTGTCGTTCGTGCAGACGTCATGCAAGCGCTGGCCGCTGAGGCTGCCAAGGACCAATTTCAAGCCGTGTCCTCGGGCGACGGGTTTTACGCCTTCAGCCACAACATTGCTGAATACACGCTGCGGCTGGTAACCAGCGGCGAGGGCGACATCGAGTCCTACCGCGACGAACTTCAGCAGACGGCGAATGCGATCAGCTCGCAGACAAACATCATCATGAGTGTCGCGCCGGGAACCGTCGCTGGCCCTGTCAATCCGTCGTATCTGATGGCGCCCGATGGCGAGATTTGGGTGATGATTGCGTCGTCATCGGGCTGTGGCACACTTTCTGGCGGCGCTCTCGGGTGCGGTGGCACCAATGGATACCGGAGCATCAACGGCGAACTTCGCCTGTCCGCCGGTGTTGTGTGGCTCAATCCGACCTTGCCATCGAAGTGTCACCAGTCGGTGGTGAACCACGAGGTGGGTCACGCGCTTGGCCTTTCACACTTCGACGCGCCGTACCTTGGCCAGATCCAAGTGATGAAGTCGACCACCAACTGTTCGTTCAGCGCGTATCGCGCTGGCGACCTCAACGGCCTTCGCTGGCTCGCCGAGACTGCGCCGAGCAACGACAACGTCGGCGCTGCCGATGGCGTGTGTCCGTTGAAGGATACGACGATGTCGGCGAACACGTGGCTCGCGACTAAGGAAGCCAGCGAACCTGCGCACGCGGGTGCCGGGCCGCGTCGGTCGGTTTGGTTCATCTACACCGCATCGCAGGCAGGTTCCACCACGATCAGGACAACCAACGACAGCACCGACGACTTCAACACAGTGTTGGCGGTGTACAGCGGTGCGATGTTCGCTGGCGCGGTGCCTGTTGCGAGCAACGACGACTTCACTGGCACGCTCAGCCAAGTGACCTTCGCCGCGGTGATCGGCACTACATATTGGATCGCAGTCGACGGCAATGGAACTGCGCGTGGCGAGACCGATGTCGTGTTCGACTTGCCGACCACGATCCCTCCGCCAGTCGTTACGAATGGAACCCCAACGCGGTTCTTAGACACCCGTCGACCGGGCGGCCAGACCTTCGATTGCGGCGATCAAGCGGTCGGTCGTCTCGTCGCCGGAACTACATATCAGTTGCCCGTCACCAACCGCGCGTTCGTCACGCCCGCCGCCACGTCGGTAGTGATGAACGTCACCATTGTCGGTCCCGATGCATCTGGGTACCTCACGGTCTTTCCATGCGGCTCGTTGCAACCGAATGCATCGAGTTTGAACTTCATTGCTGGCGACGTGATACCGAACCTAGTGATTGCCAAGGTGGGCACCGGCGGCAAGGTCTGCCTCTTCACTTCAGCGACCACCGACCTGTTGGTCGATGTCAGCAGCTTCTTCGGCGCGGGTCCTGCGCTCACTGCCCTGACGCCGGCGCGCCTGCTTGATACTCGTGTTGGTGGAGCAACCGTCGACAGTCCCGCACACGCCGGTGTCGGCCGCATTGCTGCGGGTACGACCTACGAACTGCCCATCGTGAATCGCGGCGGCGTGAGTGCGAGCGCTAGCACCGTCGTGTTGAACGTGACTGCAGTGAACCCAAGCACCGACGGATACGTCACTGTGTTTCCGTGCGGCACAGCGCAACCGAACACATCGAATCTGAACTTCGGGGCCAGTGAGGTAATCCCGAACTTCGTGATCTCCAAGGTCGGCACGGGTGGGGGCGCCGGGAAGGTGTGCTTCTTCGCATCCACCGCAACCGACCTGATCGTCGACGTGAACGGCTACTTCCTGTCGGCGGCGGCGCCGCCTTCGTTGGCCCCGCTGCCTGCTCCGGTGCGACTGCTCGACACCCGTAATCCGGGCAGCCCAACCATAGACCTGGCCCATCAGGGCGTCGGCCGCCTTGCGGCAGGCGGAACGTACGAATTGCCGGTCTTGCGCGGTGGGGTTTCGGCCAGTGCGACATCGGTTGTGCTCAACGTCACCGCCGTCAGCCCGAGCACGGGCGGTTACTTGACCATCTATCCCTGTGGTTCGCCGCAGCCGAATGCCTCGAACTTGAACTTCGCGGCCGGCGATGTGATCCCTAACTCGGTAATTGCCAAGGTTGGCACCGGTGGCAACGTGTGCATATTCAGCTCGGCGGCGATCGATTTGCTCGTCGACGCGAGCGGCTATTTCATCTAGCCGCGGCCGACGGACTGGTGGTCGGGCTGTACGCTCGCGGCATGACAGCGCCGAGATGGCCACTCTGCGTGTTGATTCTCTCGGCCACGTTTGTCACCGCCGCGCCGAGCAGCGCAGCACCCGCCCCGGTCGATGGCCCGACAGTCGACTGGGTGCAAACAAGCGACGACTCGGTGATGGACTCTGACTCGGTGGCAGCCGTGCAAGCCGCTGATGCCGCCAAGGCGGCCGACCAGGCGGTGGGAGGCGAGACTGGGCCCGACGGTTTGTTTCAGTCGGTCACACTCGACGACGGGTTCCACGTCTTCAGCCTGCGCAGCTATGGCGACTACACGATCCGACTAGTCGACAGCCCGGGTTTCGACATCGAGACCTACCGCCCGAAAGTGCAAAACATGGCTAACGAGATCAACGCTCACAACGGGATCAGCATGAAGGTCGCCGCAAGCACGCTTCCGGCACTGGCGAATCCAAGCCAACCGAACGTTCCCACCGGTGAGATCTGGGTGATCATGACCACCAGTTCGCCGTGCGGCTCGCTGACGGGCAACGCGCTTGGGTGCGGCGGGGTGCGCGGATCGAGTGTGGTTGAAGGTGAGGTGCGATTCAGCGCTGGGGCAGTGTGGTTGAACCCAACGATGCTGCCGAACTGCAGGCAGCCAGTGGTGAGTCACGAGATCGGCCATGCGCTGGGGCTGAATCACTTCGACGAGTTGTACCTCGGTCAGAAGCAGCTCATGGCTTCCACCACCGATTGCAACTCTCCGACTTCGCTGCAAGCGGGAGACTTGAATGGTGTGCGCTGGCTCGCCGAACCGACCCCGAGCAACGACTCGGTCGCGAACGCCGCAGTCGTGTGCTCCAGTGACTCGACGGTTTCGGCGAGCACCTGGTTCGCGACGAAGGAAAGCGGCGAGGCGACTCATGCTGGCGTGGTCGCGCGGCGATCTGTGTGGTACCGCTACGTACCGCGGCCGGAACAGAACGGTGGCATGGCCACCATCAGCACCAGCAGCGATGGTATCGACGACTTCGACACAGTCTTAGAGGTATACAGCGGGCCGACGCCGTCGATCTCGGTGACCAGTAACAACGGACCCGGCTTGGTCAGCCAAGTGTCGTTCACGATCCAATCAGCACTGACCTACTGGGTTGTGGTCGATGGCGCCGGTGGCGTCGGCGCGGGCCGTGGCGAAACCGACGTCACGTTCGATCTCCCGACGCCGGCACCGACAACGTCATTGGTGCCGTTGTGTGCGCCGGCACGCGTGCTCGACACGCGTTTCCCGAGCGGATCGACCGTCGATGGGCAACACCAAGCTGTTGGTGCGGTCATTGCAAACGCGACGTATCAGTTGCCGATAGCCGGTCGCGCCGGTGTTCCGTCCGACGCCGCGTCTGTTGTGCTGAACGTCACAGCGGTCGGTCCATTGGGGAACGGCTACGTGACCGTCTTCCCGTGCGGCCAGTCGCTACCGAATGCGTCGAACCTGAACTTCAGTGCCGGCGATGTGATTCCGAACTCGGTGCTGGCGAAGATCGGCACCGCCGGGCGAGTCTGCCTGTTCACATCGACAACGACGAATCTGTTGGTCGATGTCAGCGGCTACTTCCCAGGGACCGATGCATTGGTGTCGTTGCCTGCACCGGACAGGTTGTTGGACACGCGTGTTGGTGGTGTGACGGTCGACGGGGCGCACGCTGGTGTTGGTCCGGTTGGTGCGGACGGCACGTACGTTTTGCCCGTGACAAATCGCGCAGGCGTGCCGCTTGGTGCGGCGACTGTCGTGCTGAACGTGACCGCTGTGCAACCCGGTGTTGGTGGGTACCTCACGGTGTTTCCCTGTGGTTCAATACCAAACGCGTCGAACCTCAACTTTGTCGCCGGCGACATCAGCCCGAACCTGGTCTTGGCGCGTGTGAGTGGTGGTGGCACCGTCTGCTTCTTCAGTTCGGCGCAGACAGACTTGTTGGTGGATGTCAGCGGTTACTTCGCGGCAGCGGACGCCTTGGTGCCATTGAACGAACCGAAACGTGTGCTGGATACGCGCTTCCCGACGGGCACCACGGTTGACGGGCAGCACCAAGCAGTCGGCCGCATTCTGGCTGGCGGCACCTACGAGTTATCGATCGCTGGTCGCGCTGGTGTGCCCGCGAACGCGGCGTCGGTGGTACTGAACGTCACCGCGGTGTCGCCGAGTGCGAGTGGGTTCCTGACGGTGTACGCGTGTGGCAACGCGCAACCGAATACATCGAACCTGAACTTTTCGGCTGGCGAAGTGATTCCGAACTCGGTGTTGGCACGTGTCGGCGGCGGTGGGCGAGTGTGCTTCTTCAGTTCGGCTGACACCGACCTGTTGGTCGACGTCAGCGGCTACTTCCCATGACGTTGACTACTGGTTGGCTGACAGTCGCCCTGCCGGGACACGCCAAGTAGTCCCGTATATCGTCGCCGTGTGAATCGCCCACTGCTGGTCGCGTGCGCGACCGCGGCGCTCCTAGGAAGCGGATGCACAACTGGTGGTCCTTGGGTGCGAGCTGTCGAACGCTCGGACTCGGTGCCAGCACCGACGAGTCCTGTCCCTGGTGGCGGGCTCAATGCTCAAGCTTTGATCGAGGCATTGGCATCCGACGACCTTGCCGGTCGCAACAATCAGACGCCTGGGTCGAGCGCAGCGCAGGCGCTGATCGTTGAGCAGCTCGCGCTGTACGCACAACCGGCGCTGGAGGATGGCTTCCTGCAGCCATTCGCCGTTGGAACCAACATCCTCGGCGTGATACCCGGCGGCGATCTAGCCGACGAATACGTCGTTATCGGCGCGCACTACGACCATCTTGGCTCCGACTGCGTCACCGACAACCCCGTCGATCAGATCTGTAACGGCGCAACCGACAACGCCAGCGGCGTCGCCACCGTGATCAGCATCGCCCGCGCTATCGCAGCGGAAGGCACGCCACGACGGTCGGTGCTAGTGGCGTTGTGGGACGCAGAGGAAGACGGCCTGCTCGGTTCGGCGGCCTACGTTGCGGATCCGGTCGTTCCGTTGGCGCAGACCGTGGCGTACCTGAACTTCGACATTCAAGGCGCGACGTTGCTGCCGTCCTTGGCCAACGTGACGATCGCGATTGGTGCCGAGACTGGTGGCGACGCTTTGACGCAGGCAACGGCACACGCGATGGCGTCGTCGACACTGCAACCGTTACTGCTCGATTCATTCTTGTTCGAAGGCCGCAGTGATCACGCAAACTTCGCTCAGGCGGGCATCCCGTCGATGTTGTTCACCGACTCGATCGGCGGCTGCTATCACACGGCACAGGACGAGGCCGACATCGTCGACTTCGCCAAGCTCGACCAGCAGGTCGTCGTTGGAACTTCGCTCGTGCGTGAATTGGTGGCAACTGACGCGCCGCCGCGGCTCGACCCGTTGGCACCCAACATTGGTTTCGACGACGCCGCGTCACTTCTAGCTTTCGCAAAGCAGAGCGAACCCGATCTTCCGCTGCTCAGTCCCGGCGCGTCTGTACAAATCCTTCAGTTTGTCATCGACCTGCAAGCCATCGTCGATGCCGGAGCGGCGGCATTCGATGATGCCGCGATCGCGACCGTAATGAACGGCATCGACCAGATGGTCGAATCGCTGACGCAAACCTCCTGCCAAAGCTTCACCCCGTAGTGAGGCGCCCGGTAGCTTGACATGATGTTGCCGGCGACGGTTGGGCTCGAGAAGTCCGCGCGTTTTCGGCCAGAGGTAGAAGGCCTGCGCGCGGTCGCGGTGTTACTCGTGCTGCTCTATCACGCCAAGTTGGGCGCGATGTCGGGTGGCTATATCGGCGTCGATGTCTTTTTTGTGCTCTCCGGCTTCCTGATCACCTCGCTGCTGATGCGTGAATTGGCGACGACCGGAACCGTCTCGCTGCTCGCGTTCTGGGCGCGGCGGGCGCGGCGGTTGCTGCCGGCATCGGGGCTGGTCGTTATAGCCACGCTGATCGCCGGTTGGCTGATGCTCGACGGTCTCTCGCAAGGCGACCTTGCCCGCGACGCAATCGCGGCGAGCGCATTCGTCGCCAACTTCCGGTTCTTTGACGTTGGGACCGACTACCTAGCGGGGGGACAGGCGACCTCGCCGCTGCTGCACTTCTGGTCGCTCGCCGTCGAAGAGCAGTACTACTTGGTGTGGCCGGGACTGATGTTGTTGCTCGTGCGTTACGCGCGCCTCACTCGCCGCTGGCTGGTTGCGGTGCTCAGTGTGATGTGGGTGGTCTCGCTCGTTGTGTGTGTGCGCTTCACTCGCACCGAGCCGACGTGGGCGTTCTTCATGTTGCCGTCGCGCGCGTGGGAGTTGCTCAGCGGCGCGCTCATCGCGGTGGTTGGAGGCACGCTATGGAAACGGGCAGAACGCGCACGCGCTATCGCAGGGTGCGTCGGGCTCGGCGCGATCATCGGTGCCGCGCTGGCCTATAACGACTCAACGCGCTTCCCCGGTGTCGCGGCGGTCGTACCCGTCGTTGCCACGGTGGCGGTGATCAACGCTGGCGCGCTCGCTGGCGGTCCAGGACTGCTGCTATGTACGCGTCCAATGCAGTGGATCGGTGCGCGCTCGTACGCCATCTACCTCTGGCATTTCCCGGTGTTACTGCTCGCCGAGGCGAAGTACGGTCCGCTTGCTGCTGGCACGCGCCTCGCCCTCCTACTCGGCGCGGTTGCGTTGGCCGCGATTAGCTACGCGCTGATCGAGAACCCCGTGCGCTTCGCGCCAAAGCTGGTTGCCAGTTCGGCGTTGAGTCTGATGCTGGGCGCATCGATCGCGCTGGCCGGTGTGCTGGGGGCGACCGTGCTGCTGCACAACCCGCCGCGGCTAGCAACCGACGAGATTGCGGTCGTCCCGACTTTCGCGACGGTCCCTGTTTCCACGGCGCCCTCCATCAGCGTGCCGTCGAGTTCCACGCTGCCGCCGCCGACCACAATGCCGCGCCCGGTCGTTGCCGATGCGTCGCACGACAATCCGCCGGAGTTGGCGCCGCTCATCGCCGCCAACCTGGCGTTGCTGGAGGAGGCAACGACAACTAAGAAGGTGCCAGCCAACCTGAACCCGAGCTTGGGTACATCGAAGAACGACCTGCCTCAGGTGTACGCCGATGAGTGCATTCTCGACACCGGCGTGACCGCACTCAAGGAGTGTGTGTACGGAGACCCGGCCGGTTCGGTGACCATTGTCTTGTTTGGCGATTCGCACGCCGCGCAGTGGATGCCGGCCATCGACTTGGTGGCGAAAGCAAGTGGGTGGCGACTCATCGTGCACACCAAGAAGGCGTGCCCGAGCGCAGAGATCCCGACGATCAAGGATCCGAACCAAACCGATTGTGCGGTCTGGCGGGCCAGCGTGATTGCGTCATTAGAGTCCTTGCATCCCGATCTGGTTGTGATGTCGGGCTACCGGTATCAGGCCGCCCCGGGGACGGAGGGGCGAAGCCCCGATCAGGTGTGGCGCGATGGAATCGACCTCACCGTTTCGAAGGTAAAACCGTTTGCGGAGCATGTGCTGCTGCTCGGCGACTCGGCGACGCCTGCGCTGCTGGTTCCGTACTGCCTAGCCAACAGTCTCACCTACGTGCCGATCTGTATGGCGACGCGTGAGCAAGCGACGCGGCCGAGCCGGTTGGCAGTCGAGCGGGAAGTGGCTGCGAAGTACGGCATCGATTTCATCCCGACCAGCGACTGGATGTGCACCGACACGCTGTGCCCGGTCATCGTTGGCAACGTGTTGATGTATCGCGACGACAGTCATCTCACCGCGACAGCCTCCGAGTTCTTGTCGCCGTATATCGAGCTGGCGCTGCGCCACGCGATGACCTGAAGCTAACTGAGTTACGTTTGATGGTATGAGCCGTTCGTTCAAGGGTCGTTCGTTCAAGGTTGGTGTGCAGTTACCCGAGGTCGAACGGTTCGTGCCGTGGCCGGAGTTGATCGCGATGGCCAAGGCCGCCGAGGCGGTTGGATTTGATTCGATTTGGTTGGGCGATCACCTGCTGTACGACCTGCCCAACGGGTCGGTGCGCGGCCCATGGGAAGTGTGGACGTCGCTGGCGGCCATTGCCGCGGTTACAACGCGCGTCGAGATCGGCCCATTGGTGGCGTCGATCGGCTTTCATGAACCAGCGATGCTCGCCAAGCAAGCCGCGACCGTCGACGCAATTTCAGGCGGACGCCTGATTGTCGGCCTCGGTGCCGGTTGGAACGAACGCGAGTACCGCGCCTTCGGTTTCCCGTACGACCAGCGCGTCAGCCGCTTCGAGGAAGCGTTTGGCATCATTCGGCGACTGCTCGCGGGTGAGGTCGTCGATTACAGCGGCCGCTTCTACAACGTCGTGCGCAGCCAAGTCGATCCGATCTCTCGGCCGGGTGGGCCGCCGCTGTTGTTGGGCTCGACCGCGCCGCGCATGATGTCGATCGCCTTGCCGTACGTGCAGTCGTGGAACGTGTGGTGGAGTCGATTCGGCAACACGGTCGAAGGCTTTGCCAGCGAAGCCGCGCGAGTCGCGGAACAGTGCGAGATGGCTGGCCGCGCTCCCGGCGAAGTGCAGGCTACGGCTGCGGTCTATGTGCAAGTGCCAGGCGGCCGCGGCCGCACGATGGGCTCGGACAAAGTTGTTGCCGAACCACTGCGTGGCACACAACGCGAACTTGCCGACCAACTTGCCGCCTTTGGCGCCGCAGGTTGCGATCACCTACAGCTTGTTGTCGATCCGATCACGCAAGCCAGCATCGAGTGGCTAGGTGGCGTGCTCGAGTTGCTGTAAGTCGTTTACGCGGGAAGCGTGACGTCGAGCAATTGTGCGTCGGCAGTCGGTTCGCTCAGCGTGTACACAACATTCGCCGGCACCACAAAACTGTCGCCGTCCTGCAGACGCATCGCGTCGTCGCCCGCACGTTGCAGCGTGATCGCCCCGTCGAGCACAAAGTGGAACTGGAACTCGCTGTGGTGCGAGGTCGTCACCGGTTGCCGTTGACCCACCGGTTGTCCCGTTGGTCGTAGGACACGCACGCCAGCTACTCCATCGGTGGCAGCACCGATGCCTGTGTCGCGGGTCTCGTAGCCCGCGAAGCGCGAGGGCGTCCAGCGCGCTCCGGCCGCTTGATGAAACACGAAGCGATGCCCATCGGCGCCGAAGCTGCGATCAGGCTCGTTGCGGCCTGTGGGAAGGGGTGTGTCGGGGTCGGCCCAGGTTTCGTGCTCGGCCGGGCAGCCGATCTCGATCACCTGCATGCGATCGGAAGCCTCGAGCACGCGATGGCGAATCGTTGAGGGCTGCAAGAAGCAATCGCCTTCGTGCATGAGCAGCGGCTCGCCCTGATCCTCATACGCGACGCGCACCCAGCCGCGGTGGCAGTAGATCACTTGGAAGCGCACGTTGTGGAAGTGCACGTAGTCCTTCACCGGGCCACCCTGAGCGATGAGGATGTGTGAGGCGATGAACCTGCCGCCGAGCCGGCTAGGGATCAGGTCGCGATAGCGCAAACCGGCGCGCCCCTCGCCAAATTCATCGTCACTGCCAACTGGCGCGCGCATGACCACGAACTCTTCAACCAGCGCGGGCAGCACAAGTGGTTGCTGTGCAGGAACGAATTCGAGAACGGTCCCGTTCGGCGCTGTCGACTCGTGCGCGACCGTCAGGTCGGTGCACAGCAACCGCAAGCGACCCGGACTGCCATCGGCGCCTACCTGCAAGCGGACGGTGAGACCATGACCCTGCAGCACCGCCATGCGCGGGTGGTCGGCGGGCATGATCGTGCGCACCTTGAAGCCGTGACCCGTGAAGAAATCGATCGTGGCGGAAATTGGCTCGGCGCAGGGCAGCACGACCTGCGCAGAATCGATGTTGTCGGCAGCCATTTCCTTCGGAGCTTAGAACGCGCGCCGATAGTTCAGGTGGCCGGGCTTCAGTTGATGATCAGTGCTGAGCCGGGTGCGGGTTGGTCAAGGGGCAGGAGCCTGCCTGACTGTGGCAACCTGTCGGCTATGGAAGTGATCGAAACGCGACTACCGGGCATGGGCATCCGCTACGAGTTCACCAGCTCCACTGACGACCGCCTCGGCGTGCTGGTGCGCCGAGACGGTCGCCGCGATCTGATGCTCTACGACCACGAGGACCCCGACTCGTGCAGCTTTTCGCTCGAGCTCAACGCTGAGGAGTCGGCGGTGCTCGTGGAGTTGCTCGGTGGCTCGAAGGTCACCGAACGGATCAGCGACCTGCGCCATGAGGTGGAAGGCCTCTCGATCGAGTGGGTCACCATGCCCGCCAACGGGGGCCTCACGGGTCGGACGATCGGTGACGGCGGCATTCGCTCGGCGACAGGCGCGTCGGTGGTGGCCGTGATCCGCGGCGCTACCTCGGTGCCCGGCCCGGGCCCGGAGTTCCTGTTCGAACCCGGCGACGTTGCTCTCGTGACGGGGTCGGTCGAGGGCGTGCAGATGGCTGCCCGTCTGCTGGTCGGCTGAGGCGTCGTTGGCGGCGGCCGTGTTCGGCACCACCTTGCTTGCAGCTGGCACTAGCGGCGCGGTCCTCATCGAGTTGGGCGCGGTACTGCTGGTGTTGGCCGTGCTCGGTCGCCTCGCCGCCCGCGCCGATCTGCCGTCGATTCCGCTGTACCTCGTGGCCGGGTTGCTCCTCGGGGAGGGCAGCGCCATCCCACTTGACGCGAGCACCGAGTTCATCCGCATCGGTGCCGACCTCGGTGTCGTCCTGTTGCTGCTGCTACTCGGGCTTGAGTACCAGCCGGAGGAGCTCACCGCAGGTCTGCGGGCTAACTGGAAGGCCGGGCTGGTCGACCTCCTCAGCAGCTTCACCCCCGGCTATCTGGCCGGCGTCATCCTGGGCTGGAGCCAGCCTGCGGCTGTGCTGCTGGGCGGCATCACCTACATCTCGTCGTCGGGCATCATCGCCAAGCTGCTCGGCGACCTCGATCGCCTAGGCAACCGCGAGACGCCTGTCATCTTGTCGATCCTGGTCATCGAAGACATCGTCATGGCTGTGTTTTTGCCACTCACCGGCGTGCTGCTCGTCGGCGCGTCGCCGCTCGAAGGGGGATTGTCCATCGCAGTGGCGCTACTGGTCGTCGCCCTCGCGTTCGTGATCGCGCTGAAGTGGAGCCGCCCGCTGAGCCGGGTTCTGCACTCGCGGTCTCCCGAACTGCTCCTGTTGACGGTGCTTGGTCTCACGTTGCTGGTGGCAGGCTTGGCCGAAGAGGTGCAGGTGTCGGCGGCGGTCGGCGCGTTCCTGTTGGGCGTGATGCTCTCCGGTCAGATCGCCGAACGCGGTCGCGAACTGCTGCTGCCTATCCGCGACGTCTTCGGTGGACTGTTCTTCGTGTTCTTCGGGTTGCAGATCGACCCCGGCACGCTGGCGCCGGCGCTGGTGCCAGCGTTGGTCCTGGCCGTGCTCACCGCCGCGACGAAGAGCGGCACCGGTTGGTGGGCGGCCAAGCGGGCCGGCATCGGAGTGCCCGGCCGCAAGCGGGCGGCAGTGTCGCTCATCCCCCGCGGCGAGTTCTCCATCGTCATCGCCGGAGTCGGTATGGCCGCGGGCGTCGAGCCGGATCTCGGTCCGACGGCCGCCAGCTACGTGCTCACGCTGGCCATCGTCGGCTCGCTTGCGATGCGATTCGTGCATGGCCGCGGTCGAGGATCCAAGCGCCCGGCGATCGCGAGGTCAGCGCCTTGAGCGGCGCTCACCGTCGCTGGCCTCGACGAGCTACTGGCGCACGCTCTTCAGGGTTTTGGGACCTTATGCCGTGAGCTCGGCGACCAACTCGCCAGCCGCAACGACCGTTCGATCGTCGAGGCACACCGTGGTGTTGCGCATCGGTAGGTCGAAGTGGCCGGCGGTGAATCGCCCGGCTGTCTCGTTGGCCCCAGTCGAATACAGGAAGTTGCCGGCGTACGCACGGGCCTCGGTGCCCCACGTTTCGCGACGGTCGTACAGCTGCGCTGCGTCCCAGCGGGCGAACTGGTTCATGCCCCAACCGACGTGGCTGGTCGCGTAGCTCTCGCGATCGCCGAACGCGCTGAGATAACTACGGAACAAGACCGCGTCCGCGCCGTCGCCCTCAATGCGCTCGATGTGATCGTCGACAATGTGCAGCACGACCGGTGTCTCAAGCACGCGGTTGAACGTCAGGTTCATATCGCCAATGTCGAGCACAACGGTGCCGTTCACCGTGTGCGCCGCCGGGAAGGCGAGCACCAAACCGCCTGGCCAATGTGCGATCGAACCGGGACCGGCCGTGAGGCCAGTCGAGCCAGCAGTCGTGGCACCGGCGAGTTGAACCGTGAGATCGGTGCCAGCTGCGCTGGTGACGCGCATGGTGTTGGCCGCGCTGAGCCACTGGTGGCCGAGCTCGACGCGGCGGGGGAGATCGGCATCCCATCGCAAGCGATCGAAGATCTCAGGGTGCTCGTTAGAGATCATCAACACGCGAGCGCCACCGCCAAGGATCTGCCCTAGTTCCGGAGAGTGCAACAGGCCCTCGACAGTGCAGTCGATGACCAGATCGCTTGCTGCTAGTGCCCAGAGCACAGGGGCCGAGCCCGCTATTGCCTTCGAGGCGCCGGTCGAGCGGATCGGAACCGCATGCGCCGAAGCCGGTGTCGGCACGACCACGTCGAACACGCGACCACCGAGCGACTGTGCTGCGAGCCGTGCTGTCTCGACGAGCGCTGGTCGGCTTTGCGACTCGCTGAGCAGCGCGACCGTCTCGCCATCGTGGAGCTGGCAGCGCGCGAAGTGCTCGGCGAACGCTTTGATGAAGCGCCACTCGGTTGTCATCGATCCTCCGCGTGCTGTAGGTGCCGAGCGATTGCGGCGTTCACAACGTCGGGGGCTTCGACATTGAGTAGATGACCGACTCCGGGGACGACCTGCAACCATGCGTGCGGGATTCCTTCACTCAGCACGTGGGCGTACGCGGGTGGAGTCTCTTCGTCAAGGGCGCCGACCATGACCAGTGTCGGCGCGGTGATGCCGGCGAGTAACGGGCGGGCGTCGTGAGTGATCAGGCACTCGATGCTGCGTTGCAATGCCGGGCCACCGATACGCGACATTGCGTGCTGTTGACCAGCGAGCGCCGCCTCGTCGATGTTTGGGCCGGCTAGCGAGCGCAATACTCGGTCGGCGAAATCGGCCGGTTGCTGGCCAGCGGCTAGCGGGGCCAAACGCGCCGCCTGCCACTTCTGCGGCGACGTTCCGTCGAGTCCAAACGCGGGACTCGCCGACAACAGTGTTAAAGAGCGCACGTACTCGGGGTGCCATGCGGCCAGGTATTGGGCAATCATCGCGCCCATCGAGATTCCGACAACGTGCGCCGGGCCGTCGTGAAATGCACTGGTCCGGTGCAGCGCTGCAATCCAATCGGTCGCCGCGTGGGCGAGTGCCGGGAACGTGACGCTCTCGCCTGGCAGGGGAGCGGATGCTCCGTAGCCGGGCAGATCCCACGCCGCGACCCGATGGGCGGTGCTGAGGGCGGCGAGCTGTGGCTCCCACGAGATTCGGCTGCCACCCAATCCGTGCAGCAGCACGATGAGTTCGCCGTCGCCCGCCTCGCGCCAGGCGAATCGCTCGCCGTCGACATCCGTTGCCATTGCGCGAGTATGCCAGAGCTGGATCGTTTGTCAACGGCGTTGACAAACGATGCGATCTTTGGTCGAATGCCGACATGACGCGTGATGAAATGGTCGGACTGGTTCGAGCGATGGCGCCGGCGATGCGTGAGCGAGCCGTGACCTACGACCTGCAGGCCAGCTTCCCGCACGAGAACTTCGCCGACTTTCGCCGCAACGGATTACTGGGTGCGTCGGTGCCGACTCGCTATGGCGGTATGGGTGCGAGCTACTCCGACTACATACGTGTGAGCGAAGAGGTTGGTCGCTCGTGTGGTGCCACGGGGCTGACCTTCAATATGCACAACGCCACGATGCTGTGGTGCGGCGAAGTTGCCGATCTGCTCGACATGACGCCCGAACAGCGCGAGCGGCACGAAGCGATCCGCCGCGAGATGTATCGCGGGGTGATCGAGCGCGGCGAGATCCATTCGCAACCGTTTTCGGAGGGCCTGGCGCCGGGGGCGACGACTGGGGTTGCGACGAAGGCGGTTCCCGTCGATGGCGGATGGCTGGTCACGGGACGCAAGATCTTTGCGTCGCTCTCCGGCGCAGCGACGTTCTACAACGTCACCTGCCAGGTGCCGGGAGAGGAAGAGATTCGCTTGCTCGGCGTTCCCGCCGATGGCGACGGTGTGCAGATTCTCGACGACTGGGATCCGCTCGGAATGCGCGGCACCGTGTCGCGCACACTGCTGATGACCGACGTGTTCGTGCCGCATTCAAACGAGTGGATGCCAGCCGGGATGTACAACCAGGCCGCGTTGCGCTATCCGTGGCTGTTCCTCTCACTGTGCCCGAGCTATCTCGGACTCACCGGCGGCGTCATCGAAGCAACTCGCCTGTACCTACGTGGTGAGTTGCCCGGGCAGGCGGCAGGCGCGCGACGCGATCATCCGATCAAGCAAGTCGGTTGGGCGCAGATGCAGTTGAAGCATCAGCAATCGCGCGCGATGTTGTATCGCGCGATCGACGAAGCGACTATCGACCCGACCGAACAGCAACTCGCCCTCGGCTGGGCGGCGGCGATCACCGTCATGGAACACGCAGCAGAAGTCGCCAGCCTTGCTATTCGAGTGTGCGGCGGTCAGTCGATGGTGAAGTCGCTGCCCCTCGAGCGTATGTATCGCGATTCGCGCTTGGGAAGCACGATGTTGCCGTGGAGCGCCGAAGTGTGCATGGAACGGCTCGGCACCGCCGGGCTCTATGACTGAGCGCCGCTGATGGGTCGCCCTGCGTCGCTGAGTCGAAGCGGCATCATCGCTGCTGCCGCCCTCCTGGTGCGCGAGCACGGCGTCGAGGCTCTCACAGCGCGTCGACTTGGTGACGCGTTGCGGTGCGATCCGACGGCGCTGTATCGCCACTTCACGACGATGGCCGATCTTGAGCGCGAGGTTGGCGACAGCTTTCTTCGCACGGTCGATGTGCGGGCTCACGACGGTGACGACTGGCGGGCGACCATTCGGCGGATCTGCGTGAAGCTGCGACGGGTGCAAGTGCGCCAACCGCGACTGGCGGCGTTGGTCAGCGCGGCACCGACGCGCTTAGCGAACGAGATGCGTATCACCGAAGCGCTGTTGCGTGAGCTCGAGCGTGGCGGATTCTCTAGTGATCAAGTCGCGACCGCTTATCACGCACTGATCGAGCTCTCGGTGGGCTCAGCTGCGATCGACGCACCGTTGGCTGCGCAACCCGCGAGTGTTCGCCGACGCACCTATAACGAGTGGCGCCGGGAATACGCGCAGCTGTCGCCAGCACAAGCGCCGGCATCGGTGGCGGTCGCAGATCATCTCTATATCGGTTCTGCAGACTCCCGATTCGAGGCGGCGCTCGATCTGTTGCTCGACGGCATCTCAGCGCAGCGTCGAGTTCACTAGTCTTCGGCTGGGCTAAGAGGGGAGCGATTCATGTCGCAACAAGTTCGGGGAGTAGTGGCGCGGAGCAAGGGTGCGCCAGTGACGATCGAAACCATCGTGATTCCCGATCCCGGGCCGGGTGAAGCCGTCGTAAAAGTTCAGGCATGCGGTGTATGCCACACCGATCTGCACTATCGCGAGGGAGGAATCAACGACGAGTTTCCATTCCTGCTGGGCCACGAAGCTGCTGGCGAGGTGGAAGCTGTGGGGGAGGGCGTCACCAACGTGAAGCCCGGCGACTTCGTCATCTTGAACTGGCGCGCGGTGTGCGGTAACTGCCGCAGTTGCCTGCGCGGTCGGCCGTGGTATTGCTTCAGTACGTTCAACGCAACGCAGAAGATGACGCTGACTGACGGGACCGTGCTATCGCCAGCGCTCGGAATCGGAGCGTTCGCAGAGAAGACACTCGTCTCCGCCGGTCAGTGCACCAAGGTTGATCCGGCGGTTCCGGCGACCACTGCCGGTCTGCTCGGTTGTGGAGTGATGGCCGGAATCGGCGCCGCGATCAACACGGGCAACGTTGGTCGTGGCGATTCGGTGGCTGTGTTCGGCTGCGGTGGTGTTGGCGACGCAGCGATCGCCGGTGCGCGGCTCGCCGGAGCGCACACGATTATCGGCGTCGACATCGACGATCGCAAGCTCGCGTGGGCCAAGGAGTTTGGCGCAACTCATACGTGTAACTCCAGCCAGACCGACCCGGTCGAGTACATCAAGTCCGTCACCGGTGGCAATGGTGCCGACGTATGCATCGAAGCCATCGGCAACCCAGCGGTGTACCGGCAAGCGTTCGACGCGCGTGACCTCGCAGGCACAGTCGTGTTGGTCGGCGTGCCGCGCCCCGACATGACCATCGAACTGCCGTTCATCGAACTGTTCGGACGCGGCGGCCAGCTGAAGAGCAGTTGGTACGGCGACTGCCTGCCATCTCGCGACTTCCCGATGCTCGTCGCACTGCATCAGCAGGGCCGGCTGCCGTTGGAGAAGTTCGTCAGCGAAACGATCTCGCTCGACTCAGTCGAGGAAGCGTTCCACAAGATGGAGCGCGGCGAAGTCCTGCGCAGCGTCGTCGTTCTGTAGCGAGTCAGCCCACCGGATTTACGTAGCTTTCGGCTTCTTGGCTCGGCTGGGGGCGACTCTTGGCGGTTCGCCAGCCATCTTTGGGTACACCGGCGGCCACGGTGCATCAACGAGGCCGGCCGCTTGATCGCGACGCGCCATGTCGAGAAACGGCTCGATCGATTGCGGGTTGTCGTTCATGGTCAGCCACGCATCGCCGTGTTCGGTAACCCATGCAGGCACGATGGCGATCGTCATGTCGTGCGGCGCAAGCGTCGGTAGCAGTTCCCACGGGAACGGGAATGACACCGGTGCATGGTCAAGCGCACGCACCGACCATGGAGCGAACACGGTCTTGTGTGGCGCGTTCTGGTTGAAGTCGATGAAGATGCGCGCGCCCCGTTCTTCCTTCCACCACGAAGCCGTGATGAGATCCGGGCGACGACGCTCGAGTTCGCGTGCGACCGCGACCGCCGCGCTGCGCACCGCCACACTGTCGTGCGTCGGCTGCAGCCGCACGTAGACGTGCAGACCGCGGTTGCCGGACGACTTGATGAAGCCGACGACACCGATGTCGTCAAGCAACTGCTTAAGAACGGCAGCCGTCTCCTGTGCCATCGCGTAGTTGGTACCCGGTCCTGGGTCGAGATCGATGCGCAACTCGTCGCAGTGCTCGAGGTCGCTGGCACGCACTGGCCACGAGTGGAACCCCAAGCAACCCTGGTTCACCGCCCACACCAGGTGCGCGAGATCGGCGATGACCAGAGCACGCGACGGGGTGCCGTTCGGCGTCTGTACGACAGTTGTGTGCAGCCACTCGGGCGCGCCGTCGGGGATGCGCTTCTGGAAGAAGTTGGATCCGTGGGCGCCGTTCGGGAAGCGCTGCAGCAACACCGGACGGTCGTACATCTGGCGCATGACCGCTTCTTCGACTGACATGTAGTAGCGAATTAAGTCGAGCTTGGTGTCACCGCGCGCTTGAAAGAAGACCTTGTCGGGGCTGGTCACGTTCACGATGCGACCGGCTACCTCGACCTCGATCGGCTCGCTCATCGTGAACGACGCTAGCCCTATGGCACAACCGCACTACCGTCGTCACCATGAAGATCGACGAAGTCGAGCTGCGCCTAGTCCGCCTGCCATTCCGCGCCCCGTTTCGAACTTCCTTTGGCGAGGACAGCGAGAAGCACGCGCTGATTGTTACCGTGCGGTCGGAAGGCGTCGAGGGATACGGCGAAGGCGTGATGGATCCGCTGCCGCACTATCGCGAGGAGTGCATACCCGGCGCGCTGCACCTCTTGCGCAACGCGTTTGCTCCGGAGTTGATGTCGCGCGATGTCGAACATCCGTCGGAAGTAGTGGCGCGTTGGGTCGAGTGGCGCGGTAACCCGATGGCGAAGACTGTGCTCGAGTTGGCGGTGTGGGACTGCTACGCGCGCCAGCAGAACGTGCCATTGCGCACGTTGCTCGGCGGCGAACGAACCGAGTTACCGGTGGGTGCCAGCTTGGGCATGAACCCGATTCCGCAGACGGTTGACAGCGTTGCTTGGCACGTCGAACAGGGCTACAAGCGCGTGAAGTTGAAGATCGAACCGGGCTGGGACGTCGAGTTGTTGGCTGCGGTGCGCGGCAAGTTCCCCGACATCGAACTCACCGTCGATGCCAACTCCGCGTACACGCTGGAGATGATGGACCTGCTGCGCCAGATCGACGAGTTTGGGCTGCACTACATCGAGCAGCCGCTGCATTGGGACGACATGCTCGACCACGCCACACTCGCCACCAAGTTGCGCACCGAGTTGTGTCTCGACGAATCGCTCACCTCGCCGGCGCGTGTGCGCATGGCGCTCGACCTGAAGGCCTGCACAGTCGTCAACGTGAAAGTCGGGCGCGTCGGTGGGTTGCAGGCTGTACGCGAGATTCACGATCTGTGCGTATCGCGCAAGGTTCCCATGTGGTGCGGCGGAATGTTGGAGACCGGCATCGGTCGTGCGCACAACATTCACCTCGCAACCATGCCGGGTTTCGTGTTCCCCGGCGACACGGCATCTGCCAGTCGCACCTATGCGCGAGATATCACCGAGCAGAATCTGGAAGCGACGAGTGGCGTCATGCCGGTGCCGGCCGGACCGGGCATTGGCGTCACACTCGATCGCGACTTCGTGAAGGAGGTCACCGAAAGCGTCGAGGTGATTCGCCGGTGAGCATCGAGTTTCGTGTCCTGCGCAAAGCCGACGAGCTGGCGGTAATGCCCGAGTTCGAGGCTCGCATCTGGGGTGGCAACGACGATTGCGTTGCGGTGAACATGCTGGTGGCGTGCGTCGAAGAGGGTGGCGTGGCCATCGGTGCGTTCGACGAGGGCCGAATGATCGGTTCGGTGTTCGGCTTTCGCACGCACGAAGCCGACGTGTTGCACTCGCACTACATGGCCGTCGACCCGGCGTATCGACGTGGTGGCTTTGGTGAACAGTTGAAGCGTCGTCAGGCCGAGTGGTGTTTCGCGAACGGCGTCGCGTCGATGCGATGGACGTTCGATCCGCTACAGCTGACGAATGCGCACCTCAACCTCAACAAGCTCGGCGCGCTGGGCATCACATATCACGTCAACCATTACGGCGCACTTGGCGGCATCAATGGTTCGCTACCGAGTGATCGCCTCACCGTGCAGTGGAATCTAGTCGGCGACCGACCGATGTTCGTCGAGTACTTCGAGCTCGACGTGCCACCTGTCTCGCCGGAGCAGATCGCATCGTCAGCGGCGGAGGCAATCCATGCGCGCCTGGCGGTGCGTGAGGCTATGGCGCCGCATCTCGCCGACGGTTGGCGCGTGAGCGGTGTCGACCGCGATGCACGCACGTACACGCTGGCGCGCTAGCTGCGTACCTTGTTTGCTAACGCAGGGAATACCTTGCCCACCTTGGCGGTCAGCCATGTGCCGTACGTGCCGCTGATCTCGCTCAAGTTGGCTTTGTCCCAGCGCGCCTGGTGGGCGGCAGAGACCTGGAACTCGTCATCGAAGGTCAGCGGCTCGACGACGGCATCCCAGCCCGGATCGAGGAAGTAGGGGAGCGAATAGCGATCGCGAATTGCGTGATTGCGGACGCGATGGGGCGTGCTGCGATAGCGGCCACCGGTCAGGCGATCGAGCATGTCGCCGAGGTTGCAGATCACGAGGTCGGCGTCGGTGGGCGCGGGAATCCATTCGCCGTGCGAGTTGACCTCGAGCCCAGGCGTGCCATCGGTGGCCAGCAGCGTCAGCAGGCCGTAGTCGGTGTGCTCGGCAACACCCCATGTGTTCGTGTCGCCGGTCGGGTGCGGCGGATAGCGGAAGATGCGAAACAATTCAGTCGGTTGCGCAGTCAGGCCATGCTGAAACAGGTCGGAAGGCTGTTGCAGCCCGTGGGCCATCAACCGGAGTAGCCGTTGTCCCAGCGCTTCCATCGCAGCCATCCACGCAGTAACAGCCCGCTCCATTGCGGCCGGCCGCGTTGGCCAAATGTTGGGTCCGTGCATCGGCCGCGGATCGGGCGGCAGTTGCGCGCCGTAGTAGTAGCCCTCCTTGCGGTCGGGAACACCCGACGTCAATTCGCCACCGAGTGGAAACCAACCACGCCAGGCAGTGCCGCCGACGGCCATCGACACGTTTGCCTTCTCCGCCTCGGGAAGTGCAAAGAACTCGGTAGCGATGGTGATCACTTCGTCGCGCAACGGGTGCAAAGAAGCGTCAAGCGGAACTGCGAAGAAGCCGACTTCGCGACACGCGGCATCAATACGCTGCGCCGCATCGCGGTCACCGGGGTCAACGATCGGCAACGTTCTCATCGCGAGCAAGCGTAGATGGCAGACTCGACCAATGACCACCGGGCAATTGATTCTGATTGCTGCCGCGATCTTTGCCGCCGCGTTTGTTCAGGTCATTGCCGGCTTTGGGTTCGCTCTGCTGTGCATGCCGATCATGGTGATCGCAGTGCCTGTCGAACAGGCGGTTGTGGTGAGCACATTGATCAGCATGCTGACGACATCGTGGCAAGCCCTGCACTTACGAAAGCACGCACAGATACCGCTACTGAAACGTTTGGTACCGGCGGCGTTTCTCGGGATGCCGCTTGGGTTGGTGATTCTGAACGTAGTCAGCGACTTCGCACTGACGCTGACGTTGGGCATCTCGGTACTGATCGCGGTCGCTTTACTGGCGCGCAACGTGAACCTGACGCACGTCGGTCGTGGTATGGATCTGGGCCTCGGCTTTGTATCGGGCGTACTGAACACATCGCTCAGCACCAACGGACCACCGCTGGTGTTCGACTTGCAGGCGCGGCGACTGCCCGCCGAACAGTTTCGTGCAACTATCTCGACCACGTTCGCGCTGAGCAACATCGGCGGCCTCGCGCTATTCATCGCCGACGGCAAAATCACGCGCACTGGTCTGCACGCGTCGCTAGTCGCCTTGCCGGCGTGGGCGCTTGGTCAGGGACTCGGATGGCCGATCCGCAAACACTTCCACGGCGAACGCTTCCGTGTGATGGTGCTGGTCTTGCTCTTCTGCGCCGGAGTCAGCACTATCGCATTTGCCGTCCTGTAACCGACCCCGTTGCGGGGGGTTTCCTGCCGGATGCCGCCTGCGGGGGTTTCATGCCCGCAGGCGTGCATGAAACCCCCCGGCGGCATGAAACCCCCGCACTCAGGTGCCGAACATGGTGAGCCACTGGTCTTTCGACGTCGGGCGGTAGACGTAATTGCTGGCGCGAATGTCGTCGATCGTCGCGCTGTAGGGCGGCGAGTAGCGATGCCCCGGAAGTACAACGGTGCCTGTGGGCATAGCGGCCAGCGTCTGCAGACTGTCGTACATCGCGGCCGGATCGCTGCCGGGGAAGTCGGTGCGACCACAACCGTCTAGGAACAATGTGTCGCCGCTGATCAGGCGACCATCGACATGGAAGCACTGACTGCCCGGAGTGTGACCGGGCGTATGCACCAGGGTGATCGTGATGTCGCCGACCTGCACTGTGTCGCCACCATCGTGTTGCACCAACTGATCGGCGGTCAATCCGCTGGTGCGCGTGATCCAAGGCGTCTCGTCGCGCTGCACGTGCACTGGGCAACTGCAGCGCTCGAGCAGCGTCGCGACACCCTCTAGCTGGTGGCCCATCAGATTGCCGCCGATGTGGTCGGCATGAAAGTGGGTGGCGAGCACGCCGGTCACGCGCATGCCGTCGCCCTCGACGATGTCGAGCAACTCGTTGACGGCGTACGCCGGGTCGATCAGCACGCATTCGGAGGTTTCGCGATCGCCGACGGCGTAGACGAAGTTCACCATCTGCTGCGCGATGGGATCGTTGGCGGCGAAATCGTGACCAGAAAGCAGCTGACGCAGGTAGAGACGATCGGAGCTCATGCGCGCCGTACGCTACCTGTGATGACGAGCGGACGATTGGAATCGTTGCAGGCGGGCCAGACCATTGTGTTTGGTGGCGACCGTGTCACGACCGTGCCCGACACCCTGGCCGCAGCCTTTCGAGCAGGCGACAGGCTGGTCGTCGTGCAGGAAACCGGCGACCTGCTGCACGTCCCGCAAGCCGAGCATGCGCTGGTCGCTGCTGCCGTCGACGCCGCGACCAGCGCGTTCACAGCGCTGGCCAGCGTGGCTGACCAACAAATCTCTGCGTTCTACGACGAGTTCGCCCGCCGATTAGACGACGATGCGAGCTTTGCGCCGATTGCTGCCGCGAACGCTGCCGACGTGATCTCCGCCACCGAGCGAGGGCGGGCTACCGGTCGCCTGCGGCTTTCGACTTCGATGCGCGCCGACATGGTCGCGGGCTTGCGGACGTGGCGCGACATCGACACCCGCCGATCGCAACAGGTCGGGGAGGTGCGCCATCAGCAGTGGACGGTGCAGCAATGGCGCGACCCGCTGGGCGTGGTCGGCTTCGTGTTCGAAGGTCGGCCAAACGTATTCGCCGACGCGACCGGTGTGCTGCGCACCGGCAACACCGTCGTGTTCCGCATTGGCAGCGATGCGCTCGGTACTGCGCGAGCGATCATGGCGTCGGTGGTGCAGCCAGCGCTTGCACACGCTGGCCTGCCTCTGGGAGCGGTGCAGTTGGTCGACAGCGTCGCCCATGCCGCGGGGTGGGCGCTGTTCAGCGATCAACGGCTGTCGCTCGCCATCGCTCGCGGGTCGGGCGCCGCGGTCGCGCAACTGGGTGCCGTTGCCCGCCAGCACGGCGTGCCCGCCAGCCTGCACGGCACGGGCGGCGCGTGGTTAGTGGCCGCCGCGTCGGCTGACGCCGATCGCTTCGCGCTCGCCGTGCGCCACTCGCTTGATCGCAAGGTGTGCAACACGCTCAACGTGTGTTGCATCGTTCGTTCGCGCGCCGCCGAACTGGTGCCGCGCTTTCACGCCGCCGCCCGCGAGGCAGCAAGCGAGCGCGGCGTGGAACCGATCGTTCACGACCTCACACCCGACCACTCGTGCCTCGCACACGAGTGGGAGTGGGATACCGTTCCAGAGGTCGCGCTGCTAATCGTCGACGACGTTGCACAAGCGATCGAGCAATGTAATCGCTACAGCCCGCGCTTGGTGGCTTCGCTGATCAGCGACGATCCCGTCGAGCACGAAATGTTCTACAGCGGCATCGATGCGCCGTTCGTGGGCGATGGCTTCACTCGATGGGTCGACGGTCAGTTCGCGCTCGCGCAACCGGAGCTGGGTCTGTCAAACTGGCAGGGCGGTCGGTTGTTGGGTCGCGGTGGCGTGTTGTCGGGCGACTCGGTGTACACGATCCGCCTACGCGCGCAGATCAAAGATCCGAGTTTGCATCGCTAGCGGACTTGCTAGGTTACGGACTGAACCAGGGGGAGGTCGGCTGACATGTTGCTAGCAGCGCTACGTGACCTGCAGTGGCGTCGACGCCGATTTGTGATCACTATTCTGGGCACCGCGCTGGTCTTCGCGATGAGCCTGCTCATGAGCGGACTGAGCAATGCCTTCACCGTCGAGATCAAGCAGACACTCGACGATCAACGGGCGACTGCGTGGATCAGCCGCGACAATGTTGCTGGCGCCTTCAGCCCTGGTAGTTCTTTGGCTCCCGACGACGTCGCCACCATCACGCAAGCGCTCACTCCCGCGAATCGGCTCGCTCCGCTGCTGTTTGCGGCGGCGACCGCGCGCATGCCCGATGGAGGAATTCGAAACGTCAATGTGATGGGTCTTAACTCCGGCGGGCTCGGCACGTTTACCGAAGTGGCGGAGGGTGCGACCGAGCTGATCTCGGGTTCGGTCATCGTGCCCAAGTCCCTCGACCTCAACCTTGGCGATACGTTCGACATCTCGGGCGTTTCCTTCTCAGTTTCGGGCATCGTCGATCATGCTTCGCTGATCGCCGGCACACCGACGGTTCTGATGCCCATCACCGATGCGCAGGCGCTGCTGTTCGGCGGCCAACCGAGAGTGTCGATGTTGCTTGCCGTCAGTGACCCAACGGGCTCGACGGAAGTCATCGTGCCCGCTGGCTACCGAGCGTTCACCCGCGCCGAGGTGACCGCTGATCTGATTCGTCCGCTCAAGAATCCGATCGCGTCGATCGACTTTGTCAAAATCCTGCTGTGGATGGTGGCCGCGCTGATCATCGCGTCGGTCGTCTACTTAACGGTGCTCGAGAGAACGAGAGACATCGCAGTGTTCAAAGCGACCGGCTCGAGCAGTTGGTCGATCGGTGTCGGCATCTGTTTGCAGGCGGTGATCCTTGCCGTGCTGGCATCGATTATCGGCATCGTGATGGCCCTGCTACTTGCTCCTAAGTTCCCGATGGAGGTCGCGGTCTCGACGCAATCGATGATCCTGCTACCACTGCTCGCGATTGGTGTCGGCGTTCTCGCAGGACTGATCGGCGTTCGCCGAACGGTCCGCGTCGAGCCGGCCACCGCATTCGGAGGTCCCTGATGAGCGAAGTCGTCATCGAGGATCTCGTCGTCGAGTACCACCGCGGCGGATATCCGATCCGACCACTCGACGGGTTCAGTGCGCGGGTTCCCGCGGGCCAATTGACGGTGTTGCTCGGTCCATCGGGCTGCGGCAAGACGACATTGCTGTCGTGCCTGTCGGGCATCCAACGGCCAGCGTCGGGCACCATCGTGGTCGGTGATACGACGGTAACCGCACTCGATGCGCAGGGATTGACCGCCTATCGCCGATCAACGGTCGGCGTCGTGTTCCAGGCCTTCAACCTGGTGCCCAGCCTGTCTGCGCAAGAGAACATCATGGTGCCGCTGCGTTCGGCCGGAACGCGCCGATTGGCAGCACGCGCCAGAGCGACGGAATTGCTCGAGATGGTCGGCCTCAGCGACCGCGGCGACCACCGACCTGGGTCGCTGAGCGGTGGGCAGATGCAACGCGTCGCGATTGCACGGGCGCTTGCACTCGATCCACCGTTGATCGTCGCCGACGAGCCGACTGCCAACCTCGATCATGTACAGGTTGAAGTCGTCCTACGGATCTTGCGCAGCCTGACCAAGCGCGGCAGCACAGTGTTGATCAGCACACACGACCAGCGGCTACTGCCCCTTGCCGATCAGGTCATCGACATGGCGCCGCATCAGCCGAGCGGTCTCACTCCGGTCGTGAAGGTAACGCTGGCCATTGGCGAGATGCTGTTCGGCGAAGGTGATGTTGGCGATCGTTTGTATCGTGTCGAGTCGGGGCAGATCGCCTTGAGCCGCGGCGGTGCGCCGATAGGAACGGCCAACGCAGGCGAGGTGTTCGGTGAGATGGCACCGGTGTTTTCTCTCACCCGGTCGGCAACCGCTATCGCAACGGAAGCGACGTCGCTCACCGGGTACACGGCAAAAGCGTTCAGAAGCGAGTTCGGTGGCGACGCGCTGCGTCAGCTGGTTGGTCGCTGGGGATAACGCGCAGGATCGAGAATTCGTAGTACGTCGCTGAGACCATGTTCCTCGGCCAAGGCGCGAGCTTCAGCCTCAGCAGTTCTTCCTTCGGCGGTGTCGCCCAGCCAACGCGACTGATGCGCCAGCGCTCTTGCCTGGAGCGACACGTATCCAATACGTCGTGCACTCTCGACCGCGCGTGCGTACCCAATGGTTGCTTCGTCGTCGTTGCCCAGCAACTCGTCGAGCCTGGCGCGTGACATGTCGAGCGAACCCAACGTGCACAGCCCGTTGCAAGCGATCGGCGCGTCGATCACCGCTAGCTCCGCTCGAACTCGTTGCGCGACGTCGACGCGTCGTGTGATGGCTGCCGCTTCGGCGAGGAACGCGAGGCTGGTACTGCGTACCTGGTTTCGAATCAACGCATCGATGCCAGCATCCATACAGCGATCGACACGAACATCGATCTCGTCGAAGCGAGCGTCGCGCTGCAACATCGGCACGTCGAGCAGACCGAATTCGGGCATCGTCGAATAGGTCGCGGCGCTCGTGACAATCAGGTCGGCAAGTTCATCGAGGTTGTTCTGCTCGGTGCGAATGCCGACCAGCTCAATGCCGTAATAGAAGAATGCGTCGGGCTCGCCAGCCTCGGAGCCGATGGCGAAGGCTTCCGACGTCAATCGCTCCGCTTCGTCGAGCTGCCCGGTTGCCAGCGCCTCACCGGCCTCGATGAACCGCTGGCACCAACGATGGACCAACGAGCCACTGCTGTTCACTGCGTTACCCATTAACGCGCGACCGAGGCGCATGCGCGCCGGATCCGCCGCCTCAGTACCGGTCGCCCAGGTGATGAAGCCGGACCAGAAGGTCAGGTTGGTGTCACCCTGCGCGTCGGCAAGCGTGCGCAATTCTTCCCCGAGAGCAGTGCGATCAGCGAGCGTGGCTACGTCGTAGATGGCGCTATGACGCAGGGCCAACACATTTGCGATCGTGGCGGTGTCTTCAAGGCGACGAGCAATGGCAAGCGCTTCATCGCTGAGCGCGCAACGCGCCTCTATGGTGTCGCTGAAGGTCAACTCGTTCGCCAAGCTTGCCAGCAGCCTGGAACGAGCCACCGTGTCGGCTTCACCGACCGCAGCAAGGGCTTGACGCAGGCCAGCGATGCGATCGTTGTCCGTGAGTCCGAATTCGCCGAACCATCCGCGGCTGAGCGCCAGGATCGCCTCGACCTGCGCGTCGACTGCACCAAGCGCGACGGCCTGAGCAAACGCGTCGAACAGCGTCGTGCGCGACTCCTTGTGGCCTGTCCATCGCCTGGCTAGCCCGAGTCCGAGAGTTGCTTCGAGGCGAAGCTCAGCACCGAGGCCATTGTGATCGAGCATGTCGAGTGCGACGTCGAAACGCGCGAGCGCTTCGTCGTGAGCCAGGAACTGAAATGCTGCTCGGCCAGCGCGGCAGGCATACTCGACTGCCTTCAGTGAACCTGCGCCAGCCGCGGCGCGCTCAAAGTGGAATGCCAGTTCGCCGTACCTGCTGGCCAGTTTGCCGACATGAATACGCTCGATCGCGTCTCCGACTTTCTCGTGCAGCCGGGCGCGACGAGTGACGCGCATGCTGTCGTACAACGTTGACCGCACCAACGCGTGCGTGAAGCGGTAGCGGCCGTTGGCTGTTTCGTCGATGATCCGCGCATCGAGGCACGCGTCGAGCAGCTCGAGTACCTCAGTTTCGTTGTGCTCGACGGCATCGACAAGCACCGTCAGTTCGAAGTCGCGACCGACGACAGACGCTGCTGTCAACACATCTTTGGCCCCCGCCGACAGCATGTCGATGCGGCGTCCGACGACCTCGCGCACTCCTTCGGGGATCGGAATGGTGTCGAGCGACTCGCTCAGCGACCAATGTCCATCGGAGTCGACGGCGATCGCTCCCGACTCGTGAAGGTGACGCAACAGCTCACCGACAAAGAACGGGTTGCCTTCTGATTCCGCATGCACGCGCGCGGCGAGCGCTCGCGCGTCGCTGTCCATCTCGTGCCCCGCCACAAGCTCCATGATCTTCAACACTCCGGCGATGTCGAGCCCCGTCACTGGAACGCGATGCACATTCGGAAGGCGACGAAGGTCGGCCAGCACCTCAGTCATCGGCGAGTGCCGATCGATGTCGGTGTCTCGGTACGTGCCCAGAAGCATGACCCGCGACTCGCCGCCGTGCTGGGCGAGATGTTTGACCAGCAGCAGCGTCGGCCGTGTCGCCCAATGAAGATCGTCGAAAATCACCAGCACCGGCGCGACCTTCCCGACCGCGTCGAGCCAGCCGGAGATCGCGTCGAACAGGCGATAGCGCTCGGTCTCGGGGTCGGCGAGCAGGGGCGCTGGCACATCGGGGAGCCGCTCATGGATGGATGGAACCAAGCGGGCGAGCTCGCCAGGGAACGGTCCGAGGTGTTCGCGAAGTGTGGATGCTGGCCAATGCTCGACGAAGAACGCCAATGCCTCGACGAAGGGTTGATAGGGCACACCCATCTCGTCGTCGCACTTGCCGTACAGCACCAAGCCATCGTGTTGCTGAACGAATCGTGCCATCTCGGCGCACAGTCGGCTCTTGCCGATGCCGGGCTCGCCGGCGAGCAACACAACCTCTCGCGCGCCGCTGGTAGTTGTTTCCCATGTGGCCTTCATCTCAGCCACCTCGACGTCGCGACCGGCGAAGGCGATGCGGTGGGCGCTGACGAGAAGATGGGGGAGCGGAAAGGTATTGGTCGAGAAGGTGTCGGCGGCGGCGAGTGGTTCCCACGGCACGCGGCATGTCGGCACTGGCTCGGGCAATCCCTTCAGCGTGAGCGCACCGACCGACTCGGTGACTTGGTGCAGCCGACTGCCAGCGATCATTCGGGTCAGGTCGGTGGCGTAGATCTCGCTGGTACCGCACGCCGAGCACAGCCGGGCTGCTTCGACGACCGGCGTGCCAAAGAGATCGTCGCCTTCGAATCGTGCGTCGCCGATCGCGAGCCCAACCCGAACTAAGACCTTCTCGTCGGCGCCACGAAACTCGAGCTCGAGCGCCTGATGAATCGCGACGGCAGCATCGAACCCATCGTTGGCGGCTTCGAAGGCCACCATGATGCCGTCGCCCAGGCCTTTGATGACGTGGCCACGACTGGCCGCCACGGCCCGCCGTTGCAAAAAGTCGACCCGATCATGAAGCACGTCTGCCTTCTCGTCGCCGAGCCGGGAACGCTGTTCGGTGGAGCCGACAATGTCCGAAAACAGTACCGTCCAGGTTCCGCTGCGTCGCTCGCTGGCCTCCATCGCGTCAGTGCCCCGTCAGCTTGTTCAGGATCGCCTCGCGCCAGCGTGACCGCTTGCCCTTACGCTCCTCGTGACGATCGGCGCCGATCGGCAGCCGCACGATTGAGTTGATGCCGATGAAGCGCAGCGGTTCAGGCTCCCACTTGCGCGACTGATGACCGACCCATGGCAGCGTCGTCAGGTCGCTGTCGGTCTTGGTGATGAGGTCGGCAAGCGTGCGGCCGGCAATGTTGGTCGTACTCACGCCGTCGCCGAGGTAGCCGCCTGCGGAAGCAATGCCAGTGGCCCGATCAAGCGAGGCGTGGCACCACCAATCGCGGGTCGCGGCAACTGCGCCGCCCCACCGATGGGTGATTTTCGCGTCGCCCATCGCCGGGAACAATTCGCGCAGCGTGTCGTAGATCAGGTTGTGGACGCCCTCGTTGCGGTCGTACTCCGGCCGCACCTTGCTGCCCCAGTGATAGCGCGCTCCGCGGCCACCGAAGGCGAAGCGATCGTCGGCGGTGCGCTGTCCGTAGATGATCATGTGGCGCCCGTCGTTAAACGTGCTGCGCTCGTCCAAGCGAGCTTCGTCCCAAAAGGACTTCGGCAGCGGCTCAGTCGCAATCATCAGCGAATAGATCGGCGCCACCGCGCGACGCATTCCGCGCAGCGCAGGCGTGAATGCCTCGGTTGCCCGGACGACGAAGTCGGCCGTCACCGTCCCGGCGGCAGTGCGCACGGAGTGCGGCTTGATCGCAGTCACGGGGGAGTGCTCGTAGATCGTCGCGCCCGCGCGCTCGACGACGCGTGCTAGCCCACGCGCGAGGCGCGCCGGATGAATCACTGCGCAGTGCGGCGTGAACGACGCGCCGACAACTCCGGCGGCGCCGCACTTCTCGAGCGCTTCGTCACGAGAGAGCATGCGGTAATCCGCGTCAGTGAAGCCGTATGACTGCAGGTGCTTGGTGTGGTCGCTCTCGCGCCCCAGCTGAATGTCGCTGCGGCACAGACTGAGATAGCCGCCCTGCGTGAAGTGACAGTCGATCTCCTCCACTTGTACAACGCGGCCAACCTCGCGCACCGTTTCGTGCATCGCCGACTGCATCCGGATGGCGCCATCGCGCGAACTCTTGGCGGCCATCGCATCGAGGCCCATCGGCAAAATGGCGGAGCACCAACCGCCGTTGCGGCCACTCGCCCCGAATCCGACGGCCGTCGCTTCCAGGAGGGCGATGCGCAGCTTTGGGTCGCGCTGCGAGAGGTAATAGGCAGTCCACAGACCGGTGTATCCGGCCCCCACGATCGCAACGTCGACCTCCAGGTCGCCGCGGAGTGGTGCCCGCGCTGGTCCCCATTCCTCGTCAGACATAGTGGAATGCCAGAGCGACAGATCAGACAGTTCGCGCATCGCGTCAGCCTAGAAGTCGGTTGTCGATCAGGCGAACCTCACCGAACCACACGGCTGCTACTGCTAGCGCAGAGCCATCGATGGTGACGATTGAACGCAACGTATTCGGGTCGACGATTTCGAGTTGCTCGAACCTGGCCAATGGCTGCCCGTCAATGATTGCGCGCCCGATCGCTTGCAGCCGCTGGCCATCGCGTTCACCGCTGTCGAACCCATCCGCGATTGCGGCGAGCGCCTGCGGAACGCACAGCGCTGCCGACCGCTGTTCGGGCGTTAGACGTCGATTTCGGCTCGACAGCGCGAGGCCATCCGCCTCGCGCACAGTCGGAAGGCCGACGATTTCTATGCCCATGTCGAGATCACTCGCCATGCGCCGGATGATGGCGAGCTGCTGGAAGTCCTTTTGCCCGAACACTGCGACGTGCGGCCGCGCCGCGCCGAACAACTTGGCGACCACCGTCGTGACGCCACGGAAGTGACCAGGGCGCGCGGGCCCATCAAGTACATCGGCGAGTGGCCCGGGTTCGATGTGCGTCTGAAAGCCGTCCGGGTACATTGCCGAGGCAACCGGTGCGTACACGGCGTCAACCTCGCGGCGCTGACACGTCGCCAGATCGTCGTCGATCGGCCGTGGGTAGGCATCAAAGTCGTCGCGGCGATTGAACTGCAGCGGGTTGACAAAGATGCTGACGATTACGACGTCGGCGTGCTTGCGTGCTTCGGTGATCAGTGCGAGGTGCCCGTCGTGCAGCGCGCCCATTGTCGGCACCAGCGCAACACGCTTGCCCGCGAGTCGCTGCGTGTCGCTCCACGCGGTTAGCGCGGCGGGTTGAGCGATGACCGTCGGGCCAGAAGCGCTCATGCGATCAGTGAAAGCTGTGTGCGTCGTCGGGCCAACTGCCGTCGCGCACTTCGGCGATGAAGGCTTCGGTCGCCGAGATCGCAGCTGTGCGCAGATCGGCGAAGTGCTTCGTGAACTTCAAGTCGCGCTCGCTGAGGCCAACCACGTCGTGCAACACCAACACCTGGCCATCACAATCGGGGCCAGCACCGATACCGATCGTCGGAATCGACAGCTTGTTGGTGATCTCCTTCGCAAGATCGCGCGGGATGCCCTCAATCACAACTGCAATGGCGCCGGCCTGCTCGACCGCGTGCGCATCTTCAAGCAGACGCTCGCGGCCTCCGGCTTCCCAACCACTCTTCTTTCCCTGCACCTTGTGGCCACCCATGCGATGCACACTCTGCGGCGTCAGGCCGATGTGGCCCATCACCGGAATGTCGACGCGGGTGATGGCGAGAATCGTTTCGGCCATCACCACGCCGCCCTCGAGCTTGACGCACTCGGCGCCTTCCTTCATCAGTCGGATCGAGCTTTCGACCGCTTGCTGCGGGCTGACCTGGTAGCTGCCGAACGGCAAGTCGCCGACGATCAGAGCTTTCGGCTGGGCACGGGCCACAAGGCGAACGTGGTACGCCATCTCGTCGAGCTCGACGGTGATCGTGTTGGCCTCGCCTTGCACCACCATGCCGACACTGTCGCCGACCAAGATCACTTCGACCCCGGCCAGGTCGACCAGGCGACCGAATGTCGCGTCGTAGGCCGTGATCATCGTGATCCGTTCCTCGAGCGCCTTCATGCGCGCAAGGTCGGGAACCGTGACTTTGGGGCGGTCGTTCGTGGCACTAGTCATGAGTGACCTCAGTTGGCACGTTACACGCCGTCAGCGGTGAAGGCACTTGGGCACAGGTCGCGGTAGGCCAGCGAGCCGCTCGTCGATTCGGCGGAAACGATGGCGTTTGTGCACGCGATGGCGAAACAATCGGCCGCGGCAGCCAAAATCGCGTTGAGCATGGTATTGCGCGCCCGATCATGCGGCAGTTCGTCGCGCCCGGTAGCGACGGCGAAGATCGTGTCGCCATCGAGCATCGAGTGCACCGGCCTGATAGCTCGCGCCAGGCCATCGTGTGCGACGGTCGCTACCCGAGAGCACTCAGCCTTGGTCAGATTGGCCGTCGTGGCGACAACACCAATGGTGGTGTTCAGCGCAGGCGTCGCGCCATCGAGTTGCGCTTGCAGGACCGAGCGATCGGCATTGCTCGGTCGGCGAAGCCGAACGTCGCCCGGCATCCACGGCAGCCCTGTGTCGCGGTCGATGACCGAGCCCGCCGCGTTGACGACGGCCAGCGCCGAGACCACGATCCCGTCGGCCCACGTTTCGTGCGCGACCAGCTTGCTGGCCGAGCCGACGCCGCCCTGCAGCCCGTGGGCGCGTGCTCCGGTCCCAGCACCAATGGCCCCGTTCGGCGTCGGATGATTACGCGCGGCGGAAGCGGCGCGGCGCCCGAAACCGGCGTCGGGGCGATTGTCGAAGCGGCCGCCACGGCCAAGATCGAAGATCACAGCCGCGGGAACGATCGGCACCACTGCATGCGGCTCTGGTCCGACGCGGAAACCAACGCCACGACTCTCTAGGTACTCCATCACGCCGGTCGCGGCCGCCAACCCGTACGCGCTGCCGCCGGTCAGACAAATCGCGTGCACTTCGCTGACCGTTGCGCTTGGATGCAACACGTCCGTCTCGCGCGTGCCCGGCCCGCCACCGCGAACATCAATACCACCAACAGTTCCCTGTGGCAACAAAACGACCGTCGTGCCGGTGGCCCAACCGCGACTCACGCGTCGCGCGTGACCAACACGAACTCCAGGAACGTCGGTGAGGCAACCCGCCAGTTGCATCAGGTCGTGAGGGGAGGGCGTACGTCGGAGTGCGAGTCGACCGACGTCGAGTCGCGCAACGTGCGCCACACACCGAGCCCGACGATGTACAACGGGCAGGCGACCAGGATGTAGTCACCGGCTTCCTCGTGCCCGGGTAGGTCGGCCGTCATCGCCAGCACGATGGCTAGCCACGCGATGGTGACAGTGATGTTGAGTGGACGCCAGTGGCGCACTTGCATCGGATGCATGAACTTCCAGTTGGTCAGTTGTGTCAGCGCGAGCAGCAAGCACGCCACCGCGGTGAGCCACTTCGGCGAATCGAGCAGGTACAGCGTCGGCACAATCATGTTCCACTCGCACGGGAAACCGTTGAAGAAGTGGTCGTCGGTCATCTGGTCGGTGCGCGACATCCACAGTGCCGACATAAACAGCACGAATGCGCCGATGTACAGCGACCATCCGTCGGGCAGCATCTCGAACCTGTGCAGAAACAGCACGGGAATGACGACGCAGGTCACGAAGTCGACGATCAGGTCGAGGGTGTTGCCGTCAATGCGAGGCACGTTCTCGCGAACGCTCCACCGCCGCGCGCCGAGACCATCGACGCCGTCGAGAATCATTGCGACCACCAGCCAAACGATGGCTTCCTTCGGTTCGCCGTCGGCGACAGCAATCAAGCCGAACATGCCACACACCGCTCCGAAAGCGGTAACGCCGTGCACCAAGTAACCCTTTGCGACCGGGTGTCGCAGCAAGCTTGGCTCTGACTCATGGGTGGTGCGCATGACTAGCTGTTCATGCTAACGCCATATGGCGGTAAGGTCGCCGACATGCGTGCAAGAAGGCGGGCGGTGGCTTCGCGCATCGCCGGTGAGCGATTGCGGCGTCTGTGGGCGTGGGCGTGCCGAGTCGGCGCAATCGGGCCGCACGACAGCGCCGGCCGCAAATTTGGGCACTTTGGTGAGGGCAGCATCATCTGTTTTCCGACAAACACCATCTACAACGAGCGTTACATCCATATCGGTGCCGGAACGATGATTGGGCCGCAGATCACGCTTTCAGCGGGAATGATGCCCGGCCAGGTATGCCTGACCGATCCGGTCGTGCGCATCGGCGATCGCTGCCTGATCGGCAAGGGGAGTGGCATCGTCGGTCATTTCTCGATTGATATCGGCGACGATGTGTGGACCGGCCACAACGTGTACATCACGGATCAGAACCACGGCTATGAAGACATCGCGAAACCAATTTCGCAGCAAACGCAGCCCGAGCGGGCGGTCAGCATCGGTGCCGGGTCATGGCTCGGTTACGGCACCGTCGTGTTACCCGGTGCGCGCATCGGCGCGCACGTGACCATCGGCGCCAATTCGGTCGTTACCGGCGAGATCCCCGATCGCAGCGTCGCAGTGGGCGTGCCCGCGAGAGTCATTCGCCGCTACGAAGAAGGCAAAGGCTGGCTAGCCGTTGACTAGATAGCCGTTGACTAGATAGCCGTTGATAGATCCGATCAGGGCCGAGTCGCGCCCGTAAGATCACCTGGCGGCGAGCACTCGGGCACGTCATTGCCTTTCACTCCGGCAGTGAAGTCGAACACGACGTTGGAAACAGGGCCGCCACCGACAACTGTCTCGTTGTACCGTTCGTCGTTCAGCTGGCGCAGCCGTGCGGTATAGCGGCGACGGTCGGCGATGACGATTCGGTAGTTCTCTTCGAACGTTGCGAGGCGGAGCCTGTCGTCGTCGTTGTCGACTGGGATAGCGCCGATGTCGTTCAGCATGCGTTCGATGATGTCGGTTGCTTGGTCGACGACGTCGGCGCGTTGCAGGATCTGCTCGGGCGTCGGATTGCTGATGTAGCCGCCCTCAATGTCGGCCAGTTCGGCGCGCTCGGCCTGTGCAGCGACGCAAATTGGCGAGGCTTGCTGTCGCCAGCTTGAGTCTTGTATCTCATAAACGCCTGTATCCGATGCGAAGAAGAAATAGAAGACCCACATCGCAACGAGCGTGGCGCACACGAGAGTCAGCACGATGCGCACTAACCAGTTGTATTTCGGGGCCATCGGCAGCGCTTCGGGCTCGGGTCGTGTCTCGGTCCCTGTCGCTTCGGTCATAGCCGTTTCTCTACGCGTCATGACGGCTTGACCGGTCGGTAGCTGACCGCGACGTGCAGCAGCGCGCCGCCGACGCCCAAACCGGCCGCAATGGCGGTGCCCCACCAGCCGCGAAACTCAACGTCGAACGCGTTGTCGACCGACCAGCGACCGGGACCGGTCGTCGCAACAGCGAGCGCGACGAGTGCGATCGATGCGCAGTACTCCCAACCTTCGCCCTTGCGAAAGATGAAGAAGCCGACCTTCCAGTGGGTCGTGATGATCGCGACCACCATTACGCCGATCATTCCGGCCGCAGCAATCGGCGTGAGGAGGCCAGCCGCGAACATCAGGCCAGCACCGATTTCGGTGGCGGCGGCGATGCGCGCCTGCCACTGCGGCCACCGCATCCCGATGCCACCGAACCAGCTGGCGGTCCCGGCAAGACCGTTGCCCCCGAACACCTTGTTGTAGCCGTGATAGGCGAGAAAGACCCCGAATGTGACCCGCAGCGCGAGCAGAGCAGCGTTGATTTGTTGCACCACGGCAGGCTACGGGGCTGGCCACAAAGCAGCCATATTCGTCGCGTAGAGAGCGGCTCACACTGATAGAACGACAGGCATGGCCGAGACCACCGCTGAGCTGCCGCGCGGGCGTTTGCGCCAGGCGTTTTGGTTGGTGCGCGCCCTCATCAAGCATCACAAGCGCCTGTTCTTCACAGCCGTCGGCGGTGCGGCAGTCTTCGCAACATGCACCGTGCTATCGGCAGCAATTGTCAGGATGATCACCGACGACCTCATCGCTCCGAGGTTCAACAACGGTTCCGTGTCCAAAACTCGCGTGCTTGTCGTGCTCGGTGTGCTGATCCTCGTCGGATTTGTACGTGCCGCGGGTGTGGTTGTGCGTCGTACTTGGGCGGGTCGCACTTCGTGGAGGGTGACCGAACGACTGACCTCCGAGGTTGTGCAGCGACTGGCACATCAACCGGCGCCGTGGCATCGACAACAGACCACGGGCGATCTCATTACGCGCGCAGGAGTCGACGCGGAGGCGTCTACTGCCATTCTCGGGCCATTGCCGTTTGCCACCGGCGTGGTGGTGCTGGTTGCGCTGTCGAGCGTCTGGCTGGTACTCAGCGATCTTCCGCTCGGCTTGGCAGCAGTGGCCGTGTTCCCGTTTCTGATCGCCCTGAACGTCGGATATCAGCGACGCGTTGAGGAGTACTTCAACACGGCCCAGCACGAACTCGGCAATCTCAGTGCCGCTGTGCACGAGAGCTTCGACGCAGTCGCGGTGGTGAAGTCGTTCGGTGCGGAGGCTCGCGAGACCGAACGGCTCGCCCAGATTGCTCGTCGCCTTCGCGAAGCAAGACTCGGCGCCGTCAGACTGCGCAGCACCTTCGAATCGCTTCTCGACGGAATACCGACTGTGGTCAACGCTTGCCTGCTCGTCGGCGGCGCTTACCGCGTTCGTAGCGGCGCGATGACCATCGGCGAATTGACCAGCTTCATCTACCTCTTCACGTTGTTGGTGTTCCCGCTGCGGCTGATCGGATTTGCACTCTCGGAGGTGCCGCATTCGTTGGCTGGCTACAACCGAATTCAGGATCTGCTGAAGCAGCCGATCGTCGCCGACCCCGCCCGCACGTTGCTACGCAACGACGAAGGGGCTGTGCAGTTGCAGGATCTGCACTTCAGTCACGACGGCGAGCGGGAGGTGCTGCGCGGCGTCAGCGCCA
>Ga0105047_10001721_pt1 | contig 39308 bp, 36 predicted proteins | sample MAT04_FD_78384 | JGI IMG/M metagenome (GOLD analysis project Ga0105047, IMG submission 78384) | Freshwater microbial communities from Lake Fryxell liftoff mats and glacier meltwater in Antarctica - MAT-04 (megahit assembly) | ecosystem: Environmental > Aquatic > Freshwater > Ice > Liftoff...
CGTCGAGACGCTCGTGATCGAGGACCATGCCGGCTCTTCGGCCGCGCCCCGCGCGAGTTGTCCCTCGATCGCGCCCTGGCCCCGATTCTCGTCTCGACGTGCCCGTGCCCGTGCCCGTGCCCGATCTCGGAGCTCACTAGGCTACGACCGTGCCCTCGCACCACCACGATCTCGTCGCGTGAGGTCGTTTCACACCAGTCACCTAGGCCTGATCGGCGTCCATCAGCGTGGTTCCGAGGAGCCGGCCCTCGCCGACCTGTTCGACGGCACGCTGCAGCGCGCGTGTCGTCGTGCGACCGGAGCGCACGGTGAGGAGCACGGCCTCCGCCGCCGCGATGACCCGCCGAACCCTGGGCGAGCCGTCGAGAGCCGGTGCGTCGATGACGATGCGGTCGTAGCCGACGCCCGAGAGCAGATCGATGAGCATGTCGAACCGTCGCGCGTCGAACCGCGTCGCAGGCCTGCGGTCGCGGGCCATCGTGGCCACGTGTAGGCATGGCGTGAGCTCGACGAGCGTGTAGGGCGCGAGCCACGGGAGCTCGAGAGATGCCGACGCCGGTGGCTCCTCGTCGACGCCGAAGATCTCGGCCAGCTCCGGGTCGAAGAAGTTCGCGTCCACGAGGAGAACCCTGGGCGCGCGACGCTCCGCGAAGGCCATCGCGAGATTGAGCGCGCACGTCGTCTTTCCCTCCTTGGGCGCGGCGCTCGATACCGCGACGACGCGGGGCAGACCTCTCTCGAGAAGGTCGTCGCCGAGCTGTCGGAACGCGGAGGCACGATCGGAGTCGGGCTCCGCCAGCATCACCAGCCGCGGATCGAGGCCGTTTCTGGCGTGCCTCAGCGCGTCGTGGGGCTCGAGCGCGAGAGCGGCTGCATCGCCGGGTTCAGCCATTCGGTCGACTCCTCCGCGGCGCCGGTAGCGCCGGCCGCGGCCGCGGGATGACGGCGAGCAGCGGGACCATGTCGAGGTGCTCGAGCGCCGCGCGGTCGTGGATGCGATCGTCGAGCCATGCCGAGCCGATCGCGATGAGCATCGCCAGCACGAGGCACAGGAGAAGCGCTGCCCCGACGAGAACCGATCGCGGCCGCGAGATGGGGTGGGTCGGCCGGTAGGCCGGGTCGAGCACCGAGACCTGGACGTTGCGATCGTTCATCACGGAGCTCGCGGCGATCGACACCTTGAACTGCGTGTCGTCGAGCTGACGCTGGCGTTCCCGGGTGTCGTTCACCTCGCGCTGGAGCCGGCGAAACGCGACCTCGTTGTCGACGGATCCGCTGCTCCCGCTAGGCGCGGGAAGGGCTGTCGGGGGCCGGGCGATGGGTACGGGGTGGACCTGGGCGCTGGTCTCGGCCGCGGGGCTCGCGCCGGCAGTCGCCCTCGCGCGGCGCGCGGCGATCTGGATCTGCAGCGCGATGAGCTGCGCTCGGAGAGCCTCCCTGTCGTCGCGTGCGCCGTAGAGCCCATCCGGCGTGGCTGGCCGGGCATCGCCTCCCGTGCGCCCCGCGGTGGCCTCGGCACCCCGCGCGGCCTGCGCGGCCTCGGCCGAACGGAGACGCGCGCGCGCGCCGAGGACGTCAGGGTGCCGGTCGGTGTACTTCGTCAGCTTGTCGGCGAGGTCTCTGCGCGCGGCGAGCACGTCGGGTGAGTCGGGCTGCGGCTCGGGCGCGGCCGGTACAGCCGCCGTGACAGGGCGCGCAGCGGGAGCCGTCGCGAGCTCTCGCTCGATGCGAGTCGCCCGCTGCTCGAGCGCCGCGAGAGTGAGACCCTCCGTCGGGGTGGCCGGCGTCGTGAGCAGGTCCGAGCCTGCGCGGCGTTTGAACTCCGGGTGCACCGCGAGAAAGCTGGCGAGCGCGGCCTCCTTCACCTTGAGCTCCTCGTTGGTGCGCTCGCTCTCGACGTCGACGAACTCCTTGAGAGTCTTGGCGCGCTCCGCACGGCGAACGGCGGCCTCCTTGACGAGCGAATCGGCGAGCCGCCGGGTCACCTCCTGGACCTCGTCGGGAGACGTGCCCTCGAACGCAACCTCGAACGTGTCGCCCTCGCGAGCGCGGAAGGTGATGTGCTTTCGCATCTCGTCGACGGCATCGATGACACCGCGCTGCTCGACGACGTGCGGATAGAGGTGGAGGTCGACGACGATGGGATGGAGGCTCGCCCGCGACACGAGGGCTTCGCGGAGTCGAGCGCCGAGTCGCCGCGCGCTGTCGGGCAACGTGTCGCCGCCGCCTCCCGTCAGATCGGCCGATCGGATCGTCTCCTGGTAGAGGATGACGGCCTCGGACTTGTACGAACGAGGCATCGAGAGCGACAGCGGCACCGCCGCGATCGCAGAGACGACGAACACGAGTAGCGCGCGCCGCCAGAACGAGAGGCACCGCCTCAGCTTGCCGAGACCGCGGTCCAGCTTGTCGCGCGCGGTCGGGGGCCGCTTCATCGCGCGTGCTCCCGGTGCGCAGCCCGCAACACCGACAGGAGCTCGGCGGCGCTGTCCTTCGACGAGCCGCCGGACGACGCCGCGATGTGAGATTCGCGCCGCCATGCGATCGTTGCATTGTTCGCGAACATGACGTCGAACTCTAACCATCTCGATTCTCGGTGGCTACGCTTGGTGATTACCAATGAGTAACTCGAATGTAGGCATTCGTATGGCGTCGATAATTGGTAGTTGTGTCAGCCTGTCGCTCGGGTGCGCCGCTGCGTCGCCGTACGACTACCGGCGTGAGCCCGATCCGCGCACGAGCGAGTACCTGATCGGTCCGCTCGATCAGCTGTCCATCCAGGTCTGGAGGAATCAGGAGCTCTCCGGTGAGGTCGCCGTTCGCCCCGACGGAATCGTCACGGTGCCGCTCCTCGGCGGCGTGAAGGCCGCCGGTCGCACTCCGACGGAGCTGCAATCGGAGCTCGCGCGGCGCCTCGCCGAGTACATCCGCGCGGAGTCCGTCGTGGTGACGGTGGGTGTGACCTCGGTGAATAGCTACCAGTTCACCGTGAGCGGGAACGTCGAGCATTCAGGCGTCTTCACGTCGCAGAGCTACGTCACCGCCGTCGACGCCGTGGCGATGGCGGGAGGTCCGAATCGCTTCGCGAGCGACGCGATCTGGGTCATTCGAGGCACGCCGTCGCGGCGCATCCCCATCGACCTGCGCCGTGCAGCGTCCGGGGCGCACCCCGAGGAGAATCTGGTCCTCATTCGCGGCGACCTCGTCGTCGTGCCCTGAGTCGTGGCGACGGCGATGAGGGCGTCTCCCTTTGCTACGGACACACCCGCGTGGCTCGCGTCGGGCCGCATTCCCGGTCTCGACGGGCTGAGGGCTCTGGCCGTCGGGCTCGTCATCCTGTCGCACGCGCACGTCACGCGAGGGTTTCCGACGTTCAAGAGCCTCGAACGTGCGACGGACAGGCTCGGCTCCGTCGGGGTCGACGTCTTCTTCGTTCTCAGCGGATTCCTCATCACGTCGCTGCTGTGTCGGGAGGAGGCGCGCGAGGAGCGGATCTCGCTCCGGGCGTTCTATCTGCGGCGCGTCCTCCGCATCGTGCCGGCCTACGCCTGTTTTCTGCTGTTCGTGGCCCTTCTCGCCGCGTCGGCGAGGGCGGACGTGACCGCGAGGGACTGGCTCGCCGCCGGGACGTACACCATGAACTTCCGCGCCGCGCCGGCGTGGGAGCTCGGTCACATCTGGAGCCTGTCGATCGAGGAGCACTTCTACCTGCTCTGGCCTCCGGTGATGGCGATGCTTCCGCGTCGAACCGCAAGCCTCGGCGTGCTGGGCGTCCTCCTCGTGGAGCCCGTCTTGCGCTGGTCGATCCTCGTGGCGTCGCCGGCGCACGTGGCGGCCACCGAGCTGTGGACGTTCACGCGCCTCGACTCCATCGCCGCCGGCTGCATGCTCGCCCTCCTCAGCAGGAGCCCGGCCGGGCGTCGTGCGCTGGACGCCGCGGCTCGGTACTGGCCCGTGGCGCTCGGGGCCCTCGGGCTCGCGGTGGGCGGCAGCGTGCTCTCCGGAAAGCTCCACGTCGGCGTCGCGCCGACGGTGATCGCCGTGACGGTCGCGGTCCTGGTCTGGGCGGTCGTCCGGTACGAGCCTCGGACGCTCGAGACGCGTGTGCTCGTAGCCCTCGGGGTCGGCTCCTACAGTCTGTATCTCTGGCAGGAGGTGTTCCTGAACCCTCGTCGCAGCGACTGGTGGACGACGTTCCCCCAGAACCTGGTGCTCACGGGGATGTGCGCGGCGGTCTCGTACCACTTCGTCGAGCTGCCGTTCATGAAGCTGAGGAGCAGGTCGCTGTGATCCAGGCGCGCGACCGCGAGGATGTCATGAGATGCATTCGACAAGCCCTCCCCTCGGACTTAATTCCCGTGGCCCATGAACCTTCGACTCGGTCACGCGTTTGGCAAGAGTGGGCTCGCGCCCACTCCGTCGCTCGGGGCGTGCATCTGTCTCGCTCTACTGCTCGGGAGCCGCGCGGCCTCCGCGGCACCCGAGCCCTCCGGCCCGCATCCGCGGCTGTGGCTCGACGCGGGCACGCGCACGTCGCTGAAGGCGCTCGGGAAGCAGGAGGGCAACTCGGTCGCTCGTGCGATTCGCCAGTGCGGGCGCGTCGGCGGCACGCTCCAGGACGAGGCCAGGAACCGCTACATGGGCCTCGACTGGGCGGCGCACGCCTCGAACTGCGCGATCGCCTATCAGGCCACCGGCGAGCCTGCGCATGCGCGCACCGCGCTCCACTTCTTCACCGCGCTGCTCGACGACTGGGAGACGGTCGGGGACGGCAAGGGCGGTGACACGGCCGCACGCCACGACAGCGGCTACGCGATCCGCGCGCTCGGCGTGCACGCGGCGATCGTCTACGACCTGCTCCACGACGCGCCCGGCATGACGCCGGCGCTCCTCGCAAGGGCGCGCACGCGGTTCGCGGCGTGGACGTCCTGGTACTACGGCAACGGATACCGCTTCAAGGACCCGGGCACGAACTATCACGCGGGATATGCCTTCGCCGTCACGCTGGTCGCGATCGCGCAGGGCAGCGAGGCGGGGCCCGAGGGAGCGAGGCTGTGGCGGCACGTCAGCGAGCAGGTGTGGGGCCGCGACATGCAGCGCGCCGCTGCGCCCGGAGGGCTCCTCGACGGCGGCGACTGGGGCGAGGGCTGGCAGTACGCACCGCTCGCCGTCGCCGGGTACGCGCTCGCGGCGCGCGCGATGATCGAGCAAGGCGTACCGCTACCCGACTACGAGCGGTGGGCGGAATCGGTGGTCCTTCGCCACGTCCACGCGCTCTCGCCCGCCGAGAACGGGTCGTTCGTGGGCGGCGACACGCAGTCGGAGACGCCCAGCATGCCGCCCAATGCGTGGACGCTCGCGGGGGCGATCGCAGGGCCTTCCTCGGCCGCTGCCGCGGGCTGGGCACGCGCCGAGATGGACCGGCTGCACCTCGCGGGGAGCGACAAGTCGTTCCTCGTGTTCGAGGCGCTGGCGGACGCGCGTGGCGTGAAGGCCTCGCCCTACGCGCGCGACGCAGCGCCGACGTACTACCTCACGAAGGGAAATGGCACGCTGTTCGCGCGCTCGTCGTGGTCACCGGCGGCGTCGTGGATGGCGACGCAGTGCACGAAGAAGATCGAGGTCGATCACCTGCCCGCGAACGCAGGCAACTTCGTGCTGACGCGAGGCCCCGACGAGCTGCTGGTGGACCCGAGCCCCTACGGCTCGCTGAGCTCGCTCACCAGCAACGCGCCGTCCGTGGAGAGCGCTCAGCTTCCCGCGGACTACAAGCCGAGCCAGGCCTACTGGAGCGAGAAGACCGGCTACACCTGGGCCCGTCAGACGGCCTCTGCGATCGTCGCGGCACGCTGCGACTACGCGGACCAGTACCGGTTCCGGGATCGGCCGAGCGATGTGCCGATGGCCGTTCGCGATCTCGTGCTCGTTCCGAGCGCGCACGGGAACGCGACGGCCGTGGTCGTCGATCGCGCGCGCACGGGCAGCGCAGACCGCGCCTTGCACCTGCGGTTTCGCACGAAGGCGGGGCTCGCGCTCGATACAGGCGGCATCGCTAGAGGGACGAGTGGCGGCTCGTCGCTCGTCATCACGACGCTCTTCAAGAGCTCGGGAACGCCCGAGGTGCGCAAGGTCACGAAGGGTGACTGCTTCCAGAAGAACGTCACCCGTGGCGGCTGCAGCGCAGCGCGGTTTCCGGTCCAGGACTACGTGCTCACGGTGAAGGGGGAGGAGGCGACCGCGATCCACGTGCTCGACATGGCCGGGGTGGGCGAGCCCCTGTCGCCCCCGCAGCTGACGAGCGCAGCCGACCATCGCGTCGTGAGCTTCGATCGAGGGAGCCGCCGCGCCGCGGTCGTGATCGCAACGTCGGGCGACAGGCCGCGGCTCACGTACCGCGCAGCGCCCGGCGATCATGTCGTCCTCGATGCTCCGGGGGCGCGCACGAGCGGCCGTGCAGAGGTGACCGCGGTGAAGGATGGCGCGCTCTGCGCCGTGACCGTCACGCCGGCAGCGTCGGGCGGCCTCGATGCGAGGCCGCTCGCCATCGTGCTCTCCGGGACGTGCGCACTGAAGGAGGACGCCACGCAGGTCCACGCGGTGCCGGCCTCGGTGGACGGCGCCGTGCCCACACGGCTCGCGAGCATGGCTCAGGTCGCGGGGGGAGGAGGCTCGTTGCACGGAGCACTGTCGGGCAGCGCGCCCAGCGCGCTTCCGGCGGAGCTCTTCGCGCCGCCGCCGGATGCGAACCTGCGCGCGCCCGAGGTGCCGGTCACGCGCGGTGCCCGCGACGGGTGCGGCTGCAGGAGCCCTGGTCGCGCGACGGGGGAGCTCAGCTCCGGCGGAGCGCTGGCCGTCCTCGCTCTCATGCTCCTTGCTCGACGATCACGGGCCGCCGCTACGGCCGCGACGGGGGCCCTCGCGTCGAGCGACGCGTCCATGTCAGAGGCCGAACACGGCGTCGAGCTTCAGTAGCTTGAGAACGGCGAGCGGCTGGTCATGCGCGCGCACGACCACGACACGACCTCCCTGCGCAGTGACCCGCTTGAACAGCGACACGATCACACCGACGCCGGTGCTGTCGAGGATGGTCACCCGATCGAAGTCGACCGTGACATGTCGCGGCTGCCCGGCGACCACGGCGTCGATGGTCGGACGGATGTCGCGTACCGTGAGCGCGTCGAGCGCGCCCACGATCTGGAGGGTGGACTCACCGCCTTCGACGTCCCACGTGACGACGCGGCCAACTGCGCTGCCTCTCTGAAGCGGAGTCGAGGTCTGCATGCGCAAGATCTTAAGCACCTGGCGCCGAGCGCAAGAGGTCGAATACCCATGAATTCAGGGCGACGTGCGTCGCATGCACGCGACTGCGAGCCACCTCGTCGACGCGTGATCAGCGTGGCATTGCGATACACGACCGGGGGGCGCGTGGAGGCGGTACCGAAGAACTCGGCGCGGAGGCTCCGCGGAGGGCGACTCCGGTCGCGAGCAATCGTGCTACAGGCCGTCGTCCTCGCGGCGTTCGTGTCTGCGCTCCTCGTGGGAGAGCGCACCCCCGACGCTTGTTGGCGTGACGCGCCGCAGGATCAGTACCTCGACACAGAGGAAGTGACCGATTGGGGCTCTGGTGCGTCGACATCCAACAGGCGCCGCAACCAGAAGACCTGCCCTCATCCCCATCCCTTTCTCCCGAAGGGAGAAGGGTGCCGGCGGTCATCCGGGCGTTGGTGGCGGTTCGAGATCCGCCCACAACGTTGACGCGATCAGTTTGCCCCGCACACGCTTGCCGGCCCCCTTCTCCCTCCGGGAGAAGGGACGGGGATGAGGGCAAGGTTTCCGGTCGCCACGACGCCACGGGTTCAACCACACGCTCGAGAAAGCGTTCGACTGCGCGCCGCCCCGCACGGTCTCGCCTTCGCGACGAGGACCGGGACGCTCATGAACGCGCGCCCGTGGCCGGGCGTGGGGCATCCGAGACGCCGAGCGCCCGGAGCACGTACGTGAGCGGACAGACGAAGTGTGCGAGCGCGAGCGACGCGAGCACGAACGTTCCAGCGAAGAATCGGATCCAGCGGTCGATGGTCATGGGGGGCTTGGTCGAGAGAGCCAGGCGGGGCCGAAGAGGATTCACGGCCCGGCGCTATTGCGACGGGCCCTATCGCGTCGGACAGCAGTGGTGCTTCGGCGCCGCGAGGCCGAAGACCTCGCCGATGCCGACCTGCGAGGCGACGCCCGCAGTGCTCCACAGTCCGAAGGCCAGCACGACCGCGCCTGCGACGCGGCGCACCCAGAGCCGCGCGAGCCACCGCGTCACGCTCTGCGCGACCGCGCCCATCGTCAGCATCACCGGGAGCGTCGCGAGGCCGAAGGCGGCCATCGTCGTCGCGCCGACCGCCGGCGATTCGGCGGACGCCGCGAGCGCCAGCGCGCCGTAGAGCAGGCCGCAGGGCATCAGACCCCAGAGGCCACCGAGGACGAGCGCGTGCCACGGCGTGCGGAGGGGCAAGAAGCGCTTCGTGAGCGGCGAGACCTTGCGCCAGAGCGGAGCGCCGATGGCCTCGACACCGCGGATCACCGACGGCAAGCCCGCGAGGTGGAGCCCGACCGCGAGCATGCAGAGCGCGGCCACCGCGCGGAGCGCGAACCGCACGCTGTCGAGAGGGAAGAGCCCCGTCGAGAGCGTCCCGAGCGTGCCGAAGAGCGCGCCGAGAAGCGTGTAGGATGCAATTCGGCCGCCGTTGTAGGCCAGCCAGTACGGCATCTGCGAGAGACGCGACACCTTCTGCGCGGAGGGGCACCGCGGCGCCGCCGAGCAGAGGACCCCGACCACGCCGCCGCACATCGCGACGCAGTGAGCCCCTCCGAAGAGGCCCATCACGAAGGCGGATACGACGAGCGGGCTCATTGCTTGGCTCCGAGGAAGACGGCCCGTGCCTCGTGCACGGCGGCGGCGCTCTCCGGCGCTCCGTTCACGTTCTCGCGGATACGGACGACGAACGGGCGATCGCCCTGGAATTTCGACTGATCGATCGTCACGAAGAACGAGATGCGCTTGAGGCCAAGCGGCTCGATCTCGACCTTCTTCATCGAGACGACGAACTCGAGATCGTGATCGACGACGGGCTCGACCTCGAAGGTGGCCGTGTTGCTCTGCTTGTTGACGATGTGCAGCTCGAACGAATTGCGGATGACGCCGCCCTCGCGCGTGTACGGCATGCCCTGCAGGCGCATGATGTTCGCCTCGAACGGCTCGCGCTTCCGGAAGGCGGTCGTCGCCACGACGACGCCGATGACGAGCAGCACGGTGTACGCGTAGAGCCGAGGGCGAAGCCATCGCCGCCCTTCGCCGCGCAGTCCACGCTGCGAGTCGTAGCGGATGAGGCCGCGGTCACGGCCCACCTTGTCCATCACCTCGTCGCACGCATCGATACACGCGGTACATGCGATGCAGTCGAGCTGGAGCCCCTGGCGGATGTCGATGTTCGTCGGGCACACGACCACGCAGCGGTTGCAGTCGACGCAGTCGCCGGCCGCCTTCTCTGCCTCGCCGGTGTCGGGCTGGGCCTTCGCCTCGACGAGCTCGACCTCGCCGAGCGAGCCCTTGCCCACGCCGCCCTTCGTCTTCGCTGCGGCGCCCTTCAGCGCGCTCTTCGCGACCGCATGGCCGCGCGGCTCTCCGCGCTTCTCGTCGTAGCCGACGACGAGCGAGTCGTCGTCGAGGAGCACCGACTGGAGGCGCCCGTACGGACAGATGACCACGCACAGCTGTTCGCGAAAGAACGCGAAGTTGCCGTACATGATGCCCGTCGCCGCGAGCATCCAGGCAAATGCCTCGGGATGTGCGCCGGGGCTCGTGCGAACCATCGCGAAGACGCGCGGGATCGACACGAAGTACGCGATGAACACGTGCGCCACGAGCAGCGCCGCGACGAGGTACGCGCCGTGGGTCGCAACGGTCCGCCAGATGCGATCGAAGTTCCACGTGCCCTCGCGCTCGCGACGGAGCGCGACGTTCCTCGGGCCGTTGATCAGCCGCTCGATGGGCCGGAACACCGCCTCGAGGAACACCGTCTGCGGGCACGCCCAGCCGCACCAGACGCGGCCGAGCACGGCGGTCGCATAGACGAGGCCGAACCCTATGCCGCTCAGCGCGAAGAACAGCAGCCACACGTCCTGCGCGTTGAACGTCATGCCGAAGAGGAAGAACTGCCGCTTCTCGATGTCGAGGAAGACGGCCGGGTGGCCGTTCACCGGGATCCAAGGCAGCGCCGCCCAGAGCGCGATGAGGAGCGCATACATGACCCGCCGAGCCCGGACGAACCGGCCCGAGACGTCGGCGGGGTACGGCCGCCTCCGGTGACCGTCGGTTCCGAGGGACCCCTGCCCGATCACACGAAGATGGACGTTGTTGCTCATTCAAATCACCTTAGGGTCAAGGAGTCGCGCTCGCCCTGCGGCGCCTTGCCGTTCGCGACATTGGTCCCCCGGAGGCTGATGACGTAGGCGGTGACGGCCCGAACTCGGTCAGCGCCGAGCTGGGGTCCCCATGCGGGCATTCCCTTGTCGGGGATGCCCGTCGTGATCGTCTTGAGGACCTTGTCGGGGGCCGCCCCGTGGATCCAGAAGTCATCGGTGAGGTTCGGGCCGACGACGCCGCCGCCGTCTGCACGATGGCAGGCAACGCACGTCGCCACGAAGACCTGCTTGCCCTGGTCGAGCGTCCCCTTGTCCTTGGAGAGGGCGACGAGCGCCTCGGGCGTCATCACGCCTGCCGCCTTGATGCGCTCGGCCTCGACCGAGGCCGCCTTCTCCATGTCGATGCGGTACTCGGCGGACGGATTGTCGCCGAAGCCAGACGTCTGGTAGTGGAACCAGTAGCCGGCGCCGAACAGGATGGTGCCATACAGGGTGTACAGCCACCAGTTCGGCAGCTTGTTGTCGTACTCCTGGATGCCGTCGACTTCGTGGATGACCCTGTTCTCTTCGGGTTCGTGCGCGCTCATCGGCTGGCTCCTTTCTGTAGGTCGACGTCGTCCTCGAGCGGCATGCGGGCGAGCGGGTCGTAGGCGGCCGCGCGCTTCTTCATCGTGGTGATGAACATGCCGGTGAAGACGACGATGAAGAGGAAGAGCGCCACCAGCGGGAGGATCAGCAGGGGGCTCGTTGCGAGGAGCTCGGATTTCATTTCGCACCTCCGTTCGGTTCAGTCACCGCGGCGACCGCGCTACCGGGCTTCTTGCCGTCGCCCGGCTTACCGAGCCGCTGCAGGTAGGCGATCATCGCGACCATCTGCGTGTCGGGCTCGACCTTCACGCCCTCGGTCGCCAGGTCCTTCACGATGCCCTGGGCCTGCGCCGTCGCATCGGCCTGCGCGCCGTCGATGTCGGCGTTCGCGTACGGCACGCCGACCGTCTGGAGCGCATGCATCTTCTGGTTCGTCAGGGAGAGGTCGACCTTCGTGTCGGTCAGGTGCGCGTAGGGCGGCATGATCGACCCGACCGTGATGGCGCGGGGGTCCGCCATGTGGCGGTAGTGCCAGAGGTTCGGGTACCTCCCGCCCTCACGCGCGAGGTCCGGCCCGGTGCGCTTGCTGCCCCACTGGAACGGGTGGTCGAACGCGGAGTCGGCCATCGTCGAGGCCTCTCCGTAACGCTGCGCCTCGAAGCGCATCGTGCGGATCATCTGCGAGTGGCAGGTGTAGCAACCCTCGCGGATGTAGACGTCGCGGCCCTCGAGCTCGAGCGCGCGGTACGGGCGGATGTCCGTCTTGCTCATGGCCTCGGCCGGCTTGACGATGAGCGCCGGGACGAGCTCGGCGACACCGCCGATGAGCACCGCGATGGTCGCGAAGACGGTGAAGATGAGCGCGCGTCCCTCGAGGATGCGGTGCCAGGCCGGCGCGCCGCCGCGCTTGGCGGCTTGCACGGCGATGGCGCCGATCACACCGACCGCGAACGCGACCAGCATGAAGAAGGGGCTCGCGAATGTGTTGGCAACGAGGCCGACCCCCGCGATGGCGAAGACCACCGCAGTGATGACGACCGGCTTCGAGAAGACGATCTTCGCCCAGGCGAGCTCAGGCTGCTTCACCGGCGCGACGACCCAGACCTCGGTGGTGACGACCTTGGCGCCAGCCATGGTCCTCAAGAGGTTGTAGGCCATCATCAGCATGCCGAGCAGGTAGATGGTGCCGCCGATGAGGCGCATCCAGTACAGCGGCTTGAGGGCGAGGACCGTCTCGATGAACGTCGGGTACATGAGCGACCCGTCGGGGTTGAGCGCGCGCCACATGAGGCCCTGCGTGACACCGCTGACCCACATCGAGATGACGTAGAGGAGGATGCCGAACGTGCCGCTCCAGAAGTGAAAATCGGCGAGGCGCCTCGAGTAGAGCGCCTTGCCGTAGAGCTTCGGGATCATCCAGTAGAACATTCCGGCGGCCATGAAGCCGTTCCAGCCGAGCGCGCCGGCGTGGACGTGACCGATGATCCAGTCCGTGTAGTGCGCGAGGCCGCTGACGCTCTTGATGGAGAGGAGCGGGCCCTCGAACGTCGCCATGCCGTAGAACGTGACGCCGGCCGCGAAGAACTTGAGGACGGGGTCGGTGCGGAGCTTGTCCCAGCCGCCGCGCAGCGTGAGCAGGCCGTTGAGCATGCCGCCCCACGACGGCGCCCACAGCATGAGGCTGAAGATCATGCCGAGGTTCTGCGCCCAGTTGGGGAGCGCAGTGTTGAGCAGGTGGTGAGGCCCGGCCCAGATGTACAGGAAGATGAGCGCCCAGAAGTGGATGATGCTGAGGCGGTACGAGTAGACCGGCCGGCCTGCCGCCTTGGGCAGGTAGTAGTACATGATGCCGAGCACGGGGGTCGTGAGGAAGAACGCGACGGCGTTGTGCCCGTACCACCACTGCACGAGCGCGTCCTGCGCGCCGCCGTACGCCGAGTAGCTCTTCAGCGCGAAGACCGGGATCGCCATGCTGTTGACGATGTGGAGCACGGCCACGGTCACGATCGAGGCGATGTAGAACCAGATCGCGACGTAGAGGTGCTTCTCGTTCCGCTTCGCGAGCGTCCAGAAGAAGTTGATCGCGAAGACCACCCAGATGAGGGCGATCGCGATGTCGATCGGCCACTCGAGCTCCGCGTACTCCTTGCCCTGGGTGAAGCCGAGCGGCAGCGTGACCGCGGCCGCCACGATGATCAGCTGCCAGCCGACGAAGTGGATCTTCGACAGGATGTCGGAGGCGAGGCGCGTCTTCACGAGGCGCTGCGTCGAGTGGTAGATGCCGGCGAAGACCATGTTGCCGACGAACGCGAAGATGACGGCGTTCGTGTGCAGCGGGCGCAGGCGCCCGAAGCTCAGCATCGCGTGGACGTTCGCAGGCCAGAAGGCCAGCTGCAGCGCGATGATCGCGCCGACCAGCATGCCGACGATCCCCCAGACAATCGACGCGACGGCGAAGTTTCGCGGCGTCAGGTCGTCATAGACGACCTTGACGCGCTCGCCCGCGGGCGAGAGCGCCTCGTCTCCGTCGCCTGTGCCTTCGGAGGCAGTAAGGGTGCTCATGATTCGGTTCCTTGGGTTTCCTTCACGCGGGGGAGGGGAGAATTCGTGGTGGGAGCGCCGTCGTCTTCCATGGGGAGCAGGGCGAGACGGTCGGAGTGATCGAAGCTGCGTTGCCGGCAGGTGAACCCGAAGAGGAGCACCGAGCTGACGACGAGCAGGAGGCTGACGAAGACCTGCAGAATCAAGATGTCCACTAGGGCCTCTTCCTTTCGCGAGTGAGCTGCGCGGTCGTCGCGAGGACGGTCGTGAGCGAGGAGACGGGCATGAGCACGGCGCACCAGAGCGGGGTCATCAGCCCAGCGAGCGCCAGCGTGACGGTGATGAGGTTGTAGAAGATGGCGATCGCGAGGTTCGTGCGCACGACGCGCGCCAGGCGCTTCGACATATGGAGCGCCGCGCGCACCGGGCCAAGCCCCGGCGAGACGAAATAGAAATCACAGCGCGCGGCCATGAACGGCCGGTCGATCGCCGGCGTGCCGGCGCAGTACGCCTCTTCCGCGACGAGGCTGTCGTTGATCCCGTCGCCGATGAACATCGTCTTCTTCGCGTCACTCGCGACGAGCTTGTGGAGCCACGCGGCCTTGCCCTCGGGCGTCCGTGAGCCGAACGCCCTCGCGCCGTCGATCCCGCACTCGACGGCCATCTTCCGCGTCGCCTCGGCGGAGTCGCCGGAGAGCACCCAGCTCTCGTACCCCTCGCGCTCGAGGCTCTGCACCTCGTCGCGAGCGCCGGGGCGAGCCTCCTCGCAGGTCCGCACGGCGGCCACGATGCGGCCGCTCTTGCCGAGCACCACGTCGGCCGTCTCGCCCTCGCTGTCGCACGCCCACGCCGGGGCACCGAGCTTCCATTCGCCGGTCTCGAGGCCCTTGCCCGCGATCTCGCGCACGTCACGCTTCGCGTCGAAGCCGCCGCTCGCCCCCATGCCCTCGAGGCACGTGACGATCGCACGGCTCTTGGGGTGGGAGCTCCGGACGGCGAGGTCGTAGGCAAGCGCGCGCTCTTCGTCGGTGAGCGCCGCGAGGACCTCGGGGTTCTGGACGACGAGCAACCCGGTGGTGAGCGTGCCGGTCTTGTCGAACACGACGCGCTCGATCTCGGCGGCGCGATCGAGGAAGCCCGGCGTGCGCACGAAGAGGCCGACCCGTCGCAGGCGCGCCTGCGCGAGCTCGTAGGCGAGCGGGACGGCGATGCCGAAGGCGCACGGGCAGGTCACGATGAGGACGCCCGCGACGACGTCGAGCGTGCGCGCCAGGTCGTGGGTGACGAGCATCCAGCCGGCGAAGCCGCCCACGGCGAGCAGGAGGACGGTGGCGACGTAGATGCTCGTGAGGCGCTTCCACCAGGGGCTCGAGCGGGCGAGCTCGTCCGAGCGGCGCGTCGAGGCGCGGAGGAGGGAGACCACGGCGGAGGCGTCGAAGGCGGCCACCGTGCGCATCGTGGCGGCGCGCGTGTCCTGGCAGAAGGCGCCCGCGGGGACGATGTCGCCGGGCGAGAAGGAGCGCGGCGCGCTCTCGCCGTTGATCCAGTCGAGCGAGAAGACCGACTCCTTGTCACCGAGGAGCTGGCATTCGACGGGGACGAGGTCCTGGTGGCCGACGAGGAGCGTGTCGCCCTCGGCGATCTCCATGCAGCGCACGAGCGAGACGTCGCTGCCCACGATTCGCCGCGTGTAGAGGCCCTCGGCGCCCTCGCTCGCGAGCAGGTACGCGCGGTTCTTCGCGAGCACGCGCTCCTGGAGGAAGCGGCCGACGAGCATCAGCGCGATGAAGACGTTCAGCGTGTCGAAGTAGGAGGTCGCGCCGCCCCGGGCGACGTAGGTGTACGTCGAGCTCGTGAAGACGAGCGCGATGCCGAGCGCGATCGGCAGATCGAGGTGCAGCACGCGGCGCCGGAGCGCCTGCCACGCGGAGCGGAAGAACACCGTGCCGCCGACGAGCACGCTCACGAACGAGAGGCCGAAGTCGAGCGCGTGGAAGAGGCGGTAGACGCGGCCCTCGTCGAGCCCGCAGTAGATGGCGAACCCGAAGACCATCGTGTTCATCGCGATCGCGATGCACAGGCCCATCCGCCAGACGAGGTCCGAGCTCGCCGCGCGGTCGGCGCTCCCCTTGAGCGGCGGGCCGAAGCGGTAGCCGAACGCCTCGATGTCGTTCACGTAGCTGGCGAGCGGGAAATCGGGGCCGATCGTGAGCTCGACGGAGCCGACGGCAGGGTTGACGACGATGCCGGCAGCGCTCGGCGCTCGCCGGAAGATCTCGTCGAGGAGCCACACGCACGCGGAGCAGTGGACGCCCTGCACGTCGAGGGTGATCCGCGTGAGGCCCGGGGGCTGTGCGGCCAGGCGAAGGGCGATCGGCTCGAGCCACTTGTGATCGACCGACGACTGGGCGACCGGGTGTCCTTCGCCGCCGCCGAGGTCGTAGTAGCGCTCGAGGCCGGCGTCGGCGAGAAGAGCGTGCACCGCCTCACACCCGCGGCAGCAGAAGGCCGACGTGCATCCGGTCGCAAGCGGGAGCCGGCAGTGGAGGCAGGTCGCCTCTCGGGCGGAGACCGACGAGACGGGGGCGGACGCCCCGGGGCTGGAGACTGCGGCGACCATCGTGGCAATCCGCCCCTTCGCAAGTCGTGTTCCAGCGCGGAACCGCCGAAAATGCGCGTCCTGCGGGCCTCCGAGACGCGCGTAGTGCGCGTCACCGCAGAATGTGCGCAACTCTCACAACCGCGTGATCCGCACGCACGAGCTCCCGAAGGTCGCTCAGCGGCCGAGGTCGAGCGGCCGCTCGGCGAAGTCGGGCATGTGGGTCGACGCGTAGTCGATCGAGGAGACGCCGTTCGGACCGAGCGTCACGAGGTGCCCGTCGAGGAAGACCGCGCGCTCGACCCATCCGTCCGACGGCAGCGCGGCTGTCGCCTGCGCACCGAGCGGCCGCATGTCGACGAGCTGTGCTCCCGTCACGTAGCGCTTGTCCTCGTGTCGCCACGCCGTGAACGGAACGGCGAGGAGATGCGAAGCCGGATCGAACGACATCGCGGCGTCGTCGTCGGAGACGATCGACCAGGTCCAGTCGCTGCCGAAGACGACGCTCGAGCGCGTGCGCGGGGCCGCCGCCTTCCGGACGTCGATGTCATGGAGGATCATCTTGACCTGCGTCGCCGGCGCGCCGACCGTGCCGAGCGCGACGAGCGAGCCGTCGTGCGGCACGATCGCGGAGAGCCGCCCACGAAGGGGGAGATGCGCGACGACGCGTGGCGTGGCGCCGTCGGTGCGGACGACGTGGAGCGTCGATGCGTCCTTGCTCGGCGGAGAGCTCTCCGCGACGTAGAGGAGCCCGTCGACGAAGCGCGTGACCGGGAGCCCGTCGTGCTCGCTCAGGCGAAGCGAGGTCATCGAGCGTGCGGGCGACTCCTTCGAGAAGTCGACGATGCGGAGCGTGGCGGCCTCCCCCGGAGTGCAGCCCTTCGAGGCACAGGTCACGATGCGCACGCGCTGACCGTCGTCGGCGTCGGCGAGCTTTCCTTCGCCCCGCTCCCACGTCGCGACGCCGCCCGGCAGCCGGACCGATTGACGAAGGAGCATGGAACCAGGGCGTTCCATCGATAGATCGACCCACGCGACGGTCGCGTGGTCGTCGCTCGTGGTGATCGCGGCGAGGCCCGCCGAAGAGGCGGCGAGCTGGGCGGGAGCACCGTCGACCTCGACGCTGTCGAGCACGCGGAGCTTGCTCTGCTTGATGCCGAAGCCCTCGACGACGGTGCGGTCCTTCGCTCCGCGCATCACGTAGAGGAGGCCGCCGACGAGCTTGGCGTCGCGGGCCGTGCCGGCGCGGACCTCCATGCCGAGGGACCGCGGATGCTCGCGGTCGCTGACGTCGACGGCGCGGATGACCGTCGCGAGGCCCTGCTTGCCGGAGCGAGAGTCGGGGTCGACGTACACGACCCACGCGACGCCCTCACGCACGAAGAGGGCGAGCGGAGTCCCGATGAACGGAACGACCGAGACGATCCGCGGATGGGCCGCGTCGGCGACGTCGACGACGGTGAGCCCCGCTGTCGCGTCGGCATAGAACAGCGTCGCGCCTTCGACGCGGACGAGATCGGAGACGGCCACGTCGCGGAGCGTCGCGCACGCGAGGGGAGACTCGGCCGGCGAGGGGGGGGGGCTCGCGGAAGGCGCAGCCGCGGCCGCGGGGGCCGACGTCACGGTCACCGACGTATCGCGCGGAACCTCTCGCTCGCTGCACGCGGCGAGCATGATTCCCGCGGTGACGAGCGGGAGGAGCACGGCGAGGCGGACGAGGTGGGGTCGGCGGAGCATGGGATCACCCGATGGTAGAAGCGTAAGCACGCGCGTCAGAACGCGCCGAGCTTGATCGTGAGGAACGCCGCGGGTCCGTTGACCGCGCTCGGCCCGAGGGATGCGATCCCCGTGCCGCCCGTGAATCGGTACGAGCCACCGAGCGCGAGACGGACGGAAGGCGCGAGGTTCGCCTCGACCGCGCCGTCCGGCTCGAGGACGACGAAGCTGTCCGAGACACGTCCCGCGGCAGAGCTCGACGAGCGGATGCGCCCGGCGCCTCCGAGAAGGCCGAAGACGAGATGGAGCCTGTGCCCGGGCGCGACGACGAACGCGACGCGGGCCCCGCCGTACGCGAGCGACAGCGTCGCGCTCGCGTCCGCGGGCTGCAGCAACGCGGGGGACGGCGTATCGCTCACCAGCGCGTAGCCCGCTCCGCCGAGGACGAAGCGATGGTCGATGACCCATCCCGCCTGCGCACCGGCCAGAAGAGCGGCCGAGCCCGCGAGCGAGGTCAGCTTTGCGTCCGGTCCGACGTACGCGCCGTGCACGACGCTCGAGCCGACGACCGTGACGGGCCCGTGCTCAGGCGTTGGCTCGGGCTCCGCCGCGGCGATGCATGGCGCGAGCCCAGCCGCGGCGACGACAGCGCCGGCCGCGAGCCGCGGACGCGTGAGGCGCAGCCAGGAGATCATCGGGCCCTCCGAGAGTGGCCTGCGAGCTGCGTGCCCGCTCGCCGAACGCGCGCAACGGGTGCGCTCGTACGCATGGGTTTCGCGGCCCGGGCAGTGCCGCGGCTCCTCCGACCGCAGCGGGCCGCACGATCTGCGCCGCGCGCCGCTGGTACGGGACGTGCGAAGGACCGGACATGCAGCCGCCGCGACACATCCTCGTGCCGTACGATTTCACGGGGCCGAGCAAGCGCGCGTGTGACTACGCGCTCGAGCTCGCGGCGTCCGTTCGCGCCACGCTCACGCTCGTGCACGTCGTCGAGCGCTTCGACGTGACGCTGACCTCAGCCGAGCACGCGAGCCTCGTGACCGCGACGAAGCACGAGCTCGATCGCGCGGCGAGGCTCTTGCGGCCGCACGTCCGCGACATAGAGATCCTGGTCTTGGAAGGCACGCCCTGGCAGGAGATCGATCGGGCTGCCCGCGAGCGCGGGGCCGATCTCATCGTGATGGGCACGCATGGTCGTCGCGGCATCGCGCGGGCGCTGCTCGGGAGCGTGGCCGCGCGAGTCCTCAGGACCGCGAGTGTTCCGATCGTGACGGTGCCGGAGTACGTGGCCCTGTCACGGAACAACGCTGGCGCTCGCCTCGCGCTCGCGCTGGCAAAGCTCGAGCTCGATCAGCCGTGCGTCATCGCGCTCTCGCGAGGAGCACTGACGGTGGCGACGGCGCTCGCGGAGCGGAGCGGCGGCACCGTCGACCTCTGGGCGGTGGAGCCGATCGTGGCGAGGGACGGCGTCGTCCTCGGGGCCATCGGCGAGGACGAGGCCATCGTGCTCGAGCCGGGCGTCACGGCCGAGGATGCCGTACGAGAGGAGGCGACGGCCTCCGCGCGCGCCCGCCTCCGCGCCGAGCTCACCGCCATCAAGGGGACGCGCTCGGTCGGCGACTGCTGGAAGCGCGACGTCGTCCTCGTGGCCGACGGGCTGTTCAGCCTGGCCTACGCCCGTGCGGCGCTCGAGGGCATTCGCTCGTTCGGCGCGAACAAGGTGGTCATCGCGAGCCCGGTCGTGTCGCGGGACGTGGCCGCCCGGCTCGAGGGAGAGCTCGACGGGGTCGTCGGGCTCGACCGCGCCACCGTCGCCGACGCGTGCGTGTACCGTGATGACGTGCTGCCCAGCGACGTCGTTGCTTACGAGCTCCTCCTCAGTCCGATCGCCGCCGGCGGCGCCAGCTGAGCCGAACCCAACGGGACACGGAACTGCGATGACTCGATCGGCAAAGAGCATCATCGCCTGCGTCGGGCTGACGCTCGCGTTGGTGGCGCCGGCGCGTGAAGCGCGAGCGGATCCGTTCGTCTACACGACGCCGGCCGAGCCCGACTACCTGCGCATGTCGCTCCAGGAGCTCGGTATCTTCGGCCTCGGGCTCCTCCAGTACCAGTCGACCAAGTCGAACGAGCAGGACTGGGACGTGCGCGTGGACTGGCCGGGCGTGCGGAGCAAGCTTCTCTGGGAGGCCTCCTCGTTCGACGACAACAAGTTCGACACGAACTGGCTGACGCACCCCGCGGCGGGCTTTCTCTACTACTCCACGGCGCGAGGCAATCGCCTCGGGATCCTCCCGTCGTTTGCCGTGGCGACGCTCATGTCGGCCGCGTGGGAGGAGCTCGGAGAGATCAAGGAGCAGGTCGCGATCAACGACATGGTCGTGACGCCGGTCTCCTCGGTGCCGCTCGGCGAGGGCGCGCTCCAGCTCGGTGCGTTCCTGCACCGCGGACGCCAGACGCCGCTGGTCGTGGCGTTCGGCTGGCTCCTCGCGCCGTGGAAGAGCGCGCACGACGCGATCGACGGCCTGACGCCCCAGGGCGCCTACGTCGTCGACGAGCTCGGGCTCCCGGCCGACGTCTGGCACGAGTTCAAGGTCGGAGGCTCCGTCGGAACGACGGCGCAGCAGCGCGGCACGCGCGGGTACGACGGACGCGGCTTCTTCCAGACCGAGCTGGTCACGGTGCCGGGCTATCGACGTGAGGGAAAGCGCTCCACCGTGTTCTCGGACGGCGAGGTCACGTCGTTGCGCTTCCGCATCGGCGGCTCGGAGGACCGCCTCGTCGACCTCCTCTTGGCGGCAAACGCGCTCCCGGTCGGGTGGTTCTGGCAGGACATCCACGCCGACGCGAGCGGTAACCTCCGCGGGAGCGAGACGCTCGCCGGTCTGCATATGGCTGCAGAATACACACTGCACGACTACGACCGCGACGGTCGGCGCGCGGGCGATCGGCTCGCGCTCGTCGCGCTCGGCGGAACGATCGAGGAGACGGCGCACTTCCGTGGCCTCAGGGTCAGCGCGCGCCTCGACATCCTCGGCGACTTCGCAGGCGTCGATGCCTACGCGCTGCCCGAGTACGAGCAGGCCCGCGCCGACCAGGGGCTCACGTCGGTCCTTCGCAAGGAGCACTACTACCACGCGTTCGGTGGCACCGTTCGCCCGCGGCTCGAGGCCGCCTACGGCGCATTCGACGCCGGCGTCGAGGCGCGCTTCGACAGCTTTCGCTCGATCGAGCACGTCGACGTCAACGGATTGCTCGACGACGAGGTGCCGGCGGCCGATCGGCGCACGGCGGGGCGCGCGTGGCTCGGCGCGAAGCCGTGGAAGTACCTCCGGGTCTTCGTGGCCGGGGAGCGTAACCAGCGGGCAGGCACCATCGCGAACGTGCATGCGTCGCGGCGTGAGGCCGGGGTGCACCTCGGTATGGAGCTCGTCTTCTGATGGCGCGGCGCCTGAACCCGAAGAGGACCCGTGCGCCCGTGGCGGCGCTCGGGCTCGCGCTCGGGCTCGTCGCGACGGGCGCGCGCGCCGACGAGCCGTCGCCGGCTCCGTCGCCGCCGCCCGATCCTTACGACGCGTTCCCGCTCGTCGTTCACCACGACAAGCACTACATCCGCGCGGGGCTCCAGATCGGCGGTGTGCTCGCGGTGGGCCTCGTCGACTACATGCTCTCGACGACCGCGCGCGGCGGGACGAACCGCCCGGGCGACACGCGCTGGGGCCTTCGCTACGACTGGACGACGCTGCGCGAGAAGCTGATCGGCACGGGCCTCGACCTCGACACGAACAAGATCGCGACGAACTACGTCTCGCATCCGCTCGCCGGGACGCTCTATTACACGGCGGCGCGCTCGAACCACCTCTCGCTCGCGGAGTCGTATGCCTTCGCCGTCCTCGGGTCGACGACGTGGGAGTTCTTCGGTGAGATCCGCGAGGTCACCAGCATCAACGACCTCATCGTGACTCCCGTGAGCGGCGTCTCGATCGGCGAGCCGCTCATGCAGCTCTCGGGCTTCTTCCGGCGTGGCAAGAGCCGCGTCGGAACCGACGCCCTCAGCTTCCTCCTCTCGCCGGTCAAGGTCATCAACGAGGTCACCGACGACGCCAGGCCGCTCCCTGCGGCGCGACTCGGTCCGCTCGGCCTCCCGGTCGACCCGTGGCATCGCTTCGTACTCTCGGCCGGTGCCGGCGTGACCGCGCAGGCCGCCGACGACCGGACCCATCCGCGCGCGACCTACGTGGACGAGCGCTTCAGCGTGGACGCGCGCCTCGCGAACCTCCCCGGCTACGCCGAGGCAGGCAAGCACTCGCGGCTGTTCGACGAGGGCAACGTGTCCCGCGTGCGTCTGGACCTCGCATTCTCCCAGGGCAACCTCGTCGATGCCCTGTTCGCGACCAGCCTCGTGCCCGTCGGCTACTACTACCGCGACGCCGCGATCGACGCCGGAGGCCGGCTCGCCGGCCACGGGATGTTCGTCGGCCTCCGCATGGGCTTCGAGTACGGCGGTCACGACTACGATCGCGATCGCGCTCGTCCGAGCGACATCGTCACGATCGCCAGCCCGCTCGGCGTGGCCACCGAGTACGTGTGGACGCGCGGCGACGTCGTGGTCCGCACCGCCGTCGACGTGAGCGGCGCCATCTCCTCGGTCACGCCGTACGCGTTCTCGACGTACCAGCGCAACCACACGCTGGATGACGTCCTGACGCCGGCGCGTGAGCAGGGCTACTACCACGCGTTCGCCGTCACGGCCGCGCCGACGGTCGAGATCTCGATCGGCGGGCTTCGGTCGACGACCAGCCTTCGCCTCGACAGCTTTCGCGCCATCGAGGGGCACGACGAGAACGAGCCGCTCGTGGCGAACGGTCCGCGGTTCAGCGACCGTAGGTCGCTCCTGCGGTCGACGCTCGCGTTCGTGGTGCCGCGGACGGTACTGCGGCTGTCGCTCGACGCGCAGCATGCGAGCCGCGCCGGGTCGGTCGGAGCCGTCGAGGAGGAGCGCAGCGAGTCCTCCGCGTGGGGCTCGGTCGGGGTGGAATTCTGAGGAGCACGATATGACCACCAACCACATCCCAGGACCCACGACGACCACTCCGCCTCGGACCCGCGCTCGAGCGGTGCGAGCCGCGATGGCTTCGCTCGTCGTCGCTCGCGCGCTCGTCTCCGGGGCGGCGCACGCCGAGGAGCCCATGCCGCCGTCGCCCGCGGCGCCACGAGCGCCGGCCGCGAAGGGCACGGAGGAGCCGTCGAGCTGGGACGCGCGCTACGACCTCGCGTACACGGCGCTCAGCGAGGGAAGGCTGCGAGAGGCGGCGTCTCGCTTCCACGAGCTCGCGCGGACGGCGCGGAATGACCGTGAGCGCGCTCTCGCGCACGAGCTCGCGCGTCTTGCGACGGAGTCCGCCGATAGCGGCGCGTCCTGGCCGAAGGCCGGGCCGGTCGTCGGCCCGGTGCCCTCGGCGTCGTCGCCCCCGGCGGCTCCGCCGGCGCCGGCGATCCGGAGCGCCGACGAGCTGACGCTGCTCTACGCGTCGAGCTTCCTCTACGGCGTCGGGACCGGCGTGTGGTTCCTGCTCGAGACCCAGCCGGACTCGGCGGTCACGGCGACGCTACCGTTTGCCGCGCTCACCGCTGCGCCCGTGATTGCGCTCGCGACGATCGACGGCATCAAGCCGCTACCGCGTGGCGTCCCTCATGCGATCTCTGCCGGGCTCTATCTCGGCCTCGGAGAGAGCGTGTTCGCGATTGGTCGGCAGCAGGCGCGCGCGGAGCGACTTCGCGGTCAGGATCCGTCGAGCGACTCGCGCTTCGCACCGGAGACGGTGGCCGCGGTTCTCTGGGGCGGAGCAACGCTCGGCGCGACGCTCGGCGGCGCGCTCGGCGCGGGCCTCGAGACGACCCCGGGGCGCGTGTCGTTCACGGCCTCGATGACGATCTGGTCGGGCGTGCTGACCGGGCTGACGGCCGGGGCGCTCTTGCCCGACGACGATCGGCGTCGCGAGCGAGCCTTCACGGTCGGAGAGGTCGGCTACAACGCGGGCCTCGCGGGCGGGCTCATCTTCGCGGGTCGGGTCTCACCGTCCGTGGCGCGTGTTCGCCTCGCCGATCTCCTCGCGATGGCGAGCGGCCTGGTGACGACGGGGGCTTACCTCGGGTTCGCTCGCGACGTCGACATCCGCGTCGCCGAGGGAATTGCCGCGGGCGGCCTCGCGGCCGGGCTCGCGAGCGGCTGGCTCCTCACCCGAGGAATGAGCGACGACCCTTCCGCGAAGCCCGCGTCGAACGCGTTCCGCATCTCGTTCGAGCCGAAGATCGTCCCGGTCCCGGCGGGCGCCGGCCTCGGAGTCGGCGGCGCCTTCTAGGCCCAATGCCGCACGAATCGCCTCGGACGCTGCTACGGGCTCGCCTGCGCTCCGAACGCGTCGGGGTTCGCCTCTGCCCACCGATACATGCCCGCGTTCTCGCGCTGGGCGTGGGCCCGCAGCGAGCCGAGGAGCAGGCGCAGCGAGTTGACACGGACGAGGTGGAGGTCCGTCGAGACGTCGAGCTCGGTGAGCCGCTTGCGGATGACGGCGTGGTCCTCGAGCAGCGCGGCCGCCTCGGCGGGGTTGTCGCGCGCGTAGCGTGGGATGAGCTCGCGCTCCTCACCCTCGAGATGCGTGAGGATGCTCGCCTCCATGGCCGTGACGGCATCCGCGACGTCCTCGCGGTCGCCCTCGGCGATCGTCTGGAGGATCGTCTCGGCTGTCTGCTCGAGCACCTCGTGATCTTCGCGGAGATATCGAGGGAGCGTTGCCTGCTTGTTCATCGTTCGCGTGTCCGTGGCCATGCCGAGGACCGGAGCAAGATGAATGCCGCTCCGCAATCCCTTCGCGACGCGCAAAGGGCTCGGCGCAAGCCGCCAGACCTGCGCGCTCGCGCAGGCGGTGCGCATCTCCCCCCGCAACCGCCGCGCTCAGCGCGGCTTTACGCTCACGCGCGCCGCACCGTTGCGCCGGGCGAAGCTACGGGCGCTTCGCTTCGTGCTCGCGCTCTCGACGCGTGCCTTCACGCCGAGCAGCATGCGCCTGTCCATCGCGAAGCCGATCGGCTCCAGGACCCCCGCCCCGAAGCTGAGGCGAGTCGCGAGGTCGTCCGACGTCGCGCAGCGATACCGGCTCACGAACCGTGATCGGTTCTCGCCGAGCGGCTCCACGAGGAAGAGCCAGGTGGCCTCGGCCCAGGGCTTTCCATCCGCCCGTGCGTCCGCGTCCATCGGCGTATGCGCGACGAAGAAGCGACCACGCTCGAGCGCGGCGATCTCCAGCGGCGGCATCTTCGGATGGAGCCTCAGCTTGTCGCCGGGGTGGATGGCCCAGTCGGAGTGGATGCTCTCCGCGTTGCGCACGCCGCAGCCCGCGACGTTCTCGAGCCACTGGTAGCTGTAGAAACCTCCGCGATCGGCGCCGAGCTGAGCGACCCACGGCCAGACCGCGTCCGCCGGCGCGTCGATCTCGATGGCGTGCGTCCAGCTCCATCGCGGCGAAGCGACGAGCTCGTCGCCGGGATACGGACGCCCCGCGAGCTCGGGGGTCAGCCCCCAGTGGTTGCGCTCTCCACGCATGAATGGCGTCAGGAATGCGGCCCCCATGATGGCCGCGCCGCCGATGCCCGCCATCACGTCACGCCAGTCGTCGTTCGGGAGGCGCCCTTCGACGCGCGCCGCGAGGTGCCGCAGCTGCGCCGCCTGCATCAGGTTGTGGACCGGGCGGATCCACTCGGTGTGGAAGCGTCCCGCCTTCGGGAAGGCGGCCCGCGCGCGCACATGGAGCCGCGTCGAGCCCGCGTCGAGCGGCTCGAGCACGAAGCTCCAGGTCGCGTGCCAGTAGTGCTCGGGGCGCGCCGCGCCGAACGCGCGCTGCTTCTTGGCGTCCGCGTCGTAGAGCCCGCCCAGCACGAGCACGCGGCCCGGCTCGATCTCGAGGACCTCGAAGCCGTCCTCGCCGTCGGGGGTCGCCGGGACGACGTCACCGACCTTCAGGTCCTGGAGGTCGGCACGGACCTCGCGTGCGCTCCGGACCGCGTCGTTGTCGAGGGTATCGATGGAGTAGAAGCCCGCGCGCCGGCATCCCATCTGGACGAGCCACGGCCAGATCACCTGCGGCGTGGCGTTGATCGTGAGGCCGTGGGTGATCTGCGCGCCGGAGTCGGGAAGGAAGCTGTCGCCCGGCAGAGAGCGCGTCTCCTCGTGCGACTCGGGCGTCCCGAGGCGGCGCGAGAGCGAGGCGAGGAGCGACCTCCGGATGAAGTGCGAGCCTGGACCGATCACCGCGTAGTAGCGCCGGAACTTGGTCCACGAGTCCGCGTCCGTGGCATCGACGCGCACCTCGATCGTGAGGCGCGTGTCCTTGTCGCCGAGCGCAGTGACGCGGAGCGCCCAGGCGACCTTGACGAACCCGGGCTCCGAGAACGCCCGGAAGGCCTCGGCATCGCGGACGTGGACGAACGGGATCTCGAGGTGCCAGACCTTGCCGATCGCCCCGACGACGACCTCGCGCTCCTCGTCCTCCGAGAGCACCTGGAAGCCAGGATGGTCGGTCGAGGACCTCAGATCGTCGATGCGAAGCGTCGCGTCCGCGGCCTTCCGGCCCGCGAGGCGCTCGGGGAGCGTGCGCACGGCGAAGAGCGTATGCACGAGCGGCGACTCGCCGAGGTCGCCACGCCTCACGAGCTCCCACACACGTGCGGGGGTCGCGGCGAGATCGATCTCATCCGTTTCGACGAGGGCAGGGGTGGGGATGACGCGGTCGAGCGCAGTCATGATGGACTCCTCCGAACTGGACTGGTCAATCGCTGTGGGTCTGGCTGACGGCGCGGCGCGCGGCGCGGGGCGCCGGCGTCGCCGCGGTGGGCACGACGGCGGCGACGATGCGGAGCGCGTCGGTCGCCGTGAAGATGCCGGCCACGCGCCCGCGTTCCATGACCACGGCGCAGCCGTATCGCTTCCGAGCCATCTGCCTCGCGACAGTCGCGATCGGGGTATCCGGGGCGACGGAGTAGGTATCCGTCGTCATCGCGTCCTCGACGATGTCCTCGTCGGTGTCGACGCCGCGGATCGTCTCCAGGAAGAGCAGGTCGCGCTGGCTCAGGATGCCGACGAGATCGCCGTGCTCCAGCACTGGAAGGTGACGGATGTTGTGCGACCGCATGAGGCGATGGGCCGTCGCCAGAGATTCCTGGCGTCCGATGGTCACGGGCTGAGGCGTCATGATCGCTCCCACGCTCCACGGATCGGGCATCACGGCCTTGGCTCGAGTGGTCTTCATCGTCGTCTTGCCTCCCCTGGCTCCCGATGGCTTCACGATCAATGCGTGGAGCAAGCGGCGCGCCATCGCGGCAAGGTCGATCCACACGTCTGACACGTAGCGGTCGAGCCAGGAATGTGCAGCGTGTTCGTACGCGTGCATATTCGGCGTCTCAGTCGCCGTCGGGGAATGCCGCCGCAGAGCTGCAGTCCACGTCGAAGCGGGGCGGATGGCGCGGCGGCAGGCCCGAGAGCGCCCGGACGAAGTCGAGCGCGGAGACGACGCCGACGGCTCGGCCGCCGCTGTCGACGACCACGAGGTGGCGCAACCCCGCATCCGCGAGCGCGCGCGCCGCCTTCTCGACCGGCTCGCTCACGAGGGTCGTCATGACCGGCCGCGAGACGTGGAACGACGTCCCATCGGTCGCGATGTCGCGCAGCGAGACGAAGCCCGTCGGGCGGTAGGAGTCGTCGAGAACGGGCGCGCCGGTCACGCGGAAGCGAAGCAGCTTGGCGGACACGACCTCGGCCGCGTCACCTTCGGACACGTAGAGCAGCTGCGGATTCATGATGTCGCGGACGGTGAGGCTCATGACGGCACCTCTTCGGTCGCCATGCAAACCCGTCGCCAGCCCGCGCGCCGCGCCGTCAGCGCGAAGTCGGGCCCTTGTCCTGCTTTTCCTTGCCGACCAGCCCGTACTCGTGGAGCCGGTACTGGATGGTGCGGACGCTGATGTCGAGCAGCTCGGCGGCCTTTGCGGTCGAGCCCCCCGTGGCCTCGAGGGTGGCGAGGATCGCCCACCGCTCGACCTCCGCCATCGTCGAGCCCGGGACGCGCACGGGCCCCTTCATCGGCTGGGCGGCCTCGAAGGGGAGGTCGTCCGCCTCGATGCGTGAGCCCTCGCAGAGCACGACGGCACGCTCGATCGCGTTCTCGAGCTCGCGCACGTTGCCCGGCCACCGATGGGCGAGGACCTTGGTGCGCGCGTCCTCGGAGAGCTCCTCGACGGGCTTCTTGTTGTCCTCGGCGAAGCGACGCAAGAAGGCGTTCGCGAGGACGAGCACGTCGCTCCCGCGCAGGCGGAGAGGCGGCATGTCGAGGTGGACGACGTTGAGGCGGTAATAGAGGTCCTCGCGGAACCGCCCCTCGCGGACCTCGGTGGTCAGATCGCGGTTGGTGGCGGCGACGACGCGCACGTCGACGTTGATCGTCTCGTTGCCGCCGACGCGCTCGAGGCTGCGCTCCTGCAGGACGCGGAGCAGCTTCGTCTGGACGAGGGGCGAGATCTCCCCGATTTCGTCGAGGAAGAGCGTTCCGCCGTGCGCCTGCTCGAAGCGGCCGACGCGGCGCTTGTCCGCGCCGGTGAACGACCCCTTCTCGTGGCCGAACATCTCGCTCTCGAGGAGCGTCTCGGGAACGGCTGCGCAATGCAGCGACACGAAGGGCATCTTCGCGCGCGGGCTGAGCGCGTGGATCGCCCTGGCGAGCTCGCCCTTGCCCGTGCCGCTCTCGCCCGTGATGAGCACCGTCGCGCGGGATGCCGCGACCTGGCGCGCCGTGCGATACACCTTCTGCATCGCCGGGCTCGCGCCGATGAGGCCCTGGAGCCCCTCGGCATCGCGCTCGCGAAGCTGTCGCCTCAGGTTCTCGGCCTCGACGCGGAGCGCCCGCCGCTCGCGTGCGCGCTCGATGGCGACGAGGAGCGCCTCGAAGTCGATGGGCTTCGTGAGGTAGTCGGAGGCGCCCGCGCGCATCGCGGCGACGGCCGAGGAGACGTCACCGAAGGCGGTCGCGACGATCACGGGAAGGTCGCGATCGGACTCGCGAAGCTTGCCGAGCAGCGTCATGCCGTCCATCTCGGGCATCTTCAGGTCGGTGACCACCACCTCCGGCGGGTGATCCGCCACGACGAGGAGAGCCTCCTTGCCGTCCTTGGCCGTGTCGACGACGTAGCCGGACTGGCGCAGGAGTTTCTCGAGGCCGCTGCGCGCGCTCGCTTCGTCGTCGACCACCAGGATGCGAATGTCGTTCATGAGCTCTCTCCGTCGAAGCCAGCGCTGTCGTTCCCGATCGGGATGGTGAAGCCGAAGGATGTTCGCCCAGGGCAAGAGTCGACGTCCATACTTCCTCCGTGGTCGGTGACGATGCGGTGTGTGATCGCGAGTCCCAGTCCGGTGCCCGACGCTTTCGTCGAGAAGAAGGCATCGAAGACCGGGGCCTCCGGGCTCGGCAGGCCAGGCCCGTCGTCCTCTATCTCGATCCGCACATGGCGGGGATGGCGCCTCGCGCGCAGGATGACGCGTCCGGTGTGTGCCGGCTCGAGGGCCTCGATCGCGTTCTGGACGATGTTCAAGAGCACTTGCTGGACCTTGCCGGCGTCCGCATAGATCACGAGCTCCTGCGGCGGCACGTCGGTCTCGATCGTGATCCCGGCCTGGGCGGCGTGGGAGGCCGTCAGCTCGAGCACGCGGCCGAAGAGCCACTGCACGGCCACGCGCTTCTTCACGAGGGCGCTCGGACGGGCGAAATCGAGGAACTCGGAGACGAGGCGCGCGAGCCGCTTGATCTCGTCCGCGACGACGCTCGCGGCCTCGAGCAGCTCCGGCTCGGGGAGCTTCTTCTCGAGCGAGCGCTGGAGGAAGGAGACGTGGAGCTGCGCGCCGTTCAGCGGATTGCGGATCTCGTGGGCGAGGCCCGCGGCGAGCGTCCCGAGGGCCGCGAGCTTCTCGTTCTGGTGCAGCTGCCGGGAGACGGCGCGAGACTCGGTCACGTCCGCGCCGATGGCGAAGAGGACGACGTCGTCCGGTGCGCCGTCGGGGATGCGCGAGAAGGACCACCGCACGTCGCGGGCCTTGCCGGCGCGGGTCATCAGCACGCCGTCCTCGGCGATGTGCTTCGGGCGGCCCGCGAGCAGGGACTCGAACAGAGGAGCATCGTTCGGGCGGGCTTCGGTCGGCACGAGCGTGTCGACGAAGGGCAGTCCGTACACGTCCTCGAGCGCGTGGCCGGTGGTCGTGCGTGCGGCGCGGTTGAAGATGCGGATCTTGCCCTTCACGTCGACGCCGACGACGAGGCTCGGGACGGCGTCGAGCGCGACCTCGTAGAGGTGGAGCGCACGCGCGAGATCGGTCCGTAGCGAATGGGACTCGAGCTCTTCGCGACGTCGCGACTGCTCGGCGTGGTCGTCTCGGTAGCTCTCGACCATCACGGCGAGCTCGAGGTCGAGGATGCGAGAGAGCGCGAAGCGTGCCGGCCCCGCGTTCACGCCGAGAGCCTCCTGGGCGACCGTCTCGAGCGCGACACGAAGGAGCGCCATGGCCGTGAACATGTAGCGCTGGGGGAGGCCGACCCGGACGTGGACGCGCCCGATCTTCCTGGCCTCCTCGTAGTAGGCGTCGTCGTACGTGCCGGAGAGGATGCGCTCCATCCACGTGACCATCGACCGCTGGAGCCGTTCGATCTGCGCCTCGCCCGTGAAGACGGCGTGCGCCTCCTCGTGCTCGCGGATGCGCTCGTAGAACTCCCGCGCGATGCGGACGAAGTGGGGCGCGGCCAGCGGGCGGAGCTCGACCAGGGCGCGCGCGTCCGCCTCGTCGAAGCGCACGTAGCGCTTCAGCTCCTCGAAACGCGTCTCCACGGCCGACGCCTCTACACGGTCTCGAGGCATGGTCTCGCTGCGCGGGGTCTGCGTCGCGTCGCGCAAATGCTGCGCCTCACGGGGTCTTCACGGAGCCGAGCGCGGCGGCGAGGCGGATCAGGAGGTCGGGGTAGTCGAGGGGCTTCGTCAGCACGTGGAGCGGTTGGTCGAGGGGGTCGGCCGCCTTCGCGAGGGAGTTCGGATACCCCGTGACCACGAAGATGGCCACGGTCGGACGGCGAGACCGAGCATACCTGCCGACGGCCAGGCCGTCCGCGTGAGGAAGGTGAAAATCGGTGACGACCGCGTGCGGAACGGGGTTTCGTGTCAACCGGGCGAGCGCCGCGGCGCCGTCGTTCGTCACCTCGGCCTCGTAGCCGTCGGCGCGGAGGAGCCGGGCGAGCAGGGTCGCGCTACGCGCGTCGTCGTCGACGACGAGAACGAGAGGACGGCTATGAAGCGAGGCATCCATGGGAGGGGGGGGCGGCGAGGACACGGCGGTCGCGCGGGTTACCTGGCCCTCCGCCTTCAAGGGGCGTGCCTGCTCGGTGGACGGGGAGCGGCGGCTCGTCGGCGCGCAAAAGGTCGCTCGTCGCGCGGTGCTTGCAGGCTCGCGCAAGAGATGCGCCGTGCGCGAAGCGGAGGCGTGGGATCTCGCGCGCTCCAGGCTGGCCCGTCGCTTGCTCCCAGGCCGCTCGTCATGCAAACGCGCTCGTCCTCCAAGGCTCTTGCTCTCGTTCTCCTCTCCGCGGTCGCGCTCGTCGGCGGCGCCGCGGCGTGCACGACCGCGCAGACGCCCCCGCCGAGCCTCACGAAGGCCGAGGCCCCACGCGGCTGCCCTCTCGGCGTTCCCGGCGCCTCCGTCGTCGCCGAGGACACCTCCGACGGCATCGCCCTCAGCTTCACGTCGAAGGACAAGCCCGCGGACATTCGTTCGCGCGCCAACGACGCGGCGGCGCAGCACGGCCCCGGCGAACGCGTCGGCGCAGGTCACGACGGCCGTCATGGGCACGGTGGCGAGCACGGCCTCCAGATGATGCAGGCGCCCACGGCCAGGTCCGTCGCCGATGACATCGAAGGCGGCGCGCGCATCCGCTTCGTCCCGGCAGACCCCGCGGAGAAGGAGCTTCTGCGCACCAAGCTTCGCGAGCGCGCGGCCGCCATGAACGCGGCGACGTGCAAGTGAACGAAGCCTGCAATCTGCATTGAATCGAGCATCGACGGAATCTCGGAGGAACTCATGGCCCCGCAATCGAACGGCAACGCGCCGGCACCCGCTGTCTACCTCGTCGCGATCGACACCACGTCCTCGGCTTCTCACGTCCTCGAGATCGCGTGCGGCCTCGGCAAGGCTCTCGGCGGCGCCGCGGAGCTGCACGTCCTCCACGTCATCGGCGTGAGCAACCCGGCACCCGTGATGGGCGCCGCCTCTCTCGTGACGCCGACCGAGGCGCTCGAGAGCGGTCGTGGAGTCCTCGATCACGCGTGTGTCGAGGCCGCCTCGCTCTTCCAGGGCCGCATCGTCGGGCATCTCGCCGCCGGTGACCCGTGGCGCGAGATCATCCAGATGGCCTCGAGCCTGCGCGCGGACCTCGTGGTCGTGGGCACGGCCGGCAAGACAGGGCTCGCGCGCATGGCGCTCGGCTCGGTCGCGGAGAGCGTCGTTCGCCACGCCGGTTGCCCCGTGCTCGTGGTTCGCCCGAAGGACTACCACGCGCGCGTCGTCCCCGAGATCGAGCCGCCGTGCCCGGACTGCACGGCCGTGCAGAAGGAGACGGCGCGCGCCCAGCTCTGGTGCGCACGCCACAGCATCCACCACTCGCACGGCCGCCTCCACTACGAGGTGCCGCAGGGCTTCGCCGAGGGGACGATGCTGCTCCGCCCCTGACCGGCGGAGCGGCTACTTCGCCACGACCGCGAGGACGTCGTCGTCCTCGCGACCGAAGTGTTCGACGAGATACTGCGCGATGACGATGGGGTGCTCGCGCTGGAGCATGAGCTCGTCGCTGAGCGATGCGCGCGAGGTCACGCCGTCGGTGAACGCGACGAAGAGGTCGTCGCGCGCGAGCGTCGCGGTCTCGACGTTCGCGCGCCAGGTGCGCTGCTGAGCCCCGACGACGAACGACGTCGCCCCGAAGCGATGGGCCGCGCGCGGGTGCACGAGCTCGACGGTGATGTTGCCGACCGCGGCGAGGTCCATCGTGGACGCCTCGCGCTCTCGGAGCGAAGCGATCGCCATCACGGCGCCGCGGGTGTGGCCGAGAGCCTTGTGACACTCCTCGATGATGGCGAGCGGCGAGGCCGTGCGATTCCGGGCGAACACGCGCATCGCCGCGCCGGCGGCCGCTCTCGCCTCGGTCCCGTGCCCGAGGCCGTCACAGATGCCGATGAGCAGCCGCGTGTCGTCACGGAAGACGCATGCGTGGTCGCCGCTCCGCGGCTCGTCGCGGTACGGCCGCGCGAACACGCCGACGTGGCGGCGCCTCGGCGTGTCGGCCTCCCAGACGCGCGCGCGGATGCACGTGCCCTCGCGGAGCCGAACGTCGAAGTCGATCTCGTCGGACATGCGGTGCGCCGTGGAGAGGCCGACGCCCATGCTCCCTGCGACGCGGGGGACCCCCTCGAGCGCGCGGGTCGGGTCGGGGATGCCTTCACCCTCGTCGGCGGCGACGATCTCGACCCCGCGGTGCGAGCCCCGCGTGATCGGAAGGATCGCGATCTGGCCGCGCCTCGCGTGCTTCAGCTGGTTGTGCCCGAGCTCGCTCGCGATGGTGGCGAGGCGCTCGGCGTCGACGCTGCCGAGCTGCTGTGCGGTGGCGACGAGGCGTGCCTGCTGGCGCGCCATGGAGACGGACGCCTCGTCGTGGATCGGAAGGGTCTCTGCCGAGCCGAGCCACTCGTCGATCAGAAACGCTTCCACTTCGTCACCGTGACCTTCGTGCCTGCCCCCGGGGTGGACTCGAGCTCGAAGTCGTCGACCAGGCGCTTGCTCCCCGACAGCCCGAGGCCCATCGAGCGGGCGGTGGTGTAGCCGCCGGCGAGGACACGCGGGATGTCGTCGATCCCAGGACCGTGATCCTCGAACACGATGCGGATCCCGAGTCGGTAGCCGTCGGTCACCTCCTCGATGCAAGCAATGCCCTTGCCACCGTGGACGAGGGCGTTCCGCGCGAGCTCGGAGGTCGCGGTCGTGATGGCCGCGGTCGCGAAGGAGTCGAACTTCTTCACCTCGGCGATGTCGCGGACGCGCCGGCGGACGCGGATGATGTCGTCCGCGTTCTCGATGGGGATCTGGTGGGTGGCGCCGACCTGGATCATGGGGCGCTACTTCCGCTGCGCGATGACGTGCCCGAGGAGGGCCAGCCCCGCGTCGAGGTCGAGCGCGGTGCGTACGCCCTCCATCCCGTAGCCCATGCGCACCAGGGTCGCCGCGACCTCCGGGCGCATCCCGACGAGCACCGTGCTCGTCCCCATGAGCTTCGCCATGCGGCCGGTCTCCGCGAGGATCCGCGCGACGTACGTGTCGACCATGTCGAGGCCGCTGATGTCCACGACGAGGCCGGTCGTTCCGCGCTTCTCGATTGCCGAGAGCACGTCGGCCTGGAAGGCGTCAGCCACGGCGTCGCGCAGCTCGAGCTGGATGCTGACGAGGAGCGTCGAGCCGATGCGCAGGATCGGGATCGGGCCGTGGACGCTCATGAGCCCTTGTTCGTGATCGATTTGCCGACCATGCCGAGCGCGAGCTCGATGCCGTCGGAGAGGCGGCTGACGGTGTGCATCGACGAGACGTCGAGGCCGAGCTGCACCATCGTGCGCGCGACCTGGGCGGTGATGCCCGTGAGGACCACCTCGGCGCCGAGGAGGCGTACGGCGGCGGCGGTCTTCAGGAGGTGGTCGGCGACGCGCGTGTCGACCACGGGCACGCCGGCGATGTCGATGATGATGCAGCGGGCCTGCGCCTCGACGACATGGGTGAGCACGCTCTCCATGATCTGCTGGGCGCGGTGGCTGTCGACCGCGCCGATGAGGGGGAGGAGGAGGACGCGGTCGTGGACCCGGATCACGGGCGTCGACAGCTCCCGGATCGCCGCCTGGTGGCGCCCGAGCGCCTCGAGATTCGCAGCGATGTACGTGTCGATGGCGAGGGCGACATCGAAGAACACGATCCGCTGCACGCTGAAGAAGGCCTCGCGCGACTGCGCCGGGTCCTTGATCTCGGCGTCGAAGTGGTCGCGGATCAGCTGGAGGTACTGGCGGTAGGCGCCGAGGTACCAGGTCGGGGCGAGGCCGATGCGCTCGTGCATCGCGCCGACGCGCAGCCGATCCTCGACGTACGCGAGGTCGCAGCGGCCCGAGAAGAGGCCCATGAAGTACTCGCGCTGGGTGCGCTTGACGCGGCGGATGGTCGCCTCATCGCTGAAGAACTTGCGGGTCTCGGGGTGGCCGAGGAGCAGCGCGTAGAAGCCCTCGACGATCGCGTCGGTGACCTTCTCCGCGAGGGGACGCAGCGACGCGAGGCGCGCGAGATCGTCGTCCGAGATGGAAAAGAAGGCACGGCGACTGGCGATGGCCGCGTCGTCGAGCTTCAGGATGGTCATGTACTTCCGGTGGTCCATGCGTGTCTTCCTGGGCTCCAGGCTTGCGTCGCAGTTTAGCAGCTAGATATCATGCAACTTGGATCGGATGGACAGCGACCGCGCAATCGACGCCCTCGTCAGGTTTGCGCGGGTCGTCTCCGACGCGGCGGCCCCGCAGGAGATCCTGCCGCTCCTGGCCGAGGCGCTCCACGAGCACGTCGGCGCGGACGGGGTCTGCGTGGTCGAGATCTCCGGTGCGGGAGGCGGCGCGCGCGTCGCGGTCGTCCGGGGCCTCCCGGAGGCGGTCCTCCAGCTCGTCCCGGATCCGGACGCGACCGGCGCCGAGCTCGGTCGAGCGATCGCCGGCAAGTGCGGGCTCACGTTCGAGCGCACGGAGACCCGGCCCCTCGTGGCCTCGGGCAACCTGTTCGGCACCGTGGTGATGCTCTTTCGTGCGGGGTCGACGCGCAACCACGCGCTCCCGCTGGCCGACGGGCTCATCGATCTCGCCGCGACCGTCATGGAGTCGGCCCTCCAGCTCGAGAAGCTCGAGAAATCGTACGCCGACCTGCGCGCGTCGCACGACGTCCTCGCGCAGACGGAGAAGCTTCGCGCGCTCGGGCAGATGGCGGCGGGCGTCTCGCACGACCTCAAGAACATCCTCAACCCGCTCTCGCTCCATCTGCAGGTCGCCGACCGCGCCATCGTGCGCGGCGACGTGGCGGAGGCACGCGAGAGCATCGCCGAGATGAGGCAGGTCGTGCGCCGCGGTGTGGAGACGGTCGAGCGCCTTCGCTCGTACAGCCGGCAGTCGAAGGAGTCGAAGGCCGAGCTGGTCGACCTCTCGAGGCTCGCCCGTGAGGCGATCGGGATCGCCCGGCCACGCATGGCCGCGACGGGACACGTGCTCCACCTCGTCGAGGAGCTCGGCGCGGTGCCGGTCATCCTCGCCGACGGAGGCGAGCTCGTGAGCGCGCTCGTGAACCTCGTCGTGAACGCGATCGACGCCGCGGGGGACATCGGCAAGACCGTCACCCTGCGGAGCGGTGAGGAGGGGGCCAACGTCTTCGTCGAGGTCGCCGACGACGGGCCGGGAATGACGCCCGACGTCGAGAAGCGCGTGTTCGAGCCGTTCTTCACCACGAAGGGCAGCGAAGGGACCGGCCTCGGGCTCGCGATGGTGTACGCGACCGTCCAGCGCTACAGCGGCACGATCGCGCTCGAGACCGCGCCGGGCAAGGGGACGCGCTTCCGGCTCACGTTCCCGATCAGCTCGGCTTCGTAGCGCAGGCCCGAGCTGCACCGCTTGCGCGCTCACGCACCGCGTGCGCGCACCAGGCAGCCCGCCGCGCGGTTTGCGCTGGAAACGTCGATGGACCGGCGTGGCACGCCGCATGCGCTCAGAGGGACCATCATGTCGAAACCGATCCCGACCATCCAGAAATACATGACGACCTCGCCGCACTCGATCGGCGTCGAACAGCCGCTGTCGAAGGCGCATTCGATGATGCACGAGCACGCCATCCGTCACCTCCCGGTGCTCCACGGCGGCAAGCTCGTCGGGCTGCTGACCGATCGCGACCTCCGTCTCGTCGAGTCGCTCGCGGGTGTCGACCCCACGCAGGTGAAGGTCGAGGACGCGATGTCGACCGTCATCTACTCGGCCGGCCCCGACACCCCGCTCGACGAGGTCGTCTCGACCATGGGCGAGCACAAGTACGGCTCTGCGGTCATCATGCAGAACGAGAAGGTCGTCGGCATCTTCACCACGGTCGACGTCTGTCGTGCCCTGGCCGAGCTGCTGCAGACGCGCCTCGCGAAGTGACAAAACCGAGGGCGGTGAGAGCTCATCGCGAAGGACACTTCAACGGCCGTGGCGGTTGGCTCCGCGCGGCCGTTCTCGGCGCCGACGATGGGGTCGTCTCCACGGCCAGCTTGATGATCGGCGTGGCCGCGGCCGCGGCGACGAAGGAGGCGACGCTCGTTGCGGGCATCGCCGGGCTCGTCGCCGGAGCTCTGTCGATGGCCGCAGGGGAGTACGTCTCCGTGAGCTCGCAGCGGGATGCCGAGCAGGCCGACATCCGCCGCGAGGGCCACGAGCTCACCGCCGACCCGAAGGGCGAGCTCGAGGAGCTGGCGGGGATCTATCGAAAGCGTGGGCTCGATGCCGACCTCGCGATGAAGGTGGCCGTGCAGCTGAGCCAAGCCGGAAATCGACTGCATTCGCACATGCGCGATGAGCTCGGGCTCGACGACCGGAGCCTCGCGCGTCCGCTCCAGGCCGCGCTCGTCTCGGCCGCGAGCTTCGCGGTCCTCGCGCTCGTGCCGGTCCTCGCGCTCGTCGTCGCCCCGGCGTCGTTGCGAATCCACGCCATGGCGCTCGTGAGCCTGCTCAGCCTCGCAGTGCTCGGGGCGCTCGGCGGCAAGCTCGGCGGCGCACCGATGGGCCGCGCCACGCTCCGCGTGATGCTCGGCGGAGGCGCGGCCATGGCCACGACCGCGCTCATCGGCCGTCTCCTGGGCGTCGCCGGCATCGGTTGACACCGAGGCTCCGAGCCTCGGTGTGGAGCTTTGGTCGCCGTGCGTCCATTCTTCGATCTTGCCCTGGCATGAGGCTGGGGCGTTCGCACGTTGTCGAAGGCAAGGAGCCCTTCGATGCGTACGCGCAAAGCCATCCCTGTCGGTCGCCTCTTCGGGATCGAGCTCAAGCTCGACCTGAGCTGGCTGTTCATCTTCGCGCTCGTCGTCTGGAGCCTCACGTCGGTGTTCCAGGCCTGGCATCCGATCTGGGCGACACGCACGTCGGTCGCCGTGGCGCTCGTCGCCGGCCTCGCGTTCTTCGGATCCATCCTGCTGCACGAACTCGCGCACGCGCTGGTCGCGAAGCTCTACGGCGTTCCCGTCCGCGACATCACGCTGCACATGTTTGGCGGCGTCTCGAACATGGAGCGCGAGCCGCCGACCGCGGGGGCCGAGCTGCTCATCGCGATCGTCGGCCCCATCGCGAGCGTCGCCCTCGGTGTGTCGATGCTCGCGCTCGCCGCGCTCGTGACCGGTGCCGGGTTCGACCCGAGGGCGCCCGGCGTCGATGCCGCGGCAGCGATGGCGCGCATGAGCCCGCTCTCGACGCTGCTCGTCTGGCTCGGCCCCGTGAACATCGTCGTCGGTCTGTTCAACCTGATCCCGGGGTTCCCGCTCGACGGTGGGCGCATCCTTCGCGCTGTGCTCTGGCGGTCGACCGGCAACCTCCGCAAGGCGACGCGCTGGTCGACCGCGGTGGGCCGTGCCGTCGGCGTCGCGTTCATGGTGGCCGGCGGAGCCATGGCCCTCGGGCTGCGCATTCCGTTCTTCGGGACCGGCTTCGGCTCCGGCCTCTGGCTCGCGCTCATCGGCATGTTCCTTCGCGGCGCGGCGACGCAGCACCAGGCCGGCTCGGACGTGGCGAACGCGCTCGAGGGGATCCGCGTCGGCGAGCTGATGCGCACGTCGGGCGAGACCGTACCGGCGAACGCCTCGCTCCGTTCGCTCGTCGAGCGGTGGTTCGTCCGCGGCGACGAGGGAGCTCTCGCCGTGTTCCACTTCGACAAATTCGCGGGCGTCGTCTCGCTCGAGGACCTCGCACGGGTGCCGCGCGAGCAGTGGGACGACCACGCCGCGCGCGAGATCATGGTCCCCGTGAAGGACCTCGCGAAGCTCACCGTCGAGGAGCCGGCGTTCGAGGCCGTCCGCAAGATGGCCACCGCCGGCGTCGGCGGCCTACCGGTCCTCGACGAGGAGGGCACGCTGGTCGGCATGCTCTACGAACGCGACGTCGCGAGGTGGGTCGCGCTGCAGGCGCCGGTGATGGGAAGCGGCACGGGCGGCGGCGACCACGCGCGCCACGCGTGAAACGTGGCCGATCTCAGATCCATCCCCGCTTCAGCAAGACCGCCTTCACGACCTGCGTCAGCACC
>Ga0105047_10001722_pt1 | contig 39278 bp, 37 predicted proteins | sample MAT04_FD_78384 | JGI IMG/M metagenome (GOLD analysis project Ga0105047, IMG submission 78384) | Freshwater microbial communities from Lake Fryxell liftoff mats and glacier meltwater in Antarctica - MAT-04 (megahit assembly) | ecosystem: Environmental > Aquatic > Freshwater > Ice > Liftoff...
CACGATTAATGAGTACAATATGTTCCGCAGTACATTAATGTTCAATGATTTATCTTAACCCCATAACGGGGTATTTGGTTTGTTTCTGTATTTTATTATTGAAATATATTCCCTAACGGGGGAAAACAAATCGGTATTGTGCATGGGTTTTTTATCTTATGGCAATTTATCCTTGCATCGGTTGATTTTTTTTTTGGTCAGCAGGCAAAGCGCAGGTAAACAGCTATTTAGTTATTTCTAAGCAGCCCCTGTTTTAGTCGGGCAGAAAGTAAAACTTTTACATACGCTCCATATACCAGTTGAGGGTTTTTTCTACTTTACGCGTATGGAAAATGTTGTTGATGGCTTTCTTTAACCGCAAAAAGGCTGTTTCGCTTTTAACTACATAGTCCGCAGCATTGTGAAGCATACAATCGACTGCTACTTCAATTTTATCCTGGGCGGATAGCATTATTACAGCAATTTCCGGGTTGTATGCTTTAATCCTGTCAAGGGTTACAATTCCGTTTATCGCAGTTTTATCAATTCCATCCAGAAGATAATCGAGCACGATAAAATCAGGCTTGTGCGATAAATTAGCAACACACAATTCGCCGCTGGGGTATGTTTCAATATCGAAATCTCCATTTTCGAGGAATTCAATTTCCAGTAATTTCAGATACACTATGTCGTCGTCTACCAGGAAGAGTTTTATTTTTTTGTCGTTGTTCATCAGTGAGCGTTTTTAATAATTGTGTATTCTGCTTCTAACTCAACACAGGCTTGGGTACACACATCATCCAGTTGTTGAACGAGTTCGGATATTCCATCAGTCTGCTGCTGGTCTTTTGCAAATTCCTGTATTTTCTTTGCCATATTTTCATAATCAGTATTAATCCCCACAATTGCAAACGAAGGGATCATTTTATGCACAGCTGCGTATAACGAAGACCAATCTTTTTCTCTCCAGCTTTTTTTCATTACACTTAAAAGCGGAGGTGTTTGTTCGAGGTAAAGGGAAATCATTTCCATCATCAGTATCGGATTGGCTTTGGTACGACGGATAAGGTAATCGAGATCGGTGTATTTCATGGTTTTAGCTTGTCCGGCTTTATTATCGTTGTAACCATTAATTGGCTTTGTAACTGAGCCAACAATTTTACTGTACAATACTTTTTCGTCAACGGGTTTTGCTATATAGTCGTTCATGCCAACCGCCTTGCATTTGTCGAGGTCAACTGTGGTTACATCGGCAGTCAGTGCTATAATAGGGATACTGGATTTCATAGTGTGCCTAATGTATTCAGTAGCGTCAAATCCATTCATTTCGGGCATTTGGAGATCCATTAAAATAATATCGAACGATTCGGCCCGTAATTTTTCAATTGCGACAAGCCCGTTATCGGCAATAACGCATTGAAATCCAAATTCATCCAGAAGCGTTTTCATCAACAACTGATTGAGTGCTATATCTTCAACAACCAATACTCTTATGTTTTTAATTTCCGGATCCAATTGCAGCAATTCGGTTTCAGTTTCGGCATCAGCCTTTGTTTTATAGTAATCAAGTACAAAACTAAATACGGAACCTTCATTAACTTTACTTTCAACTTTAATGGTGCCGTCCTGAGCTTCAATCAACTGTTTTACAATGGCCAGTCCTAATCCTGTACCTCCGTACAAACGGGAAGTGCCACTCGATGCCTGCTGGAAATTATCGAATATTTGTATGGTTTTATCTTTTGGTATTCCTATTCCAGTATCCCTTACGGCAAATTCAATCCGCGCCTTGGTATCATCTTCACTTTGTAAACGCACGCTTACTGTAATTTTACCTTTGTTGGTAAATTTCACTGCGTTACTCACCAGATTGAGTATTACCTGGTGTAAACGTACCGGATCGCCAACCAGTACATTAGGTATATTGGAATCATATTCTTTAATGAGAGTCAGGTTTTTCTCCTGAATTTTTGATTCGAACAGATGAAGCATGGCTGAAATGGAGATTGCCATTTTAAATGGTGTTTGTTCAAAAACCATTTTCCCGGCATCAACCTTTGCCAGGTCGAGTATGTCGTTAATAAGTACAATTAACGCATCGCCGCTCATTTTTATAGCCTGCAGATATTCCTTTTGCTTGAGTGATGTATTCGTTTTTAACAGCACTTTTGTAAAACCGATTATCGCGTTCATGGGCGTACGGATTTCGTGGCTCATGTTCGACAGGAACTGTTGCTTTGCTTTTACAGCAGTTTCAGCTACCAGTTTGGCACTTTCGGCTTTAGTTTTTGCTTCTTCGGCAATGCCTACAGCCAGTTCGGCAAATACAATAGCTTCGTTTAATTCTTTTGCAATACGTTTCTGATCGGTAATATCCCTGGCCACAATTACTACTCCGAGTACGTTTCCCCTTTCATCCTTATACACTGATCCATTGCACAGTACGTCAATCAGTTTACCATCAGTGATAGTGAGAGGGAAATCGACAATAAATCCTTTAACATAAACCTGTTGATATGCTTCGCGGGCTTTATCGGGTTCGGTGAAATAATCGAAAAAATCGGAGCCTGTCATTTTTTCGCGCGATACTCCTGTATACCTTACCGAAGCTTCATTCAAATCGGTAATTTTCCCATTCGGACTTATGGTAAACAATGGGTCGCGACTTGCTTCGATAAGACTCAGCGAATATTTTGATAGTAAATTCTGAGCTGTAACATCCCTGGCCACAATTACCACGCCTAATACATTGTTATTATCATCTTTATATACCGATCCATTAAACAGCACATCAGTTAGTTTGCCCTGTTTATGGCGCAATGTAAGTGGCAAATCGGCAACGGAGCCTGTAGCAAATACTTCCTGATAAACTTCCCGTGCTTTGTGCGGCTCGGTGAAATAATCGAAGAAATCCGACCCCGTAAGTTCTTTTCGGGAAATGCCTGTTATATTTACCAAAGCTTCATTCATATCAGTAATTTTGCCTTTGGTACTGATGGTAACCAATGGATCGTGACTGGCTTCGATAAGGCTGAGTAAATATTGGGAAGCAAGTTTTAATGAATAGCTGGTTGCTTCAAGTTCTTTGTTTTCCGATGCCCGTTTTTCTTTTTCCTGATTTTGAAACAAAAGTTCTTCGTCGGCAATTTTTAATTCCGCTGCCCTTTTCCCCTTTTCCTTATTTTGAAATACAAGCTCTTTGTCGGCAAGGATTAACTCGGCTGCCCGTTTTTCTTTTTCCTTATTTTGAAACAAAAGTTCTTTGTTGGCAAGTATCAACTCCGCTGCTCGTTTTTCTTTCTCCTTATTTTGAAATACAAGTTCTTTGTTGGCAAGTATCAATTCCGCCGCCCGTTTTTCTTTTTCCTTATTTTGAAAAACAAGTTCTTTATTGGCAAGTATTAATTCCGCCGCCCGGTTTTCTTTTTCCTTATTTTGAAATGCAAGTTCTTTATTAGCAAGTATAAGCTCTGCAGCCCGTTTTTCTTTTTCCTTATTTTGAAATGCAAGTTCTTTATTAGCAAGTATAAGCTCTGTAGCCCGTTTTTCTTTTTCCTTATTTTGAAATGCAAGTTCTTTATTAGCAAGTATAAGCTCTGCAGCCCGTTTTTCTTTTTCCTTGTTTTGAAATGCAAGTTCTTTATTAGCAAGTATAAGCTCAGCAGCCCGTTTTTCTTTTTCCTTGTTTTGAAACAGTAGCTCTTTGTTTGCAAGTATCAGTTCTGCTGCCCGTTTTCCTTTGTCATCATTCTGAAAAGCAAGTTCCTTATTTGCTGTCTGCAAATCTGTTACCCATTTCTGCTCAGCAATGTCGCGGGCAACCACTACCACACCCAATACATTACCCTTATCATCTTTATACACCGATCCATTAAATAATACATCGGTAAGCTTTCCTTTTTTATGCCGTAATGTAAGTGGCGAGTCGGTTACTGAGCCTTTGGCAAAAACTTCCTGATATACATCGCGGGCTTTTTTAGGCTCGGTAAAATACTCGAAAAAGTCGGAGCCGGTGAGTTCGGTACGTGACATGCCGGTAATGTCGGCCAGGGCTTTATTCATATCGGTAATCTTGCCTGCGGCACTGATAGTGATCAATGGATCGAGGCTTGCTTCAATCAGACTTCTGGCGTAATGCGATTCTTTATTCATTGTAGGCTAAAGTAGGGTTTTCGGAGATTCAGGATTTCTTAGTATAATTAGTTCAAAATGGCCGGTTCGGAATTTAAAACCGAATTTGCCATTTAATTCTCAGTATCCGGGTTTCCTATGTCTTCGAGTGGGCTTCGGCTCTTTACTTTCAATTGTTTAAAGTGTGAAGGCGTGAGTCCGGTAATTTTTTTAAATTGATTGGAAAGGTGTGCAACACTACTGTAATGCATCATCCAGGCAATTTCGGTGAGATTGGCTTCATCGTAAATGATGAGTTCTTTTACACGTTCTATTTTATGTGTAATAATAAATTTTTCGATGGTTGTTCCCTGGTATTCCGAAAACAAATTAGACAGGTAGGTGTAATCGTGATTTAATTTTTCGCTGAGGAAATCCGAGAAATTGATTTTTGGCAGTTCATCCGAATAGTGAACCATCTCAATAATGATTGTTTTTATTTTTTCTATCAGCATGGCTTTTTTATCGTCCATAAGTTCAAGACCTGATTCGCTTAAAGCCAACCGGATATGTTCGCGCTGCTCATTGGTGATGCTTTCCATGATTTCCACTTCGCCCATATTCACAATGAAGTGGAGGCCGAGTTTTTTCAGCTCTTCCTTTACCACCATCTTGCAGCGGTTGCTTACCATGTATTTTATGTATAGCTTCAAAGGGTTTGGGGATTATGAGTTAGTATCTTTTATGATTTACTGGCAAACGTGAAAGGGGAAATGGATTGTGACGTTGAAAGCGTAAGACTGCGAAATGCAGAAATGCAAAACAGCGACAGGTTTTTGCCGCTTATTGTTCATTGAAAGTTTGCCAGTAAAGGATTCCTCCGATTCCCATTATTGCGATGCCAACTACTGGCGACCATTTTATATGGTGAGGTTTGTCTTTTCTGATTTCTATTTTCCCCAAATCTACCACTTTTTCGCTGGTAAAAAAAGTTATTGTTGTTATCACTGTCATTACCAGGCCTAACAGGAATACAACCAGACTTATTTTTTTCATTGTTATTGGTATAAAAGTAGTCGATATTTGATTTTTTGTGTCGGGATTGTTTTTAGCCATTCAGTATGGTTATGGTGCAATTGTCCTGGATTAGCTGAGAGGTTGATTTTTAAAAGAGGTGGAATACATGAAGACCGAAATTAATATTTCAAGCTTCAGTTTTCGCACCTCTTTTTGGTAAAACATATTTAGTTTTATAATGGAATACATTCTTTTACTGTTAATATCCGTTATTCCAGTATTTTGTAAAGTTCTTTCAGGTCAGGTGATAAAATAACTTCGGTTCTGCGGTTAGCGGCACGGCCTTCGGTTGTTTCATTTACCTGTACAGGATGAAAACTGCTTTTACCTGCTGCGGTAATTCTGTTCGGATCAAAAGCATTGTCTTTCGTTAAAACACGAACAATTGATGTTGCCCTTGCCGTACTAAGATCCCAGTTATCCTTGTATTTATTTGTTTTAATAGGAACATTATCGGTGTGGCCTTCTATCAGCACGGTGATGTCCTTGGTAGTATTCAGAACAGCAGCAAGCTTGTTAAGTGCTTCTTTCCCTTTGGGATCAACCACATCGCTGCCCGATTTGAACAACAGATTTTCCTGCATCGAAACATACACATTGCCATCCTTAATATAAACACTTAATTCGTCAGCCGAATAATTCAAAAGCGCATTGGTGACTGAGTTTTTAAGCTTGGTCATCATATCCTTTTGTTTCTGAATTATATTCTGCAAATTTTGTAATCGTATTGCCTGATCGGCAATAGTCATTTCCGATTGTGTATTAAGAGCTTTCAGATTTTGCTGTGCTGCAGAGTTTTCCCTTTGCAGAGATGTTTTTTCATCATTCAGGGTTTTAACCTGTGTGTTGCAATCATTCAAATTAGTATGCGTACTGGTGCTGTCCTTCTGAAGCCTTTCGACTCTCGCACGCGATTCAACCAGTTTTTTACTGGGACCGCACGATGTAAATACTATTCCGGAAATAAGAGTAAGTAACACAAGAATGTAAAATGGATTTTTCATCGGCTGATCTTAAATATTGGTTTAGTACGCAAAATTGAGCCCATTTAAATTAAAATATGTTACACAACTATGTTTTTAAGTTACATAATTTACATGTTTTTATTTCATAAATAAATGGAAAAACTATTACACTGCATGATAAAGAGTTTATCATGCAGTGTATTGGTATTCAGAGAATAAAAAAACTTGATTCTGCCATGTAGGGGTTTATCCCTTTATTTAAAATTAAGCTCACTCGTACGATAAAGCAATTGCTTTTTCGTATTTCTGCATGGTAAAACGGGCCATCAGATAACTAACTGTTGATTCGGCACCCTGGTTGAGGTTGGCATGGTTTTCCTCCAATCCATCGTAACATCCACCCGTACCTGGATTATAGACAATATTATGCAAACGGTTGTCGCCCAGAAACCAGTTGAATGCTTTAATCATTTTGAGCAGGTAGCTTTTATCTTTAAGTTCATCGTAAAATTCGCTTAAAGCCAATATGGTATAAGCTACATCAATAGGCTGTTCGCCATATTGGCCACCTTTCTTTCCTTTTTGCAGCCAGTTTCGGTTTGAAATTACTTCAATTCCTCTTTCATTAAAAATTTGCGAAAGCAGAAAATTGAATGACTCAACGGCTATGTCCTTATACACTTTGTTTCCGGTTGATTTCCATGCATAAAGCAAAGCCTCGGGTAAAGTGCTGTTAGCATAAGTAAGATAGCTCTCGAACCATTTCCATCCTTTGCCTGATTCATGCTTATACATTTGAACCAAGCGATCAGCAAGTGTTTTAATCAGCGAAATGTTCTCTTCCCTCTCAATAGATCCTTGATAGTAAGCCAATCCTTTTATCGAAAAGGACATTGAGCGCGTTGAATGTATGGATTCAACATGCGTTGCAGCTTTTTTAATAATTGCTACAGCTTGCTCAATGATTTTTGCAGGCAGCTCATTTGATAATGTTACCAGGTAACCAAGCGCCCATATGGCTCGCCCGTTGGAATCATCTAAATTTACTTCCTGGTTTTGAGCTGTAAATCGGAGTTCCTTATCTACATAATTAAGGAAATCGCCCTCAGGCTGCTGGCAAAAGCTGATAAATTTGAGATATTTCCTAATCTCAGGCATAATTTCCTTGTCGCCGGTAAGCTTTAAATACATGCAGCTTGCAACCAGAGCACGGGCATTATCATCAAGGGTATAACCAGTTTTAATATCGGGTCGGTTAATTTTTGCAAACTGAATGATACCCGTTTGGGTTGTCATATGTTTCAGGTGGCTCAGATTAATTTCGGGAAGATTAAACCGGGTAAGGATTTTATCATTAGTTATTTTTTCGAAAAGCATTGCATGAGCAATAGCTGAGTTTTCCCATGCTGTTGAAACTATTTTGTGCAGTGTATTTATGCTTATGCTTTTGCGTAATTTTTCGTTGCGGAGCAGTCGGTTTACGCTTGTTGCCAGTTGTTGCGAATCACGGAAATTAAATATAATTCCTGTGTCCTTAGTCAGCAATTCTTTAGCGTGAGGTATTGGGGTGGAAATGATGGGGCAGCCACAACTCATAGCATACACAAAAGTACCGCTAACTGCCTGGTTCGGATCGTTGGTGGTAAACAGATAAATGTCAGTAAGTTGCAGGTATTCGAGCAATTCGGGCAAAGGCAAATAGCTGTTCACAAAGCGAACATTATCCTGAAGGGAATAATCAATTACTTTTTGCTCAAGCATTTCGCGGTATTTTTCACCTTCTTCCTTTACTACTTCGGGATGGGTTTTGCCAATCACCAGGAACATTACTTCCGGACAAGCTTTCACGATGTCGGGTAGGGCTTCGATAGTAGTTTCGATACCTTTACCGGAACCAAGCAGTCCGAATGTTGTTAAAACCTTCCTGTCCAGCAGTTTATACTTTGTTTTCAGTGCTTTTTTGCTGATGCTCGGAACCAGGTGAGTGCCATGTGCAATAACGGTTATTAAATCCTTAGATACGCCGTATTGGCTAATCAATATATCGGCCGAAGTATTGGTCATAACCACAAGCGATTCGCAAACGCCTGCAATGTTTTTTACCTTCAGTTTTAATTCTTCGTCCGGATTAGGGAGTACGGTATGAAATACAATAACAACCGGTTTGCTGAGATTGTACACAAATTCGATGAAGGCTTTCTCCTGTTTTTGGTAAAATCCAAATTCATGTTGTATTACCACTGTTTTAACGAGTGGATCGCTGTTTATGCGAGCCGCCATTTTTTCGTATTCAGCCGCTATTGAAGATTTCAGAACATATTTTACTTCCTGGGGATAGTCGTAATCAGTTTTACCTGACTCAAGTGCACAAACCTTTATTGACAAAGAACTACTGAATTTGTTGTTCATTGCTTTTATCAGATCCTGCGAATAGGTAGCTATGCCACATTCGCGGGGCGGGTAGGAGGTAACAAACAAGATTTCGGCCAGCTGGTTTAATGGATTCTTTGCCACTGTTTGTATATTATTTTCAGGTAATGATATGTATAGTTTATTATTCTCGGGTATATATATGTCCTGGCTTTGTACTGCCCTGGATGTTAGTTGGTTGAAAATGATCCTGTTTTTCATGTCGGGGTTTTTTAATTAAACAATTGTGAACTTAATTTGATTTATTATATGCAGCGTCGGCCATCCAGTGTATTTCGGCAGTTTCCTGCTCAGAATACGAACCAATATTTTTCACCGGATTAGTTAATAGTTTATCGTATATTGAATAGCTTTCTTTACGCTTTATTTTCTCGCGAAAAAGAGCGTTGCCAGTACTGTTGCCTGTTAGCGTTTCAGGCATAATTCCGGATTTAATTTCCCGCTTTAGATACTTTTTAGCTGCTGTCATTTTATATCTTTTTTATTTTTTTATAATCGGTTCGATTCCTTGCGGCTCAGGCATTGTGTCGCCTAATAACATTCCCCAAGGTTTTAACGGTTCAACATGATCGAAAATGAGTTTTACAATGGCCAGCAACGGAATGGAAAGGAACATGCCCGGCACACCCCATAACGCATTACCTGCTATTACCACAATGATTGAAAAAAGTGCGTTGATCTTTACTTTGGATGCAACTATTTTTGGGACAATGTAATTGTTATCAACTATTTGAATGATATAATAAATAATAAGGACGTAAACGGCGTACCATGCTGAATCTTTGGTGGCAATTGCTACTATCATTGGCAGTGCTACGGCTATCAGCCCCCCGATGTATGGTATTACATTGAGAATTGCTCCGAGTATGCCTAATAAAATAGCGTATTCGATACCCAGAATCAGAAGTGCTGTTATTTCTAGTACCGCTATAATTGCGGCTTCAATTATCAATCCTATCAGATACTGCTGAATAACTGATTTTGTTTTGGTTACAATGGTGCCAACCTGGTATTGGTTTGAAGTGCCAAAAAGTTTTCTTACAAAATCGAGCAATAGCGGTTCGTAAAACAATATCAGAAAAATGTAAACCGGAATTAAAAACACTACTACCATAGCACTTCCGACTGACATAAGTGTTTGCCCTATAGCAGAACCGCTGTTGTTGAGCAATTCGCTTTTGGTTTCGGTAATCCAGGCATGTATTTTCCTGGGGGAAATATCAAAATAGCCTGATGACCAAGCTATAGACTGATTAAATGCCTGTGTGAATTTTTCAACCAGTGCAGGCCACGATTCGCTTAACTTGCTTGCCTGCGAATATAAAAGAATCCCTAAACCGGCTATAAACAAAACTGTAATTACAAGTGCGATTGAAATAGCCAAAATCCTGTTTATCCGCATCCGTACCAGGAAATGAACAACCGGGTGCAGCACAATAGCTAAAATAACTGCAAAAACAATGGGAATAATAATGCTTTGAGCTATATACAGCATGGCAATAAGCGTAAACAAACCAACAAGAAAGATGGTAGTTTTGGCATAAAATGGGATTTTTAGCTCTTTATTATCCACCATATTCGGTATTTTTTATTGCATAAATATTAAAACTGCCTTAAAACTCATTTGCTTCAAGGCAGTCTTATCGATGTTACTATAAGCCCTGCTGACATTACTTAGCTTTAGGCTGTTCAGCATATCCTGAAGCTTCTTCCTTCACTTTTTCGAATTTTTCGGTTATACTTTCCTTAAATTCATTGAATTTATCTTTCATGGAATCTTTGTAGTCTTTTCCTTTTTTCGATATTTTCATTCGTGTGTCCGAACCTTTTTCAGGGGCTAATAACAGCCCTAAAACTGCACCGGTTGCGATACCGGCCAAAACGCCTAATAATACTTTTCCTGTACTCATAATTTTTGGTTTAATGGTTTATAATAAAATGATCACAAGCAACAAAATAATGATGATTGCGCCAACGGAGATGTAAACTCCGCCACCCAACTCACTTATTTGTTTCTTGATTGAACGGACTTCTTTTCTTAATTCGCGCTTTTCAGCCGAATTAAGAGCCGATATATCCATATCTTTAATTTCGGTTAACCTTAATTCAAGGGTTTTTACTTTAGCCTCATCAGCCGGATTAGTAATAACAACCGAACTCGGAGATGCGGGTTTTTTGGTTGAGGCAACTGAGTTTCCCGGATAAAATGTTAGCGACAAGAAAATTGCCATTACAGCAAATGTGATTTTTTTCATTTCTTTTTCATTATTTAGTGGTTCGGTTTATAAAACTCTCCGGCCTTGGATTACCTGAAATATTACCGCGATAAGAGCGATAACAAGGAGTATGTGAATAATGCCGGTGGCACTGTAAGCAAAAAATCCAATTGCCCAGGCGATAACCAGAATGACTGCGATGATGTAAAGTAAGCTTCCCATAACTTTGTTTTTTTTTAGATGATGGTTAGGTTTTCAGAAACAATAGTCTTAGTGCTATCGGTCCTGTGATTGTGAACTATTAATTACAGCAACAAAGGTAGTTTCAGCAAGTAACTGATGTGTTACACTATTAAACAGAAAGTTTACATCATTCACACATTGCAAATCAGGTTTCGTTACCTTGCTGTAAAAATGATATCCGTAGGGACTGCCGCAAATAATTGTGGAAGGGGAATTTATTGAAGAAAAAAGGAGGTTGCCTCAAAAATCAAACAAATATTCTTGTTATTGGCTTTGCTGCAACAAACGGGACAACTGCTCAACAGTAAAAAATAGTATTTGTCTTATTTCAGGTTGAGGGTAATCCAGGTCTGTATATTATGATGAATCTGCAAAGAGACAGCAGTAAAGTCAATTCAGCTTTTTGAGACAACCTCTTTATTTTAGGAAACTCATAATCGTAATATGAATTCCAGGACGCAAAGTTCATAGCATACGCAGTAAAAAGCGTTATATTTTAAAATGAAAATATTACATGATTTACAGATTGCCCAGGGTGATGCGTTTCTTGTGTTTCAGGTTTTTGAAGTGGGATGGGGTAAGTCCGGTCATTTTCTTAAACTGATTCGATAAGTGAGCTACACTGCTGTAGTGAAGTTTGTGGGCAATTTCGCTTAGGTTAAGCTCATCATAAACAAGGAGTTCCTTCGCTTTTTCAATTTTATGCGAAAGATAAAACTTCTCTATCGTGGTTCCTCTTACTTCGGTAAACAGATTGGATAAATATGTGTAATTGTGATTAAGTTTTTCGCTCAGGTAATCGGACAGGTTTACCCTTATCTGGTCGTCCCTGAAATGTACCAGGTCAATTATGGTTGTCTTTATCCTCTCAACCAGTATGCTTTTTTTATCATCCATTAACTGAAGTCCGCTTTTATCAAGGGCATTGCCTAGCTGTTTCAGCTGTTCTGCAGTGAGGTCTTCCATAATTTCGGTTTCGCCCAATTCGATATACGAATAGTGCAATCCTAATTTTTTCAACTCGGATTCCACTGACATTTTGCATCGAATGCAAACCATATTTTTTATATAAAGCTTCAACTTATTAGGGATAATTACGCAATACACAAATATACAATATTTTATAACCATAATTACAGCACTCCTGGTTAGTGTAAGTCATATATTAAAAACATCGCTGTGCGTTAACATTTACAGTATCTGTAAATTATGTAATATTTAAATTTAATTGTGTAACACTTTCGCTAACCGTGAGTAGTAATTTTATCGTGATTTTAATGCAGAGTATCTACTTCCTGATACCAGAATACAAACATAGGACAGAAGCTTAAATTGATTATTATCAGTTGGTTTCGATGGTGCAGATAAGATTTTAAGTGTAATCTTTAATGGTTAATTTGAAAGTTAAAAGCTGTTGAATGATTTGCTTATTTAATGGGAGAAATCTTATCACTTTTATACCGGAGGTTAATTCGCCAACTTGTTTGCCTGTTTTTGTTCTAAATACGGTTGCAGGAAGTAGTACTCTCTTTTTTTTATGCTTGAATGATAATCATAAGTTTGATTGCAATAGGTTGAACCAGATGTAGGATATTGGATTTTAATTGAGAAAAATACCTGCCCTTGCCGGATCTAATTACCTTTAACCTTCACGAATCGCAAATGCAACATAAAGTTTGAGTAGCACAAACTTTGTTGCTATAGCTTTATTTGTCAATCATTTCAATCATTTAACAATATATAATTTTTGCACTGTAAATATTGAAAGCTGAAGCAGATAACATTTGCCACCATTTGATTTAATGCCTGTTGTAAGCCTGTAAAGAAAATACAAAAATAATTTAATGACAGTATGAGTGAATAATATACCGAATAGAACTCTAAAAAGTCGCTAATAATCATTACTTTCGTAAAAAAAACGAAAAAGCCGGAAAATTCCTGAGTCCGCCAGAGTATTGGAAACGCTGAAATAATTTCAAATTAAATTATTTTCATTTAACAAAACTCTGAATAATTAAGGCAAGCAATAAAATTATCGAAGTAGTTCTTCTCCCGCTTAAAAAAACGAAATTCCATGCAAGTAGCTGTAAACAGAAAAAAGTTTATTTTTTCACCCGATCCAAGTAGGGTAATTGCCCGTTTTCTGTATGTAAGTGATGAGCGATCGGCCGACATAATCAGGAAAGTATTGGCAATGCCCGAAAAAGAAGTAAATATTGCCATGAGCCAGTTGCTGCGGGGATATTCGAGACGTCATAGGAATATTTCTAAAATTTTCGAGAAGCATTTTAACCGGATGGCACCGGTATTTGATAAGATCGAAATTAATGAAGAAGACTTGAGTTTAGCTCAGAAATCACTGATAGGTTCATATTTTACAATGGAATATTCTATTGAATCAGCTGCCTTTTTCAATCCGTCCTTGGTTGAAAATCCGGATCAGTCGGAGACCCGTTCCGATGAAAAGAGAGTTATTTTTAGTTTCAGGGCTACCGGAGAAGGACATATTTCATCTATCGTTTTCCGCTCAGGAATCCTTGACCGCAATAGCGATCTTATACTGGAGCCTGTAGGTAAAATGCTGGCCGAAGCCGATGTGATTAAACGTAATATTTACGAGAAAAAGTCTTTTAAAAAGAAACTAGCTGAGCTTCAGGAGCAGGGGAATGTAATATCGCCCGCTATACTTGATAAACGCGAGGAAAAGGCTGACCAGGGAAATGTAATTCCTCCTGTTATAGTTGAAGAAATACTTGAAAAGCAACCAAGTAAAAAAGCTGTTTCGCCGGCATTTATTTTAGACAAGCTGAAAGATAGCTTTACCTACGGCGAACTAATGAAAAACCTTGAAATTTCACGAAAAGATCCCAGCCTTACCGAAGAGCATATAAAGATAATGAACCGTATGATGTGGCTGGCTTCCTCGCATTACGAGATTAGTTTTTCAATTGATTCAGCCATTTCCGAAAGAGTAATTTTCCCCATATCGGCCACTGAACAAAGAGGCATTGAGGACGCGCGTTTCGTAAAATTTACTGATGATAATGGTGAAATAACGTATTATGCCACTTATACAGCTTATGATGGAATGGCTATAATGCCAAAACTAATCAGTACCAAGGATTTTTATGGTTTTAAAGTATTGTCAATTAATGGCGAAATAGCTCAGAATAAAGGAATGGCCTTATTCCCCCGTAAAATAAAAGGCAAATATGCCATGCTTTGCAGGATTGACGGCGTAAATAATTATATCGCCTATTCCGATAGATTAAACTTATGGCACGAAGCTAAAATTATTCAACAACCTCTATACCCATGGGAACTCGTGCAGATTGGCAATGCCGGTTCACCCATCGAAACCGAAGATGGCTGGCTGGTAATTACTCATGCCGTTGGTTCGATGAGGGAATACACTCTAGGCGCATCATTGTATGAACTTGATAATCCGGAGAAGCTGATCGGACGACTCAATAACCCGTTAATGGTGCCCAATGAATTTGAAAGAGAAGGCTATGTGCCAAATGTTATATATTCGTGTGGTTCAATGGTGCATAACGAGGATCTCATCGTCCCGTATGCCATGTCCGACCATTCATCAACATACGCTACTATAAATCTGCGCGAATTGCTTGATGTGCTCAAAGCCTCAGGTAATAATACGCCTTGATTAAACCCGGAATCTGAAGTTGCATTTTCCTTGCACCGGAAGTAATTTAATCTAAATTACTTCGGGGTTTTTCAGCAGGCCTAATTTAATTTTTCAATACCCAATAGGGTTTGTTTTAAAACACATATAATACAATTAATGAGCTGGTTATATAATTTTATTGTTTTTTAATGGGCAAGGGAAATGTAAAATCCTTTACAAAAATCCAAGCTTTCAATATTTCGGTGCTTTGCACCAATGTGCAGAGCACCGGAATCTAAAATCCTCAAAAATTGCTTGAGTTTTTCAGCAGGCTCAATTTAATTTTTCAATACTAAATATTTATAAACATATATAAGTTCATAATTAACAAGCAAGTAATGTGTTAGCAAGTGAATGGCTTTATAAATTTGCAATACTTCATTTTCATACAGTTACTAATAGGGCGATCATTGATTAACTAATGATACTGTATAGATAAACACCTACTCAAATGCATGTTAAAATTCTCAGGAACAACATTCAGTTTACACCTGACCCCAGCCGCATCATCCCCCGCTTCATTTGCACTTCCGAAAACAGAAGCATCGAAATTATCCGAACCGTACTTGCTATGCCCGAAAATGAAGTTAACAATGCATTAAACACATTGCTGCGCGAATTTTCGACCAGGCACAGAAATATTACCCGAACATTTGAAAAGCAAATTAACAAACTAAGTCCTGTATTTAAGCGGCTGGGTGTTAATGTTAACGAACTGAGTTTTCCGGTAAAAGCCCTCATAGGCTCCTGTTTTACCAGGGAATATTCAATCGAATCGGTTGCATTTTGCAATCCGTCAATGATTGAAGATCCTGATCAAACTGAATTAGGCAAGGATGAGAAACGGGTTATTATAAGTTTCGGAGCTACCGGTGAAGGACACATATCATCAATTGTTTTTCGCTCAGGCATTCTCGACCGTGATAATAATTTAACTCTTGAACATATTGGCAAAATGCTGGCCGAACCTGATGTAATTAAACGGAATATTTACAACAAAAAGATTTTCACTGAAAAACTGGGTGTAATACTCGATCACGAAAATGCTATTTCTCCGGCTTATATTCTGGATAAATTAGGCGATACATTTACGTTTGGCGAACTGATGCGATGTTTGAGGGATGCTAAAGACCCCAACTCGATGGAAAAGGAATTGCTTGTAAATCAAATAATGTGGCTGGCATCGTCGCATTATGAAATTGATTTTTCCATCGATTCGGCTATTTCCGAAAGAGTTATTTTCCCGATCTCAAAAGCCGAGCAGCAAGGTATAGAAGATGCCCGTTTTGTAAAGTTTACTGACGACAACGGAGAAATAACTTACTATGCTACCTACTCCGCTAACGATGGTGTAACCGTAATGCCCAAATTAATCAAAACTACCGATTTCTACCATTTTACGGTATTGCCCATGTATGGCGAAATTGTGCGTAATAAAGGAATGGCCTTATTCCCAAGGAAAATTAACGGTAAATATGCCATGCTTTGCCAAATTGATGAAGTAAGCAATTATATCGCATTTTCGGATAGTATTAATATTTGGCGCGATGCAACTCTTATTCAGGAATCCAAATATCCATGGGAACTTTTGCGAATTGGAAATGCCGGATCCCCTATTGAAACAGAAGCTGGCTGGTTGGTATTATCACATGCTGTCGGGCCGATGGGAAAATGTGTGATCAGTGCTTCTTTATTCGAAATTGATAATCCGGCAAAAGAAGCCGGAAGGTTAAATGTCCCCTTGATAACTCCAAATGATTCGGAAAGAGAGGGTCCTGTTCCTAATATTATTTTTTCATGTGGTTCCATTATTCATGGTGAGAATCTTATTATTCCGTATTCCAACTCAAATCGCACATCCACCTTTGCAACTGTTAATTTAAAAGAACTTCTTGCCGAACTTAAAAGCGTAGAGAAAGTCGAATATAAAACTACGGTTGGTACTATCGAAAAAAATGTTAAAGCAAAAACTGAAATGAGAGTAGCTTGAGCAAGCAAATTATAGCAGATTTTATTAAAAGAAATGTCCGCAGCTTCCACTACGGACATCTATTGGCCTTAGCTTGTTCCGCGTTATTTATAGCGTGAAAAACAAGGATAAGGAAATTCAGAAATACAATCGGAAATCCATATTATAATCCGGGAGTTTCAGGAGTATCGGTGATTGGCATTTTTTTGTTTTTCTCCTTCAGTACATTCCTTACAACGTTAAAAAATACTTTTCCCCATGTTCTAACGGTTTCAGGATTCCGGGCTATTAATTTTTTAATTCCGAACATTAAAACAGTACCAAGTACCTTCTTTATTGGGCTACCTCCTGAAACTTTTTGAAATAATACTTTAGTAACATAACCTGCTGAAAGGCCAACAGTTGAATTTATGATGTTGTCCTGTAGATCGCCCGATTCGGCTGCTTCCATAAAAGTGCTCTTAATCAGGTTTATAGGCTTTATACTTTCAACCGCAATCAGAAATTGATCTTTCATCAACTTCGCTTCCTCAGCCTGCTTGTTTTCCAATTGAATAATAGCAGCTCTTAAATCAGTATCTGTGATTATAATTTCCATAGCATGTTTTATTGGAGCGCTTGTTTGATAATCAATTCACTTATTGGTTTTTTAACCCATTTGTGAAGAAAAAAATGCAGCATAATACCGGCAAGCAGATAAAAACCCGCAACAATAAAGAAACCGTAGTAGGCCTTGCCAAGTATATCGCCCAGCCAAAGAGCAATAGCTATGCTAACTATAAATGAGAACATAGAGATCATTAGCATTACACTCAGCCTGGCTATTAAAGCGGTTACAACTATGTTGGTTGTTTCCAGTAACTTGAGCTTCGAAAGCTGGTAAGTAGTTCTACCATACGCTTCAGCTTTCTCAAATAGTGATTCAATTGCATCTGATGCAGTTTCCATTGCTTTAATTTTTAGTTCAGGAACTTATTTTACAAAAGTTTATTTTCTAATGAAAACTGCCCGCAGCTGTGATTTTGTAGCGTTCGCTGAGAGTTGGCGAATCGATCTTTTCAGCCTGAGTGCAGAAACCTTTAAATTATTTCTTTGTTTCTTTCAGCCTGTCTTTTTCAGCCATTTCGTTTACTTCTGCCACAACCGACTGAAATTGCTCTGTTATGCTATCAATCAAGTCATTGAATTTTTCTTCCAGTTCATCCGAATATTCAAAGCCTTTTTTGGAAAACCGATGCCTGGTGGTTGAGCCTTTATCGGGAGCGAACAAAACTCCTAATACAACACCCAAGGCAGTTCCTGCCAATACACCTATCATTAATTTCTTTGTACTCATGATTTTTATCTTTAAAGTTTTGTAAATATATTTTCTGATACAAAGGTCAGCAGCAAACTGGTAGTGCATGTTACATTATTTTATGAAATTGTTACAATATTCACACACTGTAAATTTGCTGATTCCTTAAATTCCTGTTTTAAGGAGAAAATGTGGCTTGTTTTATTAAATGCAGGAGCTTTGGAAAGTCAGGTACCATGGCTACTTCCGACAGGCAATTATAAGTATTATAGAAGCTATTTAACGGGCACTTTACTTAAGTCGAAAGAAGTGGCTTCATGGCCTTCATCACTATCCGAAATGGCAAATAAAATATCATTAAAATCGGACGGCCCGGTTAAATTATCTTCAAAACCTATTACAAGATACTTCGAATACGAGTTTTTAAATAAAATATGCATTTGTTCGCCGGCCACATTGAAATTATAATTGGTATAGTAAGTGTTTGCATTAAAATTGATTGTACCGGCGTTCCAGCCACTCGCAATCAGGAAAAAGCCAATTACAGTACCGGCCACGAATTTCTCAGTACCTAACTGTACAGTGTATCCGAGTTCTAAAAGCCCACCTTCTCCGGTTTTTGAAATATTCGGGAAAATCACATTTCCTGTAATATTACCAATCACCTGTGGCGGCTGTGATTGAGAGTATGAATACCAGCAAAGTGTATTTTTAGCTGCTGTTGCTTCATCGAGGAATGTAACATAAACATGGGATTCTTTATTCAGAACTATGTTTTTCTGAACGGTATCTGAAAAAAAAGAAGGATTGTTGATCTGTACATTTCCGTTCTCAGTAAAAATCAACTTCAAACTGTCAACAACATTTTCGACAGGATAAATCTTAATAATGTTTTCAGGCAGCTCATCTGTTTTTTCTTTTTCACAGCCAATAAACAGCAGCAAAAAAATCAGGTATATGTAGTTGGATTTCATCGTTTGTCGGTGCATGTATATCACATGATTAAAGATTTGTAACCAGAGCTGCAAATGTAGTTGTCCGATAGAAAGACATAGTTTTGGACACTACAAATTTGAACTGATTTTATTTGAAGAGTGTTATATAATTATGAGAAATAATTATATAATTTACGGTTTTGTGTGTACAGATATCATTTTTAATGAGTTTAAACTATTTGAAATCAATGATATGTACACTATCAATTAAAAAACCCGTCTCGAATTGGAACGGGTTTTTAATTCAATAAAGTGCTTACTTGTTAAACGTTTATTTTGTAAGGCTTAACGAAAAGATAAGCCAAGAGTTGAAACACCGGTTGATAAGTCGAGGAACAATCCTACGCTGTTGCTCAGGTGATATTCGGCCCCTAAATGAAGATCGAGAATTACCGGACTTACTCCTGTGTAATATGTATCGCCCGAATATCCATCGTCCCATGTTGAGCGGTGTAATGCAAATCCTAATGAGCCGGCAAGATAAAAATCCCAGGCTGAACCTGCATTAACAGCCTGATCGAGATAGTAAAAACCTTTAATCCCTATTGGGATAACTGTTTCACGATAATGGTCATTCTTGTTTCGGTAAGTGTACAGTGTAATAAATGGCGCCAGGGTAAAATTGCGTGCTACATCAAATTCATAGTTGATGTTAAAAATAGGTAACGAACGACCTGCATGATGGTAATAACCATAATAACCGCCAATACCTAATCCGAGGTTAAGGGTATTGCCGTGTTTTTCAGAAATTGACTTGTTCTGAGCAAATGCACTGGTTCCGATTATTGTGAGAGCCAATAGTAAGGTTAATGTAATTGTTTTCATTTGTTTATTTATTTAGTTGTTCTTTATTTCAAATATGCTGATGGTACTATGTTGCGTACAAAAATTATTTCTTTTTACCATGGCCATTACCATTTTTACCTTTATTGTTTTTTCCTCCGTCCTGGTTCGCCTTTTCTTTTGAATAGTTTTTGGCATTCTGTTTGGCATAGCTGTTCTTTTTTCCAGGCTTTACACCTATATTTTTTTGTGCCGGGCCACGATAGCCTTTCGCATATTTTATTTTATGTGTTTTATAATGCGTGTAAGGAGTGTTGCCATGATAGTCGGTCATTACAACTTTATATCCACTGTACAGATCATAATTCCTGTATCTGGTCGGGAGATAACTCCTGTGAATCCATTTTCCCCTGCTTTGATAAATAAACATGGATGAACTTACATCATAATAAGAATATACATCAGGAAGGTAATAATACTGAACTCCTGAGTATCCTGCCGGACCCCACATAGGAGGTGAACCAATATTAATATTTACATCAACCTGCGCCTGCAATGCAACGGTTAAAACCAGTGCTATTGCAGTGATGGCTACTTTTAGAGCTTTCATGTTTTATGTTTTTATTAACAATTGGTTTTCACCCTGCAAAGGTGAGCCGCTTATTGCCATACCGTGTTACACAATTGTAGAGAAGAGTTACATTATTCACACATAATGCTTTTCTGATTTTGAATGCATAAAAAAATGCTGCCCGGTTGCTAAGCCAGGCAGCATTGCACTTATAAAATCTATAAGTAATTGGTAAGAAAGCTATTTAGGGAGAATATCAATTATAACAGTACGGTTATAAAAGCGTTCCTCCGGAAATTTGTTATCAAACGGAGCGGACTGTTCATCTTCGCCAAAACCAGAAACTTCGATCCGTACATCGTTTCTACCGGCTTTCGAAAGGCTTTTTTCCAATATGCCTTTTACATCGTTAGCGCGGGCTAAAGAGAGTTCCTTATTATGTTCAGGTTCTCCAATAACATCAGTATGGCCATGTATAATAACCTTTCCTCCAAGTGGAATTTTGGGTGCTACAACCTCCGTAAGGTATTTTTCGTAAATAGGCAAAGCTTTTGCTTCGTCAAATTCGTAAATGATACTGAATCGCATACCTTCTGCACTGGCTGGCGGAGCCCAGAGGGTAATGTGCATGGTTGTTTCTTTCTCTTCTATCTTGCCGCTCTTAGTGTCAGCCACCATCTTAACTTTATAATCGCCTGATGGCCTTGTTCCTAATATTGATTTTCCGGGAATACTGACTTTATTATCAGTATATGGACCAAAATGTTGAGCTACTCCTTGTTCGTCGCGTATTTCAAGCCTCCACGATTTGTATGCTTCTGTGGCACTGTCGGCTTCGAATGTAACATAACTTTCAACAGGAGCTATTTCTATAGGCTTGAGTGCTGTTTCGGGTCCACTCTGGAATTCCATGAGTAAGGCCGGTGAACTACTCTCGATGGTTACCCTGCGGTCGCCTTCGCGCAAAAGTTCAAGTTCACGGGTGCCACCTGCTTGTTGCGATGGAACATCAGGTTTAATCTGGCCTTTGGTTGTGATCCTCGAAGCATCAATCGCAAAAACATCTACCAGATATTTCTTAACTGATTCAGCCATTTCGCGTCCATCCTTGCTGCCTTGTTCTGATGATCCGACTAACCTTACAGTAGCTGAAGGATTTTTAACCATACGGTCGCCAAGGATATTAAGTACATTATAATACACAACCATCTGTCTGGCTGAGCGGCCTGAGAAATTCTCAGGTACTTTTACCTGAAGCTGATCTTCGCGGAAGTCTTTTACTTCATCTTTTTTAAGCAAGATATACCTGTCAGGAATCTGGGTTGATCCCAAATCAAAGAAAACATAATTACGGACAGGGAATATTTCTCTTACGCTAGGGGCAGCGGGCTTATTTTCTGGTGAGTTTACAGTAAACGCTACTTTTGGTTCTACAACAGGAACAGGAACAGGTACGATAGTTTCAACCTTTACAGCTGCTGGAATTTCACGTCCGCGGCCGAGTTTCAGAGCCAGTCCGGCTCTTACAGTTGTAATATTCCATGTTTCTATTGCACGGGGAGTTTGTCCAAAATAAGGCTGGAACGAAACAAATGGGGAGAGTACGAATTGTGTCCGGTGGCTTTGCGACGAAAGATAGATGTCGTAGCCAGCACCAACCTGCATCGAAATCTGGGTTTCGTTCATATCACTGAAATCGCCCGAAACATCAGGAGTTGGTTCCTGATCAGGGTAAGCCGGGTTGATACCAAGCTTGTATGTAAATGACTTTTCTATATTATAAGCAAACCTTGGGCCTGCATACAAATAGAAATCAGATTCAAAAGGGGCAAAGCGTAAACTTGGTTCAACGGTAATGTAGCTTAAGTCAGTTTCCAGGTCAGCCGGGCAGTTACAAGGGGTTTTTACCTCCTTGAACGAGCCTTTACGGCTGTCGAGGCCTGCCTGAAACATGAATCCCCAGCGGGAATCAGGGCGATGAAACTCAATTAGTGGTGCAACGTAGAGCCCAATGCCATTACCTTCGTGAAATGTGGCGGGAGGAGTGAAATCTGCAGTAAGCTGGTGAGTTGATCCATTATAAAAATTGAAGTTGGCACCACCAGCTACACCAAACCACCACGATGGCCGGGTATACTGTGTATCCTGCGCCTGAACCGGCGATTGAATTCCTGTCAGAATCAAAGCTCCTATAAATAGGCCTTTAATCATCAGGTTATAAGGAGACCAAGCTTTACGCAGTCCCTTTTTTAAATTAATTTTTAATTTCATTTTATTGTTTTTTATATTATTTCTTACTTTTTCTTATGTATACTATTACCTGCTTGAAGAAAATAAAGAGCTGGCTTTAAAACCAGCTCCTTAACTCTCTATTCGGGTACATTTATAGTTGTATTTACCATGGTAACTGAAGCAACCAATGAAATAGCGCGGCCATTCAATACTGTTTGAACTGCATTGCCTTGCGTCGAAAACGTTACTCCTGAATATGCAATAATAGTACCTGCCATAATGCCTCCTCCAGCTCCGTTAATAGTAGCTGCGGTACCAACATACCAGAAAACATTTTTTGGTAAAGCTCCGTTTATCATATTGATACTACGTGCACCTGTAGGCCCGGCAATACCAACTGTGAGGCCGGCTGCTGTCTGGAATACCCATGTGGCATTAGGGTCGCCCTGGGCATCTAAAGTAAGAGGTCCGTTCGAAATTTTAAACGTGCCGCTTGCTGATTTATAAACACCGGGAGCTAAAGTTAATCCGCCTAATTCGCCGGCACCAGGATCAATTCCTCCAGGCATGGAAGCAGGAGAAATACTCAGGTAAGCTGCGTTGGCGTCAACCAGAGCCAAGGTTGCAATAGCTTCTGAAGTTGCTGTTCCGGGGAAAGGTGGTGCTGTAAAAATTCCATTAGTTACAAGACCAACATCTAGTAGTGTTTCGGTGTAAACATCACCTGTTAACCCATCATGGAATCCGGTTACTAATGTGGATGCTGCTGTGGTGCCAATGGCACCGTTAATTACAGTATTTATACCCTGATTGGTTATTCCTGCATTTCCTCCGAATGCTCCGAAGATTGAAGCTGTTCCAAGATCTATTTCAGGAGGAACTACAGTTGCCAAAGTAGTAAAGCTCCATGTGTAGTCAGCTGCCAATGCTATTCCGGCCATGTTCATAGCTCCGGTTGTAATGGTAGCGGTGTATGTTTTTGATTGTAAAAGGTCATTGGAAGGATTAAACGATGCAGTTGTTCCATTATATGATACTACACCATCAACTGTTAAGGTTCCTTCTTTTAAAGTAAATGTTGACGAAGTAATGGTTAAAGGATCCATAGGCATATTGAAACTAGCTGTAACTGTTTTATTGAGAACAACATTGGTTTCATTATCCATTGGGTCAGTACTAATTACCATAGGCGCCTCAGTTGATGATGTGGTGAACGTCCAGTCATAGTTATACGACATTGCAACGCCTGCTACATTCATTACCCCGCTGGTTATAGTAGCGGTATATAAAGTATTTTGTTGGAGTGCAACTGTTGGGTCAAAAGAGGCAGTGATACCTGAGTAAGAAACAGCCCCGTCAATTAATGTTGATCCCTGATACAGAGTAAATGTTGTTGCATTAATTGTAAGGGGATTCATTGGCTCACTGAAATTTGCGCTTACAACCTGATTGAGTTGCACACCCGTTGCGTTATTGATAGGTATGGTTGAAATTACTGTGGGAGCTGCTAAACTACCGGTAGTAAAGGTCCATACATAGTCTTCTGCCATTGGGATTCCTGCTAAATTTTTAGCGCCTGTAGTAATGGTTGCTGTATAAAGAGTATTAGATGACAATAAAGTTATCGGCAGAAAAACTACTGTTTTCCCGAAATAAGATATTATACCTGTTACTTCATTTGTTCCTTGTTTTACTGTAAATGTTGTGGCATTCAGCGTAAGCGGATCCATGATCTCGCTGAATGTGGCTGATACCGTTTTATTTAATACAACTCCGGTGGCTTTATCGGCCGGGTCAGTTAGTATTACGGTAGGACCCGAAAGTGAACCGGTAGTAAATGTCCATTCATAATCAGCTGACATTGGAATGCCGGCTGCATTTTTGGCGCCTGTAGTAATGGTTGCGGTATAAAGCGTATTTATTGATAATAAGCTCTTTGGCAGGAAAACTACTGTTTTGCCAAAATATGAAATTGTACCTTCAATTACAGTTGTTCCTTGTTTAATGATATAAGTTGTTGCGTTAAGCGTCAAGGGATCCATTACTTCACTAAAAGTGGCACTTATTGTTTTATTAAGCGGAACATTTGTGGCTTTGTCTAAAGGATCAGTCAGTATTACGGTTGGCCCGCCTGGTGATCCGGTTGTGAATGACCATACGTAGTTTTCAGCAAGTGCAATTCCATCTGCATTTTTAGCTCCGTTGGTAATCGTACATACATATAGAGTGTTGGCAGTGAGCGAGCCCGAAGGATCGAACGAAGCCGTAGTGCCGGAATACGAAACGATTCCTGATACTGTGTTTAATCCTTGCTTCACGGTAAACGTTGACGTTGTAATTGTAAGCGGATCCATTGCCATGTTGAAGGTTGCACTAATAGTTTTTTCAACCAGCACACCGGTGGCATTGTTAGTCGGATCAGTTGAAATTACGGTTGGGCCTAAAAGTGATCCGGTGGTGAATGACCATACATAATTGTTTTCCAAAGGTGTACCTACTTTGTTTTTGGCACCGGTGGTAATAGTTCCGGTATATAAAGTATTAGGTGCAAGTTCACCAATTGGGGTAAATGAAGCTGTAATTCCTGAATAGGAAACTACTCCTGAAATTGCCAGGGATCCTTGTTTCAGAGTAAAGGTTGCCGTCGTTATTGTGATCGAATCCATTGGAACACTAAAAGTTGCGGTAACTACTTTGTTAATAAAAATACCAGTTGCATTGTTAGCCGGGTCAGTTGATACTACTGTTGGCGATAGGATTATACCTGTACTGAAAGTCCAAACATAATTAGTTTGTAATGCATTTCCCTTTAAATCCTTGATGGTTGATTTAACAGTTCCTGTGTAGGTGGTGTTCTCCACAAGAGGGGAGGTGGGTACAAAACTTAATGTAGCATTTGTATTGTTATAGGTAAGCGCACCTGTAACCGGTATAGTCGATTTCGCTCCTCCGGTAACAATAAAGGATGCCTGTGTGATAGTCGAAGGATTCATCTCTTCGTTGAATGTTACTGAAATAATCTGGTTAAGCGGTACATTGGTAGCCCCGTTTGCAGGGTTTGTAGATTCCACTTCAGGACATACCCCGGGGATTTCTACATAGTCATCTTTTTTACAGCCTGTTGTAAGTGATACTAGCATTAAGATCATTACGACCGGAGTCATCCAAAATCTTGTTCGTTTCGTTTTCATTTTGATTAGTTTAAATTGTGTTTTAATTTGCAACAAATTACTTACCTTAATTCCGGCATCGTGTTACATAATAAAATAGTATTGTTACAACATTCACACATTTGGGGTCGACTTATAATTATCCCTCATTAACAAGCAGGATATCAGATGAATGCCTATATGAAAATGAATGATTTAAATGTTAAGGCAACGAGAAACCTTTTTAAAAAAGGAATGAAATAAGATCAAAAACAGTTAAAAATTCAAGTTAAAAGTGAAAAGGCTACTACCATTTATCAAATGGCACAAACACAGCCTCCAATGTGTGAATCATGTAACATATTTTAAAAGTTATGTAACTGGTTTTGGATGAGTTGTTTTCTATCTTTGCAGTGTAATCTGCCAGTAAAAAGATAATATATTATTGGAATGGAGGCAGCTATTACATGAGCAATACGAATTATAACAATAAGTCTTTTTCGAAGCCTTGCATTTTAAAACACCTATATTCTAAATGGCTCTTATTAATAACAGGAAATACATATTCTCAAAAGGAATTGATCAGTATTTTACAGGCGTACACAGCGCCTGGCAGTTTACTGCGCGATTTTTTAAAGAGGCATTTAAACGACCTTTTCACTTTCGTGAAGTAATAAATCAAAGTTTTGAGGTAGGATTAAAATCATTGCCACTTATTACACTTACCGGCTTTATAGTAGGTGTGGTCTTCACTAAACAATCGCGGCCTTCGCTGGAGGATTTTGGGGCAACTTCATGGTTGCCTTCGTTAATTGGTATTGCTATTGTAAGAGCCCTGGGTCCGCTTGTAACAGCACTTATTTGTGCCGGTAAAGTAGGATCAAGCATTGGTGCCGAACTTGGTTCCATGAAAGTTACCGAGCAGATTGATGCCATGGAAGTTTCGTCTATTAATCCTTTCAAGTATCTGGTAGTAACACGTGTGCTGGCTACTACTATTACTATACCTATACTTTCGTTGTTTTGCAGCTTTGTAGGGTTGTATGGTTCTTACATGAATGTGCATTCGGAGGAGTCAAGCAGTATAATCAGCTTTTATCAAAGTGCATTTTCCACTATTAGCTTTCTCGATATTTTTACATCAGTAGCCAAAGCACTTGTTTACGGATTTACCATTGGCATAGTTGGTGCGTATAAAGGATTTAATGCCACCCAGGGAACCCGCGGGGTAGGTAAAGCTGCAAACCAGGCTGTAGTTCTATCAATGTTCCTCATATTTATCGAGGAACTTATAATTGTTCAGTTAGCCAACTGGATCCGATATTTTTAAGCGATGGAAGAAATTAAACAACATATAATAGATTACAACGAACCGGTTATTTCGATAAGCGGTTTATTTAAATCGTTTGGTGATCTGCATGTTTTAAGAGGAGTTGATTTTGAGCTTTTTAAAGGCGAAAATGTAGCTGTCCTGGGGAAATCAGGTACAGGAAAATCGGTGCTGATTAAGATTATGGTGGGTTTGCTAAAACCCGATAAAGGCGAAGTGATAGTGTTAGGACAACATGTTGATAAACTGGAAAGGAAAGAACTGGATATTCTGCGGCTGCGGATTGGCTTTTCATTTCAAAACAGTGCTTTATACGACAGTATGAATGTGTATCAGAACCTTGCATTTCCGCTGACAATGAACACGATGAACCTTAGCAAAAAAAATGTTGATGAAGCAGTGGCCGAGGTACTCGAAGCTGTTGGTTTAAATGACAAGGCTAATCAACTTCCATCCGATCTTTCGGGTGGACAGCGCAAGCGAATCGGAATTGCGCGTACATTAATTCTCAAACCCGAAATTATGCTGTACGACGAACCCACTTCGGGTCTCGATCCGGTTACAAGTGCCGAAATCATTGAACTTATAAATGAGGTACAGCAGAAATACAACACCAGTTCCATCATTATAACTCACGACCTTACCTGCGCCAAAAATACCGGCAACCGTACAGCAATGCTGCTCGATGGACGGTTTTTGAAAATAGGAACATTCGACGATGTATTTGATACAGATGATGAACAGCTAAAAGGTTTTTTTAACTACAATTTTATACAATAGGTCATGAATGAATCACCAAACAGACGAGCAGTTATAGTAGGAATTTTTGTCATCGTAGGAATATTGTTTTTTATTGGAGGTATTCTAATGGTAGGCAACCTGCACGAAACCTTTAAAACCAAAATGGAAATAGGTTCACTTTTTGATGATGTTAGCGGCCTGCAGAAAGGAAATAATGTATGGTTTTCGGGCGTAAAAATCGGAACAGTAAGCAGTTTGAAATTCCATGGAACTTCGCAGGTAGAAGTTAATATGAAAATCGATGTAAAAGCGCAGCAATATATCCGAAAGGATGCCATGGTTAAAATAAGCAGCGACGGGCTTATCGGGAATAAAATCCTTGTTATTTACGGAGGTACAACAAGTTCGGGTGAAGTGCAGGAAGGCGACATTCTTGTTGTTGAAAAGACGTTTACTTCGGAAGATATGATAAATACTTTACAGGATAATAACAAAAACCTGCTGGAGATCACCAAAGATTTTAAAGTTATCAGCAAAAACTTAGCTGCCGGCAATGGTACCATTGGTAAGTTTCTGACTGATGACGCAGTGTATGCCAACATCAATGCGGCCACGGCATCGCTTCAGATTGCATCAGTAAAGGCGCAGCAATTGGCTACCTCATTGGCTGTATTCAGCGAAGGGCTCAACAAAGAAGGCACGTTGGCCAATGAACTGACAACTGACACGGTAGTTTTCAATTCGGTAAAAGCTTCAGTTCTGCAATTGCAGCAAATGGCGGATACCGCATCGGCATTTATTGCCAACCTGAAACAGGCAGGCAGTAACCCGAATTCAACTTTAGGCGTATTGCTTCGCGATGAGGCCACAGGTACACGAATAAAAGAAACCATTAAAAACCTGGAGAGCAGTTCGCAAAAACTGGACGAAGACCTCGAAGCAGTCAGGCATAATTTTTTACTCAAAGGATATTTTAAGAAGAAAGCCAAAGCTGAAGAGAGAGATTCAATTATAAAACAATAGTATTGAATTTGTAATACGAATCAAAGGTTGAAATTGCAACTTGTTAGTTGGCAAACGGACTCTTCCGGAGTTTAAAAACCCAATAGACAAAACATGAATTCAACCCTTGATTCGCATTTATAATAGGGTCTGCTGAAAAACTCCGAAGGAGTTTAATTTTAATAACCTCCGGTGCAACAGGAGGTTATTATCGTCCGACAGATCAACCCCGAAGTGGGTTGAATAGTCTTACTTTACTGATATTGACCCCCTTCAGTTTTCTAGCTTTTGTGTTAAATCCCTTGAGTATTTCAAATTCTAATTCAGCATAAGGCGCAAAGGGTTTGACAAAGTTGTAAAAAAAGCTTGCCCCTGATTCCATAAATAAATTGTTATAGGGTTGTATGTCAATTATACAGGTGTTTTTCAGCAGACCCTATAATAAAAGTTTCAACGAAATTTTTTCTTAAAGGTGTAAATCATGTAACTTAATTGAAAAGTTATGTAACACATGTATAGTGCCCTGCAAGTAATTTTGTTGAAATGAATATATGTGAAATATTCTTTTCATAATCTATTGCAGAGAGTATCACATTACTATTTTGTCATTAAAAAAGAGTTACTTATAAAATCACGGCCTAAAGCATGGATAAAATAAAGAACATAAATCCTGTTAAAAAGGTTATTCCGAAAATCCGGGTTGCTACTGTGCAATCCATGAGCAAACTCAGCGACAAAACGCTGGCAAAAACCGAAGCAGCAAGCAGTTTTTTAACTGAATTTGCTGACGTTATTCTGTTTGTCTCACGTATAACCAAAGAAACATTCTCGCGTGGATTCGAATTCAAGGAATTTTTCAGGCAGTGTTTTCAAATAGGATATAAATCGTTACCACTTGTTTCGGTTACCGGTGCCATTATGGGTCTGGTACTCACTATACAATCGCGCCCTGTACTTATTGATTTCGGTGCTGTAAGCATGCTTCCCGGTATGGTGACTGTATCATTGATACGCGAAATGGGGCCAGTTATTACAGCCCTCATCTGTGCCGGGAAAATCGGTTCGGGCATGGGTGCTGAACTTGGCTCAATGAAAGTAACCGAACAGATTGAAGCTATGGAAGTTTCATCAACCAATCCCATGAGGTTTTTGGTAGTTACCCGTGTACTGGCAGCAACTATTATGATACCGATATTAATTCTGTATGCTGATGGATTTGGCATTTTAGGTAGCTGGTTAGGCGCTAATATTAAAGGCGATGTAACTTTCTCCTTGTTTTTTTCACAGGCTTTCAGCGTTATTGATTTTATCGACTTTATACCTGCCTTTATCAAATCATTCTTTTTCGGGGCTGTAATAGGGTTGGTAGGAACCTTTAAAGGGTATAATGCCGGACGCGGAACCGAAAGTGTTGGAATTGCAGCAAATTCAGCTGTTGTACTGGCATCGCTGCTGGTTATTATTGTTGATGTGATTGCTGTTCAAATAACGGATATGCTATGATAGAAATACAGGAGACAGAAAATGCGCGGCAGCCTTTGCAAACAGCAAAAGACAAAGAGCCGGTTATTGAAATAGCTAATCTGAAAAAATCATTCGGTACACAAGCGGTATTGACTGATATTTCGCTAACACTTTATACCGGCGAAAACCTCGTTATACTAGGCAAATCAGGTAGTGGAAAATCGGTGCTGATAAAATGTATTGTCGGACTATTGCAGTCGGATAGCGGAACAATTAATGTGTTTGATAAAAATGTTAATTCATTGAACTACAAAGAACTCGGCGAATTAAGGCAGAAAATCGGGTTCCTTTTTCAAAGCGGTGCCTTGTACGACTCCATGACAGTAAAACAGAACCTGGAATTCCCGTTGCAACGGATAAGAAAGAATCTCACAGCTAAAGAAATGGCAGATAAAATAAATGAAGTTCTCGAAAATGTTGGTCTGGCTGACGCATTAAACAAAATGCCTTCGCAGCTGTCAGGTGGCATGCGCAAACGCATTAGTCTGGCTCGAACCATAGTTGTAGATCCGCTTATCATGTTATACGATGAGCCTACTACAGGACTTGATCCAGTTACTTCTGATGAAATAAGCGAGCTTATAAACGATGTGCAGAAAAAATACAAAACATCATCCATCATCATTACCCACGACATAAAATGTGCACTCGCCACTGCAAACCGAATGATAATGCTAGCAGATGGGAAAGTATATAAAGAAGGCAAGCTGAAGGATTTCGAAAACTCAAGCGATCAGTTGATAAAGTCGTTTTTTAACTAAAAATCACCAACCCCCAACCCCAAAATCCTAACCCCAATGGAATCTCACTCTCAAAAATATAAAGTACGCTTAGGCTTATTCGTAGCCGGCGGACTGGCGCTTTTCGTGCTGGCCATATTCATTATAGGTAAGCAGAAAAACCTTTTTAATCCTGTATTTAAAATTACAACAACTTTTTACAACGTAAGTGGACTGCAGGTTGGTAATAACGTACGGTTTTCCGGAATAAATGTTGGAACTGTCGATAATATAAGTATCATCAACGATTCCACCGTAAAGGTTGATATGCTGATTAGAAAAGAGATACGTCAGTTTATAAAAACCGATTGCGAAGTTGCCATAGGTTCGGAAGGGCTTATTGGCGATAGGCTGCTGATTATTTCGCAAGGCAGTTCCGATGCTCCTTTGGTAAAAGAAGGGCAGCAACTTGCTTCGGGCGAGCCTGTTGAAATGGATGATATTGTGGCAAGTTTTCAGGTTTCGGCAAAACATGCCGAAGTAGTTACTCAGCAACTTGCGGAGGTGATGCTGAAAGTAAACAGCGGGCGGGGAACGCTGGGCAGGTTAATTCACGATACTATTATTGCGGAAGATATTAATCAAACCATTTTGAATTTTAAAACCAGTTCCAACGGTCTGGGAGCTATTATTACCGATACAAAGGAAGATATTTCCGGAATCATGTCCAGCTTTCAGGTAACAGCAGGTAACGCCGAAGTTTCCACTCAACAACTTGAAGATATTATGGTTAATATTAACAGCGGCAATGGTATCATCAGCAAATTGATTAATGATACCTCAAGTGCCAACAATATTGACCAAACGCTTATCAATCTGAAAAACAGTTCCAAAAGCCTTGACGAAAACATGGAAGCACTTAAACATAATATATTGCTTAGGCGATATTTCAAAAATAAGGCTAAAGAGGATGAAAAAAAGCGAATTGAAGGATTAAAGCAGGATACTTTAAAATAATACAGATGAATTCAAAAAAACACTTGTTAATTGCGCCAGCCTTCATGTGGTAGTGATTTTGTTGCTTAACAAGCACTCTTTTAAATCATTGGTACATGAGCATAAATATTCTTCTGCTCACAATTCGAAAAAGTAAATGCAAACATGGATCAAAATACTATTCATACTGCTTTTTGTTCCCGTTGTAACAAGTAATTTTGCATTTGCCCAAAAGACTCCTGCTAAACCAGATTCAACGAAAGTTTATAAGAGTATTGAATCCTTTTCGCTGAAACGAAATTTTACCAAATTCGCTTACCGGTTGGTTTTTAAACCTGTTGCAGTTAATTCATCAAAAACTCAGGATAAGAAAAAAGTTTACAAAAAACTCATCCGGAAACCATACAGCGCTTTCGAAGGTAAAATTATCAGGAAGATAAATATTGAAACACTTGATCCTTTCGGATATTCAATTGCCGACACTATTGTACGGCCACCAAATTTCATTTCCAAAAACGGGAACATACTGCATATCAAATCCCGGCGAATAGCCATTCGTAATCTTCTGCTTATCAGGCAAAACCAGGTTTTCGACTCATTGCTTGTTAAAGAATCGGAACGCCTTATACGCGGCATGGGATTTGTAACTGATGTTTCATTTTATGTAATAGCTACAGCTAAAAATTCCGATTCTGTTGATATTTTTATCCGCGAACTGGATAAGTGGAGTCTTATGCCACGCATTGCTGCCTCAAAAACGAGCGTCACCCTCGGTTTGGAAGATAAAAACTTTATGGGTCTGGGTCACGAATCGCGGAACGAATTTACCTGGAATCATAACTCACACCTTTATGCCTACAATGTTGACTACTTCATCCCCAATATCAAGAACACGTATATTAACTCAACCATACACCTGGGCACTGACGAATCCGGAAATTATACCCGTAGTGTAGCTGCTGATCGCCCGTTTTTCTCGCCTTTTGCAAAGTGGGCAGCCGGAGCAAATTATATGCAGCAATTCCGCAAGGTTTACTTAAACACCAGCGACTCAGGTATCGTAATACAGCAATTCAAACGTAATACACAGGATTATTGGGTAGGAAATGCCGTACAACTTTTTAAAGGGAATACCGAAAATGACCGTACAACTAATTTTATTTCTGCTTTTCGTTTTTTACGGTCGCGATATCTCGAAAAGCCTGATACCGCCTATGATCCGGAGCATTATTTTTCGGACGAAAATTTTTACATGTCAAGCATTGGTATTTCAGCCCGCAAATACGTTCAGGATAAATACATTTTTAAATTCGGATTAACGGAAGACGTTCCTGTCGGAAGAGTTTATAGTATTACAGGTGGCTATCAGAATAGGAGTTCCGGTGGGCGGTTTTATTTCGGGGCACGTATTTCTTCAGGCAATTATTACCCATGGGGATACCTGAGTTTTAACAGCGAATACGGAACTTTTATACGTGGCTCAGCGGTTGAGCAAGGTGTTTTTACAATAGGCCTTAACTATTTTACTGGATTGGCCGAAATTGGGAAATGGAAATTCAGGCAGTTTGTAAAACCTCAGCTAACCTTTGGTATAAAACGGTATTTATTCGATAGCCTTACGCTGAACGATGGCTATGGATTGGATGGATTTAACAGCACATCATTGTCAGGAAGCAGGCGTATAGTGCTCACACTGCAAACTCAATCCTATGCACCCTGGAATTTTATAGGTTTTCGTTTTGGCCCATATGTAACTTTTTCGTTTGGTAAACTTGGCGATTCCCAAGCCGGATTTAGTAACAGCCGGCTTTATTCGCAAATAGGGTTGGGTTTATTACTTAAAAATGAACATCTGATAATCAACACATTTCAGCTTTCCATTGCCTATTACCCTATGATTCCGGGTCAAGGGCAAAATATTATCAAAACTAACTCGTTCCGCTCTACCGATTTCGGATTCCGTGATTTCGAAATCGGGAAACCATCGGTAGTTCTTTTTCAGTAAATTAGCATTGCCATTGTTGTTCTTTTTGTTTCAGGTTTCAGGTTTCAATTTCCTGAAATGAACTGAAATATGGATTTCACAAGTGTTCCTGATGTTGAAAACCTGAAACTCTGTACTATGAATCTTGAAATTCTGAAACCATGAATATGAAACCCATACAACTTAAATTTCTGCGGATAAAATCCACTTCAAAAAAGATATGGTTCCTTCTAAAAGAAACTTTTAGCGGTTTTATTGATGATGAAGGCGTGAAGCTGAGTGCTGCATTGTCCTATTACACTATTTTCTCCCTGCCTCCGCTGCTTATCATTATTATAAGTTTATCCGGTGTTTTTTTTGGAGCCGAAGCTGTACGTGGCGAACTTTTCGGACAGATTAACGGATTGGTTGGCAATGCGGCTGCAATCCAGATACAGGATATAATTAAAAATGTAAAGCTTTCGCACAGTTCGGTATTTGCCACCACTTTCGGTGTAACCATTTTACTGATAGGAGCTTCGGGCGTATTTGTCGAAATTCAGGATTCCATCAATTTTATATGGGGACTGAAAGCTAAACCCAAACGTGGTTTCATCAAGTTTATTAAAAATCGCCTGATGTCGTTTTCAATGATAGGCTCGGTAGGGTTTTTAATGCTGGTTGGCTTAATTATAAACTCGCTGATGGATGTGCTGAACAACCGGCTGGCCGGATATTTCCCCAAAGATGCTGTGTTTTTGTTTTATGCTATGAACCTGTTTGTCGTATTCCTTATCATAACTCTTTTGTTTACCGTTATCTTTAAATTTTTGCCCGACGGAAAACTTGCTCTTCGCGATTGCCTTATCGGGGCATCTTTTACTACTGTTCTTTTTATGATTGGCAAATTTGCAATCGGGGCATATCTCGGCCGCTCTGCAATTGGCTCATGGTATGGAGCTGCCGGATCGGTTATCCTCATACTTGTGTGGGTGTACTATTCGGCAATTATACTCTATTTCGGTGCGGAGTTTACAAAGGTTTATGCCGAAACGCACGGGCAAAAAATAATTCCGAACGAATATTCCGTTCAGATCATAAAGCACAAAATTGAAGTGGATGAGCTAAAAATGCTCTGAGGCTATTTATGACCTTTACCCTTAGATTTCCCTGGATTTGTGGAATTGGCATTGTTAGGATTACTGGATTTATTATACCAGCCCTTGTGTTTGCCATTGTCGTGCCTGGGAGTTACAACACAGGATGTAACTGCGAAAAGAAATACAAGGCACAGAAATACAAAAGTATATTTTTTTATAATTTTCATCTTCTGACAATACATCGTTAGAAATTTCTAAGTGTTTGATATTCTAATCCGTAAAAAAAAGTCTATCAACATGAATAGAAAATCAACACTTTGCGTCTTTGCATGCATCTTGGCGTGAAATAAAAATTTAACGGACTATTGTTCTGATTGACGCTGAAAATATTATGATTCGTCTTTCGTTGTGCGCACAAGGCTTATACCGGCTGCAAAAAAAATAATTCCGAGCACACCGTAGATTATGAGTGCTTTAATGTCGCGGGTACCTCCCGAAGTATTCACAAATACCACTGCAGTGTAAATAAGCCCACCTATTCCAAGCAAGGTGAGCAATGTGCCAAAGATTCGTTTCAGATTCATAAGTTGATTTTTTTAAATTGGTTTCGATCAGTAAACTAAATGTTTTCCGACATAATTACCTGATAATGAAATTTATGAATGTAACTGTCAGGTAAATGCCTTCTGTATTTTTTTTTAGACAGTAATATTCGTAAGGTAACTGAAAAGGCCAAATATTTTAAGAAGCCAAACAATTACAACAAGCACAACAACGATGTTTAAAATTCTTTTAATCGTGGCCTGCATGGGGATATAATTGTTTACTACCCAAAGGATAACACCTGCGGCAATTAATACGAGTAAAATGGTTAAGAGTGGCATAATCAGGGGGTTTAAATTCACTTCAAAGGTAATATCAGGTATTGCGTGCAGAGTTATATATTTTTGGAGATAAGTTACATGATTCACACTTATTAAGCTTTTGCAAAGGTTACTTTTAATGAAACATCTGTTTTATAGCAGCATTAATAATGTAATGTGTGAATGTTGTAACATATTTGAGTAATTGTGTAGCATACACAGTAACACTTGCTTCTACCTTTGTTCTGTTGCTGTAGCTGCTTTTCGGATGCAGATACAAAACACCGGAACTTGACCTAAGTGTAAAATTCCATTTTAAACTTTAGCTATTGATACGGAAATTTTAAAAGCTTTTTGCAACATCTTTTTAAATGCAAAAAATGTGATTTAACCCTTTACTAAAACTAAATGCTATGAGCAATGTATTTTATTTTATCTCGCTACTCCTTGTTGCCGCATGGGCAGTAGGTTTTTTTGTATTCAGTATGGGTGCATTTATCCATTTGCTTCTGGTTCTGGGGCTTACTTCCCTATTCCTCAGAGTATATATGGGCGCAAAACCCATTTTGTAATTTTTTGAAGTTAGTATCCGCTGACTGAATTTAGCAGTATTAGAAATATAAGTACTAATAAAAGCATTGGTAATGCGTGAATTATATAAATATTAACAGAAATTGTGTAAGGAGTACAACAGTTTGACATTGTAAATTTGTGCAACGAAAAAAAAACAGTTTCGCAATGTTGAACTAATAGCTAATCTTAAACTCCTTTCTACTCAGATAACTAAACCAATAAACCCAAACTAAAACCAAAATTATGAAAAGATTACTTCTCGTTCTGGTACTGCCAGTTATTATGCTGACAGCAGGATGCAATCAAAAAAATGAAGAAATTGCCATGTTGAAGGCAAAAAATGACAGCCTGATTTCTCTCGGATTTGTTAAAGATTCAACTGTTATCGATTTTGTTAATGCCTTTAACGATATTCAGTCGAACCTGGATTCGATAAAGATGAAAGAAAAAATTATCAGCAAAAATGTAGAAGGCAACTCCGAAATTAAAACCAGAACCAAGGATCAGATCAACAGCGATATAAATATGATTTATAAGCTGCAGCAGGATAATAAGATATTGGTAGCCTCATTAAGATCGAAACTGAAACAATCAGGTGTTCATTCGATTGAACTTGAAAAGATGGTTGAAAATTTGACAAAACAGATAGAAGAAAAGGATTTACAGATTGCAATGCTTAAAGATGATCTTACAAAAATGAATGTTCAGGTTACTGATTTAACAACCAAAGTGGTTGATTTAAATGCAAATGTTGATAATTTGAGCACGCAAAATGCACAAAGGCAGGAAGTTATCGATGCTAAAACTACTGAACTCAATACTGCTTATTATGTAATAGGAACTGCATATTACTTGGAGCAACGAAAAATTGTTACAAAAGAGGGTGGATTTATTGGCCTGGGACGTACAAAAGAACTGGCTCCTGAAATGGATAAAAGCTATTTCACCAAGGTAGATATTACCAAATTGGTTTCACTTCCAATCATGAAGGATAAAATGAAAATTTTAACCTCACATCCAAAAACTTCATACCGTTTGACCGGTAAAAACTTATCCGACAGCTTGATTATTACCAATCAGAAAGAATTCTGGAGTTTGTCGAAAGTGCTTGTGGTTAGTGTAAGCAAATAGCAAAATCCAATTTTATAGGAAAAAATTCCGGCTCCAAAAGCCGGTTTTTTTATGCATGAGGTTTTCGCAAAAGCAAAGGAAATCTGATTGCTAAAAAGCCTGCCAGTGTATAAATACTGGCAGGCTTTACGATATTACTTATATTGCTTGACTATTGTCACATCAGGAATTCGAAAACGGGTAATCGGTATATCCTTTTTCTTCGGCGGTATAAAAAAGATCCATTTTGAGGTCCTGCGATAATGGATTATCATTCCTGAGCCTTTCGACCAGATCAGGATTATTGATAAATGGACGTCCAAAAGCAACCAAATCGCCCAGTCCGGTTTCAATATCCGCTACAGCCCGCTCTTTATCGTATCCACCCGAAAGGATAATAGTGTTTTTGAAATTATTCCTGATGGCTTGTTTCATTTCAGCAGGCACTGCCGGGGCTCCCATTGCCGAATGATCAACCAGGTGAATATAGCTAATATCAAGTGTGTTAAGTTCTTTCGAAAGGTATTCGTATGTATCACTAATTTCGGGATAGTGCGGCATATCGCTTGCCACTCCGTAAGGCGACAACCTGATAGCAGTTTTATCAGCACCTATTGCTTCAGCAACAGCCGCAACTACTTCAAGTACAAACCGGCACCGGTTTTCGATGCTTCCGCCATACTTATCGGTACGTATGTTGCTAACCGGCGACAGAAACTGCTCGAGCAGATAGCCGTTGGCACCATGTAGTTCAACACCATCAAAACCTGCATCCATAGCATTTAATGCAGCATCAACATATTCGGATTTGGTATGTAAAAGATCGTCGGTATTCATTGCAGTAGGCACGGGGTAATCTTGCATCATCGCGGTATCAGTCCACATTTGTCCGGCAGGTTTTACTGCTGAGGGTGCAAGAATCCTGGCTCCTTCAGGCATATTGAGCGGATGGCTGATTCTGCCGGTATGCATAAGCTGAACAACTATTTTAGCTCCTGCTTTGTGTACGGCACTTGTTACTTTTTTCCATCCTTCAACCTGCATGCTGCTGAAAATGCCCGGTATACGTGCATAACCCAGTCCGTTTGGCGATGGCGATGTGCCTTCGGTAATTAATAACCCGGCACCTGAACGCTGTTTGTAAAATTCGGCCATTAAATCATTTGGGATATTTCCTATTGCGCGGCAACGGGTCATAGGTGCCATTACAATGCGGTTTTTCACATCAGTTGAGCCAAGAGTGGCAGGTGAAAATAATTTCTTTTGTTCCATTGTTCCATTTTGTTAGGTATATACAAACAGGAAGAAGGTTTAAAAGTTTTCCCTTTTTTGAATTGTTACGAATTTGTACAGTTAGGTCTGCTGAAAAGCTCCGAAGGCGTTTAATTTCAATAACCTCCGGTGCAGCAGATCAACCCCAAGTGGGTTGAATATCTTTATTGTGCTGATATTGAACCCCTTAAGGGTTCTGGCTCACCAGTTTCACTGGTGGTTAATAAAATTAAATCCCTTCATGATTTCAAAATCTAATTCAGCATAAGGCGCAAAGAATTTGATAAAGTAGTAAAAAAGGCTTGCACCTGATTCCATAAATAAATTGTTATCTGGTTGTATGTCAGTCACATATGTGTTTTTCAGCAGACCCTGGTTAAG
>Ga0105047_10001724_pt1 | contig 39273 bp, 32 predicted proteins | sample MAT04_FD_78384 | JGI IMG/M metagenome (GOLD analysis project Ga0105047, IMG submission 78384) | Freshwater microbial communities from Lake Fryxell liftoff mats and glacier meltwater in Antarctica - MAT-04 (megahit assembly) | ecosystem: Environmental > Aquatic > Freshwater > Ice > Liftoff...
CGAACCGGCCTCCGCCGCGAGATGGCGCACGCGTTCGAGCAGGTCGACCTCGTCGCGATGCCGTCGACCGTATCTTCGGCCGCGAAGGTCTCCGACACCGACATGCGCACGGGCTTCCTCGACACGAAGGTGATCGACGGGCTCTGCCGCTTCATGTTCATGGGCAACCTCACCGGGCTCCCGGCGGCGTCCGCGCCGGTGGGCTGTGACGCGCAAGGCTTGCCGGTCGGGCTCCAGCTCGTGGGCGACGCGTGGGACGAGGCGACGGTGCTCGCCGCCACGGCGCACCTCGAGCGCATCGGCGTCGCGGTCCCGAGGCGCCCGCGCGTGGCGGCAAGCATCGTCGGCTGACGAACTGCAGGCCTCGGGAACGGGGCTGCGACACGGCGAGTCGCTACCTGTCCTGGGCCACCCCTCGCGCTGTCCGGGACAGCCCTACGTCGCTGCGAAGCACGCGGAATCGCATGCTCGCGACTGCGGCACGCGAGGTGCTCGAGCGGCCGGTCGTGGCTGCACGGGCAGACGGCGCTAGAATCGAGAGCGTGAGCACGACTCGCGCGTCTTCCCTTCGTCATGTCCGGCCCGTGCAGCCGCTCCGTTTCCCGGAGCAGGAGCCCGACGAGGAGCGGATGGGGCAAGGGCGACGTCACCGGCACCTCTGCGAGGCTCTCTACCAGATGCTGCGCGCGGTCTGCGTTCCCGAGCACACGGTGGGAGCCGATCAGTTCGTGTACTTCGACGCCGCAAACCCGAGGCGATGTCTCGCGCCCGACGCGTTCGTCACCCTAGGCGCGGTCGATCATGATTTCGATTCGTACCTCGTGTGGGAGGAAGGGACGCCCGAGCTCGCGTTCGAGGTGCTCAGCCCGAGCGACACTCCTGAGCGCTGGACGTTCGAGGAGAAGCTTCGTCGCTATCGTGCGCTCGGGGTTCGCGAGCTCGTGACGTTCCACGTCGATGCGCCGCCCGGCGAGCGCCTGCGCGTGTGGGATCGTCTCGAGCAGGATCTCGTCGAACGCGTCGTCACCGACGACCGGACACCTTGCGTGACCCTCGGGCTCACCCTCCTCGTGGGACCGGTCGACGGCTACCCCGTGGCCATGCGCCTCTCACGCGATCCGGAAGGAACCGACCTCGTGGAGACCGACAAGGAAGGCCGCTTCGCCGAAGCCCGAGCACGCGAGGCCGCGGTCATCGCGCGGCAAGCCGAGACCGCCGCGCGAACGGCGGCCGAGGCGCGTGTCGCGGAGCTGGAGAGGGAGCTCACCCCCCGAGGGCGGAGGCACGACTGAGCAAGGCGCATCCGTTGTAAGCCGCTGGTCTCAGAGGCTGAGCCACAGCGAGAGGAGATGCGCGGAGTCTGAGAACCTCCCGAAGTCGACCTCGACCTTGTAGTCCACACCGAGGCGCGATCCCGGGACGGCGATGCCCAGCGCAAAGCGAATCACCGGTCGCCCTTGTGAGCTGTCCGTCGCCCGTCGCAGTCGAGGACAGGCCCGCCGGACTAACCGTTGGTGACCGCCGTGTCGGTCTGGTTCGGGCAGAGAGCACGCCCTGCGTCTGCTCCAGACGAGCAGACCGGCCTCGCGCGGGTTCGCGGGACTTGGTCCGATTGCCTTCTGAACGGCACGAACTACGAAGAACGTTGACGCGAGGCGTCGTTCCGCTTGCGTCGTGCTGTAGCGTTGTTATTGGGGGACGGATCCATGCAAACTTCGCCCCGCCATTTCCTGTCCACGCTCGACTGGTCGCGCGCGGAGATCGAGTCGGTGCTCACCGACGCGAAGCAGCTCAAGGCGACGCGCAAGACCGCCACGCCCTTCGGCGCCGGTGACCTCGCGGGCAAGAGCGTCGCGCTCGTCTTCTTCAATCCGTCGCTGCGCACGCGCTCGTCGTTCGAGATCGGCATCTTCGAGATGGGCGGCCACGCCGTCGTCCTCGAGCCGGGCAAGGGCGCCTGGCCGATCGAGTACCGCGATGGCATGGTGATGGACGCCGAGGCCGAGGAGCATGTCGAGGAGGTCGCCCGCGTCCTCTCGCGCTACTGCGACCTCATCGCCGTCCGGGCGTTCCCCAAGTTCCAGCGCTGGGAGGACGACCGCGAGGACCTCGTGATCAAGGGCTTCGCGAAATACGCGACGGTGCCCGTCGTCAACATGGAGACGATCACGCACCCCTGCCAGGAGCTCGCGCTCGCGCTCACGCTGAAGGAGCGCCTCGGCACGACGGACGGGAAGAAGTTCCTCCTCACGTGGACGTACCACCCGAAGCCGCTCAACACCGCGGTCGCCAACTCCGGCCTCATCATCGCCGCGAAGCTCGGCTTCGACGTGACGCTCCTCTGCCCAACGCCCGAGTACGTGCTCGACGCTCGCTACATGGAGGCGGCGCGCGCTTCCGTCGCCGAGAACGGCCGTACGCTCACCGTCTCGCATGATCCGGCGAGCGCCTACGCCGGCGCGCACATCGTCTACGCGAAGAGCTGGGGCGCCCTCCCCTACTTCGGTCGGTGGGAGGAGGAGAAGCCCATCCGCGAGAAGCACAAGCACTTCATGGTCGACGAACAGAAGATGGCGCTCACCGTCGACGGAGGCAAAGGTTTGTTCAGCCATTGCCTGCCGCTCCGGCGCAACGTCAAGGCGACGGACGCGGTCGTCAGCTCGCCGAGCTCGCTCGTGATCGACGAGGCGGAGAATCGCCTCCACGTCCAGAAGGCGCTCCTCCGGCGTCTCATCGGGCACGCCAAGTGAACAACAGCACGCAAGACGTCATCGCGCGTCTCCTCACGAACATCGGCAGCCGCAAGGAGGTCGAGCAGTACCTCCGTAACTACGCGAGCGTCGATGCCCCGAAGTTCGCCGTCGTGAAGGCGAGCGGCTCGATCATCGAGGGCAACCTCGATGCGCTCGCGTCGTCGCTCTCCTTCCTGCAGCGCGTCGGCCTCGTGCCGATCGTGGTGCACGGCGGGAACGTGCAGCTCGACCGCGCGCTCTCGAGCGCCGGCATCGACGCGCCGGTCGTGAAGGGCCTGCGCAAGATGACCCCGGCCGCGCTCGAGGTCGCCCGGCGCGTGCTCCACGACACGAACCTCCGTCTCGTCGAGGCGCTCGAGGCGCTCGGCACACGCGTGCGGCCGTTCACCTCCGGCGTGCTCGACGTCCGCCGCGTCGAGAGCCCCGAGCTCGGTCTCGTCGGCGAGATCACCGCAGTGCGCGAGCAGGCGATCGCGCAAGCTGCCCGCGCGGGCATCCTCCCCATCGTCGCGCCGCTCGGCGAGACGGCGAAGGGCCAGATCCTCATCGTCCATGCCGACACGGTGGCGCGAGCCATCGCGCTCGCGCTGAAGCCGCACAAGGTCGTCTACCTCAACGAGACCGGCGGTCTCGCCGACGAGTCGGGCGTCGTGCGCTCCGCCGTCAACCTCGCGGAGGACTACGAGGCGCTCCTCGCCGATCCGACGATCGGCCCGGAGTCGCGCCGCAAGCTCATCGAGATCAACACGCTCCTCCAGGACCTGCCGCCGACCTCCTCGGTGTCGGTGACCTCGCCGGAGCACCTCGCGAAGGAGCTCTTCACCCATCGCGGCGAGGGCACGCTCGTCCGGCGCGGCGAGAAGGTCCTCCGCCACGAGGGCTGGGAGAACATCGATCTGTCGCGCCTCAAGGACCTCCTCGAGGAGTGCTTCGGGCGCGCGCTCGACGAGGGCTACTTCACCCAGAAGGCGCCGTATCGCGTCTACCTCGCCGAGTCGTACCGCGCGACGGCGATCCTCACGATGGAGGACGGCGTCCCCTACCTCGACAAGTTCGGCGTCACCAACGAGGCGCAGGGCGAGGGCATCGGCGGCTCGATCTGGCAGCGCATGCGCGCCGAGAACCCGAAGCTCTTCTGGCGCTCGCGCGCGTCGAACCCGATCAACCCGTGGTACGCGCAGAACGCGGACGGCCTCTACAAGACCGACAAGTGGTGGGTCTTCTGGTGCGGCATGGCCGACTTCGCCGAGATCCAGCGCTCCGTCGAGCGCGCGCTCGCGATGCCCGCGACCTTCCACGATCGTCCGAGCGCCGCCGTGAAGACCGCGGAGCCCGAGGCAGGAGCTCCGCCAGGAACGACGACCCCATGAAGCGCTCTCTCGCGCTGGTCGGCTCGCGCGGCTACGTCGGCCGCGAGCTCGTCACGCTCGTCGAGCGTCATGGCGACCTCGACGTCCGCCTCGCGATCTCGCAGCGCGACGGCAAGTCGCCGGCGGAGGTCGCCGCCGAGAGGCTCGACGCCTACGTCCTCGCGCTCCCGAACGGCGCGAGCGAGGCGTACGTCGAGGCGATCACGAGCGCGCGCCCCGATGCCGTCATCGTCGATCTCTCGGCGGACCACCGCTTCACGTCGTCGTGGGTCTACGGTCAGCCCGAGCGCAATCGGGCGCGGGTCCGCGCGGCGAAGCACATCGCGAACCCCGGCTGCTACGCGACGGCCATGCAGCTCGCGCTCGCCCCTCTCCTTCCCCTCGTCGAGGGCCCGGCGAACGTCTTCGGCGTCAGCGGCTACAGCGGCGCGGGGACGACGCCGTCGCCGAAGAACGACCCCGAGGCCCTCCGCGACAACCTCATGCCGTACTCGCTCGTCGGGCACCTCCACGAGCGCGAGGTCGCGGCGCACCTCGGCTGTCGCCTCTTCTTCATGCCCCACGTCGCGTCGTGGTTCCGAGGGCTCACCGTGACGGTGTCCGTCGCGCTCTCGAAGCACTGCACCAGGAGCGAGCTCGAAGAGCGGTACGCCGGGGCCTACGGCGCGGAGCCGCTCGTCCGCGTGCAGACCGACATCCCCCTCGTCCGCGACATCGCCGAAAAGCACGAGACCGTCATCGGCGGCCTCGCGCTCTCCGAGGACGGTCACCACGCCGTCGTCGTCGCAACCATCGACAACCTGCTCGGCGGCGCCGCCACGCAAGCCATCCGTAACCTGAACCTCGCTCTCGGCTTCGACGAGAACCAGGGAGTGATCTCATGAGCTGCGTCCTCGTCATCGGTCCTGGGCCCGCGGTCATCGGCGAAGGCGGCGAGCTCGACGCCGCCGCGGCGGAGGCCATCCGCACGCTGCGCGACCGGGGCCACGAGGTCGTCCTCGTCACGTCGAACCCCGCCACCGTGGCGAGCGATCCGACGCTTGCATACCACACGTATCTCGAGCCGCTCGACGAGCCCGCGCTCCGCGCCATCGTGACCGCGGAGAGGCCGGCGCTCCTCCTTCCGATGTTCGGAGGACGGAAGGCGCTCGCCCTCGCGCTGGCGCTCCACGACGACGGCACCCTCGCCGCCGCCGGCACGAAGCTCGGCGGCCTCACCGCCGAGGCGCTCGCGACCGCGCTCGCGGACGCCGGCGTCGCCGCCGCGAGGCGCGCCGCGCTCGGCAGCGACGCCTCGTGGACCTCGCTCGAGGTCGTCGCCGCGTTCGACGCCACCGGCGCCTTCCTGCCGATCGTCACGATCGAGAGCCTCGACCGCGCCGGCGTGCATCCCGGTGACGCCGTCGGCGTGACGCCGCCGCTCCACGTCGACGCCGCACTGACGGCCGAGCTCCACGACGCCGCTCGCACGGCGATCCTCGGCGCCGGGCTGCGCGCGGGCATCGCCACGTGCGAGCTCGCGGTGCGCCGCGACGATCGCACCGTTCATGCGCTCTCCATCGTCCCCGGCACGACCCGCTCCGCCGCGCTCGCCACGCAGGCGACGGGGTATCCGATGACCGCGGTCGCCGTCGACCTCGCGCTCGGTCGCACGCTCGCGGAGCTCGAGGTCCCCGCGCCCACGTCGCGTGGCGTCGTCGTGCGCTGGCCACGCTTCGCGTTCGAGACGTTCCCCGACGCCGACGCGGCGCTCGGCGCGCATCGCAAGAGCCTCGGCGAGTCCCTCGGCGTCGGCGCGACCCTCGCGGACGCGCTCCGGAGCGCGGCACGCGGCGCAGACGACGGGCTCGGTGTCGCTCGTCCGGTCAAGCGCGCCTCGGCGCAGCCCGCGAGCAAGCGGGTCCTCGTCCTCGGTGCAGGTCCGAGCCGCATCGGCATGGGCCCCGAGCTCGCCATGTGCGCGAGCGAGGCGCTCATCGCGATTCGCGAGCTCGGCTTCGAGCCGGTCTTCATCGACTCGAGCGTCGAGTCCACGGCCATCGCCGCGCGCGTCGCCGACCATGTCCACGTCGAGCCTGTGACGCTCGAGCGCGTGCTCGCCATCCACGATCGCGACCAGGGCGCTGGCGTGATCGTCCAGGTCGGCGGAGACACGGCGCTGCGGCTCGCCGCCGAGCTCACGGCGCGAGGCGTCCGCGTGTTCGGCTCGCAGCCGGCCGCGCTCGCCCGTGCGGCCGCGTTCGCCACCGGCGCGCGCCAGCTCGACGACGGCTCTCTCGACGAGGCCATCGCCGTCGACGTCGACGCCGTCACCGACGGAAAGCGCGTCGTCATCGCCGGGGTGATGGAGCACCTCGAGCCCGCGTTCGTGCACGGCGGCGACGCCGCGGCGATCCTCCCCGCGTTCACGCTCGACCCGGAGGTCGTCGCACGCATCGAGGACCGCGCACGCGCGATCGCCCTCGAATCCGGCCTCGTAGGCCTCATCGGCGTCCGGCTCGCGGTGACTCCGGACGCGATCGTCGTCCTCGACGTCGAGCCGCGCGCAGGGCGCACGTCGTCGTTCGTCACGCGTGCGACCGGCTTCCCGCTCGTGCGCATCGCCACGAAGGTCATGCTGGGCAAGACGCTCGACGAGCTCGGCGTCGACGAGCTCCCCCTCCCCCGTCACGTGGCCGCGCGCGAGCGCGTGTTTCCATTCGAGCGCCTCGGCGTCGACCCGGCGCTCGGCCGCGAGATGCGCTCCACCGGCGAGGTCATCGGTCTCGACGACAGTCCGGCGCGCGCGTACGGCAAGGCCCTCCGCGGCATCGGCATCTCGCTGCGCGCGCGCGCGCTCGACAGCGGCGGCGGTGCAACAGGACCGCGCGGCGTCCTCCTCGCCGTGTTCGACGGCCGCGACCGGAGCGATCGCGATCGCACGGCTGCCGTCGATCTCGCCAAGCGCTTCCGGGCGATCGGCTTCGACGTGCACGCGCTCGGCGAGGTCCGCGCCGCGCTCACGGCGGCGCGCATTCCGTTCCGCGACGCCGGGAGCGAGAGCCTCGACACCGTGCTCGAGGACATCCGCGGCGGGCGCATCGCGTTCGCGGTCGTCACCGCCCGCGGCGACGCCGACATCGTCCGCACGCGAGAGCTCCGCGCTGCAGCGCTCTCCGCGCATATCCCGTGCTTCACCACGATCCGGCTCGCGCGCCTCGGCTGCTCGGCGCTCGAGGAGGACCCGACGCCGCGCGTTCGCCCGCTCCAGGACTGGTACGCCTCCGACGACTGACGCGGTGTCACGGGAACCCGCAGCTTGAGACACGCCGCCGCATGCGTTACCTTCGGGCCGCAATGCGGAGCGACGACGACGACGCGAACGCGCCCGAGTCGCATGGCGAGCGCAACGAAGGAGGGACGGTCGACGCTTCCTCGGCAAGGGTGCCTCGCCGACCGTATCGCGCGCCGAGCCTCCGGCGCCTCGGCTGCGTGCGCGACCTCACGCTCGGCGGCGCGAGCGGCTTCGCCGAGGGAGCCGGCAGCTTCATCCGCCCGATGATGTGAGACAGTCGACGCGGTGAGCCTCTCGTGATTCACGCGTGGTGCATTCGAGGTGGCGACGTCGCGACCCATACGGCGCTCGCGACTCTCGCGCGCGAGCGCCGCAAGAGTGCCGCGAGCGACACGACCCGCGACCACGCGGGCTTCGCCTCCACGCTCTCGGCCTTCGCTCCCGCGGAGGTCATCCCCTCGGGCCATCGCGTCGGCCGGGCGCCGCTGCCTTACGTCACGTTCGAGCACGGGCCGCACGGGGGCCTCGCGATCGAGCGCGGGGGCTTCGGCGGCCGCCCGGCCTACGTTCGATGCGAGCGCGACGTCGTCCTCGCGAGCACCGACCTCGCCTGGGTCCTCGATACGGCGAGGTCGCTCGGCGTTCGCTGGTCGAGCTCGTCGCTCGATCCCGATCGCCTCGCCGCGGAATGCGTGTTCGATGCCGGTGCGATCGGGCGAACGCAGACGCTCTATCGAGGCGTCCGCGAGATCCCACCGGGGACGCGGGCCGTCGTCGTCCCTGGGCGCATGGTGCTCAGCGCGCTCGAGCCGCCTCGGGCTCTCGCGCAGCCAGGCGCCTACGACGTCGCGCGCTTGCGGGCGCTCCTCCTCGCGGCAACGGACCGAGCGGTGGACGGCGCCGCGAGCGTCGGCGTGCTCACTGGCGGCGGCCTCGACTCCGGCGCGCTGCTCGCGATGGCGCACACGCTCTCGCTGCGCGTGAACGCGTTCGCGATCGACTTCGAAGGGCCGGGCGACGACCGGCCTCATCTCGCCTCGCTGGCGCGAGCGCTCGGCATCGAGCCGATCCGAGCCACGCCGTCGAGCGCAGTGCTGCCGCCGGACCTGACGGCCGCCGGGCTCCCGCTCACGTGGCCGAGCGCGGCGGTCGAGGCGCTCCTCCTCGAGCGTGCTCTCGAGTCGGGCGCCACTCGCGTGCTCGCGGGCCTCGGCGCGGACGAATGGTTCGACGGTGATCCGGACGCCGCCTCGCTCCTGCTGAAATCGCCGGGCTTCCGCGCCGCCGTCTCGGCCGCACGGGACTACGAGCACGTGGGACTGAGGCGCGCGCTCGGGCGTGTCCTCTGGCCGCGGCTGCGCCGCGAGGTGCCCTGGGCCGTGCGTCGCCTCTCGCGTCGCGCTCGCGTGCGCCCGGGCTTCCCCGAGTGGGCGGGCGCGCGCACGAAGCGGGTGCTCTCGGACGCACACGATCGGGCGCTCGCCGACAAGCCGTGGGTCGAGCAGACGGCGGAGGAGCGGATCCTCGCCGGCTTCAAGGACCCACACCTCGCCCGCGCGAGCGCGCTCCGCCTCCAGCTCGAGCGCCTCTCGGGCATCCTCCGGGTGGACCCGTATCTCGACGCCGAGCTCGCGACCTTCGCGCTCGGCGCGTCACCGGAGCTCCTCCTCGGACAGGACGCGCCGCGCGAGCGCCGCGGGCTCCTTCGCGAAGCACTCGCGGGTGTGCTTCCCGAGAGCGTGCGCACGCGCCAGGACAAGGCCTCGTTCGTTCCGGTGCATCGTGCGCTCTTCCGGCCGCCGCACCTCGCGACCCTCGAGAGGCTCGCGCGCGTCTCGCGGCTCGCCGACCTCGAGGTCGTCGAGCCGAAGGCGTTTCGTGCAGCCTTCGATCAGGTGCTCGGTGGGAGCGAGGAGAGCGACTCGATGCTCGCGCAGGTCTACGCGGTGCTCGCCGTCGAGGCGTTCCTCCGGCCGTGGTGAGGGCTCCGGGGTCGGGTCGCGTGGTAGCCTCCTCGGGAGGCAGCGTGCATTCCGTCTCCAAGCGCATCGCGTGGCTGTTGCTCCTCGTCGTCGGCGCTCCCGTGGGGCTCATCCTCGGCGCGTGCAGCGACGACGCCCACGTCGAGCCGAGCGCGCAGCTCGACGGCGGTCTCGACGGCACGACGACCAGCGAGGCGAGCAACGCTCGCGCTGCGGTCATCGACGAGCTGCTCTCGCCGCTCCGCGCGAGCTCCGGAGTGCCGGGGCTCGCGGCCGTCGTGCTGCGCGGCGGAGCCGTCGTCGCCGAGGGCTCCTCGGGCGCGCGGAGGCTCGGCGACGCAACGCCGATCGCCACGCTCGACACCTGGTTCCTCGGCGAGAGCGCGCAGCCCCTGACGGCCACCTTGGCGGCGCTCGTCGTCGAGCAGGGCAAGCTCTCGTGGACGTCGACGCTCGGCGCCGTCCTCCCCGACCTCCCGATCCATGCACTCTACAAGGACGTGACCCTCGAGGCGCTGCTCGGCCATCGGGGCGGCGCCCCCGCCAAGCTCCCCGACGCCGTCGATCAGGCGATGCGCGTTCCCGGCGACGCGCAGGCACGGCGCACCGAGGCGGTGCGCGCGCTCCTCGCGGCGGCGCCCGAGCTCTCGCCGGGGAGCGAGGTGCGTCGTTCCGGTGCCGGATACCTCATGGCCGCGGCGATGCTCGAGCGCGCGACGGGCGCTCCGTGGGAGCAGCTCGTCCGCGAGCGGCTCTTCGTCCCGCTCGCCATGACGGCGTGCACGTTCGACGGGCGTGGCGCGTCGGCGGGTGTCGTCGAGCCTTGGGGGCACGTCACGACGGGCGGCGCGCTCGTGGCCGTCGCTCCGGGTGACGCCCCGGAGCCTCCCGCGGCGTTCGGGCCGGCGGGGCGGGTCCGGTGTCCGCTGCGCGACTGGGCGAAGCTCTCCGCGCTCCACCTCGCCGGCGCGCGTGGCGAGCCGACGCCGCTCCTCGGAGCCGCGTCGTTCACGAAGCTGCACAGCCCGGTGGCGGTGACGCAGGCGCTCGGCTGGAACGCCGTGTCGAGGACGTGGGCCGGCGAGGAGCTCGCGCTCGTCGCGGAGACCGAGGGTGAGCTCTTCGTGGCCGTCACCTGGCTCGCGCCGGCGAAGAACGTCGCGTTGCTCGTGGTCGCGAACGAGTCCGACAGCATCGCCCGCGCCGCGGTCGACAAGGTCGTCGGGAAGCTGATCGAAGACTACGTCCCGCGCTGAGTTGCTCTGAATTGCGCGGAGCCGCAGGCCGCATCGGCATCACGGGCCGCGGGTTCCCGTCGTTGCCCGGTCGCGCTCGCGTGATACGCTTGTTTGTCCGATGCGTAGTCTCGTCATGCCGCTGCTCGTCCTGACGGCGCTCGTCGGAGGCGTCGGAGGCGTCGGATGCGCATCGACGCCGGACGAGCCCGACCTCGTGACGCCCGCGCCCGGCCAGGCCGCGCAGGCCATCATCAACCCGCAGCGCTCGGCGGCGGCGTACACCGAGGCCGTGCGCATCCAGGTCAACAACGCCATGAGCGACTTCTGCTCGGGCGTGCTCGTCTCGCCGTACGTCGTGCTCACGGCCGCGCACTGCATCATCTTCAACGTCGGGGGTACGTGGACGATCAACGCGCCGTTCGCCGTCGGCGGCTCGCAGACGCGCACCGCGCTCTCCGGCGAGCCGATGGACGCCGCCTCGTACAGCCTGACCTACGCGAACTATGACTCGCATCCCGAGCTGCACGACCTCGGCCTCATCTATCTCTCGACTCCGTTCACCGGCATCACCTACCCCACGCTCACGTCGACGCGTTACCCGATCGGCGCGACCCATCCCGCGGTCTCTGCCGTCGGCCGCGCATCCGTGTCGGCTTCGGCCGGCCTCGTGCTCAGCCCGCAGACCACGCTGTCGACGACCGCCGCCGGCTACACCTTCGACAACAACACGCCGCGCGTCACCACCGCCGGCGACTCCGGCGGGCCGCTCTTCCTCGAAGGCACGCACACGCTCGTCGGCACCGAGACACGCTTCAGCAGCTTGAGCCCGGGGGCCATCGACTACTGGGCGCGCCTCGACGACAGCGCCGACAGCATGGTCTATTCGTTCATCTCGAATCGTGTCGCGTCGCACGGCGGCTGGTACGCGACGCTGACTGCCTTCCGCGACGAGGTGTCGAACGCCCTCTGCGCGCGCGTCTCGTCGTGCTGCGACGCCGCCTCGCCCGGCTACACGCTCAGCTCGAGCAAGTGCCACGCGATCTACGACCAGTTCGGCTTCGAGGCCACAGCGCGCGGCATCCAGACGGCGAATCCCGCGAACGTCACGGTCAACGCCGCGGTGAAGGACGCGTGCATCCAGAAGATCACGACCAACGCCGCCGACTGCTCGATCACGAGCGCCGAGGTGAAGGCGGCCATCACCGACTGCCTCTCTGCCGTGACGGGCCTACTCCCCGCGGGTGCGGCCTGCACGTCCTCGCTCGAGTGCGCGGGCAGCGCCGTGTGCGCCCAGGACGCCGCGGGCAGCGGCACGTGTCAGGCGCTCCGTTCGGTCGGCCAGAGCTGCGAGGTCCTCTACAAGACGGGCAGCGACGTCTACAAGCGCGACAACCTCGCGCAGGACCTCTGCTCGAAGCGTGGCGGCGGCCAGTCGGGCCTCTTCTGCGATGCCTACGACCCGGTCCTCGGCGTCCATCGCACCGAGTCGACGTGGACCTGCAAGGTCGTGCACGGCGCCGGCGCCGCGTGCAACACCGACAGCTACTGCAGCTCCTTCGTCTGCGACCCGACGACCTTCACGTGCGCCGCGAACGCGAGCTTCGTGAACACGTCCGTCTGCTCCGCGTTCGCCGGTCCCTGAGCCACCCAAGGAGCACGCCACATGAATCGCCGACGTCTCGCCTGCATGCTCGTGATTCCGAGCGCCGCCTTCTGGGCATGGGCTTGCACCGGCGACGACCCGACCGTCACCCCGGGGCCACGTCGGCAGACGCAGGACCGGAGTCGAGCCAGGTCGACGCCTTGCCGCTCGAGGCCAACACCGTCGACACCGGGACCGACGCCGCGCCGGCGTGCAACCCGCTCGCCCCCTTCACCGACATCGCTCCCCTGGCAGGCGTCAACACTGCGGACGGCGAGGACGGCGCGCGGATGTCTCCCGACGAGCTCACGCTCTACTTCGCGCGCCTCGTCGGCGGCGGCAAGTTCGACCTCTACGTCGCGACGCGCCCCGATCGCGGGACCGCCTTCGGCAACGTCACTCTCCTCGACGCGGCGAACACGAGCCCGGCCGATGAGAGCCACCCCAGCGTCGGCGGGGATTCGCTCGTCTTCATGTCGAATCGCGGCGACGGAGGCCTCGAACGTGTGTGGAGCAGCCCCCGCGCGCCGGACGGCGGATGGGGCGCACCTTCGGAGCTCGCGACGATCGGAGCCCCTGGCAAGGACGCGACGTTCCCGTTCGTCACGCCCGACGGACTCCACCTCTACTACGCGACCGAAAGGCCCAACAACGAGAAGGGCCTCGCGCTCTGGAAGGCAGAGCGGACCACCACCGCGATGGCCTTCGGCAACACCACGAACCTCGCCGAGCTCAACATGCCGCTCGGTCTCCCGCACCTCGACGGCTATCCCGCCATGACGGCCGACGAGCGGACCATCTACTTCACGTCGTACAGGCCGACGGCCGACGCGGGCACCGACGGGTTCAACATCTTCGTGGCGAAGCGCCCGAGTGCGGCTTCCGGCTTCTCGACTCCGGTCGAGGTGACGGAGCTCAACACCGGCGACGAGGAGTGGCCCACGTGGATCTCCGCGGACGGCTGCCGGCTCCTCTTCATCAGCAATCGCCAGGGCACGATGTCCGGAAGCCGCGACATCTGGCAAGCACGCCGCGGCATGTGACGCGTCTCAGGTCGTGTGCCGGTTCGCACACGACACCTACGCCCTACAGGCGAGCTCATCCCTTGCGCAGCGGGTCGAAGCGTTTCGGCATTCCCTCGAACTCGGCGAGGAAGCCCTTGTCGACCGCCGGCCCCTGGCGGGCCCACGCCGTCGGCCGGAACGGCATCGCCGACTCGAACATGGTCCACAGCGAAGAGTCCGGGATGCGGCGCGCGCCCTCGTGCTTCTCGGGCGTCTGCGTGAGCTCGCTCTCGTACGTGGCCGTCGAGACGCCGTGCGCCGTCAGGAGCGGAGAGAGGACGAAGTCGACGATCGCGCGACCGTGGTCGTCGAGCGGTGCCGTGAGCACGGTGTGGATCGAAGGGTACTGGTGATCGAAGGTCACCGAGCCCATCGCGTTGAAGTTCATGAGGTCGTAGCTGAAGGGCGCGTGCACGCCGTGCCACGCGACGACGTCGAACGGCGAGTGCTCCTGCCTCGCCGCGAAGAGTCGACCGCCGAGCTTGTGAACGAGCTCGAACCCGTTCGGGCAGAGCCGGTCCTCCCACGACGCGACAGGGGCGAGGAAGTGACGCGCATCGGCGAGGCCGTTCGACCCGATCGGGCCGCGCTCGGGGAGGCGGAGGCGCGTCCCGAAGACCTCGAGCATCCACCCTCGCGCCGACTTGTCGGGCAGGCCGATCGCGAACTTGATCGCGCGCGGGATGACGAGGATCGAGCCCGGGGCCACGCGCAGGAAGCCGAGCTCGGTGCGCACGTCGAGGACCCCGCTCTGCGGAACGATCAGGAGGTCGCCGTCGGCGCTCGAGAACGAGCGGTCGTGCATGTCGGCGTTGGCCGCGTAGAGGTACACGAGGTAGCCGGGCCCCGTCGCGTTGCCGTCTCCGCCGAGCGTGACGAGCCCGTCGAGGAAGTCGACACGGCTCGCGCCGTCGGGGATCGGCAGCGGCGTCCAGCGCGTGCGGTTCGGCTCGACGCCGGTGAGCTCGCTCGTGAGGAGGGAGGAGCCGAGCTCGCGGTACGCGGTACGCAAGAAGCTCGCACGCACGCGGTACATCCAGACGGGGGAGTTCTGCGCGTTCTTCACGGTGAACGGCGTCCCGTTGAGGAGCTCGGGGTAGAGGCCGTACGGCGCGGGCCACGGCGCGTTCTGCTGGCGAGGGAGCGCTCCTTCGAGGGCCTCGGACTCGTGCGTCGAGCCGAAGCCTGGCTGGTGCGCCAGCTTCTCGGGTGCGCGAAGCGGGTAATCTACATTCATATGCCTCACCGGGGTAGGAACGGAGGCCTGAGCCACGAGAGCCGTGAGCCCCCGTACGTCGAGCGCGCGAGCCGAGGGCGGCGCGTGCGCGAGCACGGCCTCCACCACGAGCGAGGTGTCCGCCGCGCTGCCGGAGAAGCCCGCGCCGGCGAGGCTCCGCGGGGTCGAACGCGCCACCGAGGACGTGACAGAGTTTGTGATGGAGGCCGGCCCCCACGTCGCCGAACGATGCGCCGGCGAGGTAGGCGCCCTCGAGCGCATCCTCGCGCGCTGCCGCGTCATCGAGGTTGGTCGAGAGGCGACGCACGCTCGTCGCCAGCAGGCGCAGCGCCTCCTCCGCGGTGAGGAGCGACGCGCGGTCGACGCCCGGCACCCAGAGCGCCTCGACGGCGTGCGCCATCGCGTTCCAGAGGCTCGCCATCGTGACGGCGCGAGGAAGGTTCCTCGTCAGCGCCGGGTCGTAGAGCACGAGCACCGGGCGGACCCGTTCGTCGCGGCCCGTACGCTTCTCCTGCTTGCGGCTCGAGCCGCCGCCACGCGTCACGGTCTCGGTGAGGCCGTACATCGGCGTCACTTCGGAGCCCGAGTAGGTCGTCGGCACGGCGATCACCCGCACCGGCATCGAGAGCGCGAGCCCCTTGCCCAGGCCGATCGCCGAGCCGCCACCGAAGACCACGACGGCGTCCGCCCCGGCGCGCTCGACGGCCGCCCGCGCCTCGGCGACGACCTCGACGGGCACGTGCTCGCGGGCGATCGCGAGGACGCCGCCGCTCCGCTCCCCGAGCCGCGCGGACAAACCATCGCCATCGGCACCGCGGCCGGGCGTCGTGATGACGACCGCCCTGCGAACAGCCGGAACGAGCGCGGAGACCTCGTCGCCGAGGCTCGATACGCAGCCCTCGCCGAAGACGATTCGCGCCGTGCCGCGCCGTATCGAAAACGTTCGCCCCATACCGTGCCTCTGCCTATTGTTTGCCTCGGGGGCCCGAGCTTACCCTCCCCGCTCGCAAACCGCTGACACCAAGAAAGGCCTCATCCCATGAAGCTTTATTTCCACCCGGTCTCGACCGCGTCGCGCCCCGTCGCTCTCTTCTGCGCCGAGGCGAAGATTGCCTACGAGCCCATCGTCATCGACCTCATGACCGGCGAGCACACGAAGGAGGCCTTCGCGAAGCTGAACCCGAGCAAGATGGTCCCGGTCCTCGAAGACGGCGACTTCGTCCTCACGGAGTCCTCGGCGATCCTCAAGTACCTCGCCGAGAAGGTCGAGTCGCCCGCGTACCCGAAGGACCTGAAGAAGCGCGCACGCATCAACGAGCGCATGGACTGGGTCAACGCGAACTTCTACCGCGAGTTCGCCTACCACCTCGTCTACCCGCAGGTCTTCCCGACCCACAACCGCACCCCGGACGCCGCCCAGACGGCGACGCTCAACTGGGGCAAGGACAAGGCGGAGCACTGGCTCGGCATCCTCGACACGAACATCATCGGCTCGCACAAGTACCTCTGCGGCGACGAGATCTCGATCGCCGATTACTTCGCGGCCGAGGTCTTGTCGTGCGGCGATCTCATCGGCGTGAGCTTCGCCAAGTGGCCGAACGTCGACCGCTGGATGAAGTCGATGCGCGCCCTGCCGAGCTGGAACACCGTCAACGAGGTCGTCAGCGGCTTCGCAAGCTCGCTCAAGGGCAAGGAGTTCGTCACGCTCGGCGCCTGAGCCACGGACCGCGGTGAGAGGTCGACCGCCCTGCGTTCGGCCTCTCACGTCAGCAGCTACGGCGAGCGGCGCCGACTCACCAGCAGGTGGTTCGGCCGCCGTCGCACACGTCTCCGGCGCCGGGCCGGCGCGGCTTCGACACCTTGCAGCCCGGAATGGCGCTGCCGAACGTGTTGTCGTTCGTGAGTTTCGGGCCCGACGCGTCGACCCATCCGCTGACTCGCTACCCGAGCGTGCTTCGCGCGATGACGATCCGCTGAACCTCGCTCGTGCCCTCGTAGATCATCGTCACGCGCACGTCGCGGAGGTGCCGCTCGGCGGCAAACTCGCGAATATAGCCATAGCCGCCGTGGATCTGCACCGCCTTGTTGCAGATGCGGTTCGCGCACTCGGTCGCGAAGACCTTCGCCATCGAGGCCTCGCGCGAGAACACGCGGCCCTGGCCCTTCAGCCACGCCGCGCGCATCGCGAGCAGGTGCGCGGCGTCGAGCTCCGTCACCATGTCGGCGAGCTTCCACTGCGTCGCCTGGAACTCGGAGATCGGCTTGTCGAACTGCTTCCGATCGCGTGAATACTGCACGCTCTCTTCGAGCGCGGCGCGGGCGATGCCGATGGCCTGCGACGAGATGCCGATGCGCCCGCCGTCGAGCGCCATCATCGCGATCTTGAAGCCCGAGTTGAGCTCGCCGAGCAGCGCCGACGCCGGGATGCGGCAGCCGTCGAACGTGAGGCTCACGGTGTTCGAGCCGCGGATGCCCATCTTGTCCTCGGCCTTGCCGATGATGAGCCCGGGTGTGCCGCCCTCGACGAGGAAGCACGAGATGCCGCGGGTGCCGGGGAGCTTCTCGCGATCGCCGGTGCGTGCCCAGACGACCATCACGCCGGCGTAGGCGCCGCTCGTGATCCACTGCTTCTGACCGTCGAGCACCCAGGAGTCGCCGTCGCGAGTCGCCGTGGTGCCCATCCCGCCCGGGTCACTGCCCGCGCCCGGCTCGGAGAGCGCGAACGCGCCGGCGTGGTACTCGCCGCTGGCGAGCTTCGGGTTGTACTTCTGCTTCTGCTCTTCGGTGCCGAACGCGGCGATGACCTCGCCGACCATGTTCGTGACCGCCATCGTCACGGCCGTCGAGGCGCAGGCCCTCGCGACCTCCTGCATCGCCAGCGCGTAGGAGACGGGGCCGGCGCCCGCGCCGCCCAGCTCCGCGGGGACGTTCACCGCCATGAGACCGAGATCGGCGAGGCCCTTGAGGATCGCCTTCGGGAAGCGCTCCTCGCGATCGATCGCGGCGGCCTCCGGCATGATCACCCGCGTCGCGTAGTCGCGCGCGGTCTTCTGCACCATGGTCTGCGTCTCGTCGAGCGTGAGGTCCATGAGCGTGCTCCGATCAGAGAGAGAACGTGACCTTCGCGACGTAGCTACCGGGGCTCGGCAGCGTGAGGTGCTTCAGCGCCTCGACCATGCAATCGACCTTCTCCGCGCCTTCCTTGTTCGGAGGCGCGATGCCGATCGCCACGAAGTGACCGTGCTCGCCGCCGCCTCCGCCGCTCGGCTTCGCGGTGCTGCCGCCCTTGGGCTTCGCCGCGGGCTTGGCCTTGCTCTCGTGGCTCGCCTGCGCGGCCTCGTCGTCCGCGTGCTCGGGCGCGCCCGACTCGACGTAGGCGGTCGCGCGGAAGTCGCCTTTGACGGAGCCCTTGCACTTGCTCACGTCGGCGCGCACGTGCTTCGACTCCGCGAGCGCGGTCGTCACCTTGTCCGAGGACCAGCTCGTCGGCTCGCGCTCGCCGCCCGGGCCCCAGCCGAAGCCGCTTCGCACCTCGGCCTCGCCGCCCTCGGGCTTCGGCCAGCTCGCGCTGCTGAAGACGCCGAGCACGCACTTCTCGGTGTCGCGGTCGCCGAGGGTCGAGTCCTCGAAGTACCCGTATTTGACGCGGCCGTTGCCGTCGATGCGCAAGAACACCTTCACGTCGCCGGTGAGGACCTCGACGCGATCGCGGCCCTGCTTGTGGCAGTTCTCGAGCGGCCCCTGCACGAGGCCCGCGAACGTCTTCTCGACCAGCTTCTGGTCGATCGAGCCGAGCTCCTGGGACATCTGGAGCTTCGGCCGCTCCGCGTGACGCTCCTCCTTCACGGGCTCCTCCACCTTCGGAGGCGGAGCGCCGCCGCACGCGGAGACCGAGGCGAGCGAGAGGAGCGACAGCCCCGAGACGAGCGCGCGCTTCATGCTCATGCCTTCAGGAGGCTTGCGGCGATGACGATGCGCTGGATCTCGCTCGTCCCCTCGTAGATCTCGGTGATGCGCGCGTCGCGGTAGTGACGCTCCACCGGGAACTCCGACGAGTAGCCGTAGCCGCCGTGGATCTGGATGGCCTTGTGCGCCACGCGCGTCGCCATCTCGCTCGCATAGAGCTTGGCCTCGGCGCTCTGCATCGAGTGACGCTCTTTCGCGTCCTTCATGATGGCGGCGCGCCAGGTGAGCAGGCGCGCGGCGTCGAGCTCCGTCGCCATGTCGCTCAGCATGAACTGGATGGCCTGGTGCTGAGAGATCGGCACGCCGAAGCTCTTGCGCTCCTTCGAGTAGGCGACCGAGACGTCGAGGCTCGCCTTCGCGATGCCGAGCGCCTGCGAGGCGATGCCGATGCGGCCGCCGTCGAGCGTCGCCATGGCGACCTTGAAGCCCTCGCCGACCTTGCCGACGATGGCGGTGTCCGGGAGCTTGCAGTTCTCGAAGAAGACGGTGCACGAGTGCGCGCCGTGGATGCCGAGCTTGTGATCGGGGCTCGCCTGCGTGTAGCCGGGCGTGCCCTTCGGCACGAGGAAGGCCGTGTGCTTGATCTTCGCGCCGACGCCGGCAGGCCGCTCGGTCACGCAGAAGACGAGGATGTAGTCCGCGTGGGGGCCGTTGGTGATCCAGTTCTTGGCGCCGTTGAGGACCCAGCCGTCGGCGGTCTTCTCGGCGCTCGTGGCCATCGTCTGCGCGTCGGAGCCGCTCATCGGCTCGGTGAGGCCGAAGCAGCCGAGCTTTTTGCCGGAGGCGCACGCGGTGAGCACCTCCTTCTTCTGCGCGTCGGTGCCGAACTTGAAGATCGGGTCGCAGAAGAGCGAGTTGTTCACGCTCATGATGACGCCGCACGAGGCGCAGGCGGCGCTGATCTCTTCCATGACGAGCGCGTAGGACAGGTTGTCCATCCCCGCGCCGCCGTACTCCTCGGGCACGGCCATGCCGAGGAAGCCGAGCTCGCCCATCTTGGCGACGATCTCGGCGGGCCAGCGGCCGCTCTTGTCGATCTCGGCCGCCCTCGGCGCGATCTCCCGGGCCGCGAAGTCGCGCGCGGTGTCACGAACGAGACGTTGCTCTTCGGTCAGGTCGAAGTCCATCGGCGGCTCCAGGGTCTCGGGCGAAAGAGGACCCCTCCGTTCTAGGGTCGGAGCGCCGCTTTTTTCAAGCGATTCCGGGGTCTCTTCAGTGCTTCAGGGTCAGGGCGACGCGATACACGACGATCGCCGCGAGCAGCATGACGAAGAAGAAGACGACGAGCATCGGGACGTTGAGGCGCCGGCGCGCGCGCTGCTCCGCGACAAGCTCGGGCGGAGGCGGGACACGGACCGCCTTCACGCGGGCGAGGTTCAGGACGACGTCCGCCTTCCGGAGGAACTGGTCGTACTCCTCGCCGCTGATCTCGAGGGGCTGCTTGAAGCGCAGCTCGTGGAGCATGGCCACGTGCTCGAAGGTGCGGAGCTCGCACGTCGACGTCACCGGGTCGACCGTGCCCGCGATGACCATCGCGTAGCCCTTGCGGCGCGGGACGAGGCGGATGTTCTGGCGGGCCTGCGTGCCGCCGCCGGTCGAGGGGCCCTCGGGGACGGAGAGCTCGACGACGTAGTCGCCTGCCCCCATGTGGAACTCGTCGAACCCGTCGTTGACGGTCTCCGCCAGCGAGGCCGCCTGGTTGGCCACCCGCGTGCGCAGAGCCTCGAGCTCGCTGCGATCCCTCACTGCCCCATCATACACCAGCCTCCGCTAGACTGTCCGGGGCCATGGATCTCCACCGTATGCTTCGGATGTGCCGCGAGGGGCAATGGAGCGTCGGTGACCTCGATTTTTCGCAGGTCCCGCGGCCGATGTCCCCGGAGGACGAGAGCTCGGTCGTTCAGTACTTCACCGACATGGCCCAGATCGAGCGCCTCGCCGGGGCGCTGTTCGTCGAGCAGGAGCGGCGTGTGGCCGACCCGACGCTCAAGCAGATCTACGCGAGCTTCGTCGTCGACGAGATGCGCCACTCGCACGTCGCGCAGATGCTCGCGGACCACTACGACGTGCGGCGGCTCCGGACCTACCGCACGAGCCCGAGCCTCGAGCGGTTCTTCCCGCACTTCGTCGACGCGATCCGCCATCTCGCGGACGACGTCGCGAATGCGTACATCACCTCGGGCGAGCTCATCCTCGACATCGCGCTCCTCCGCTCGATCGACGATTTCGTCGCCGACCCGCTGAGCGCCCAGGCGATGGAGCTCATCAATCGCGACGAGTCGCGGCACATCGCGATCGACTACCACATGGTCGGGTACTACGCGTCCGACGAGTACGCGCGAGCGCGCACGAAGACGAGGGGTTCCTTGCGCGAGCGTGCCGTGGCGGCGCGCACCTTCGCCGCGATGACGCTGTGGGGTCGCCCGTTCTTCCGCGACGTGTTCTTCGGTCCGATGGACCGCATCGATCCGACGGGCGAGCGGCTGCGCGAGGCCTTCAAGCGCATGCAGCTCCTCGGCACGCGGCCCGGGCTCGAGGAGCTCCCGCTCACGAAGTTCTGGTCGTCGATGATGACCCTCTACAACAAGCCGTGGATGGGCCGCATCGGCAAGGAGGCCGTCGCGCGCGTGGTCGGCGCGGAGCCGCGCTTCATGGAGCACCTCGCGACGGAGGAGGAGCTCGCGCGCGCGAGAGCGATGACGCTCGACGAGCTGGCCGAGGACGCGCTCGCCGCGAAGCGGAGCTGAGCGACGAGCAGGCTGTCGATGGGCAAGAAGCTCCGAACGAGACGAGCGCCGCGCCGTGCCCCGCCCGCAAGCTGAGGCGCGCTGCCGCCGTGCACAGGGCGCGCACTGCGGCGCGATCGCGTCGGCTTTGTGACAAAGCGACGAGCATCATTCGAGGCGCTCGGAGCGGCTGCCATCTGGTGTAGACCAGCTCTGCAAACAAAGGGGGGACTGATGCGTGACTCGTATCGACCGTTGCTCCGGCTGGCTCTGTTCGGCACCTACACGATCGTCGCGATCGGTCTGAGCGAGCTGCGAACGCGCCTCCGGAAGGCGCGCTTCCCCGTGTCGAAGACCCCTGCGAAGGCGGGCAAGCCGCGTCGACCTCGAGCGGGGTCGCCGGCGATTTGAACTCTTCTCGCTCTCGCCCACGGTCGTCCCGTCACCGAGGCGTGGTAGCCCGTCGATTCGATCGCGCAGCTCCACGGGACGGACGCCGAGCGACGGCTCGGTCGTGGAGTACCCGCGGATGATCGACCTCGGCCCGTTCGAGAACGAGCAGATCGAGCTCCTGCGTCACTTCTTCGTCGCAGCCGCGCATGCACGTACGGCGGATCCAGGTCGACACCTCGATAGAGGGTGTCGAGGGGGATGCGAACGTTCACGCTACGCAAGTGGACCGCAGCTCCCTCGCGATAGACGCGCAGCTCCCATGCGTCGGCGCCGCGGGTGTACACCTCGACCTGGCGAGTCGTCGTCGCAACGAGCACGTAGTCGCCGACCGACTCGATGCTGCGGTAGTGCGCGAACTTGTCGCCTCGGTCATAGCCCTCGCTGCTCTCGGAGAGCACCTCGACGACCACCCGCGGATTCAGCAGGGTCGTGCGTTTGGCGTCCTCGAAACGAGGCTCGCAGATGACGAGCGCATCTGTGTACATGTAGAGACCGAAGGCCACGGTCGCGATCCCTCATCGTCATCGGAGGCGGACGCCGGGAAAGAAGCGTGATGCGATGGCGTCGCCGTAGATGCGAGCGGCGACTCGGCCTCGAGCTTCACGTTGCGTCGACGGCGATCCCGTCTGTCGGATCGAAGCGTTCGAGTCCTGCTGCCCGGTTGGCCTATAATTGCTGGCTGGGGAACCATGAGCGCTTATCGATCCGCAGAGCCCTGTCCACGCTGCAAGAGCGGCACGACCACGCGCGAAGGCGAGTGCCTCTCCTGCGGCGCCCTCTGGGGGAGCGCGTTCTTCTGTCCACACTGCGGCGAGCACGCGAAGACGGAGGCCGATCGCCTGCTGGGGAGCACCTGCGCGACGTGCAAGGTCCCCAGGATCGCGCGCCCGCTCCCGAAGGAGGCCTATGCGCGCCTGCGCGACCTGCTCCGGATCTACCGGCTCTTGCCGGCCCGGGCGGCCGTCTACGTTCCCGCGCTCGCGCTCTTGTTCGCCGTGATCGCGTCGGTGATCAGCCCGCGGATGATCGCGGATGCGAAGAACGAACGCGAGTCGTACATCGCGGAGCGCGGGACGAGGGTCGGCGCCCCGACCTCGAAGGTCGCGGAACTGCTGCCCGAGGCCCCGCTCGCCTTCCTCGCGGGACTGGGCACCGTGGGTGCGCTCGGCATCGTCGTGTTCCTGAGCATCGCCGGCTCCTTCCGCCTTCGCATTCGACGTGAAGTCGCGAGGGTCGCCGGCCTCGAATCGCCCCCCGCATCTCGAAGCCTCTGACCGCCGAGGGCGGCCGCTACGCGACGTCGAACATGGCTGGACCGAGACGCAGCTCGCAAACGTGCTCGAGGAGCTGGCGGGACTATGCTTCGTGAACAATCGGCGGTACGCGGTTGGGATGAAGATCACCGGCTGGAGTGCTTGCTTCGCCTCCGTCGCGCTCCTGGTCGCTGCGTGTACGAACGACACCGCGCCTGTCACCACAGGCATCGGACGCTCGTGTGCAACCGATGCAGAATGCAACGACCGTATCTACTGCAACGGCGTGGAGACGTGCGCGGGCTCGAGCGGCAAGCAGACCTGCCAGCCCGGTACGCCTCCGTGCCCGGGTACCGGAGCGTGCATCGAAAGCACGCACGCGTGTGGCCCGCCCAGCTGCACGAACCCCGACGCCGACGGCGACGGCGAGGCGGCGGCGGGGTGCGGAGGCTTTGACTGCGACGACAACGACGCCACGAGATTTCCGGGCAACGACGAGACTTGCGACATGGTCGACAACGACTGCAACTCGTCGACGTACGGGCCGGACAAGGACGGCGACGGCGAGGTGTCGAACGCATGTTGCAACCCCGACGCCGGCGGCTTGCTCCAATGCGGGACAGACTGCGACGACGCAAACTCGGCCGTCTACTCCTCGGCCACCGAGGTCTGCAACGGCAAGGACGAGAACTGCAACGGGACGGTCGACGAAGAGGTCACCGTCACGAGCTACGCTGACGGGGACAGCGATGGTTACGGCGCAGGCGCCCCGGTCCAGAAGTGTGCCGGTACGACCGGCTTTTCGATCCTCGGCAACGACTGCGACGACACCAACGCAGCCATCACGCCGGGCGCGATGCGCTGCAATCTCGCGACGCCACAGAACCCCAACGACGTCGAGACGTGCACGTCCGCCGGCACCTTCAAGGGGAGCGTCTGCAGCGGGGTGGAGCAGTGCAAGCCCCAGCCGAACGGCACGGGCGTCTGCTTCTGATGCCTGAACCCTCGCATCTTCCGAGGCTGTCGACCTGAGGGCGAGTAGTCCTGCGCCCCGGCGCCGTCTGAGCGTGACGTCGGAGCTGGGGCGGTAGGGGCTCACGTACGTCACAGCGACTGCACAATCATCGCGTCTTGGTAGACGTAGAGCGATCCATCTCCGAGATTCAGCTCGTCGTAGAGCCCATCGCCCCTACTCCGGCCACACGCTGAACGAGTCGCGCGCCGGGACCGGCCCCACCTGCGCGACCAGGAACGCGCTGCGGATCCAGAGCCCCACGTCGTTCTCGTACTGAAGGCCGTGGTTGCGGCGCTCGGTCACCGGGTTGTCGTAGAGGCGATACCACGAGCCGATCTTGCCGCCGTCGTCGGTGCGATTGTGCTCGAAGTAGAACGGGACGCGCGCAAGCGTGAAGCCGAGCGCAGACGCCGAGTGCACGGCGCCGTCGGTGTCCATCTCGCCGTCGCTCACCGCCTCGCCGGTGCCGATGAACGCGGGCGCCGGGATGCGCCCGGTCGTGGCGACGATCTTCCAGTTGGCGAGCTCGGCGAGCGCGAAGACGTCGAACGCGTTGGCGGGCTTCGCGTCGCACTGCGCGGGCAGCGTGCCGAGCTCGCCGACCTTGCCGACGAACCACTGCGCGACGCCCCTGGCGAACGTGTCGGTCTCCTGGATGACCACCGCCAGCGCCTGGAGGATGGTCGTGAGGTCCTTGCCCTGGATCGCCGCGAGCACGTCCGGCGTGCGACCGTACGTGTCGACCAGCAGCCGCGCGAGCGCGTCGAGATCGAGGACGATGCGCTTGGTCCCGCACTCGAACGCCGGGATCGGGACCTCGATGGTCGAGCCATCGAACCCGATTTTCCACTTCTGGTCGGTGTGAATCGGCGCCGACAGGTGCGGCAGCGACACGCTCACCTCGCCCTGGAGGCCTGCGATCACCGCGTCGGCGTTGCGGCCGAACCGCCCCAGGAACCACGGCGAGACGCTGCGGATGACGCTCTGGATGTCGCTCGCGAACTTCGCTTCGAGCTGCTCGGTAGTGGGCGACGAGTCGAAGAGACGCGCGCGCCGGTCGAGGATCGCGCGGTGCTCGGCGTACGGCGCGACGGTCGCGTCACCGAAGCCCTTCGGGATGAGCTGGCGGGTGAGCACGTCGGAGATGAGCATGGTCTGGGTGACCCAGCCGCGCGCCTTCGCGCGCTTCTTGTCGAGCGTCTTGAAGCCCTTGATCAGATCGGGCCCGTCGAACGCGTCGCTGCCCGACGATCGGCCGAGCGTCACGTACACCGGGATCAGCGTCTTCGCGGCGCCCACGATCGGAGACGCGGCGGTGCGTCGCGCGCGCTCGGGCGAGATGGTGCGGAGGTTGTGCTGCTCCATGCGCTTCAGCTGCATCTCGATCAGCGCCGGGGCCGAGTCGAGCTGCGGGAGGAAGCCGTCGATCGCCGAGACCAGGGAGTCGGTGAGCGTGGGCCGGAGGTTGAGGTTCACGAACGTGGAGATGGTCGCCATCCCGGCCAGCACCTTCGCGAGCGGGGAGGTGGCGGCGCCGCTCCTCAGCTCGGCGAGCAGAGCGCGGAGCGCGTTCTTGACCGGCGGCCCCCACTCCGCGAGGTAGCTGCCCTCGTGCGGCGTCGCGAGCGTGAGGAGATAGAGCGTGCGGTCACGCACGTAGTCCATCTTCGCGAGGTCCTCCTTGCAGAGCGGCACCCGCTCGCCGTTGAGCGTCGGGTTGTCGAGAAGGGCCGCCGGATCGGGCCGGCTCAGCATGAACCGCGAGGCGAGACCGCCGAAGCTCTGGGCGACCAGGATCACGCCCGGCTTCACGTTGTACGTCGCCTCGTACCAGCGGAGGGCGGCGTAGATCTGGCGCGTGACGCGGCGGCCCGAGAACACCAGGGCGCGCGTCGGATCACGCCAGGTGGTGAACGCCGCGATGGGCGGCGGTACCGGGGTGATCCCCTTCAGCGCGGTCGCGGTGAGCTGCGAGCTCCCCTTCAGCGCGCCCGGGGACGAAGTGCTTCGCGAAGCGCTCGTCGACCTTGTCCGCGACCTCGGGATCGGCGATGCAATCCCCGTTCAGGCGGTGGCCGAGGTTCTCGTCGGGGAGGTCCGGCGCGCGCACGTCCACCATCGCCTTGATGAACTGGCCGCCGGTCGCGTCGCTTCCGTCGAGCGCGGTCAGCTGCGCGCGCACGTTGGCGGAGCCGAAGAGTCCGGGCAAGAAGTCCTGGCCCCACTCGCAGCGCCCGTAGAACGGCGAGTCCTTCGGCCCGGCGCAGTTCTCGAAGTCGTCCTTGGCCCCGGTGGGCGCCATGCCGAGGTTGTCGGCCATGCCGTGCATCAGGAAGACCACGACCGGGCCGCTCCGCGTGATGACGCGCTTGTCGGCGTTCACTACCGGGGTGGTGACGACCGTGCGTGTGCCGCCGTCGATCACCACCGGGATGATCGGCTGGGTCGTGGTGGGGGGCGGCGTGGTGGGGGGCGGCGCCGAGGTGCCTGGCGGGGCGACCGTCACCGGCGTCGAGGTGGTGGTGCCAATCCCGGTGGCCACGCCCACCCCGCTGACGCTGGCTACCGAGTTGCCGGCCGTGGTGCCGTCGTTGGCGCGGATGAAGCCGACGAGGTCCGCCGCGTCCTCGTAGTCGTAGAGCCCGGCGTCTCCGCGCGCGGGCTCGACGGTGAACGGGACCTCGGAGGCGTCGGCGAGCGTGAGGACGCCGCTGCCGCCCGCGCCGTCCAGCGATCCGCGCATCCGGAGCCCCGACGGCCCGTTGACGAGCTGGATGTTCTCTCCGATCGCTCCCTGCTTGACGCCGAAGTACCAGCCCGTGTGCGTGGGCAGCGCGTCACCGATCCCGCATGTGTAGGCGACGAGCGTCTCGTCGCTCTCCACGATCGCGACCAGGGCGCTCGAGCCGGCTACGTGGCCGACGAAGACGTGCGGAGTGATCGGCGGAGCGGACGCGCCGCCCTCGTTGTCGCGGGCGCACGCGGCGGCAGCTCCCATGATGACGACCAGACCGAAACGAAGAACGCGCATCGCACGAAGATACCCATCGCGGCGCGCGGACTGTACATTTCTCGATGGCTCCGACGTTCGCGAGCATTGCGCGCGAGCGATGCGATTCGCAACACTGCGACGCGCGCATGCGCGTGGCGGCGCGCGTGGAGCGGCGCCGAGACGTCGCGACGAGCAGCCTCCGGGCGATCGGCCTCGACACTCCTGGCGTCGAGCAGGTGCTCGAGCAGATCCCCGCCGTGGTCGCCGACACGGCGCTCGCGAGCGAGCGTGGCCTCCGACGCACCATGGCGCGCGATCTCTCGCGGGCCGACCGCGCCGGTACGGACCCGTCTGCTGACGCCGAGGGGCGGGCGGGGTTTCGTCCAGGGCCATGTTGCCGCTCGAAGGGACGCTGTTGGAGAAGCTGCGCAAGATCGAGGCGCTGCACGCAGGCACGAAGGTCGACGGCGAGCTCTACGACAAGGAGCCCCGCTCGGAGCGGGCGGGGTCTTCTGACCGGCTTCGCTACTCCTTCAGCGCGCAGACTCCCGGTTTGTGATCGAAGTACTCGGTGCTCGAGACCGGCGGATGCCCGCTCGTCAGGCCCGCAGTCCAGCACGACCCATCGAGCTTGTCGCTCACGACGTGATCGATGTTGAACCCGACAGGGAGGAGCGGAACGAGCGGTGACTGATACGTGGGGGTGACGCTCGGCCCGACGTCGGTGACGAAGTGGAAGCTCTTGCCGGTGCCCACGCGGTTGGCGAGCGCCTTCGCGCTCGCGTCGATGGCGGTGAGGCGCCCGGGATCGGTGTTGAAGTCGCCGAGGATGATGTTTCTCTGCCCGTTGGCTGCAGGAGCCCCGTCGAGATCCACGAAGATCTGGTCGAACTGCTTGGTGCGGCAATCGAAGTTCTCGGTCTTCGACCCGGAGGAGGCATGCACCGAGACGGCCGTCAGCGTGCCACCGCCGGCGAGGTCGATGACGCCTCGCGCGACGCGAGCTCCGACCCCGCACGTGTGCGCTCCCCCCGTGAGCCCGTCGAGGCACAAGGCGCCAGTGCAGCCCTGGAATTTGCCGAACGTCAGCTTCACGCCGAGGCAGATGTCGTGGTGACCGGGATGGCAGGCGATCTGGTAGCCGGCGCCGAGCACGCTCTGAGCGACCGTCGGATCACCAGGCTTCCACGTCTCGCACACGAATCCGCTCCGCTTGTCGAGCGGGACCCCCGCGCACTCCGCCGGATCGAAGATCTCCTGGAGCCCCACGACGTCCGCGTCGAGGGTCGAGAACCACTTGCTCGTGTCCACGATGGCCGCGTTGTACGAAAGCCCGCTGCCGTAATACGTCTCGACGATCTTCGCGTTGCTCCCGGAGAAGCTGTCGTTCGGATTCTGGTCGTGCATCCCCGTGTTGAACGTGACCGCGACGAGCTCGAGCGGGGCGGCCGCTTTCGGAGGCGCACCCGAGTCCGGAAGCACCGTCGTAGGGCCAGTCGTGGGGACGGGGCCGGCGGGCGGGCTGACGCTTCCAGGCGGAGCGACGGCCTCGCGCGGCCCCTCGGAGGACGAACCGCAGGCGACGAGCGTTGCTCCTGCGATGATCGCGCGCATGACACTCATACCGGCGCCCATCACGGCTTCTCGACGCGCGAAACGCCCGTGGACGCAACCAGGGCTACGACACCGAACGAGACCAATCCAAACGACGAATGCATGGGTGGCTCCTGAGGGCTAGGTGCTGAAGCAATGGTCGGTGGAGAGTCGAGGTCGGCGTGAGCGCGAACGAGTCACCCCTCTACGGCCCGAGCCCATGACGAACGAATGATTTGGGCTCGAGGCCCCGCAAATCATCGGCGATCGAATTCGCCAACAAATGCGAAAATAGTCATTACTCTCGGGCCTCTGCATGGGACTAAGGGGGCGAAACAACCTGCTCTCCGCGCTGGACCAGGCCGCGGACGAAGCGACCTCCGTGACGCTGCGAGGGCTGCCGGGCGTCGGCAAAGCCGCAGTGGCCCATGCATGGCTACGGAGTCGTGAGGGGCGACACGTGTGGCTTCGTCCGTCCGATCTCGTCGGCTCGAGACCGGCGACCGACGAGATCGACACGCTGGTGATCGAGGACGCCGACGACGCACGCGTTCGCGTCGCGGACTTCGTCAGCAGCCTTCGACACGCTGGCGACGACACACTGGTCCTCGCACTCTCGACGTGTCCGCTGGGCGTCGAGGGCGAGCGCATCCTCGAGACCGCTCCGCTTCTCGCCGTACCGGGGGACGACGGGCGCTCGGAGGCCGGCCTCGTGCTCTCCGAGCTGGCCGATCGCCATGGCGTGATCGTGACCGCACCGGAGGCCGAGGCGCTGGCTCTTGCGCTCGAAGGGATCCCGCACTGGCTCGAGCTCGCGGTGAAGAGCCTCCGCATCGTGGACGTGCCGTCGCTTCTCGCTCGCCGAAGCGCGCTCTTCGAGCAGCTCGAAGCGGCACATGAGAGCGGCTCGACGTTGGCTCACCTGCAACGTCGCCTCGCTGATCTCCCCGAGCAAGTCGTTCGCCGCCTCGTCGTTCTCGCGGCAATTCGCGGCGCGTTCCGCTTCGACGAGCTCCACGACCTCTTCGGCACCGAGGTCCTCGGCGCGATGCTCGCGGAGCTCAGCCTGCTGCGAGACGCGTCCTTCGTGGTCGAGGTGGCGTCTTCACCGTCACGAACGTTTGCGGTGCCTGGTTGCGTACGATCCGCGTTGCTTCGCCACGGAGTCGCCATGGGCCCCGACGAGGAGACTGCGCTCGCTCGACTCTACGCTCGCATCGCGGACGCAGCGGTCGCCCATCTACGCGAATCGCAGACGCCGCGCCTTTGCCGATCCGATCGCCAGGCGTTCTCACCTGCCCTCTACCTTGCCGCTTCTCGAGCGCACTCAGGCCCTCGAAGCGCAACGCTCGCGTGTGCCATCGCCGCCGCCGAGCAGCTCATGGACGCCCCCGACGAGCCCGAGCTGCGTCGGGAGCTCGAAGAGCTCGCGTGCACCGTCGACTCCGCGGAGTTACCAGCCGTCGCGGCCTTGCGTCGCCGGCTCCTCTTCACGCTCGCCTGGTTGAAGCGCCGCGGAGAGGCTTCCCCAGCGCCGCTCCTCACGCTTGCACTGAGCGGCATCCCTGCGGACGACGAGCTTCATGCCTATGCGCATCTGACCGAAGCGCTCTGGAGATCGCGTTCCGCGTTCGACGCCACGCGCCTCGAGGCGGAGCTCGGTGTTCTCGACAGCTGCGCCGTGACGGATGAAGTCTTTCGCATGAACGTCGAGCGCGCTCGCGTCGCCCTCGCGTCGGCGCGCGGTGACATTCCAGCATCCATCGCCGCGGCGAGGCGCTTCGTCGTCCTCTCGAACGCGGCGGGCGAGAGCGCCGCCCGGGAGCAGGCCACGGTCACGCTGGTCGGAGCCCTCTTCGCCGGTGGCGCGACCGAAGAGGCCGAGCGGAGCATCGACGAGTACCTGCAGCTCTACGGCACGAGCACCGTCGGCGCGGCATCGATCCTCGCGTATCGCGGCTTTCTCCGCGCCGAGGCCGGAGACCTCCGCGGAGCGCGAGCCGACTTCGCGACCAGCTTCGCGGCGAGTGAACGCTACGGGGTTTCGTTGGCGTGGCCGACGATGGGGCGCGCGTACTGCGACGCGTTCGAAGGCAACTGGGCCGACTCGCTGGCGCAGGCTTCGCGGGTCGCGCAAATGCAGACCACGAGGCGACCTACCCACGAGGACGACGTCGTCCTGGCGGCTCTCTCGATCTTGCATGCCACGTGCGGTCAGCTGGCGCCGGCGACGACGTATCAAGCGCAGCTCGCCAAGCTCGCCGCCGCGAACCCGGGGCGGGCGGCCGTGCAGCTGAGCGGCTTCGCAGCCTGCGTCGTTCGCGCAAAGACGTTTCCCGAAGAGGCCGCGGCCGCGCTCCAGGAGCTCGATCTCATCACGCCGAGAAGCACCTGGCTGCTCCGGTCCATTCACCTCCTCGCGAGCCGGAGCATCGCGGACCGTCCGATCATCGGTGATGCCTTGTGGCTGGAGGGGAACATCGACACGCTGCGAATGAGCTCGGGCGTGCGCATCGAGCTCGTGGGAAGCCCCGCGCTTCGCCGACTCGTGAGCGAGCTCGTCGAGCGCCACGACAGTCGTGCCTTCGTCGCGACCGACGCCCTCATCAAGGCGCTGTGGCCCGAAGAACGCTACCCAGGCAAGCTTCATCGCAACCGCGTGGCGAGCCTCGTGCGGCGCCTGCGACGGGGCGGGCTCGATGGAGTGCTCGAATCGGCAGCCACGGGGTACCGTCTTCGCCCGGACCTCGAAGTCAGGCGCCTCTCGACGTGATTTCTCGCTGTTCTCGTCGTCGTGCTTGCACGAGGGGCGCCAGAGGCGATTCGGGGTGGTTGCGACACGATGGCGGAGGGGCGGAGCCCCACAAGGGTGAGCGACGCCGAGCACTGCGAGCGTGAAGCCAACGATGATGCGGGCGCTGTCCCCGCTCGCCACGGGCGGAAGCTCGAACGCTTTGTCGTTGGCCGTCGCGAGCGCACGCAGGCGCGTCAGATGCGTGTGACGCAGGCGCAAATGAAGTGGAAGGACGACCGGCCACGCGACGAGCGACGCGCCCGCCCAAGACCGTGTGCCCCCGTATAGGGAGCGTCGTGCGATCCCTTAGCGCCTGGATGTCACGGCGTGTTGCCGATCGCATTGAGGATGCCGGTCCGTGAGACCACGTACAGCGTTCCGTCGGCCCCGATCGCGGGCTGCGACTCGAGCGCGTCCTTGAGCGGGAGGCTCCACTTCTTCGTGCCGTCGGGGCTCACCGCGAACAGGAGCCCGTTGGCGCCTCCGGCGTAGACGGTGCCGTCGCCCGAGACGAGGGGCGTGCCGACCGCGGTGAGCGCCGCGAAGAGCCACGCGCGCGTGCCGTCGGGGTGGATCGCGTGCAGCCCTTCGTCGCTGGCGCCGACGTACAGCGTGCCGTCGGCGGCGAGGGCGGGTCCGCGGACGGTCGTGCCGTTCGTCTTGTACGTCCAGCGCGGCGCGCCGTCGGAGCCGAACGCGTGCACGGCGCCGTCGTCGCAGGTGAGGTAGAGCGTGTCCGCCACGCCGAGGACGGGCGAGGAACACGTGGTCGCGAGATCGACCGACCACTTCACGGCTCCCGCCGGCGTGAGCGCGTAGAGCATCTGGCCGCCGATCATGTAGAGCGTCCCGTCCGCGCCGATCGCCGGCGTTCCGCCCGCGCCCGCGAGCTGAAGCGCCCAGCGCGGGCCGCCGTCGGGATACGACGCAAGCGCCCAGCCGCCTGCGTCGCTCGTGACCGCGTAGCTCCCGAAGAACACCGTACCGTCGGCGTCGATCGCGGGGCACGAGTCGACCTCGTCCGGGGCAACCGCGAGCCACTTCTCGGTCCCGTCGCCGGCGAGCGCATGGATGCCGGCGGCTCCGGGGGTGCCGGCGGGTACGTAGAGCGTGCCGTCCGCGCCCACCGAGACCGCCGTCGAGACGTTGCCGGTGACCTGCGCCCACTTCACGGTCCCGTCCGGTCGCACGGCGAGGGTCGTCTTCGTGTTCAGCTCGGTGCCGAAGTAGATGGTGCCGTTCTCGTCGATCGTGGGCGAGGAGAACGACACCTCGCCCGCAGGAACCGTCGACGCGAGGCGTGGCATCGCCGGCCCGAGCAGCGTGGTCCTGCCGGCGTGCGTGAGGCAGCCGCCGCGCGTGGGCCAGAACGCGGTCCGCTCGAGGCCGCCCCATCGATCGCACGCGGACGGCCACACGGCCCCGTCGGTACCGGCATCGGCAGGCGCGTCGGCGGGCGCGTCGCTCGATGACGCCTCGAAGCCAGCGTCGTCGGCCCCGCCGCTCAGTCCGCTCGTGTCGACGAGCAGGCTGCACGCCCACGCCTTTCGGGCGGGAGCGCAGCACGCCTGTGCGATCACCAGAGTGAAGTACGACGCTAGACGACGGCTTCGACCGTCGTCTCGCGCCGCGCGTCGAGATGCTGTCGAATGCGAACGAGAAGCGCGCTCCCCGTGTACGGCTTGACGAACAGCGGATGTGGCGAGAGCGTCTGGGACTCGCCGGGATAACCCGATACGAAGAGGACCAACATGTTCGGGCGTGACGCGAGCACGCGTGACGCGAGCTCGTGTCCGCCCATGAGCGGCATGACGAGGTCCGTGAGGAGCAGATCGATCGGTCCGCTGTGCTTCTCGGCGAGGTCGAGCGCATCACGACCGTTGGCCGCGGTGAGCACCTGATAGCCGTTCTGGCGAAGGACGCGGGCCGTGAAGGTCCGAACGGCCGCCTCGTCGTCCACGACGAGAATGGTCTCGGTGCCATGGGAGTCGGCACGATGGGCCGGAACCTCCGCGATGCGGTCGACAGGACCTCTCTTGAGCGGCAAGAGAACATCCATCTTCGTGCCTTGCCCCGGCGCGCTGACGATGGCGATGCTGCCGCCAGCCTGCGCGATGATCCCGAACGACGTCGCGAGCCCGAGGCCCGTTCCCTTGCCAGGCCCCTTGGTGGTGAAGAAGGGCTCGAAGGCATGCTTCGCGACCTCGGGCGCCATGCCAACGCCGTTGTCTTCGACGCGCAGCCGCATCCACGGGCCGGCGGTATCGACCCCGGGTGGCCCTGCGTCGACGCGGTTGACCGAGGCCACGATGATGCCTCCGCTCGGCATCGCGTCCTTGGCGTTGACGATCAGGTTCATGATCACCTGCTCCATCTGGCTGGCGTCGATCTCGACGACGTGCTCACCGGGTTCGACGAGAAGAGAGAGCTCGATGTCGGTACCGACCAGCGGTCGGAGCAGGCCGCTCGACCGGGCGACGAGCTCCCCGATGTCGATGTGCCGCACCTCACCCGGGCGCTTCCGTGCGAAGGCGAGCAGCTGGGCGGTGAGCTCGCGAGCCCGCGTCGCCGCCTCGAACGTCTGCTGGAGGTCGGCCTGGGCAGGGTGGTCGGGGGGGAGCTCGGCCCGCGCAAGCTCGATGGACGCGTAGATCACGGTGAGGAGGTTGTTGAAGTCGTGTGCGACACCTCCTGCGAGCCGCCCGAGGCCCTCCATTCGCTGGGCACGTGCGAGGAGCTCGCTGGCGTTCCGCTCGGCGGTGACGTCGGTCGTGATTCCTGCGACGCGGACGGGGCTCCCGCTCGCTCCGAGGACGGGGAAGCTCAACGCCCGGACCCAGCGAACCTCGCCGTCCGGGCGGACGATGCGGTACTCCACCGTGCTCGGCGCGCCGCGAGCGATGGCGCCATCGATGGTCTCTCGAAGCGCTGCCCGATCGTCGGCGTGCACGTGGGGCATGAACATGTCGAGATCCGTGACGGTCTCGGGCGGACTGCCGAACACGGCCTCGAAGCCAGGGCTCAGGTACACGAAGCGTCCGCTGTCGACATCGCGTAGCCAGAAGACCTCACGGATGTTCTCTGCAAGCTGCCGGAAGCGGCTCTCACTCTCCTCGAGCGCGGCGACGGAGGTGCGAAGCTCTGCGTAGGGCCGGCGCACGGTCTCGACGAAGATGGCGCGGTACAAGAAGACGTACGCGGCGACCTTGTAGGCGTGACCGACGAAGTTGAAGCCGTCGGAGACGGTGCTGTAGAGCGCGAACGGGATCTCGCCGAGAGCCATCAGCAGCGCGGCCCGGACGAGGGGGACGGAGGCGCCCCTCCAGTCCGACGCGCCGCGCTCCACGAGGAGGCCGAACGCGAGCGTGTACAGACCGATGTTCACGAGCTCGATGCCCCGCTTCGTCGCGGTGAGGCCCACGTCCGGCACGAAGACCTCGGGAAGGCTCGACGGGGCGAAGAGAACGGCCGCATAGACCCCCACCGTGAGCGCGAGGCTCGCGATGAGCCATACGTGGCGTCGCCAGGGCACGCGCGTCGAGAGGAGTGGAACGCTGAGCATCGTGAGCGCCGCAAGTCCGCGGGCCGCGAGCCAGAAGTAGATGGCCTTGGCGGGTCCGCTTGGCGTGACGAAGCGTGGCATCGACGCGTACGACAGCAGATGAGCGCAATCGAGGAGGCCGACGCCCAGGAAGCCGGCCGCGACGACGGCGACGGCGCCGGCCTCGCGCTCGCGTGCGGTGCTCCATCCGCTCGCGAAGACGAGCATGGCGACGACGACAGAGAAGATCTCCGCGAGGGAGTGCAGCGGCACGTACTGGTCGAGGGGCAGCGTGGTCCATGCCGCGGGGAGCGCGCCGACCACGAGGAGGGGCGAAGCCGCGATGGCAGTCTCGAGCAGCCATCGCGAGCGACTGCCGCTTGGCGTCTTCCCCTCGGCCTTCACGCGGCGAGCATAGCCGACTGCGACCACGTGGGCTCGCCGTGTCGCGATTGCCTGACGTTCGATACTGCGGAAGCCGACTTCTTCATCGCGTCGAGGAGCCACGTCTCCGCTACTTCCGCGCCACGTCGGCGAGCCTTCAGTTCGGCGCGACGTCGACCTCGATGTCCTGGCACCCGGTGACCTCGGCCCGCTTACCGATCGCGATCAGGTCGTTGTTGGGGGAGGCCGTCGAATTGAAGTGACTCGACGCGGTCCCGTTGGCGAGGCACGGCATGCCGCCCGAAGCGCAGGACGCGGCGGGGCGGGAGGCGCTGTAGGCGGCATTGATGTTCACGTTCCACTTTCCGCTCGGGGTCTTCCCGAGGCGGAGGAACCCGCTCGGCCGCGTGGCCCCGCCGGCGCCGATGCAGGTCGGCTCCGAAACCGTGAACGCGGGATCGCCGTCACAGACGTGGAGGACGGCCTTGATCGCGCAGTCGTCGGGAAGCTGGAGCGGGGTCGTGCACTGCACGCTCGGCGCGCCGGCGGCGGTCACGACGCAAGCGCCGTTGATGGGTTGCGTCCCGCTCGGACAAACGCACGCGGCCGCCTCGACGGGCGAATCGGTGGCCGCGTCGGCGTCCGCCCCGACGGGCGAATCGGGAGACCCGTCGGGCGGAACCGAGGTCTCGCCGCCTTCTCCTCCGCCGCCTTCTCCGCAACCGTCGAAGCAGGGATCGACTTCGAAGCTCCCGACGCCCGCGACCGCCGTGCACGCCGCGATGGGGGCGAGCAGCACGCACACGAACAGTCCCCGGGGGACGCGTGAGCGGATGTCACGCTGCCTCATCGTTCCAGTATCGCGTTTATCGGCCACGATCGCCAGCGGGCACATGCCTTGCGTCAGGCGCTGCGTTTCGCGAAGATGTAGGGGTGCCCCGCTCGCGCCTCCTGGTCTTCGTGGTCGCGACGCTCCTTTCGCTAGCGGTTGCAGCGCCCCAGGCGCGCGCCGACGAGCCCTCGGCGGCGGATGCGGAGACGGCGCTGCAGCTCTTCAAGGACGGCAAGGCTCTTCGCGACCAAGGGGACATCCCTGGTTCCGTCGCGAAGTTTCGCGCGGCCTACGCACTGGTCGAGACGCCGATCACGGCGATCGAGCTCGGACGCACCTACGCCATGCTCGGGAAGCTCACGGAGGCGCGCGAGATCCTGCTCGCGGTGGCGCGGATCCCGGCGCGGAAGAACGAGTCCCAGAGGAGCCTGGACGCGCGCCGGGACGCCGGCGCGCTCGCCACGGCCATCCAACCGCGCCTCGCGTCGGTGACGGTGCAGGTCAAGGGAGCCAATCCACAGTCGCCGCCGAAGATCAGCGTCGACGGCGTGGTCGTGCCGGCCGCCGCGGCACACGAGCCGCGCATCGTGAACCCGGGCCGCCACGTGGTGGTGCTCGAAGTCGGCGGTCGGACCACGCAGGGCGAGATCTCGGTCGAAGAGGGCCAGTCGCGCTCGATCGTGCTCGAGGCTCCCGCCCACTCCGCGGAGCCGCCGCCGCCAACTTTGCCGGTCCCCCACGACGAACAGGTCAGCCACGGACGGAGCCCGCTCGTGTACGTGGGCTTCGGCACCGCGGTCGCGGGCCTCGCCGTCGGCACCGTCACCGGCCTGATGACGCTGTCGAAGGCGGGCTCGCTCAAGGACGTCTGCCGCGACAACCGCTGTCCGCCGTCGGCGCAGTCGGATCTCGACTCGTCGTCGACCACGGGGACGATCGCCACCATCGGCTTCGTCGTCGCCGTAGCGGGCATCGGCGTCGGCGTCGCGGGACTCTTCCTCTCGAGGAGCGAGCCCCCGCCGGATGGCAGCGGCGCGCCGACCGCCCGGCTCTTCGTCTCGCCGACCGGAGCCGGGGTGCGCGGCACGTTCTGAGCGCGCGCGTCGAACGCCGGACTCAGAAGATCGTCTCGTCCGCCGGTTTCTTCGGCTTCACTGGCGGCGGGCGGTTGGTCGCGCCGACCGGCGGCTTCGGCGGCGCGGCCTTCGATGCGCTCGCGGATGAAATCGCGCTGGGCGCCGCGGAAGGCGTCTTCGACGGAGCCGACACGGGCTCCGAGGTGCTCGACGTAGCAGAAGGGCTCGACGAGACCGCTCCGGCGGGCGTTCCCGTGGGCGCCGTGTCAGCGGCCTTCGCCCCGATGGAGGGGAACCCACCGGCATTCGACTTTCGGATCCCCCCGGACGTGAGCGAGCCAACCGCGAAGGCGCCGCCCACGAGGAGTGCCACGGCACCTACGACGGCCACGGCGGTGACCGGCTTGCGGGAGCGCGTCGCTTCATTGGGGCGCAGCTCGACGGCCCGCGCGCTCGTTCCGGCGCTCGCGTCCCCCGGTTCGAGAGCGAGCTGCGGCTCCGAGATCCGCGCCGCGGCCACCATCGGCGGCGTACCCGAAATGCTCGTCATCGTACGCTCGAAGGACAGGAGCTCTCTCGCGTGCTCGCGCTCGGCGGCCGCCGCGAGCGCGCGCTCGAGCATCTTCTTCCGCGACTTGAGGGAGTCGGGGAGGTTCTCGGCGAAGTACCTCGCGACGTCCTCTGGAGTCGCGGTCTGGGACGTGGTCCTTGCTGCATCCTCCAACGCCTCGCGGAGCTCGGCGGCCGTCGCGAAGCGAGCGCCGGGCTCGCGACTCAGCGCGCGCAGCACGATCTTGGCGACGGCAGGCGGGACCGACGAAGGCAGCGGATCGGGAGGGTTGCCCGTGACCGCGCGGATCACGCGGGCGGCGTCGTTGTCACCGTCGAAGGGGCACGCTCCAGCGAGAAGGAAGAAGGCCACCGAGCCCATCGACCAGATGTCCGCGCGCCGGTCGATCGGAGTGCCGAGCGCCTGCTCCGGCGCCATGTATGGGACCTTGCCCTTGATGATGCCGGTGGCCGTCTCGGCGGCGAGTCGGCCCGTCGCCTTGGCCACGCCGAAGTCGATGAGCTTCACGTGGCCGAGATCGTTCACCAGGATGTTCTGTGGAGACACGTCGCGGTGGACGATCCCGAGGCTCTTGCCGTCCGCGTCCTTGAGCTCGTGCGCGGCGTGGAGCCCTGCGCACGTGTCGGCCAGCACGCGGAGCACGATCGGCAACGGGATGCGCCGATCCGTTTCCTTGAGCTTTCGGTGCAGTCGCATGAGCGAGTCTCCGGCGACGTACTCGAGCACCATGAAGGGGATGTCGCGCTCCTCCCCGACGTCGAGGATGTGCGCGACGTTGGGGTGGTCGATCGCCGCTGCGATGCGAGCCTCGTCGATGAGCATCGTCCGGAAGCTCGGGTCGGTCGCGTGCTCGGGGAGCACGGTCTTCAGGGCCACCATGCGCTCGAACCCGTGCTTGCCCTGCGTCCGCGCGAGCCAGACGCTGGCCATACCGCCCTGCCCGATTTTGCAGAGGAGCTCGTATCGATCCAACCGATAGCCCGGCTCGAGCGACGCCGGGGGCAGAGTGGCCATATGTGTGGAGAGTATCGCTCTCGGGACGGCGCGACAACGTTGGGCCTTTCGCCGCCCGGGCCCCTGGCCCCGTACAAAGGCGTACGCGGCCAATACCCCGCTATTTGTGCCGTCCGTCACCCGTTCGGGCCTGGGCGACGCGAACGACGAGAGCGCCGATAAGCTCCAGAGCATCGTGCGCGCGCTGTGGAGGGCCTCGGAGTGGTCGTCTGGGACATCGATGCGGGCGCGCCGCTCTCGGAAGAGACCCTGGAGGAGCTCGTCACGATCGTTCGTGAAACCAATCGGTAGCGGGGTCGGCCAAGCGGTCCGCCCGTCACCGAGACGCGCTCGCTCAGTGTGCGGCGAGCCGCGCGATCGCCGACGACGGCGCGTCGAGCGTCGCGACGAGCGCATCGACATACGCGCGGTCACGCGGGTGGAGGGCTCCACCATCGACGTCGGCTGTGCGCACCTTGAGGATATGGAGCTCGATCGCGCGGAGGAGGCCGTCACGCGCGTAC
>Ga0105047_10001725_pt1 | contig 39260 bp, 29 predicted proteins | sample MAT04_FD_78384 | JGI IMG/M metagenome (GOLD analysis project Ga0105047, IMG submission 78384) | Freshwater microbial communities from Lake Fryxell liftoff mats and glacier meltwater in Antarctica - MAT-04 (megahit assembly) | ecosystem: Environmental > Aquatic > Freshwater > Ice > Liftoff...
GGTGTAGGCTTGCGAAACGACGTAGCCGCCGTCTCGATCAGATTCGCCGATGATCTGTCCGCCCGGAACTCCTGCACCTGCGAAGGCGATTGAATATGCGTTTGTCCAGTGGTCGCGTCCTGCGAATTTGTTGAGCCTTGGAGTTCTGCCGAATTCTGAGATGAAGCACACCAGCGTGTCGTCCAGCAGTCCGCGCGTGTCGAGATCCGTAATCAGTGCCGCGAATGCCTGATCGGTGCTGCCCATCATGACCCAGTGACCGATGCCATAGCGACCTTCACCGCCCGCCTTGTCTCTCACAGTGCCACACGATCCGGATGTGTAGATCAGGTCATGATGATCCCAGTTCAGATTGAAGCCTCCCGGTGTCTCACGGGTCAGAGGCCAACGCACATCAACGGTGACAAATCGCACTCCGGATTCCAGGAGCCTTCGCCCAAGCAGGTAACAGGAACCGCGATGTCCGCGGCCATAATCGTCGCGCATCTGTTCCGACTCAGTGGACAAATTGAATGCGTTGGAAACTTCCTCGCTGGTCAGACTGTTAAACGCCTGTTCGTAGAAACGATCCATTCCGTGGAGAGAAGCCTGATCGGCTTCGGTGGAAAACCGACGATCCAGCGTCGAGAGCAGAGCATGGCGATCTGACAACCTGCCTCCGCAATTGTCGGGCAGAGCCAGAAGGTCGGCGACTTCCCATTTGGGATCCGACAAGTCATGCCCGCCGGTTTTGAAGACCGACAGCGATCTGGGAAGAAATCCCGTCCGAGTTTCGGCGGCCTGTTCATCGTTTCCCGGCACCATAACATACGGTGGCAGAGATGCGTTTTTTCGTCCCAGGAGCTGCGTCACCACACAACCCATGTCGGGCATTTCCACGATACTCGATGGATGGGCACCGGAAAGTGCATATTGTGTCCCGTTTGGATGCGCGTCGGCTCCTCCTTTGTTGTGATGCATGGAACGCACGATCGCCAGTTTGTGGGCGACCCGGGCAGTTCGAGCGAGAAGGCTGGTGAACTGAATTCCGGGAACTGTCGTGGAAATCGGGCGAAATGGACTACGATGCTCAGCGACCGCATCAGGCTTTGGGTCCCACGTATCAATATGCGAAAGACCGCCCTGCTCCAGAATCACGATGACACGCTTTGCGACTGGTGACATCGCTACTGAGCCCACGCTTTCTGCCGCCAGCAGTTGCGGGAGTGGCATCCCAAGAACTCCAGCCGTGCCAGTCTGCAGCAGTATGCGGCGAGTCCATTCGGGATCGGAGTACTTTGGATCTCTCATAACGGGAGGGCATTTCGGCAGGCTGAAACGGAGGGGATCTCAGGCGACGATTGTACGCGGGCAGGACAGTTGCTGCAATTGTTTGTTGATCACATCGTCGATGGCTGCCCCGTTAAATTCTCAACACGGTGCCCCCACAGGCGAGCGGCAGGGCGTCAGCCCAACGGTACAACCTCGCGCCAACCACGACGATTCTAAAAACAGCATTGAGCCGAGCCGGTGAAAGGTCTGCGCTGAGGTAGGTCCTTTCGGCCGGAAAGACCTTCGCAGCACCGCTGCGACCTGCGACCAGACGTTTTTCCACTTCAAAATCACGTCGCCGGAGATCACGGCACCGCATTTTGTTTTCGTTGCTGTATCCCGCTCACGGTTCGCCTCTCGGCGGTTTGAAAAATTGTTTCCGGCAGAAAGGACCTATCAGAAATCGCTAAGTCGCAGCGTCGTGAAATTGCTTTTCCCATACGCCACCGGGCGTTGTGCAACCACCTGGCTTCTTGAACAAATGCCTTGAGCTTCGGCTCAGCTGGCTCGTACCGCGACAGTCCCACTCCGCTCGACCATCAATCTTCCGCCGAGGCATTCGTACGCACTGGCGAAGTATTTGCCATGCGGCGCGTTCGGCGGCGGCGAGGATTAGGTCCGTGAATTATCAGCCATATGCCGTCGCCAGATCCTTGCGAAGTTGTATGGCGATGGCGGGGTTTGTCATGGCGGAGGTGGCGAGTTGAACGGCGGTTGCTCCGGCGGCCAGGGATTCCTGGACATGGTCCGCTGTACTCACGCCCCCCACGCCGATCAGGCGAATGGGCAGTTTTCGCTCGGTGATCAACCGGTAAGTCGCAAAAGTGCCACGTTCCCTGAACCGCCGGGATATCGATCGACATCGGCTGCGGCGCGTGTTGATAATTCCATTCGCAGGTCCGTAGTGGATCGTACTGTGGCAGCTTGTTAGATTTCCATTCAGGCATGGCGGCGGAACTCGGGTTGGTCAATCGTCTTTCAGTTGCGTGCCTTCACTTGAATGCAGATGACTTCCTTGTCGTCGCGTACAAACAGATGTCCATTGGCCAGAACTGGTGCCTGGCGAGTCGTTTCCATGATCGTGACACGGCTGAGTTCATGGAATTCTTTCGGGCTGGCTTCGATGATGACCAATTCTCCTTCCATCGTGGTGAAGAATAGTTTTCCATCAGCCAGAATCACCGAACCATGATCTTCGCCGGCAGAAATGAGAAGATGTCGATCATCCAGCCGCAGAGGCGATGCCGTGTTGCAGTCGTAGTTTGTTGGAAACGGAAATGCCCAGAGTTCTTTGCCGGAATTCGGTGCGATCCCAAGGACACTGGTGGCAGTCAGCGACACGATTTGTTTTTCGCCGTGCAGTGACATCAATACGGGTGACGAATAGCCAGCGTTTCCTTTGCCAGCTTGCCATACCAGCTTTCCGTCTAAAATTCCGAACGCAGCGACGGCAGCAGTTTCTGTTCCGGAGTGTACGACAACCGAACCTCCCGCGACCAGGGGAGAACAAGAAACGCCGTACTCATTCGGTTTTCCTTTCAGCCGCATTGGCACATCGGCAGACCACAATTTCTCGCCGTTTTCGGCTTTCAGGGCGACGAGAATTCCTTCACCCGTGAACGCGAAGACGTTGCCGTCTGCAACCGTTGGAGTTGCCCGCGGACCGTGGCCCATGGCATTTTCATACTTTGGAGCGATCGAGGTTCGCCAGTGTTCATTTCCATCGGCGGCATTCAGGCACACTACGTATTGATATGTTTCATCCTGAAACATCGTGAAGGCCGCACCGTTCGCCACCGAAACCCCGGACATACTCACGCCCAATGGTGTGCGCCACAGGACTTCAGGCCCAGTGTCGGGCCAGGTGTCAATCAGACCTGTCTCGGCGGAGACACCATTTCGATCCGGGCCGAGAAACTGAGGCCAGTCGTCGGCATTTGCATGTCCGCTGATAAGACTGATCGACACCACACTGAGAGAAGAAAACGTCAGAATACTTCGCATGAATTACCCTCCTTGATTTCGCGTTAGCCTGTCTGAAAACAATTTCGCCCGCATCGCGACGTAGTTGATGTAAATCAGAAAGCCGACGTTCCATGCAGATCATAGCCATGGCGAACGAATCGCTACTTCCCGACTGCCGCCTCTTCAAAACCAAACTCAACGAGTTTTTCAAACCCCGCCTTCAGCGGACGAATATCGTAGCCTTTGTTCGCGAGGATTTCGGCACATAAAATAACTCGACTGCCAGATCGACAGTGGATGTAAATCGGTTTGTCCTTCGGAAACCTGGCAAGTCCTGACGACTTGCCGGACGGATCCTTCAGAAGACTCAGCGGTGCCAGTGCTGCATCTTTCAAATGTCCTTCGTTCCATTCCGATTCTTCCCGCACATCGACAAGCACGGCACTGCCATCGGCAATTCTCTGACGGACAAGTTCCAGAGAATCCACCGTATGGCCGGATTCTGTAAACACGGGTTTGTCTTTTGGGTTCAACGCACTCACAGTTTTTTTTACTCCAGCAAAAACGGGGGAATCCGGATCACCACCGGAGTACAAATAGGCAACTAGATCAAGCACCTCATCCTTGTTCAGCGTATTGAGCAAGGCATTCGGCATCATGGAAGTTTTCGAAACAAGCGTCTCTGCGATGTCACTTTGAACAACGTTCGTCAGTTTGCCAGGCTCCAGCATGTTTTCGCAGACCATCAGGATATTGTTGCTCAGGTTGACAACTCGTCCGACAACCACCTTGCCACTGTTCAACTCAAAGATGTTTGCTTCGTACTGATCGGAAATTACCTTGCTGGGTTCGATAATCGATTCCAGCATGGTCCGAGCGTTGTAACGGCGTGAGACGGCTGTCAGTTCCGGGCCGACAATTCCACCATCTCCAGCGAATCGATGGCACTTGAAGCAAGCGGTGATTTGAAACATCTTTCGACCGTTGTCAAAATTGCGACCGGTCAGACCCGCTTCGACATCAGCCAGCAAGTCATCGACTTTCCATTCTTTCACAACAGGTCGGGCAGCCGCTTCGACCAGATTGGCTGTACCAGTTGGCTGAGCTTCGAGCACATCCTTGAGTTCTGCTTTTTCGACATCGGTCAAGCGGTCGATTGCTTCCTGTCGGATGTTCTTGATGAAGCCGGAAAATGAATGTCCGCCGCGATGCGTTGTCGCGTTCACAAACCACTGGAAGAACTCTTTTCGCTGCGACAGTGTCCAGTGTTCCTTAAGTGCTCGCAAGCAGTACACATAGTGAATCTGTTCTTCCTGGCTTGGAGCTTTCGCCAGGAGTTCCAGCGTTTTCGCTGCGACTTCACTGTCGTTCAGATAGACCAACATGCGGCACAGTTCACGATTGACCGCCGGGCTTCTCGATGGATAGAAACGATTCAGAACACCTGAAATTTCGCCTGCAGTTTCGCTGTCAGGTTCGCCCATTCGAATAAAGCAGAGTCCCAACACTCGCCCTGAAGAAAGAAACTGGGATTCCGTTAGCAGTTCGGGTTTGAGCTGACCCATCGATTCAACGATTGGCATCTGCAGATCCTTGCTGCCGCACCGCGTCAACGCCAGCAACGCGGTGAGTTTTGCATCCACGCTGGAGGTTTCTTTCAGCGCCCGATCCTGCCAGGTTGCTACGGGTTGATGTTCAATTGCGATTCGCGCAGCGAATCGAATCGTCCGATCGGCATGACCCAGATAAGGCCATGCTATTGCCACCGCGTCCGTTGCACCCGCGTGATGCAAAGTTTCAAGTTTCCGGCGGATTTTACGCAATTCTGTTCCAGCATCCGGCTGTGGCGTCACGGGTGCCGTTGATTCGTTACCGGTGTACGTTACCCGATACAGACCAGACTGAGTCTTGCGACCCCCAATCGTGAAATACATCGCCTGATCGACGGGATTGATCACGATATCGGTCACCGGCAACGGAGCGGCAAAGATAAAGCGCTCGGCTTCTCCCTTGAAGCTCGCGCCTTCTGCGTTCATGTTGACGGCATAAATGACTCCGTAGCTCCAGTCGCTGATGAAGAGTGAATTCTGATATTTCGCCGGAAATTTTGCGCCCGTGCCGAAAACAATTCCTGTCGGACAGCCGGGGCCAATATCCACGACAGACCCCAGACTGTCCGGGTAGTATTCCGGCCATTTGCCAGTCCCTGATCGCCAGCCGAATTCGGCACCACTGGTCACATGATTGACGCGAGTCGGTCGATACCACGGAGACCCGACGTCCCATTCCATATCGGCATCATATGTGAAGAGTTCGCCTTCAGGATTGAACGCGATGTCGTACTCATTGCGAAACCCGTTCGCGACCAGCTTCCAGTCCTGACCATCGGGACTTACCTGAGCAATCCAGCCGCCAGGTGCCAGTATTCCGACCGCATGGCCCCCTGCATCCCACATTCGCGGCAGCAACTGATCTTCGCCCCAGTTCCGCGGAACTCGTGAATCGGAAAATTCCGTGATCGGCGTGTGATTACCGCAGCACACATACAAAGATTTTCCGTCTGGCGCCAGCACGATTGCGTGCGGGCCGTGTTCACTTCCGCCCTTCAGTAATCGCAGATGTTCGACAGTGTCATAATGATCATCTCCGTCCATATCGCGAACGCGATGCAGACCAACATAAGAATCTTCGCTGATGTTTGTCATCACATACAGGCTGTCGAAGGCGCAGAGCAAGCCCTGGGCCATTCCGACATCGACGTTGATCGGTTCAATGTTTGGAGCAGCACTGGAGCCTTTAGCCTGCGGAGTCACTCTGTAGAGTTTGCCATACTGGTCTGAGACGATCAGGCGACCCTTTGGATCAGGAGTCATCGCGACCCACGAACCCATTTCTTCACTGGGCACTGCGTACAATTGTTCGACTTCAAAACCTTCCGCAATCTTCATGTCCTTGACAGGTGTCGCCTGTGGGATGGGTGACAGATCGTCGGTCAGAGAGACAGAATCGATCAGAATTTCATTCTTTTCGCCGAGCAGTGAGATTTGGATCGAGGTGACAGGCGATTCGGTTGAGAAGTACAACGCGACGATCCGGTCATCTCGTTTGACGCCGCGCTGTGAATTGGTCACCGATCGTTCGTCCGCGATCTCCGGTTCCGCTTTCGTCGTCCAGAAAACCCGAAAATCGACGTTACCGAGGAATCTCGCATGTATCGCGACGCGATGTTGTCCGCTGCGGCCATCGACAAGGGCCGTCATAGTTGGAGAATTCCCACCAGACTGGATTTTCAGGCGTCCCTCTTCGACGGACAATTCCGTATCGTTGCCGGCCGTCCATCCAATGGGTTCCCCGTCAAAATTCCAGCTTGCGATTTCTTCAGCATCGGAAACTCCCGATACGCAAAAATTGATAGCCACTGCACTCAAGAGTGACAGAAGTGTACGACGCAGTTTCATATGAGTTACCAAGGGATAAGGGCCGTCGATCGCATCCGAAATTGACGAATTTCCAGGATCATACGGCAGGCAGGGAAAAAGTGAGGCAGGACACTGGCAGCAATGCATACAGTCTGACCAGGCGAGGCCTGGGATTCAAGCCAATTAGTATGATCGTTTCGCCTTCACCAGCTTTCCAATTTTACCGGAAACCCGGATATGGAAGTACTGTGACAGATTCGCGGCGAACTGGCCAGAAACTGGCCCATGTGGATAATTCCGGTCGTATCGAAAAGGCGGATCTCGCCTGCATTTGAAGCTCCGCTGAATGCGTGCGGTCGCTCGGTCGATACTCAGGAACATGACCGAGCACGTTCCACAAACCGGCGGCTTTGAAGATGACTGCCTGGCAGTCCTCAATTGCTACGCAGTACGCGACGCAGCGTCCAAAGCGGCGACATGCGATTATTCGGGTTGGCTCGATCGAATCCAAAACGTGCCCGGCGTTGAAACTTCCTCGCTGACATCCATTCACGGGTTCCTGATCGCGCAAGGTTTGATCCGTTTTGAGTTTACCGGACGCAGTGTCGGGCTGCAGTATCAGCTCAGCACCCAGGGACGCGAATCAATCGCTCGCGGATCCGTCTACCTCAGTGACGATCCCCATCGACATGAAGCCGCCGTCGAGGAGACGGAATCTGTCGAACAAGCGGCTTAACCGTCCACGACCGCTTTCATTTTCTGCAGTCCCATTTTGGCGACCAGCAACGGGTCTGCGGCCCAGAGGTCTTTTCGGAATAATTCCAGCGACAGGAAACGGTCATAGCCGATCGCTGTTAATTGATCACAATAGAATCGCAAGTCCAATGCACCGTCGCCAGGAAAAACACGGTCGGGATCTTCCTGCAAATGAGCGGGTCTGGCAGCAGTTGCGTCGTTGAAATGCGAAATGGCAATTTGCCGACCCTGCAGTTTGCTGATCGACGCCACCGGTCCGCCACCTCGAAAGCAATGAAACGGATCCACAACGATCGTCGCATCCGGATGTCCGGAGCGCTGAATGATGTCAATCGCATCGTCGATCGTATTGATGTCGTCCACAAAACCCAGATACTCGAAAGCGGGTTTGACGCCATACTCTTTTCCGAGTTCCAGCAACTCGGTGTAATGCCGTGATCCCAAATCGCGGTCGGCAGTTCCCGGTGGTGGACCGGCGATCGCGAATTCCGCACCGACAGCGGCTGACTGTTCCAGTCTGCGACGCACTTCGCGGATTGCGACGTCATGTTCAGTCCCGGCGGGCTGAAACCAGCCTGCGAGATAAATCGTGGTCGGAATGACCAAGCCGCTGTCGTCGATGGCCGTTCGAATTTCCTGCAGAGTTCCACCGGCGGCCAAATGTGTGTCGATATGGTCATGCCACAGTTCAATCGCCTCGTAGCCCGCAGCCGCAGTCACTTCAATCTGCTTCAAAATCGGCGTGGTGGCAATCGTGCTGGCGTTCAGACAATAGCGAAATCGTGACATGGGATAGATTCCTTGGCGGCGAGTAAGACAGAGACATCGCGATTATGAATTAGAACTCTTTGGATGGCAATGGATTGCACGGGCGATTTGCAGAATGCGCAATCCAGACAACTCGACTTACGACGTCAGGCCGCTTACGATCCGCTTCGCCAATTGCGCCGCCTCGCGATATGTGACAGAATTCATCGGGAGGGCGAGGCTCCTGCCGAGCCGATGCTACCAGGGCTCGGCAGGAGCCTCGCCCTTCCGGCATACAACCACGATTCGCGTAAAGGATCTCGGGGCTGTTTTATAACCAGTATCCAAACTCGTATTTTGCACGACGCCCTTGAATCCTTCCCTTCCCAAAAACTGCCGCGTGTTGTCATTGATCCCACCGATGACACAACTCAACACGCCGTATCCATCAACTGCCTATCTCACCGGGTTTCTGCGTTCGCGTGGAGTTGATGCGGTGCAAGATGACTTGGCACTCAAACTTGTGCTCAGAATGTTTTCTGCGAACGGCCTGAAACAAATCCGTGAGCAGATCGATCCTGCCAGCCACAAATCGTCGTCCGCAGTGATTCAGCATTTCTGCGTAGAGTTCGATCTATATCATTCGACGATTGACCGCACGATTGCATTTCTTCAGGGCCGCGACTCAACACTCGCCCATCGCATCAACTCTCGCAGTTTCTTACCGGAAGGCCCACGATTTGCCACATTGGATGTCTACGAAACTGAAGAGGACAATGGCGAAGGCGATCCGTTGAGCTGGGCGTTTGGTTCGCTCGGAATGCAGGACAAAGCACGCCATTTTGCGACGCTTTATCTGAGCGATATTGCAGACGTTCTGCGAGAAGCCATCGATTCTCGTTTTGAATTCGTGCGCTACGCCGAATCCCTCGCCGCCAGCCAGCCGACCTTCGATCCGCTCGCGACTGCATTGGCGGCACCGATGAATCTGGTGGATACAACACTGCGAGAACTCACGCTGGAATCGATCGCACGGCATCAGCCGAACGTGGTTCTGATCTCCGTTCCGTTTCCCGGCAGCGTGTATGCAGCGTTTCGGATCGCTCAGACGATCAAGCTGCAGCATCCGGGAATCGTCACAGCCCTGGGCGGTGGATTCGTCAATACGGAACTCCGCGAACTGACTGAACCACGTGTGTTTGATTTCTTCGACTTTGTCTCATTGGATGATGGTGAGCGACCTTTACTGGCATTGCTGGAGCATCTGCGTGGCGAACGTCCGCAATCGCAGCTTGTGCGGACGTTTGTGCGCCAGGCCGATACCAAACTGGTGGAGTATATTAATAGCGGTGAACCGGATATTCCGTTCGCGGAAGTCGGCACACCGACATGGGACGGGCTGCCGATCGCCGATTATCTTTCGACGCTCGACATGCTAAATCCCATGCATCGGCTGTGGTCGGACGGTCGCTGGAACAAGCTCACTGTCGCCCACGGCTGTTACTGGAAGAAATGCAGCTTCTGCGATGTGACGCTGGACTATATCGGCCGCTACGATGCGGTTGCCGCATCCACACTGGTCGATCGCGTCGAAGCCATTGTGCAGGAAACCGGCCAAACGGGATTTCACTTTGTCGATGAAGCGGCGCCACCGAAAGCACTAAAAGCCATGGCCGAAGAACTTCTGCGACGCGACGTCGTGATTTCGTGGTGGGGCAATATTCGGTTCGAAAAATCTTTCACGCCGGAACTTTGTGAACTCCTCGCAGCCAGCGGTTGCATTGCAATTTCCGGCGGTCTGGAAGTCGCCTCAGATCGCTTGCTGAATCTTATGAAGAAAGGTGTTTCTGTTTCGCAGGTCGCCCGAGTCACCCGAGCATTCAGCGACGTGGGTATTCTGGTGCACGCCTATCTGATGTACGGCTTTCCGACTCAGACCGTGCAGGACACCGTCGATGCACTGGAATATGTCCGGCAGATGTTTGAAGAAGGCTGTCTACAGTCAGGCTTCTTTCATCGATTCACCTGCACTGTCCATTCGCCCGTTGGCAAGAACCCGGAAGAATACGGTGTGAGTCTCATCCGGCTGCCACCCGTAACGTTTGCGAAAAACGATATTGGTTTCACCGATCCAACCGGCGTCGATCACGATTCGCTCGGCATAGGATTGCATAAGGGCTTATACAATTTCATGCACGGCGTCGGTCTGGATGCCGATATCCGAAGCTGGTTTCCCGGACGTGTTCCACGTTCGAAAGTGCCTCGTGACTATATCGTGCGGGCGTTGCAGGGATCCGGGAAGCAGAGCTGAGTCAACCGGGCTTCGTCGACGACAGCACACGTCAAGATTTTCAGGATCGCTCGATGAATAACAGCGGGCTTTCACAACCCCTCCCGCCGAAGGCAGGGAGGGGTCGGGCCGAGCGAAGCGATGGTCCGGGGGAGGGCATCGGCGAGGTGTGAATTCGGGAATCGCGTTCAATACTTTGTCAGTCGCGAGTGATCGAACGTCAAGCAGCAACAGCCATCTCTCGCTGAAGTCTTCCTGAAAATGTCCTTGCGTTGCGTCCGCTACAAACAAACGTGCAAGCCCCCTCCCGGACTTTGCTTCGCTCGTCCGACCTCCCCCAGACGCTGCGCGTGGGGGGAGGTTGTTTGCGAACATCTGTCCCCAGATCGGGAGCCGGACACCGAGCCACGATGAAGGAAGCCGACCTGAGGACAGGTCGGACTACGTTGACGCCATCACAAATCATAGTTGTCAATGAACCAGCGATGGAAAACTTCCTTCGCCAGCATGTCGTGAACGGCACCGGGTTCGCTGCACAAAGTCGTGGCGATTGTGAGCCACGGTTGCGGGATCAGCCTTCGGGTTTCGGCTGGCATAACCTTGTACGCTTCCACCGCCCATTGCGCAGCCTGTCTGGGATCTGCGATCGCCATGGCCGAAAACGTGGCGTTCTGGCGATAGAAAGACTGGTCCTGCAGATGCTCGTTCTGAGACCAGTACTCAAATGCTGGCTGCATGATCTGCCTGCACATTTCCGGCTCGTGGTCATAAAGCCCGAATGCGAGCACCAGCATCGCCTGACGTTCGATGTCTTCAATCTGCTGTTTTTCCGGCTGCCACGAATTGCCTCGTGGCCCTGGATAGAGGGCAATCATGCGCCAGAAGGAATCGGTAAGACTGTCCGGATCGATCATCTCCGTGTAGTTCAGGAGAGCGAGCGCGACGCCGAAACGATAGACGCCGCTCTGAGAATTTCCTCGATCTGATTCGGCGGTGGCTTCGAGTTCCGTCCAGGCCTGCTGCAACAATTGTTTTGCCTTTTCGGGATCCTGACCATGCAAGCTCATGGCCATCACACCCAACGCATGCTCCTTCGCAAAGTTTCTGTTATAGTCTGGATGCCCCTGACGAATTCGCTCCGCACGTTCCAGATCGACGGGTGCCATTCGATAGCAGATGCGGATGCGATGCGTGATGAACGATCGTGTTTTGTCGGAATCCGCCATCAACTGCTCAACTTTCTCCGGTTCAATGGCGGCCAGGGAATGTGCGATGTTGCCGACATGGCGCGCCCGGTCATCGTCCTTCATCCCTTCCAGCAGCGCAAGGGCCGCATCGAATTCGTACCGTGCGAGGCGCTCGGCAAAGACTCCTTTGGCGAATCCGGCCCATTCCGTGGACGGCAGTTGCCGGAATTGTTCGAGTGATTCCATCAGCAGCTTATGAGCCTGTTCATGCTGGCCGATGGCTGTCAGCCGTTCGGCGACACCCGCAAGCACGACAGCCCGGTGATCGGGCTCCTGGACCGATTTTCCGTCAATCATCGCGGCGGAAATCATCTGCATTTTCAGATCCAGGTCGTCACATCCATCAATGATTCCAAAGCGAGCATAGGCTCGGCTGTAACCGCCTGAAATCTGTTCGGCCTGAGCGTTCGCTTCTTCGTATTCTTTCAGACCAATCAGCGCTTTGACTCGGGCCGTGGCATTGGTTGTCTTTGCGAGTTCATCGGGAACCAATTCCGGGGCAACCTGACTCAGCAGTGTCAGAGCTTCGGCGTCGAAATAGTTAGTGCCACGCAGTTCGGGCATCAACTTTTCGAGCAGCTCACGTCCGGCGGCGATGCGATCGTCTCGGCGCGTCGGTATCCTGACGCGCTGCGCATCGGGAATTGGTTCGTTGATCTTCAGCACGGTGATGGACATGTCGCTGTTGTCACTCGGGATCGCAGCACCCGTCGGACGTCGTCCTTCACCGCGAACGGTAACGACGGTCGTCGCCGGGTGCAGTGGCGAAAGACTGAAGCGACCTGATGCGTCCGTTTGAACGCTTACGATCGGCTGTTCATCGCGCTGGCCTTGTGGAACGCCGTACGCACTGACCGTGACGCCGGAGACGGGAACTCCGGCAGCATCACGAATCGTTCCGGATGCTGATCGTACTCGCTGCAGTGTAAACTCGCCGATGCGAATTTCGTCTTCTGAGCCTCCAAGTAGTTGATAGTCCGTTGTGAGCGGCAGGTAACCGTCAGCAGAAATCGTCAGCGAATACTTTCCAGATCGCGGCAGTCGCACCGGCGTACGAACGATGCCCGATTCATCGGATGCGATCGTCTCCTCGCCGTTGATACGAACGCTGTGACTTCCCATTGATCTATGTTCGATTGTTTCGCGCCCCAGATTAATCTTCGCAGTGACACCGGGAATCGGCTCGCCTGCCGCGTTGTGGATGGCAGCCAGCAGGAAAGCGGTATGTTTTCGACTTACGGTCAGATTGAGTTCGCGGCTTTCATCGACCGCCAGTTTTCGCAAATCTTTCGTCGCCAGGTCTGCTCCAATCGCGTTGATCAGCAACGGCACGTCATGCGGCGCATTCGAGATTCGATAGCGACCTGCCTCGTCGGTCACAGCGGCGTCATCTGCCCAGCGATATGATCGAGTCTTCCCTTCATTAATTTGCACCCATGATGCCGAAACCCTGACGCCGGATTGTGGCATTCCGGCTTCGTCCGTCACGACACCGGTGATTGGAGTGGTCGCCTTGATCGTGAACGTACCAAGATCAAATTCGCTGGCATCAGGATCTTTGATTTCGACAACACGATTGTCGAATCGCTGCGACACATAACCATCAGGGGTGCTGTTGATCGTCAGATGCGTGGGAGGCTGACTGACGTAGCCTTCGAAGAATCCGTCTTTGTCGGATTCTGCCTGAGCACCGCCGACGTACAGATTTACACCAGCGATGGGCTGGCTAGTATTTCGTTCAAGGATTTTTCCAAACGCACGACGATTAGGCTTCAACCTGATTTCGATATCCGTTGTCTTGCCGACCGTGATCTCAACAGTCGGCACATTTGCCGAATACTTCTTTATTGCCTTGGAGGAAACGTCGCAATGAAACGTGCCGATCGTGATGTGCGGTATTTCAAACTTACCGTCTGCCACTGATACGGCTCCACCGACGCCAACAGCGGTAAGGGTCTCGGAATTGGTTTGAGCAGGATTCTGTTTCGTTGGTCGGAAGTCGATCTGCCACCCGGCTGTGACGCGGCTGTCGTCACTGACGATCCGTCCACGCAGTGCTCCGGTTCGCGAGAGCACGATTTTTTTCGGCGCGGGATTCTTGCCATCACGACCGAAACGCTGCCGTCCGAATTTTTCGGTATCGACATTGAATCCACCACCACCACCACGCTCGGCAAAGCCAGTCAGACTGACGTGGCCGGTGTCATCCGACGTTGTCGCCGTCACATCCGGTAATCCGGATTCACGATAGACGTAGTCAGTGCCCTCGCCGAAGTAGACCGGCGTGACCTTCGCCCCGCCGACAGGTTTTCCATCCGGATCAACAATGACCGGCCGAACCATCGTCTGTGGTTGCAGCGCAATGCGAATCTGATCGCTGTGTTTGGTTCCTAGATCGATCTGAAATGATCGCTCCTGTTGCTTCAGGCGATGAAACCCGGCTGCGTAACCGTCTTTCCAGACAAGGAACTGGGTTCCCGAATCAGATGTTGCGATTTGAGCAAACTTAAACGTTCCTTCGGCGTCTGTCTCGGTAGCGACATCTTTTTCTGCGTCCGTCGGATGAACGATGATGACCACTGCTCCGGCAACCGCGTTCCCTTCGTCATCAACGACAACACCGCTGATGTCATCCGTTGGAATCAGTAAGCTGAATGCGATTGCAAATAGCGTTGCGTGCATGAAAAGCGTCCCTGTGGAGTATTGATGTTCAGAACTGATTGTGGGGCAGGCATCTTGCCTGCCGGTCCCTCACGGCGGAGCGTGAGGAGCACACTGTACTCATCACGCTCCGCCGTGATGGGATTTGAATCCAGAACGGCAACTCCGTTCCTGCCGATCGCCTGAGATCCTGATCTGCACAACCGGCCTTGCAGATACCGCCTGAAGGCGGGACTACGAACGAGTTACTTTTGCTTAACACTCACTTTTTCTTCAGCTTCCAGCAGACCGCCCAATGGTCCGGCATCAAATTGTATGGCGACGGTCATTGGTCCGGCGGGTTGATCGTCAGGCACTCGCACGGAGGCCGCACAGAAGGTGCCTCAGGCGAAGCCGGACGTGGCATTCGAAACCCCGCGACCGTCTGCTGTCTTCAACGTCATGCGGGCAAGATTGTGCAGCCGTTCAGATTGCATCGAGCCGCCCTGGCGACTTCGGCAGCTCATGTTGATCAACAACCCGTGACTCGTATAAAGCCGAGGACGCAACTGGATCGCCGCACCCGACTTGACTGGCTTCGCTGCATTCGCCCCCGGCAACAATCGAAGCTGGCCGATGGCATCAATCTCGGTCTGACCGTCTGCAGTCACTGCAAACCAATCACCTTCTGCCGGGGTATTGCTGCGAGAAAACGAAAAGTACCATGGCTCCTTTTCGCCGCTGTCGATCACGACCATAACATTCTGCGGCGTGTAGCGTCCGATCGGGACTGTCAGCGGCTCGTTCAGGCCGCTCACGGCATATGCCGATCCGTCTTCTGCGTAGACCATCCCTGAAAACTCCAGCACCTTCATCGATGGCGACAAACCGGGCAGCGTCAATCGCAATTCGCCGACGCCCGTCACTTCTTCAAGACGGAACTGACTGCCGACTCGATCCGCTCGCACGGCCGACCGCTGTTCGCCAAGAATCAGCATTGGACGAAACGGAAACTGTTCGGTGATCGCGTCCCATCTTCCGTCACCGTTCAGATCGATCCAGATTCGATCCCGCTCGTCAGCGAACAATCCGTTGACGTCGCCATCAACGAGCCGCACGGGTGTTGCGATATCACCACGCGACGCGGTTCCTTCGACGAATCCGGTCGTGCCCAGACTGAACTGGTTGCCACTGATGCTGAGTTTGAAACGCACTCGCCGAACGTATTCAGTGACAAATTCTTCCTGAGCAATTTCTGCGATCAGATCAAATTCCCGCTCGCGACCATTTCCGTCGATAAGATCATTGGTGTCCACTATGCGATCGCGATTTCGATCAACGTACAGATCGAAATCGCCTGCTCCCTTGTCGTCAAGCACAAACGCGACGCGAACTGACGCTTCGTTGCCAAACCGGATCTGAGTAAACCACTGGCGAGCCCCCTTGAAGCCGACGTGCAACTCCAGATCTTCCGGAGGCTCCGGATCCATCAAGAAGCTGCGCGACACGGGACGCGAAAAACCATCATTGGAGGATGCCGTATATTTCCAGCCTGGTGGGCTTAGTGCCTTTGCTTCGAGGCCAACATCCTGAGTCATCCCAACCGAAGCGGCAAGGATCCAGATGACGGTCGCGATCAATCGCATTTCAACACTCCAACTACGTGGCAGCGAATGTCTTGAAGTTACAACTACTGTACCAGATACCCGCTAATTAGGATTTTGTTCATTCAATTTCGGAAATTGCTCATTCGGTCGTCGAATCAGCGATTCCACGTTGCCGCATCGCGATGGCCGCTCAGTGCTTTGGAGTATCTGTCGCGAGTTGCTGATACTGCGTGAGTTTGTGCTGCTGTATGTCAATGAGTTTGAGCAATCGTGAACTGGCAGCCACTTTGACAAAACCAACAGACTTTTCACTCTCCCAAGCCTCAGTTGGTGGACGGATGCTGAATGACCCTGGGGATTGCCCTTCTTCAGGTCTGTACATTCGTCCAATCTTCCGGCAGTTTCCGCCGGACTCGGATCAGCAGAAGTTGCGAAATAGCAGACTGGGCAGGCATTGGTTGCCAGAGTGCGAGAGTTGGTGTTGACGAGATTTGCTCAATCCGCATGATTCGCTCACATTCTCCTCAAGCTGCGACGTTGCCTCTCTCCTCAACCCCGAATTCATCGGAAGTCGCAGCCTGAAACGACGGCTCAAACGAGCCACCCTGTCAAATCTCTCGCCCGTTTCTATTCTTTCAGCAGGTGATCCTGTGAAGAAGTTTTCTTCCCTGGCGATCGCAGCAATTTTATTGCTGACAACGCAGCAAACTGCCCATGCGCAGCCCGGATATCCGTCGGCTTACGCGAACGGCCAACAATACGGTGGCGGCCAGCAATACGGTGGCGGCTATCAGTACGGTAGCCAGATGTCGCCCTACGGCAACTATCGGGGTGCGGCGCAGCAGCGATTCACAGCCGCGTATCCTCGATCACCTGCAATGCAGCGATCGATTTACGAACCGACACTCACAGCGATGACGATGTTTCAGGATGGTGGCGTTCCATTGCCACCGGATGCTGGCGCGATTCCATCGACGGGGACGTTTCAGCCTTCCGATCCGACATCCGCATTCCCGGATGCAGGTGGTCCCATCATTTCATCACCTGACATGTCGCTCCCGCCCTACGACGACACCACGACTTGGAATGCATTTGCTCCGCCAATCACCTCAGACCCATTTGTTGGCCAGCCCGGCGCGGCACCGTATGGTTCAACGTTTCCCAGTCAACCCACGATTCCTCAAGGCACGTATGCGTATGGCGCGAACCCCCCGAATCCTTATCGGTTCGGCTGGAGCAATCGGCTGGACGCGTCCTGGCTACCCGGCGGCAATGTACAGGGGGCTCCGGGCGGCGTGACCGGGTCAATGGATATTGTTGGCGTCGATTACAGACTGACGAACACGACGCAGATGCTTCCTGGCTGGATTCTCAACTGGACCAATCAATTTGGCTGGCGTCACTGGAACGGTCCTGGTGGCAACTTGAATCTGCCTAACGACGTATTTCGTTTGGGTATCGACTTTGAACTGGAAACACCAAAGGCAGGTCCGTACAGCATCAGTCTGGGAGTGACACCGTCGGTCAATACCGACTTCGATTCAAGCGCTTTCGGTCAGGGATTTCAGATAGACGGACGTGGTATTCTGTTTATGCAGTTGGATCAATACTGGACTCTGGGCCTTGGTGCGCAATACTGGGATCGAGTCGACAACATTATCCTTCCATGGGCCGGTCTGATTTATCGCGATGACTATTGGGAATGGCAGTTGATGTACCCCGAAGCCAAAGTCAGCCTGTTTCTGGGGAACGAAGCCTACTGGTCAAAATGGATTTACGTGCGAGCTGAATATCATGTTGAAGCGTATGGTGTGAATCGCAGGTTTGCAGGTGTCAGTGCCAGCGATCAGATCCAGATTGCCGACAAACGACTGCTTCTGGGCTTGAAAATGGATGCTGGCATGTACAGTTGGATCATCGAAGGCGGGTACGTGTTTGACCGCGACGTCGCATTCGCAAGTTCAGCAGTTTCCGATTTTGGCCTTGGCAATGGATTCATCGGGCAAATCGGATTGCGTTATTAGTTTGGCGGCACCAGGCCGCCTCTAAATCATAACCCGAAGCGTCAGCGAGGGAACGGGTTACGGATAATCCCTTGCTGACGCTTCGGGCTGTAATATGCTGCAAATGCGACGAAAGCAGAGCCCTCCACCTACGAGAACTAAGAAAACTATGGACGCTCCAATCGCTGTTATTCTGGCTGCCGGAAAAAGTACGCGGATGAAATCCGAAGTACCCAAGGTTCTGCATCCCGTCTGTGGACGATTGATGATCGACTATGTTTTGGATGCCGCCCGGGCAGCCGGAGTTCAAAAGCTGGTCGTGGTGGTGGGGCATAAAGCCGATCTGGTTCGCAAATCGCTGGCTCATCACAGTGACGTAACGTTCGCGGAACAAACAGAACAAAAAGGCACCGGCCATGCCGTCATGATGTGCGAATCTGCTCTCACGGGTCACGATGGCTCGGTCATGATCCTCGCCGGCGACACACCTCTGCTGCAGGGGACGTCGCTCAAAGCGTTGCTTGACGCACAGTCGAGCGCAAATGCGGCCTGTGTAATCGGGACTGCGGAAACCATCAACAACGAAGGTCTGGGGCGAGTCGTTCGCAATTCTGCCGGTACTTTTGAGTGCATCGTCGAGCATAAAGACGCAACACCCCAGCAACGGAAGATCACGGAAATCAATACCGGCTGTTACGCATTCAATACACCATTGCTGCTGCAATCTCTCCGTAAACTGAAACCGAACAACGTCCAGTCAGAATACTATCTCACCGATTGCCCTCGTATCCTGATGGATGATGGCCACAAGGTCACTGCCAGTTGCAGTCTGACGCTTGACGAAGCCCTTGGAGTCAACACGCGAATTCAGTTGTCAGAAGTTCAGACGAGTATTCAAGCCCGCATTCTGGCGGAACTGATGCTGTCCGGCGTGACGATCGAAAACGCAGCACAGACCACAATTCATTTTGGCGTTAAAATTGGCCGCGATACGATTATTCGACCTTTTACCGTTATCGAAGACAATGTCGTCATTGGCGAAAACTGTGTCGTGGGACCGTTGACTCATGTCACTGGACCACGCACGATTGCTGATGGCACGACCGTGAAATACTCTCCACGCGGTTCAGAATGATCCCTTGAAGAGGCCAAACGCCGAACTAATTCGATTGACTCGTTTAACCCGTGGCCGCAGGCCAGGATTTTACTGCTTGAATCCCGCAACTGCCTGGCCTGCGGCCACGGGTTAAACAAAGAAACACCATATTCCTGACCGCGCGACGTATATGCCAGCCATAAATCCCGCACAAGACAAACAGCAATCTGTCGCGTCAAACTCATCCCCGGTCTGGGTCGTTGCGATCGTAGCCGCTGTGCCGTGCCTGGTCGCAGGTGCATTCGGGTCACAGCACTCAAACGAACCACCCTGCATCGTGACAACCAGCAGACCGGCACTGGTGTTTTCTGAATACCTGGTGGACTATGGACCGGAACCCATCGCGCAACGTCCGACTCTGACGCCCGAGTTCTATTTTCGCAACAATGCGTCGGAAAATGTGCAGATCACCGGCATGCAGCCGAGCTGCGGATGCCTGGCACCAGCGATCAGTGAAACAGAGATTCCGCCCGGAAAGATCGGAAAACTGACGCTGCCGATTCGGTTGAGCAACGAGCCTTCCGGTTTTCGTGAATACACCGTCACAGTCTCGTATTCTGACCCCAAACCACGTGATGTGACGCTGACCGTCAAGGCCGTGCTGCCTGAAAAATCGCTCATCGTGGAACCTCGAGTCCTGATGGTCATGGGAGCAGCGCGAGGCGAACAGCAGCATATCGTCACGGTTTCAGATTATCGCGTGGAGTCTGCTGATAAGCCCATGCGCGTCACCGGCGTCACGGGATCTTCTTCGATCTTCACGCCAGAACTGGCAGGTCAATTCAAGAGCGAAGGTGCGAACAGAATCGCAATCGGTGTTAAGTTTCGCAACAACGCACCGCAGGGACGTCACCGCGGCATGATCAACATCGCCACGGATGACACGATGTTTCCGATAATCCAGGTTCCGGTGATGGTCGGTGACATCAAACGCGATCCTTCAGACTTTGTCCGTGTTTCGCCGGAGGTCGGTCGGGTTGTCCTCAACACTTCGACGCCCGCTGAATCCGTCGGGATGGCAATCGCCTTCGATATCCCCAGCCGCTGGAAGGTCACGCACTGCGACACGTTTCCTGCCGAAGTCGTCGCGACGTATGAAAGCCAGCCGGGCACAGTCCCTGACCATCAAACCGTTCGCGTGCAACTGTCGATCAGCGAATTGCCTCAACGAGTCATCGAACAGGCCGTGTTGACACTGAATGCAACCGACGGCGACGCACCAGAAATGGTGACCGTGCCGATTAATCTCATCTGGAAATAGGTGCTCTGCGACGTGCAGAAGGTACCGACTCGGAATTTCACATTTCTGGCACCGCCACCCTTCCCCGATTCGACGGATGTCGAGACACTGCGCGGATGCCCGCGACTGCCAACTTATTATCCGGACTCGACTACGTCGTCGTATTGATCTACCTCGCGATCACGATTGCGGTCGGACTGCAGATCGGTCGCCGAGTGAAAACCGGACAGGATTTTTTCCTCGGAGGAAGGCGGCTTCCGTGGTGGGCGATTGGCATGTCGCTGGTCGCGACGGATATCGGCGGTACGGACGTCATTGGCGTTGGAGGTGCCGCGTATAAGTATGGCCTTGCTGTGGCCAACTTTGAATGGATCGGTTGCGTTCCGGCGATGATTGTCGGCGCGTTCGTGTTCATTCCCTACTTCTATCGCACCGGCGTTTACACGATCCCGGAATTCATGGAGCGTCGCTACAACGCCAAAGTTCGATCAGTCATTGCACTGTGCTGGCTGGCTTTTATGGCCTGCAATCTTGGAATCATGCTGCTGGCTTCAGCAAAGATGATGGCGGCTGTTTTCGGCTGGCCGGAACTCTGGTGCATTCTCGTGACAGCGGGACTCGTGGGGCTTTATACGTGTTCCGGCGGATTGGAAGCCGTCGTCTACACCGACGTTATTCAGGGCATCGTGATGATTGTGGGATGTCTGTTGATTCTGATCGTGGGTCTTTACAGAGTCGGAGGAATTAGTGGACTCCGGGAACGACTGGAAGAAGTGGAACACCGGCGCGCTCAGGCCACTATGGCAATAGAGTCTCAGGAGACAAGCACCTCTCCGTCGTCCAATGCGTTGCAGCGAACTCAATTGATTCTTCCAGTCGATACGCCAACACCTTTCCCGTGGCCGGGCATCTATTTTGGACTCGCCTTGATTCTCAGCCCCGCGTACTGGATTGGTAACCAGGCAATCGTGCAGCGGTCACTGGGGGCTCGCAGCGAATTCGAAGCGAAGGCGGCCTACGTTTGGGGCGCGGTCCTGAAGAATCTGATCCCACTGATCGTGGCAATACCAGGACTGATTGCCGTCGCACTGCTGCCAGATCTCGAGGATGGAGACTCCGCGATTCCACGGCTGGTGGGTGAAGTCCTGCCGTCGGGGGCTCGCGGGGTGTTTGTGGCCGCATTCCTCGCCGCGCTGATGTCGAGCGTTGATTCTTACCTGAATTCCGCCGCCACAATCGTGTCGCATGATATTTACAAACGCTTCGTCGCGAGGGACGTTACGGAAAAAGGCCTGCTGGTCGTGGGCAGAATCACCACGGTCCTCCTGGTTCTCTGGGCCATCGCGTTCGCATTGATCCTGCGGAGAATGAATGAACAATCCGGCATCTACGCCATTTTTCAGACGCTGATGGCCTTCTTTCAGGGACCAGCATTTGCAATTCTGTTGGTCGGAATCTTCTGGCGTCGAGCAACAGGAAATGCCGCGTTTGTTGCTTTGCTCTGTGGCATTGCAACATCCATAAGCCTGTTTGCCATGAATCAGCCAGCCGTCTGCGTATCGATGGGCATTGATCCTCTCTTTAAGATCTCTGAACCGTTCCTGTACTTTTCAATCTGGTCGTTTCTCGTCACTGTTGCGGTACTGATTCCTGTTAGTTTACTCACAACCGCACCGACGGCGGAAAAATCGGCGTTGGTGTTTGATTTGCAAAAGGGTGACTCATGACACCGCTGCATCACTTTGGCGAGTACCTGCGAAGTACACTTTTACAGATTCCACTACCCGTCGTGCGAGTGCTGTTTGTGGCGACGCTGGTCAGCCTGCTGATCTGGGTGATGTGCCTCCCGAAGTCCAGGACAACTCCAGAAACTGGTGCAAGACGATGGGACGAAAACCTGAAGATCGGCGCTGGCCTCGCACTTACGCTACAGATTGTGATTTACATCTGGCTGTAGCGAGTGGCGGAAGCCAAAGCCGAACGCGACTTAGCAACGACACTCATCCAAGCCGCGCCCACAGGTCCGTTATGCCAGCAATAAACATCATTTTCGTGGGTCCGTTTGAATCTGGTTGACGACTGATTCTGCGCCAAGATTCTGCCATGCGAACTCTTCGGCCTGCAGACGCACGGCATCCGTCGCGACCACGCCCCACAACACAAGAACTCCATTGATCAGGTAATAATTGAGACGCGGAAACAACCTCTGCCAAGGCGTTGTTTCGGCTGGCGATGCAGTGATATGCGGAATTGATTGTGTTGACATATTTCGACCTTTTCTAAAAACGCATTTCCTGAATGAGCCACCGGCAATGGTTCTACTGCGGCCCAGGTTGACTGTCAGAGCTGTCACTTCAAGTTTCGTACCGCGATCAGGAATTTGTCTGCAGAAGTTGAGAACTGTTGGTTTTTTCGCGGGATATTGAGGTTATGCGGACTTGGTGTAAGACCCATGAATGACGGCAGAACTGGTCAGCCTGAAAACGTTTTGACCAGTAGAGGCAAACATTCAGCACCCAACACAGCACCGACGCCTTCCCGTTTCAGGTTGACTTCTTTCCGGAATCGACCGGGGTGCCAATGAGTGCTTCCTCATTTCTCATGGCGAAGATGTAACGATTATTGCGGTCCTGTTGGCTATGGTGCAGCGAACGATGCGCATGTTCGTTCCATCAATCCGGTCCTTCTGGTTTCTCCGGGATTTGCCGTCGATAACGATAATGAGTGATATCTGGCACGTTGAATGCACCTTGGATGGTGACTATTCACCAGTTGGTGAAGAGAATTCGTGGCCGGGGACCATTTCAGGTCCATTTTAACACAGTGGAAGGATTCACGTGTTTCCCCAAATATTTCAATTCCTCATCAAGTATTGCATTTCCGGCATGATTTGCCGAAATCAGCACGTGGCCGCATCGCTGATTGTCACCTGCGGAATGTTTGTCGTTGGTAGCTCCAGTGTGACTGGCCAGGACGCAGTCTCCCTCTTTAACAGCAGTCTCGAAGCACCGTTTCTCGAACCCGCAAGTTCTGGGAATTCCGCCGTCGATTCTTCTGCAACTGCGGCCAGTTTGGATTCCGTTGACGAACGCTTCATTGCATTGCAAAAGGAACTTGATGATTTAAAAAAATCATTGGATGCGACCGACAAGAAATCAGATTCACTGAAGAAGATCACGGACAAACTGAGTGCTCCTGCGGCACCAGTTTTTCCAAATACGAAGCTGACAGGATTCTTTCAGGCGGATGCGGGTTGGTTCCAGCAGAATGCCAACAGCACTGCACAACTGGGGGATCTTCAGGACAATCGAGGATTTCGTCGTGCTCGTTTGGCGGCTGTAGGAAATGTCGCACCCGACGTGAGCTATATGCTGGAAATGGATTTTGCGTTTCCAGGTCGTCCGACCTTTATGGACGTCTGGGTGACCTTTGCGAAGGTTCCACTGCTGGGGAATGTTCGAGTCGGTCAGTATCGTATGCCGTTCGGTTTGGATGAACTCACTGGCGTCAAGGAACTGACGTTCCTTGAGCGTCCTGTGACTCAACCGATGGGACCATTTCGTCAGATCGCTGTCGGATTTTTCGATACAACGGCAGACCAGAATATCACATGGGCGGCCGCTGCGTTCGGCACAGGAACAGATCAGTTTGGTGGAAGTTTTGGCGATTCCGGTTACGGAATGGCATCAAGAATTACGGCGGTCGCTAGGGAAGACAAGCAGGCCGATTTTCTGGTTCACACCGGTCTCGGATACAGCTTCATCAATAACCCAACACATGAATTTGAATATCGCAATAACCCGGAATACGTAGGTCCAGTATCTACACCCGGTGTTCCGGTCGCGGTGAGCGGGATTCCATTTTTTACGGATACCGGCTTGATCGCGGCAAACGATGCCAATTTGTTTAACGGAGAATTGGCATCGACGTGGGGGCCATGGCACGCTCAGTCGGAAATGCGATACAACCTGCTGAATCAGACCGCCGGTGGTTCGGTTGGATTCCCGTCGTTCTACGCCCAGACGGGTTACATTTTAACGGGTGAGCATCGTCCCTATAACAAGCCTCAGGCTGTCTTAGGCCGAGTCAGGCCGACGAACGCTGTCGGCAAAGGCGGTGCGGGAGCATGGGAACTTGCTGCTCGCTACTCATGGGTTGATCTCAATCAGGGAGCAGTTCAAGGCGGCGAATTGCACAACATGACGTACGGCTTGAACTGGTACCTCAACGATTTCACAAAGTTTCAGTTCAACTACATCAACTCAAGTCTCGACAGAGCGGCTATCAGCGACGGTCAGACAAACATCTACTGTGTCAGGTGCCAGGTTGACTTCTAATCTGATTCCAGCTGGTAAATCATTTCCTGCCGCTCGCCTTAGCGCGCGATTTGCCGATTAGCGATGATCCAGAATACAGCAGAGCGGTCCAGAGTCAGGAATCCAGGGATGGAATGCACGAGATGAGTTTTTTTTCTTCGCAAACGCAATTCATCGCCATTCGCCGCACCTGGATCTGGAGGTTTTGCGTTTCTTCGGCATCACTCATAATCGCGATTGCTGGATCCGCCATATCAGATTCATCGGCGGTCGCAGGAGACGCAACACCTCTTTTTAAAAACGACGCTGCCCCTGGATTTATCTCTGCCACACAGCTTGATCGGTCAGACGAGGCCGGTGGTTTGGAAGTCGATCGTTTGGATGCTCGTTTCCAGACGATGCAGGAGCAACTGGATAAACTCAGAGAGTCATTCGAACGGAGCAAGAAGGAGCTTGCCGCCGTGGAAGCTGCCGCCAGTAAGCGTGCGGTTACTGCAAAGACCATCTATCCAACGGCAAAGCTGACGGGATTTTTTCAGGCGGATGCTGGCTGGTTTCAGCAAAATGCCAACAGTACGGCTCAACTTGCGGATCTGCAGGATAATCGTGGCTTTCGGCGTGCTCGCCTGGGAGCAACCGGCAAGGTGGCGGACAACGTGAGCTATCTACTGGAAATGGATTTTGCTCTCGCCGGTCGTCCTTCTTTTCGCGATGCGCGAATGGACATTTCCGACATTCCTGTTGCCGGTAATGTTCGCGTTGGAGCATTCAAGCAGCCGTTTGGTATGGATGAACTGACAAGCGTTAAGGAAATCACTTTTATTGAACGTTCGTCATTGCAGGGCATGGCACCGTTTCGTCAATTTGGGATTTCCATGTACGATAAATCCGAGGACGAAAACGTCACCTGGGCAGCCTCCGCATTCGGCACAGGAACAGACCAGTTTGGTGGAAGTTTTGGCGATTCCGGTTACGGAATGGCATCAAGAATTACGGCAGTCGCGATGGAAGACAAACAGGCTGATTTTCTGATTCACACCGGTCTCGGATATAGTTTTATCAATAGCCCAACGAACCAATTTCAATATCGCGGGAATCCAGAATACTTAGGTCCACAGTCTGCGCCTGGTGTTCCGGCCGCTGTAAGCGGGATTCCATTCTTTACGGATACAGGCTTGATTGCGGCAAAGGATGCCAATTTGTTTAACGGAGAATTGGCATCGACGTGGGGGCCATGGCACGCCCAGTCGGAAATGCGATACAACCTGCTGAATCAGACCGCCGGTGGTTCGGTTGGATTCCCTTCATTCTACGCCCAGACGGGTTACATTTTAACGGGTGAGCATCGTCCCTATAACAAGCCTCAGGCTGTCTTAGGCCGAGTCAAACCGACGAACGCTGTCGGGAAGGGCGGTGCCGGAGCATGGGAACTTGCTGCTCGCTACTCATGGGTTGATCTCAATCAGGGAGCAGTTCAAGGCGGCGAATTGCACAACATGACGTACGGCTTGAACTGGTATCTCAACGATTTCACAAAGTTTCAGTTCAACTACATCAATTCAGATCTCAATCGAGGTGGAATCAGTGACGGTCTGGCAAGTATCTACTGTGTAAGGTGCCAGGTTGATTTCTGAGGAATTGCTCCGAAGTAATTTCTTTATCGAATAGGCCGGATCAAGCTCGCCGCACTTCCGGAGCTGCGGTCGCAGTCTGCTGACGTCGTGAATGGCAGGACTCTCCACGACGAATCGTTCAGCGAGCGATGTTTCGGCAACGGGCGGCCCTGGTCCCGCTTGCGGACTACTCACCCTTCTTTGCCATTTCTTTGTATCGCTTCATAAACTTGCTCACCTTCGGCCCGACCACCGCGCGGCAATAAGGGTTGCTGGGGTTTTGAGCGAAGTAATTCTGGTGATAGTCTTCGGCAGGGTAGAAGATTTTCATTTCTTCCAGCGTGGTCACAATTGGATCATCGAAGTCACCCGACTTATTGAGTTCCGCAATGACCTTTTCCGCTGCCGCTTTCTGCTCAGCGTCGTGAAAGAAGACTGCTGATCGATATTGAGTCCCCACGTCCGCACCCTGACGATTTTTTGTCGTTGGATCATGCGTGTGGAAGAAAACATCCAGCAACTGGTCGAATTTGATTTCGTCCGGGTTGAATTCAATGCGAATGACTTCTGCATGGCCCGTAAATCCATCGCAGACCTGGGCGTAGGTTGGGTTCTTGGTTTTGCCTCCCGTGTAGCCGCTGACAACTTTTTCAACACCCTTCAGTTTCAGAAAAACGGCTTCGGTACACCAGAAACATCCACCGCCGAATGTTGCGACCTGGAGTTCCTTTGCGGCATCCGTTTTTTTTCCGGACGTCGAGTCCGGCTGAGCTTCTTTGTTCTGTGCGTCTTTTGTTTTATCATCCATCACAGACACCTTGTGCCTTTCAAATTTCAGACTCTGATCTAAATCATCACCGATGAGTTGTACGCTCCAGGCGTTCGTTTTTCAAAAGCTTCCGCCAAAATGGCGCAACATCGCGGAAATCACAATCAGGGGACTGACGTCCTGCGCTCATGGTTAAGTACCCATGCATACGTTTCATCGTTTAACGGCGAGCCGCAGGCGTCGTTTTTTGCGTAGTTTGCCTACGCCTACGGCTCGCCGTTAAACGAATTAGTCTCGATAACTTGTGCATGGATGCTTATTCTCCGCCATTCTGTATCCTTTTAGAATGTTCATTCTTTCTTTTCGACTGGACAACAACCCCCGCAGCTTGTTCGATAAACTGAAAGGCTGTAAGCATTCGGGCCTTTTTTGTAGAGATTGACATGGCATGGCGCCCTGACAACCTGGTGAAAACCGGAGAACTTGACAACACTCGGCCTGGCTGGACTATCGGCTGGCTGGAGCTCGAAGGGGTCGATGAAATGCAACTGTACCTGGAATGGTACAGCAACCGCAACGGTCGAGTCGTGATCCAAAGCACTCGTCTGGAAGTGGAGCGACTGGGTGAGCGAGCCTTCGAATTGACCGAAGACGAGTGGCGAGACCAGGCCCGTCAAAACTCCGAAGAAATGAACCACTTCATGGCGCAGCTCGGCGACGCATTGGACGATTTGCCACCAGAGGAAAGCTGCGATTGAATGAATGCTCTTCACACAGATTAAGCGATTTCGCCCGAACCCGCGGCCACAACACGGTTCGTTGAAATTGTTCCTGCCGGAGACTCCAATGTGCGGACGTTATACACTGAAGACTCCGAATCCCCGATTGAGGGATCTTTTCGGACTGCACGATCTTCCGCATCTTGTGCCTCGCTTCAACATTGCACCGACACAATCCGTCTTCACAATTCGCGCTGTTGATACCGCTGCGGCTCTGCGAGAAGCTGTGATGATGCGTTGGGGGCTTATTCCATTCTGGGCGAAGGATATGGCGATTGGCAACACGATGATCAACGCTCGCGCTGAAACCGTGGCGGAGAAGCCCGCGTTTCGGCAGGCTTTTTCGAAACGTCGCTGCCTCATCCCGGCCGACGGATTCTTCGAGTGGGAAAAACTGGCAAATGGCAAGAAGCAACCGTGGTGGATTCGGATGCAGGACGATGAGCCGTTCGCAATGGCCGGACTGTGGGAAAACTGGGCACCGAAGAACGAGTCCACAACTTCCGACGCCGATTCTCCCGCTGCGAGCATTTTGCAATCATGCACAATTCTGACAATCAACGCGAATGCCGACATGCAGTCGTTGCATGATCGCATGCCCGTCATCCTGCCCATTGAAGCCTGGGATGCCTGGTTGAACCCTTCTTCCGACAAAGCGGCCTTACAGTCGTTGCTGCTCCCTTTCGAAAACGGACATCTGATTCGCACGCCGGTCTCAACCGTCGTCAACCGACCAATTGTCGATTCGCCCGAGTGCATAGTGCCGATCGCTGAGGCTAAACATTGAACTCGTCGTTTACTACAATGCGGGTCTTAGGAACTAGCATGCCGAACAACCGGACGCTAGCGGTTTGTTGATTTCGTCGCCACCGGATTCATTACGGTGGTTCTCGGGATTCTGCACTACTCGATAACACTGGGAACTGTAGTGCAGAATCCTGAAAACCACTGAGGTAAACTCAGTGGCGACAAAATCAACAGACTGCTAACCCCCGGTTTTCCTCGGTAAACAGAATTCTGCCGCTCGCCTGGCAGCATCTTTCACATACCTCGCATTCTTCACATCCAAAGTAAACCACGGCGATTTAATGAACGACTATTCAGCGGCCACACTTCCCGGCATGATTTCCTGCGCAAAACAGCATATTTCGCGAGTCGACAGCGTTCGGCAGATGGCTCAGGACACATGGTCTGTGAAGATTCATGCGCCAGAGCTCGCAGCGAATATCACGCCAGGGCAGTTTTTCATGATTCGGCCGGCAATCGGGAGTGACCCACTGCTGGGACGTCCGTTTGCCTTGTTCGACATTTACCGTGATCTCGACGGAAACCCGGCCGGTGTGGAATTTGGATTCGTCAAAATCGGCAAGCTGACATCACTGATGAGTCAATGGTCAGACGGCGATGAAGTCAGCCTCTGGGGTCCACTCGGAAATGGCTTCCCGATTCCAGAATGCCGTCATCTGTTGTGCGTCGCGGGCGGCATAGGGCAAACGCCATTCCTGGGAGTCGTTCGCGAGGCGCTTGGCCTGTCGACTTACGGCAACCCCGCGCGACAGATCGAACGGCGGCCGGAATCTGTGTCGCTGTGCTACGGTGTTCGATCAAAGAGTTATCTTGCTGGAATTGATGAGTTCACAATTGATGGACTGGACCTGCAAATTGCAACGGATGATGGCTCATTTGGACATCATGGCTTCGTCACGGATCTGTTGAAAGTCAAACTGACATCGCTTGATGGCGGAGTTCATGTCTACTGCTGTGGACCTGAACCAATGATGAAAGCCGTTGCGGAAATCTGCAAACAGCAAACCGTGCCGTGCTGGCTGTCTCTGGAAACACCCATGGCCTGCGGCTTCGGTGCCTGTTTCAGTTGCGTCACCAAAGTTGTCGAACCCGACGGTTCATGGGATTACCGCCGCACCTGCGTCGAAGGCCCGGTGTTCAAAGCAGAACAGTTGGTGCTTTGATTGAACACTATTCCAAAATTCACAACTCCGCGGCTGCCCTCCCCCCGGACCATCGCTTCGCTCGGCCCGACCCCTCCCTGCCTTCGGCGGGTGGGGTTGTGAAATCAACTCTATTACTTGGCTCGGTGCTGACCTATAGCGGATTCAATTTGATCCTGACGAGGCTGGCACCAGACGCAGGTAGTCGATGGCAACCATGTGGCTCTTGATGGCTTCTGGATTGGCTCCGATGATTTCGAATGTCAGGCGGTGATTTCCTTTCGTCAGTGGGACTTGTGAATAGGTCAGCACGCCGGTAGTGAGAACCTCGGGCTTGTGAATAGATCGAGGCTCGGATCGAGTACTGCGTCATCGATTGAGAGTTTGATAATGCCGTAGTCGCTCGCTCGAGTCAGGACGATTTCCACATCGTAGTTTCCGTCCACATCGACCGGGATTTCCAGGGCGAGCTTGTCGCCTGGTTTGCCTCCGGTCCACCAGAGATGATCATTGCCACTCCAGCGATCGGCCGTAAATCCGCCCATGTTCTGGCTAACGGCATTGCCGCCGCTTTTTTCGATGATCTTCATGCTTTCGCCTTCGATCGCTCCCGGAACTTTGCCGGACTTCAAATCAATCGGGGATGCAGGGCCAGCGAGAACGACCTGATGCGGGCTGCCTAGATACGCGATCAGATCCCGCACTTCGTCTTTGGTCATCGGATCCAGTTGTCGTTCGGGCATCATGGAAACGCTCGACAGAACGCGTTCTTCGATCTCCGACTTTGGTACCACAACTTTGTCGTTGATCGTCTGGATCGTCAGTGCGCTGTCGGTTTCCAGTTTCAACAGTCCGCTGACTGAACGACCATCTTTCAAGGCGACGACCGTCATTTGATAGTCACGGCCAACAACAGCGCTGGGGTCGAGGATATTTTCGAGAATGTAGTCGAGGTTCACTCGATTGGAACCAGTGATATCCGGACCAATCTCTCCACCCGTGCCAAAGAGACGATGACAGTTCTGACACGTCTTCACAAAGATTCGGCGACCGTTGCCCGTATTTGCTTTGGCCAGAATCCTGGGTGTCAATTCCTGTTTCCTGTTGGCGATCAGTTCACGGCGATCGGCGGACGATTCACGGATCTCGCCCCAGTGAGCCTTCAGCAGATCATTCAGTTCCGTGTTCTGGAACGAGAGAATCTGACGCACGTGATAAGCATGCAGATCACTGCTCGGAATATCTCTGTTGCCGATTTTTTCGAGCAGTTGTCTTGTCCATGTGGGGCGCGAAATCAGTGTGCTGATGACGTCCACGCGAACATCGTTGCTGAGACTCTTGTAGCGGGCAAGCAATACTGCGGGCGTTCTGTCATTGCCAAGAGTTGACAGCGCCTTGATGGCGGATGACTGCAACTCCGCATTTGACAATACTGAGTCGCTGAGCAGCACGTCTGCTGACGCTTTGTCCTGGCCCTTGACCAGCGCGCCGAGTGCCTGTTGACGGCGAACCGTCTTCTGGGAAGGATCGGCCAGCAAACCACGCATGGATTTGAAGACTCGCTGATCGCCAAACAACACAGCCACTTGATCGGCTTTATCGCGAACATCCTGCTGTTCACTTTTTGTCAGAACTACGTACGCAGACTTCCATGATTCCGGCATGGGAATTTCGACTCGGCCTTCAAACGCCGCCATCATCTGATTCAGGATTTCTCCCTGCAGCTCAGCATTGTTTGCCTGCCCCAGTACCGCAACAACCGATGGCAATGTCTCGTTTGTGGAGGACGCTCGACGAAGAATGTACGAACGCAGCAGCGGTATTTTTGACTGCAATGCCAATTCTATCGCCCTCTTTGGGTTGTCGGGAACGAGTGGTTCTGTCCCGTACCAGAGCATCAATGGGATGTTGTGATCCTCGGCATCTTCGCCGTGTGCGGCAAGGGCCGTGGCAATGCCCCACCGGGCTTCATTCGGCAGTCGTTGCAACGCAGAGGTAAGGTACAGCCGGACGACTGGTGATGGATCGGTCGCAGCAAGTTCCTCCAGACGATTGAGGATCGCTCCCGAAGCGGTTTTATCTTCGAGTTCCAACTGAATCGCCCAGGCTCGAATGTATTCCTCGTGGTCAGCCAGCAGTTTCAAAATCGTCGGTCCGTTGGTCGCTCCATTCGCGGCATGAAGTGTCCACAGGCAACGCAAACGAATATGCACAGGCTGAGCGGCATCGAATATGAGCGTCTGTAGCTCCTGTGACAATTTTTCTGTGGTCCCCTGTCCAGTCAGCTCTTTTCGCACAGTTCGGGAATACCACTCATTCTTGTGGTGGTGCGCGTGGAGAATCTGCGGTGTCGTCAATGTGTCTCCGAAAAGTACCGGCGTCGTTACATCGCCGTAAGAAATCCGATAAATCCGCCCGTTGCTGCGATCCCAGATTTCAGGATTCGTGCGGTGACAGGCATTCTTGTCATACCAGTCGATCAGGTAGACGCTGCCATCCGGACCATATCTCAGATTGATGCCACGGAAGTAATGATCGTTGGCCAGTAACAAATCTTTGCCGTGATGGCCGACATAACCGGAACCGTCTTCCCGTTCCAGAATGTCGCAATTCACGCGGTTGCCATGGACGTTGTTGAAATAAATTCTGTTTCGGTACTCGTCCGGCCAGTTATCGCCGAGATAAATCATGGCTCCGGCGTGCGCGTGTCCGCCGCCGGCATCCAGCGTCGCTCCGGCCGCTCGCGGTTCATGGCCCCACCAGGCAGAATCGGCCAGATTGCCAGCGTAGTGCTGGTGATCGGCAATGGTTTTGATGTCGTCATAGGTGTACGGATTAAAATGCTGACCACCCTGTCGATGATAGCGAGCTCCCTGAATCACATGCCACAAATGCGGGATGACGCAGGCCGTGAGGAACGCCTGCCCCTTGTCGTTAAAATCCACTCCCCAGGGATTGCTCGTGCCGTTCATAAACGCTTCGAAGATGTCTTTCGTCGGATGATAACGCCAGACAGAAGCGTTGAGCGGAAGTCGGTCTTCGTCTGCCGCACCAGGCTTTCCAACTTTGGAATGCGTAAACACTCCGTGGCAACCGTAGAGCCAACCGTCCGGCCCCCAGATAAAGGCATTGAGTGTTTCGTGTGTGTCGTGCCAGCCGAATCCATCGCGAAGGACCACGGCACCGGACGGAACATCTTTCGGAAACTCCACGTCTGGCAGAATGCGGGAATCCGCCGGAACATCCGGTTTGTCATCGCCGTCGCGGTCGGGAATAAACATCAAATACGGTGCCGCTCCGACATACACGCCGCCCACCCCGACTTCCAGACCACTGACCAGATTCAGGCCTTCAATGAATGTTTTTGACGTATCGAAAACGCCATCGCCATTCGTGTCTTCAAGAATCAGAATTTTGTCTTTGCCTTCACCATCTGCTGCGCGAAGCGGATACGTATGCGCTTCCGCGATCCATAGTCGTCCCTTGCGATCGAAACACATGGCAATGGGCTGATGCACCATGGGTTCGCTCGCCGCAAGCTGCACGTGAAATCCGGGCGGCACAGTCATGTGCTTTGCTGCATCTTCGGGCGATAAACCCTCGGCCATTTCCGTTTGCTTCTGCAATTGATCAGCTTCGAATGCGTCATTGCCGACGGCTTTTGTAACGTGCATCAGGACGCAAAGGACTGTGAGACAGCGAAGAACCATAATCAGGATCCGAATCGAAAGGCGGCGGGAATTACCGGCAGGCAAATTTGACAACGTCCTGGGTAAAGCAGGATCGCAATATGTTGCCAGATTGCGGCACGCATTGCCAGGGACCACCACCGAATCGCTCAGGGACTTTGCGGCGACTCTAAACGGTGTTGTGGTCAACACATCACACTTCGCAGTGGCTTCGTTTCATTGCTGCGATATACTGGTAGCATGGAACTGTAATTTTCTGGTCCATGGTTCGGAGGAATGAGTCGGTGCAGTATGTATTGATCATTCACGAGGTCGCAGACTATGAAGTTTGGAAGAAAGCCTTCGACGCAGCCGCGACCATCCGCCGGGAAGCCGGTGAGCGGTCGTATCAAGTCCTGAAGTATCACAACGATACAAACCAGATCGTCCATTTTTCGGCATGGACTTCGATCGACGCGGCGAGAAAGTTTTTTGAGTCCCCGAAGCTCGTCCAAATCCGAAGCGAAGCAGGCGTGAAATTTCCTGAGTTCCTCTATTTGGATCAACTTGAAGCAGGTACGCTGTAACGCGAACCCTGGAAACGCCCAACAGTTGGTCGATATACATCTTCGGCGGCACCAGGTATCCGTTAAAACCCGTATCGACCCATACGTCAACGTCGTGAATCAGGGCGTTCTTTGCAGTCCCCATACGAATTTTAACGAGCGCACGCCCTTCTCAATCAACGCGGCCAATTATCTGCCTGCCAAGGTGCAGAGCCGTCTTGTGCCCCACGCGCACCGCGTGTGAGAGCCGTTCCATAGATGCCATCGTTATTCAGTGCGTCAGATTCGTTCGCCAACACGCACAAATGCGGAGCGTCGATTTCGATGAACTGGTTGTCTGTCATTGCAGTGTTGCCTTTGCAACAAAACGGCACAACGAATTGCGATCTATTCGGCAGGCGATTAGCCGGACGTATTGATCGTGCGTTGAAGCACATGGTTGAAACACTGTAAAAACATTGGTATCCTTCAGTCTGGTGTTCTTAACGACTACCACAACGACTACCACAACAAGGGGGGCTACCAATGCCAAAAACTAAACAAAAACCCGACAAGCCGCGTAAGGATTTTCCGCTTTCACCAGCGAACAACGGCCAATGGTGCAAGAAGATTCGTGGCAAGATTCACTACTTCGGAATCTGGTCAAACGCAGATGCTGCGGAGACAGAGTATCTTCGGGTCCGCGAATACTTGCAAGCCGGACGACTACCGCCAGCGAAATCGAATACCGGCATCCGGATGAGTGACTTGTGCAATCGATTCTTGAACGCCAAGCGAGCACTACGCGACACTGGCGAACTCAGCGGTCGAACGTTCGTGGATTATCATGCAGCTTGTGCCGACGTCCTGGAACACTTCGGCAGCGATCGGCTTGTAGAAGACTGCGGACCGGCAGACTTCGATTCCTACCGCGCCAAGACAAGCAAGGGTCGCGGACTGCATTTCATCGCCAAGCGAGTGACACAGGCAAAAATGGTGTTCGGCTTTGCGTACGAAAACGAGTTGATTGAAAAGCCGATTCGATTCGGTCAGCAGTTCGCCAGGCCGTCAATGAAGAGTATGCGAATTCATCGGGCTCGGAAACAGAAGACGCATGGGCTGAGAATGTTTGAGGCCGCTGAGATTCACCAGCTGCTCTCTGAGGCGTCTCCAGCGTTGAAGGCGATGATTCTACTGGCCTGCAATGGCGGGCTCGGAAACAGTGATTTGGCGAACCTGCCGAAGTCTGCGATTAAAGGCGACTGGCTGGACTATGCGAGAGTCAAAACGGGTGTCGATCGTCGTATCCCGCTTTGGCCCGAAACACTTGCAGCGCTCGAGCTGGCGATTGCGAAGAGACCACGTGCAAAAGACCCGGCAGACGCAGACTTGTGTTTCATTTCGCACACTGGCAAAAAGTGGGTTCGGACTGGCCCAAATGGAACTTCTGTTAACGACCTTATTTCCAATGCGTTTTCGAAGCTGCTGAAGAAGCTGGAATTGAAGCGTGAAGGGCTCGGATTCTACGCACTTCGTCACACGTTCGAGACGATCTGCGGCGGCTGTGGTGACCAGGTCGCGTGCTCCGCAATCATGGGCCACACTGCCAACGATATGGCGAGTTTGTATCGAGAAACAATTGCCGACGAACGCCTTTTGAAAGCTGTGAATCACGTTCATGACTGGTTGTTTGGCAAGCCGGAATCGGCAGAGTAAACTTGAGTCACAACGCGCCTACTGCGACGGTGGGAAAAGCAGTCCGAACTGCCTGGCGCGTTGTTTCATTCACTTCGGATAACGACTGAATCGGAAGGTCGAAAACATGAACGATCTGATTACAAGAATTCGGGCAATCGCCGTTGTTCTATCATCGCGAGGCACTCGCCCTGGGCACGTTGGCGCGAGCACGAAGTGTGAAGCCGGCAAACTCAGACAGGAACTGATAACGCGGTTCAACGCAGAAGGTGACAGGCACACAACGGCAGAATTCTTTAAGACGGAAGTCTTTGAGGATAACGGAAAACGTAAAGAGCGACTCATACCCGATCAGGACAGAGAACCAGTCACACGGTTTATCCCCAATGCCAAGGGTGAAATTCTAAACGTCATCGTTCAACACTTGGTCTCTGCCGCGTTTGGCCATCCTTCGTTGTCCAAAGACGAGCACGAGCAAAGAATTCTGGCAGCGGCGAAGGCTTTGCCTGAACTGTGCGACAAGCTGGAATGGTTCAAACAGATGGATTTGCAGTCAGGTTCTTCGGTTCCGTCACCAATCGAGAGCAAAAACGAGGGGACAACCGAGCGGCGAATGTCAATTAACGTCGCGAATGAGAACCTAAAACAACTGCTGGAAACAGACCCTGAAAAATATATGGCAATGGGTCAGGTTGAACTTGCATCTGAAGTTGGTTGTTCTCGTGGGACACTCGGGAAAACATCCGCATACAGAATTGAGATTCCAAAACTTCGACGCAATCGTCGCTGAATTGTTCAAACATGCTTTGAACACAGTGAACAAAACAAAAGAAATGCAAGGCCGTTTTCCCAGTGAAAACGGCCTTTTTGCATTTCAAGGCCGGTCCGAATGAACAACTGAGTGAACAAATCTCAACAGTGCAGAGACAACACTTTTTGCACTGGAGAACTCAGATGAACGGAAATCGGAAGCCGCCTAAGATTTCAGAGTCGCCGTCGGCATTAGTCGCGATAGCCTACGGGGCACATCGGTCAGGCAACACAGAACTACGCGGGACGGCAACGCGAGAACTCAAAGATCAGTTTGGAATTGCGATCCGATTCAGCGCTAAGTCTGAGCAGGTGGCACGATGAAGCTACCGGATCTAACGATATCGGACGTCGCAGCGGAGCTCCGCATTCGTCGCGAACACGCTGTTGCGTTTGTCAAGTCGGGAGCGCTGGCAGGCTATGACTGTTCGCCACCTGGATCCAAACGCCGGTCGTATCGGATCACTCGCGAAGCCCTGGACGATTTCAAGTCCGGACGATCCGCAAAGCAGACGAAGACAACGCGCCGTAGGTTCGTCGCGAAACAGCCAGAAAATTTTGTGGAGTACTTTCAATGAAAAAATACGTTCCGGGTCACGTCATTGATGAATGCAGAGACCTTCGACGGCAGGGCAAGACGATTGAATTCCTCGCAGGCAGGATCGGCGGCATCAGTCCTGAAGTCTTGGCGGAGCTTCTGGGCGAACCAATTGCAAAGGCAATCCCGGTTCAGGCGGATGCGTCCGAATTCGATTTGTGGCGTTCTGACGAATTGCAGGCCCAATTATGACCAGTCACCCGCTACGCATTCAGCGAAAACGAACCAAAGGATTCCGATTGCCAGCGGGAACCGTTTGCGTAACCCGTCCTGGCAGGTTCGGCAATCCATTTCAGACGGCGGCGGAATTCCGTTCGTGGCTCGCTGGTGAAACTGATCAGCCAGAACTGAACCAGCGGCGGCAGTGGATACTGGAACACGTTCACGAACTTCGCGGCAAGTTGCTGGCGTGTTTCTGTTCACAGGATCAGGACTGTCATGCAGACGTGCTTTGCGAGCTGGCGGCGGCATCGTTGCAGGACGTCACGCTGCGGGATCCGCTCGCCGGTCAACCGCGCCATGACGGGATTTCATCACGATAAAAAAATCCCGCCACCGTGGGAACGATGACAGGACTTCAGATTCTTCAACCGCCTTCGCAGGGCGATTTCAACACAACAGCGGACGGACCGACATTATGACCGAAACGACATCAAGCCACAACATTGAGTTTGGCAATATCCCGCAGGTTCTGACAGACCTGAACCAGTGGGTTATGTGGAAAACAGTTATTCGCGACGGCAAAGACACAAAGAAGCCGTTCACGGTGTTCAACACGGCGGCATCGCCCACAAATCCCTCAGACTGGACGTCGTTTGATAATGCCGTCAGTACCTTTGATGCAACGCAATACAGCGGCATCGGGTTTGTGTTCACTTCGAACAACGATCTTTGTGGCATAGATCTTGATGGATGCCGCGATCCGCAGACTGGAATAATCGCAGACTGGGCGGAAGATGAGATTCTTCGGTTCTCAAGCTACACAGAAATCTCGCCAAGTCGGACCGGACTGAAAATATGGATCTATTGCGATTCAGCATTACCCAAAGGCCGCAAGAAAGAGATTCGACGTCCGCAGATTGTGGCAAAGATGCCAGCGGTGGAAGTGTATTCGCAGGGCCGTTACTTCGCGATGACTGGGCAGGTTCACAAGCGATACAACCTCATTGAACGTCGCGAAGCGCAACTGCAAGAGTTCCTGTCACTGCACTGGCCAGATGCGCCAGCGATCGACAGACCGGCATCAGACTGGCGTTCTGACGATGCCGTTGTCGAACGGGCTCGCAAGTATCTCGAACGCGTTCCCGGTGCTGTATCCGGCAGTGGTGGCCACAATGCGACGTTCCATGTGGCTTGCGTCGTGGTCAAAGGGTTTGCGTTGCCAGAAGCGCAGGCACTGGACGTGCTCACCGAATGGAATTCGAAGTGTGTTCCGCCCTGGTCAGAGCATGAGCTCCGCCACAAGATCCAATCTGCAGGCAAAGCCAGCGGGGAAACCGGCTACCTTCGGAATTCGAAGCCTGAACGATACGACGATATTCAAATCCCGAAGTATCAACAGCCTGCAACGAAGGACATCCCACGAATCGATTTTGAAATCATCGATTCAAAGACGTTCGCTGAAACAGATTACCGGGTTCAGTTTCTGATTCAAGACATCATGGCAGACGGGCAACCGCAGTTGTATTCCGGTCCGTCAAAGACTTTGAAGACTTCCATTCTGGTGGATCAGTGTTTGAGTCTGTCGTCTGCAACCCCGTTCCTTGGCAGATTCGACGTTCCGAAGACCAAACGCTGTCTACTGCTTTCCAGTGAATCAGGCACTGCGACACTACAAGAAACCGCCAAGCGAATCTGCCAAGCCAAAAGCATTTCCCTGGCGGAACTGGGCGACAATCTGCACTGGGGATTCCGACCGCCACAACTGACGGACGCGCAGCATATCGCGACGTTGACGGACTTCGTTCTGCGGAACAAAATCGACGTTGTCGGAATCGATCCCGCCTATCTGTCAATGGACCTGCAGGGCAACGCAGCGGCAAATCAGTTTGCCGTCGGTGCCGTTCTCTCGAACCTGACAACGCTGCAGGCCGATACCGGATGCACGCCGATTCTTGCGGCACATTTCAGGATGCAC